>Ga0190367_1000704_pt1 | contig 22494 bp, 23 predicted proteins | sample 4872181011_MG_FD_171838 | JGI IMG/M metagenome (GOLD analysis project Ga0190367, IMG submission 171838) | Hydrothermal vent microbial mat bacterial communities from Southern Trench, Guaymas Basin, Mexico - 4872-18-10-11_MG | ecosystem: Environmental > Aquatic > Marine > Hydrothermal vents >...
ATATAAGAAAGTGGAGGGATATAACGAACGAGTAAATCTAATTCTTGAAGAGTTGGCGGAGAAGAATAAAATAGAGAATGAATTAAATAAATATATAAAAATTGCTGAAAAAATAAGACCAAAGTTGTCAATGCTTCCCGATTTGCAAGAGAGATTTAACAAAGTAAAAACAGAAGTTACTAATTTAAGAAAAATTCTGGAAAAAAACAGAGAATTCTTTGAAAAATACGTTTCCTTAAATCAAATCATAAAGAGAAAAAGTGAGATTATACGAAAAATCAACGAGCTTACGGCTGAAAGAAATAAAGTTGACGCTAAGCTAAACAAAGTTGAGAAGGAACTAGGAAAACTGATAAACAAGTACGACCTTGATGTACACAGGAAAATAAATTCAAGAATTCAAGAGTTAATTGAAATTAAAAGCAGATTAGAAGGAGAAATTGATCAAATTACAAAAAGGTTAAATGAAATAAAAAGTGAATTAACAAATCTAAAAGAGAAAGAGAACATATTAAAGGAGATGGAAAAGAGGAAAAAAATTGCAGAGAAAAAGTATAAATTCATTAAAGACTTAAGGGAAATTTTCAAAATAGCTATACCAAAAATAATTAAAGCTTTCACTGAGGCCGTGTCTGTAGAAGCTAATAGGATTTTTTGTGAAATCATGGATGATTATGGATGGGAAATAAAATGGACTGAAGATTTTGGAATTAAGGCAAAGTATCTTGGCAAGGAAATAAATTTTGCTCAAATGAGTGGTGGCGAACAGGTTTGTGCCGCTTTAGCAGTAAGGCTTAGCCTTTTAAAATTGCTGTCTGGTCTAGGTATAGTTTTCTTTGATGAACCTACCCAAAATATGGATGAAACAAGAAGAAGAAATTTTGCCTCCCAGCTTACAAAAATAAGTGGATTTAAACAAATTTTCATCATAAGTCACGATGATACTTTCGAAGAAATGGTGGAATCTGCGGTAAAAATTAAAAAAATTGATGGTGTGTCGGTTGCGGAATTGTAGGTGTTTAAAAATGAGTAGGGAAAAGGTATTTGAAATTTACAATTTTGTTGATGAAAATTTGTACTATAATATTAGAGATCTAGAAATTAAAGAGAGAAAATTTAATTCCATGCTTTTATTCTCTATTTTAACCTGCTTAGTTCCTGGAAAGCAATTAATAGTTGGAGAACCTGGTCTTGGTAAAACTACAACATCAGAATATATTTCATGCCTTTTCTATTCACTGCCGCTGGAGGTCATTTATAGTTCAGAAATTCATGGCAATCCAGAGCAAACCGAAGAAAAAATGATTGGTCGTCCAGATCTGGGCAAGCTTAGTATGGGTTATGAGGAAGTAATATGGTCTTCCTTCTCCCAATTGCCAGTAAAGATAGTTGATGAAATAAATAGATTGCCACCATCCAAGCAAGATATACTTCTCGACAGTGTAGACAGAGGAATATGGAGTTATCTTAACGATGTCATAATTAATGTTGAAAACTGCTTATTCGCCACAGCTAACTTTAGTGAAGGTGGAGGCTTTGAATTAACTCCAAGAATGCTTGATAGATTTGATGTTATGGTAGAATCTAAGCATCCAGGATCTATTCTAGCCTTTGAGCTTGTTGAAAGCAAGAGGAACGAAATCAAATTAAAAAATCCAAAAATATCAAAGGAAATCATAGATATATTAAAAAGCAAAATTGAATATGACGAAAAAATTGAAAGAATAAAAGAATTGTCAGATACGTTCTCTGATTACTTGGATAGAATTGGGATACCATCAATTAAGAGTGAAGAAAGAGAAAAGATAAGAAGGGAGATATCGGAGATTAAACTAGACAGAGATGCTGAAGCGTTCTCCATAATGCTAATCTCAGAGCTATCGTTTTGCAAAAAATTTGGACAAAAAAGAGTAATAGAAGATTGTCCTGAAGATTGCCATTATTCTGAATATTTGTGTTCAAAAATTAGAAACTGCATATCTAATAGGTTTCCCCAATCCTTAATTAATTACTCCAAAGCTCTGGCATGGTTTTTAGGAAACAGAAAGGTGGATATTGAGCATATCTCACTTATAGCTCCCTATGCATTGGCTCACAGGCTAAAATGGAAGGATAGATACTATCTTTCAGCCTCGAAAGATGAGAGGTCTGATACTGTTGAATTGTACCTTGCAAAAACTGCAGTTGAAGAGGTGCTAAACAGATATAGAGAACAAAGTACTAGGGTAAAAACTGCATTTAAAGTTGCGTTCGAATTTTTACAAGGGAAAGATGTAAAACTGATTGAAGGAGATCATCCAATTTATGATGAGATCAGGAAGGTGATTCTAAATTACTAAGCCAAAGATATTCGAAAAATTTGCAAGTTATAAACCAGAAGGACGAGAGATAAGAATCTCCACGGAAAAACTTAATGAGTTGGTTTCATGCTATGAAGAATGGTTAAACAAGGTTACGAATTCCATAGAACACGACTACATGTTGGCAATAGAAAGTTTAGTAGAATATTCTGCAAAAGAAATAGAGGAATTTTCGAAAAATCTCAAAAAGTTTGAAAACAACAAAAATTTTGAGAAAACAGGTATTTTTCTTTCTGCTTTAGCTAATTTATCACCAGACGAAATTATTACATTGAAAGTTGGCGATTTGGGATGGAAAATTAATTACATTGGTTATAGAAACCAGAAAACATTAATCGTAGACGGTGATTGTGGGGATTTTACAGGATTTAACATGACTGGTGGAGAGATTAGAGTAAAAGGTAAAATAAAAAGTTTGGGAAAAAATATAGAGGGTAGAATATATAAAAATAATAAACTAATATATCCTAGGTGGACTAAATGGATGAAACTGAAGCTCAAAAAATTATTGATGAAGTTTGGCCCAAAATAAGAGAGAAACACTTCTATCCTCCTCTACCTAAGCCTAAAGTAGGAAAATTAGATTGTTCTACAGCGTTTATTTCTGCTACAAATAAACAGATAACTATAGATTTTAATTTTATATTGGAAATGAGTAAAAGACTTGATGTAAAAAAGGTTATAAGCGCCATATTAGACCATGAAGTAGCACACTACACCTTCTGTCCATGGGATGCATCCACGCATATTATGCTATACATGAGAGCGTTAGAGGTTACAAAGGATGAGGAAAAGGCTAGAATATTAACTGATTACTTTATGGATGTAGTAGTTAACACTTACTGCGTTAGCGAGATGGAAACATACATTCCCGAATTTTATAGAGTTATGGATAAATCTTCGTTTGATAAAATAATTTGTTCAGTTTATCAAAAGATTTGGGACTACGATTTAGGTGTAGAAGAGTACGATATAACGGATAAACTTGCTAGGATCTCTTATCTTGACAAAAGTAAATGGGAAAGATCAATAAAGTTGTTTTCATTATTTTTATCAGACCGTATTGGAAGAATTAAATTTATACAGCCTCACTCGTTTGATAGATATTCTGATGAGGAACTGAGCAGGAGTTTGAGAAAAATAGCCGTAAAAATAAAAGATCCCGTGAAATTTAAAAAAATAGTTGAAATTCTTGGAAAAAAAGAGTCCACTGAGTCTGCTACTTTAGCTTTTTACAGAGAATTGGCTGAAGAGTATAAACTAGCTATAAAAACAACAAAAGCAACTGGCGGTGGAGGGTTATATCCCTTTATTCTAAAAAACTGGGAAATTACTGAACCTCTGAATAATTTGGATGTTTTTAATTCCTATGGGAAAATCTTACCATCAATAACTAAAATTTGGATTAAAAAAGATTCTGGACTCGAAACAAAGTCAGAAAAGATACCTGATTGTTTAATAATAATAGATTCCTCTGGTAGTATGACAAATCCGTTTTATAAACTATCATTTGCAGTTCTTGGTGCAATGTGTGCAGCTAATGCTTATCTTGATAGAAATAGGAGAGTTGCAGTCTACAACTTTGGATACGCTGATGAGGGATCTGAACTGATCCTAAATTACACAAGAGATAGAAATTTGGTTCATAAAGCTATAATAACTTATTTTGGAGGAGGTACAACAATAAATCTTAAAAACGTTAAAAAATTGATAAGCAGTGCTGAAAATCCAGATATTTTTATGATAACAGATATGGAAATTTACAATTTAAAGGATGTTATTGAATTTTTTAAAAAATTGAATAACAGAGTGACCATAGTTTATCTAAAATCGTCAAAGGAAGTGAAAAAGATAAAAAAAGAGCTCAAAAATAAGAGAAATATATCATTTTACTCCGTGTTTAAGAAGGAGGATATACCAAAAATAATATTAGGAAAAATCCGTGAGTTAACGCAATCTTTTGCCGCTGATGTAACTAAGGGTGCATAAAATTACTCCGAAAATTGCTGCAATAAATATTAGCTTGGAGATGAATATTCCAAAAAGAATTCCGCACACTATTAGGTAAAGTCCAGCATGAAAAGCTATTAAAATTTTTATTATCTTCTTTTTACGAGCTTTTATAACCTCATCTGGAACTTTTTTCTTCATCCTGCTCTAGTTACAAGCATGGATCTAATTTTCTTCTGCATTTCATCTATTCTCTCTTTAAGCCTTTCTTCCTGCCTTTCAAGCGCTTTAAGTCTGATTTCATAACTTTCTTTCTTTTCCTGTAATTCCTTTATCACCTTTTCTTTCTCAACTTTAACCAATACATTTCCAGCAACCTTGAAAATTGGTGTATCATCTGGGGCATTTTGAACCTCTTCCAAAGCTGCAGAACTCTCTTTTAGCATGGATTCCACTTGAAGTTTTTGAGTAACCACTGCTTGAAGTTGCTGCTGCAATTGCTGAAGTTGAGCAATCATATTTTGGACTTGGGGTGGTAATTCTTCCATTTTAACACCTCTAAACTATCTAAACTAATTTTTACAAACCTCAACCAAGCATTCGTTGCAGCTCTTAATTCGGTTAAGTTAGTAGCAGTGATTACTATTTTTAGTATATTTTTATTTAAATAAATTTCTGAGCTCGTTCTTGAAGAGATAGCTTCAGGTTTTAAAGCTTTGTAAACCAAGTCTGCATCGTTTTCAAATTCAAATATAAACTCTGCTTTCATACACCTTCAACCTAGTTATTAATTCATTATTATATTTAAATTCAAGAACAACTAAATCATCTTTTTTCCTTACATAAACCTCCTTTTTAAAATCAAGCTTACTAACTAATTTTGCAGCCGGTTTGGATGATGGTAGCGCCTCTAACAATAGTGGATCAAATGGAGGTTTTCCGTAAAATGCAACAGGGCTATTATCCATTTTTATTCTTTTTATTTCTCCTACTGTAAACTTCATTTGCAAAATTAACCTACCTTGAGAATTTACTATCTTTAAAATTGCTGGATTTCCCTTAATTTCCTCAATTATAGCCAGATTTTCGTTTTTTTTAAGCATGGAGTACAAATCTTCAAGACTCAATTTACCCCTAGTGATATACTCCCAGTTCATAAAAGCTGCCAGTACTCTTGCTAACCTTCTAGTTTTTCTGCTTGGTTTTCTAGATGTTGTGAGAATCATCCTCCATCGGTCAACCTTTACATACGAGCAAAGGTTTTTCAGTATATCTTGCAACAGTTTCGCTGGTACTACCTATAATTAGACTTTCAAGAAAGCCTATACCTCTTGATCCCATAGCTATTAGGGTTGCCTTCTCATCGCTTGCCACTTTCAAAATTTCCCTGTGCGGAGAACCAAATTTAATCAAAATTTTCACGTTTTTAGCTTTAATTGTCTTCGCTACATCTTTTAATCTGGTTTCAACGTCATTTAAATTGACATCTCTACTTTCAATGACATGCAGCAATATTATTTCGCTTTTATCTATATTTTTGATTTTCAGTAAACAATTTTTCACTTTTTCAGAATTTTCAGTTAAATCATGCGCGTATATTATTTTTTCAAAAATTTTATCTGGAGTTAATAATGTGCACATTTTCTTCTCGTTTATTTTTTCAAGTTTGCATCTGAATAACATTACTGGAACCTTGGACAACCTCAGTATACCCTCAGATACACTTCCAAGCAAAATTTCTTTAAAGACACTTTTTCCTCTTGTACCAAGAATAACTAAGGATATTTTTAAATTATCAATAACTTTCATAATTTCGGAAACTGGATCTCCAATAGGAATCGGTGAAATAAACTCGGCATCTATTCCGTGGGATGTCAAATAGTCAATAAATTCCTTTAACTTATTTTTTGTTTTTAATTCTTCATCTCTTAGCCATGTTGTAAAATCAAAACCAGATGATACTCCTACGAACTTAAATGTATTTATAACTTTGACTAGATATACCTTTTTTACTTCAATTTCATTTATAAGTTTTGGTAAATTTTTAACTAGCTGATTTGAGCACTCAGAGAAATCTACTGGTACTAAAACTCTCTCAAACATATTTTGTTTATTTTTTATTAAGTTACTTAATTTTTTTGTTACCAGTGCATCATCAATACGCATTGGAAGGTTTAGGTCTGTCTCTCATGAGAAAATATCACTTCTTTTAGCTAAATAAGAAATTCCCGTAAGAAGAGTCGATTGTTTTGATTTTACTTTCAATTTTGAATTTCCAAAGTGTGATTGTACTATCCATAAAAATAGTTAAATAGTAATTACGGTTATTACTATTATAATCATAGGGGTGAAAAAATGAAACTACTTGTTGTAAGTCAATACACGAAACCAACAGGAACTAGAGAAGACATCCTAAAGGTACTATCAAAAAGCGGAGTTTATGCAATTTTATCCACATTAAGCAAAAAGTCTATGAGATTCTCCCAACTGATGTTTAAAACGAGATTAAATCCAGGAGTTCTGGACAGACATCTAAAGTCACTAATAAAACTTGAAATTGTCGAGAAAAACGATGGCTATTATACTCTTACACCAAAAGGGGAAAAGATTCTAAAAGCATTAGATCAAATTTTTAAAGTACACGATAATATTTGCTAGAAATTAAAATTTTTTAAGTTTGCCAAGAGTTTTTTTACGAATTATAAATTTGTTTTTTAAACTTTTAAAAGCTTTTTACTCTCATCGATATTTTTGAATTTCTGCACATTAAAATCGACTTATCTGTATTTGTGAAATAGCTCTGGTGTTTATTCTTGCATTTAATTTTATATTGTAAATCATCTTCAAAATTTAAAACCAGAAATTACTGAAAAGTATCCAATTTTTGAATTTTTAACAAGTGTCATCTTTAAACTTCTTAGAAATGTTGTCAGATAAATTTTAACAATAGTATAAGGCTATACCCTCAGTTTACACCGAGTGTATAATCTAAATATTTATTTTAGAACGAATTTTAGGTTAAATCAACATATTGTAAATCCCTAAATCAATAAATTTTTAAGAAAACTATGTATTTAAAAAGATTATGAATCTAAAGAAATCAGAGAAGCTGTACTCTGAAGCCCTAACATTAATGCCAGGAGGAGTTAGCAGTCCTGTTAGAGCTATAAAGCCGTATCCCTTTTATACTTCTAATGCTATAGGCTCAAGAATATTTGATATTGATGGAAACGAATACATAGATTACTGTATGGCTTACGGACCATTAATATTGGGTCATGCTCATCCAGAAGTCAAGAAGGCTATAATTAACCAGTTGCAGAAGGGTTGGCTTTATGGTACTCCAGTTGAGATTGAAATAAAGTATGCAAAACTGATCACAAAATTATACGACAGCATTGACATGGTACGATTTGTGAATACTGGTACTGAAGCTACAATGAGTGCTATAAGATTAGCTAGGGGTTTTACGGGAAAAGATAAAATTGTTAAAATAGAGGGTAGCTACCATGGTGCCCATGATGCCGTACTTGTAAAAGCGGGAAGTGGTGCAACTACCCATGGCATTCCAAATTCAGCTGGTGTGCCAATTGACTTTGTCAAAAACACATTGCAAGTTGAATTTAACAATGCTGAAGCTTTAGCGGATGTAATAGAGAAAAACAGGGATGATGTTGCTGCAGTAATAATGGAGCCAGTTATGGGTAATGCTAGCTTAATTCTTCCTGAAAAAGGATATCTAAAGGAAGTTAGAAAAATTACAAAAGATAACGACGTTTTATTAATATTTGATGAGATAATAACAGGATTTAGGTTGGCTTTAGGTGGGGCTCAAGAATATTTCAATGTAAAAGCAGATATAACAACATTAGGCAAAATAGCTGGTGGAGGTTTACCTATAGGAATAATAGGTGGTAAAAAGGAAATAATGGAGAATTTTGCACCATCTGGAAAAATATATCAAGCTGGAACATTCAATGGCAACCCTTTGAGTCTTACAGCTGGCTATGAGACCATCAAATTTTTAATGAAAAACAAAGTGCATGAAGATATAAATAAGAAGACAGAGGAACTTTGCAAATCTGTAGAAGATATAATTGAAGATAGAAAATATAGCTGCTCAGTAAACTATATAACATCTATTTTCTGCTTATACTTTGGAGACATCCCAAAAAATTACTCCGATGCATTAAAGCTTAACAAGGAAAAGTACAATAAACTTTTCTGGTGTTTGCTAAAAAAAGGAATATTTTTCCCTCCGTCTCAATATGAAGTTTGCTTTGTTTCCTATGCACACAGTAGAAAGGATATAGAAAAAACTGTTTCAGCATTGGAATCATGTCTGAAAGAATTAGGGTAGGTACCCGAGGTAGCAAACTTGCTTTGGCGCAAACCAGGGAAGTTGTGGAAAAACTTGAAAAGAAGGGACACGAGGTAGAAATCAAGATAATCAAAAGCCTAGGAGATGTTTTAAAAGATAAACTTTTGCATGAATTTAGAGGTAGCGGAGCTTTTACTCGAGCTTTGGACACAGCTCTAGCTAGGGGTGAGGTAGACGTAGTAGTTCATAGTTACAAGGATGTGCCAAGCAGAAGAATTGAGGGTACAACTATAGCTGCTGTTTTGAAGAGAGGATCCCCATATGATGCTTTTGTCTCCAATTCTGGATTAGGAATTGAAGAGATCCCTGCAGGTTCCATAATAGGTACCTCAAGTCTAAGAAGAAGAGCTCAGATTTTAAGGTTGAGAAAAGACTTAAAAATAGAAAATTTAAGAGGAAATTTGGATACTAGATTAAGAAAACTACAGCAAGGCTTGTATGATGGTATTATCACCGCAGAAGTAGGATTAATTAGGCTTGGTCTTGATAAAAAAGTTAAATATCAGAGATTACCTATAGAAAAATTTGTTCCCTCAGCCAATCAAGGTATAATTGCTGTTGCTACTAGAGTTGGCGAAGAAGATCTGGTTAGATTTATGAACGATAAAAAAACCGAACTTGAGGCAAAAGTTGAAAGAACTATTTTAAGCACTTTAGGATTAGGGTGCGCCGTACCCTCAGGAATTCTAGCCACTGCGAAGAATAAAATAGAGCTTATATGCGAATTTCTATCACTGAATGGTACAAAATACATTAGAATTTTTGAGAAACTTAATAAATCAACTGCAATTGAAGATGCAAAGGAAATTGCTCTAAACTTAAGAGATGAAATATTCAAATCTGGATTAAGGACCGAATTGAAAATTATCTGAAAGTTTTCAGATTTTCTTTTCAGTTCATCTGCAGGGGGTGCACAGGTTGAAGGGTAAAGTCTATATTATTGGTGCTGGTCCAGGTAGTTACGATCTCATGACTTTAAAGGCTGAAAGAATATTAAAAAACGCAGATGTTATACTTTATGATGAATTAATCGGTGATGACGTGAAGAAATTCATAAACAGTCTTAATGCAATAGCAATAAATGTTGGAAAAAGAAAAGGCAAACATTGGGCAGATCAAAGCAAAATTAATGAACTTATGGTGAAATTTGCAAGTGAAGGAAAGAAAGTTGCAAGAGTAAAGGGAGGAGATCCATTTATTTTTGGAAGAGGGGGAGAAGAAATAGAATATCTTGCGGAAAATGGTATTGAATTTGAAATTGTTCCAGGAATAACCTCAGCCATAGCTGGTCCAGCTTATGCAGGAATACCTTTAACACATAGAGATTACGATTCCGCAGTGGTAATTCTAACGGGAAGAGAAGCTAGACAAGATGGTAGATTAGATTGGGAACTCTTAGCTAAGCTTAAGGCTACACTCGTTATACTAATGGGTGTTACGGTTTTAGAGAAAATAGTTGAAAGACTTCTTAAGTACGGTAAGGATCCAAACACACCTGTAGCTATAGTTGAAAAGGCTACTACTGATAAACAAAGAGTCATAGTCGGTAAATTGTCAAACATCGTCGAAATAGCCAAAAAAGAGAATGTAGAGCCCCCTGCAGTTATAGTTATAGGAGATGTAGTTAGTATAAGGGAGAAAACTCACAAATTCCTAAAATTTGATGAATTTCAGTCGTGAAAAGTTTTAATATTTAAAATTAAAAAATTTAATTAAAATTAAAAGTATTTTTCAAAATTTTAAAATACAATATTATTTTAAAATACAATCCAGTGTCTTGATAGAATATCCTTTAACTTTTCAACTGTTTTTTTGACTTTTTTAATTGCATTAGGATCTCTTCTAAGCTCTAAGTATACTAAGTAATTTTTCGGCTCTTTTATGAATGATATGTCCAGTCCTGCCATTGCAGCAATTATACCTAAGTTCGTATAGGGTAAAGCACCCTCAACACTGTATCCTCCCTCAAGGATTGCCACTAATTTGCCATTACACAATTCTTCTGATAATTTCACTGCCTTCTTCATCATTTGGGCATAACCCTGCGCTGTTAAGGCTAAATCTGTAATTGGATCTGTAAAGTGGTTATCTTGCCCAGCAGATATCGCAATAAACTCTGGCTTGAATTCGGTTGCTAATGGCTCAATTATCTCCTTAAAGACATACAAATAGCAATCATCCGATGCTCCTGGAGGTAGAGGTACATTTACCGTGAAACCTTCTCCTCTACCCCATCCTATTTCATGAGGATATCCAGTTCCTGGATACAAAGGCATTTGATGAAGTGATATAAATAGAACCTCATCAGTCTCATAAAAGATTTCCTGAGTACCATCTCCATGGTGTGCATCCCAGTCAAGAATCAGTATCCTCTTGAAACCCTGCTTTTGTAACCATTTAACCATAATAGCCATGTTGTTAAGGTAACAAAAACCAGCACCAGTGTAAGGTTTTGCGTGATGTCCAGGAGGTCTTATCATTGCAAAAGCGTTATCGACTTCATTTGATATTACTGATTTAGCAGCTTTAATCGCTCCACCAGCAGCCAACAAAGCTACATCAATCAAACCCACGGGTATATTTGTATCCCAATCAATTACACCACCAGTTTCACTCTTTTTTATTAGAAATTCAATATAATCTTTATCATGAACAGCCAAAACATCACTTAATCCAGCTTTTTCTGGTTTAATGAGCTTTATTTCATTGTAATCAAAAATACCCTCCTCCATCATTTGGTCTAACGTATATGCCAGTCTCTCTCTTCTTTCAGGATGAGTTGGAGTTTGTTCGTGCTCTAAATATTTCTTATCATAAACAATCCCGGTAACCATGGTTAACACCACTTTGAAATCTGAAAATCTGCCACAAATTGCTTCAAGATAGAAATCTACTGCTTATTCCAGGCTCTATTTGAACCACGACATCAGCAATTTTTCCTCTTTTTACTCCGCCTCTCACAACTGTATATGAGTTAAAATATAGGACTTTAATTTTATCTAAATCATCTTCATCCGCTCCAAACTCCCTAGCTAGTTCTTTTACTTTTTCACTTGCAGCATTTATGATTTCGTCATCGTCTGGAATACTTCCTTTTTTAAACTCGCATTTAAAAATTTCACCATTATAAACAGTTTTACCTCTTTCAGTATCATACCTCGCATAAAGAGTTAAACTAATTTTTGATATTGCTACTCCTACAGCATTTGCTGCTTCATGATGCTCTGGAATTGTGTATTTAATGCCCATTTTTTCTGAGACCATTGGGATTATGTATTTAGCTAGATATCCTGTACCTATAATTATGTTTGCATCGAAGCTTTCTATAATTTCGCAAACTGTGGATATGAACTTATCAACTGCAGTTTGGGCCAAGCTTAGGTCTCCAATTTTATCTTTCCACACTTCTAATGATTTTTTATGGTTTCCTATTTCAAAACCTATACAGTTTAGAGCATCTGTAAGCGTAAGATGTTTTCCGCCAAAAGCCACAGGTTTATCAAGTCTTTCTGGTTTAATATCCTTATCTATTAGGGAGTCTCCGCCGTATGGTATTGATATAGAATCCACACACCTAACTAGCGTTTTTTTACCAGCAATTTCAACTTTATTCAGCAATTTGGGATACCCATTTTCCAATAATACAAAATCAGTTGTAGTTCCACCGATGTCTATAACAAGCGCATTCTTCATTTTACTTAAATAGTAAGCTCCGAAAGCTACAGCAGCTGCGCTGGAGTTATAAAGCAAAGATGGATTTTCAAGGGCTACATGATACGGTATAATTCCACCATCTCCTTTATAGTAAAAGAAGTTATCTGAGTATTTTTTTACAAGCCCAGTTAATTCATAAACAGCACTTTTTATTTTAGCGTTCAATATAGTAGTATTTATTCTTAAGGGATAATTTAGTTCTCCAAGGTGGTAACTTAAGGCAATGTCTTTATCTTTAAAATACCTACGAGCTATTTCGTACACTTTTAACTCTAATTGTGGGTTTCTTACCGAAAATTTTCCTACAATTGCCACATTTTTGTACTGATTTACGTAGCTTTTTACTATACTCTCAACTTTTTCCGAATCTAAATTCTCAACTACATCTCCTCTATGATTTACGTATCCTTCAAGTATAATACCATGTGAAGAATAATTCAAACCGCATCCTGGGATCAGAAGAGTTAAAGTTGGAATTTCGTGGTATTTACTTACTACTAGATTTAGTGGAATTGACGTGCTTATTACAAGCTTTTCCTTACTAAGATCTACTTTTTCGGATAGTCTTTTTAGGATTTCTCCAAAGCCTAACTCATTTGGTAATTTTAGAGTTTCTATATCTTCGTGAATAATTGCAATATCTGTATTGGTTCCACCAATATCTATACCTACAACCATTCTTCTTCTCACTGTTTGCTACTTTCTTTTTCCTTAAGTTTCTTTGATTTAAATTTAAATATGTCTCTTACAATTATTATATCTCCTACTGCTTTTACAAGACGATATGGTAGTATTATTCCAGGAGATTTAGAGTTTATTAGAGATCTATTGTATTCTCCTAAAGCTAAGCCTTTTATTTGTTTTCCCTCTAAATCGATTACCACATCGTATACTTTTCCAACGTATCTTCCCTCGTCTGTGTAGACTTTTAAACCAAAAAGCAGAGATATTTCACAGATCATTTTTTCACCGCTTGGATCCTTTAATTCTTTAGAAAGTTTAAAAGAATATAAAATTTTTTACCTATAAAACCCACTAATAAAAACGTTAAATTATATTAAACCATATATAGCCTTTTTACTCCTGTCGATTGTTAAAAAGTACTTAATAATACCGTTAGTCGTGCAAAAAACAGAAACTAGCAGTTAATTTTAATAATTATCATATTTTCAAGCACTCTGGTGGTTTTGTAGATTTTAAAACAAAAATCTAAGCTTTGGTGTAATTTAAAAAGTTTACAAAATGTAACTATCAAGAAAACTATAAAAAAATAAAGAAAAACTTAAGAAAACTTCAAAATTTACTTAACTATTCTCCTTAGGACAAGTAACAATGCAACTGCACCAATTGCTGAGAGTATTGTAAATCCTGGAGCCCCTTTAACTGCTGCTTTCTCTTTAAGTTTGCTTACTTCGCTCTTGAGGCTCTCCAATTCAGACTTAAGTGATTCTACCTTATCCTTCAAACTCTTGTAATCTGCATAGGATATCTGTACCTTTACGTCCTCTGCAGGCATAACACCGTTAAATGCGTGTAAGTTCCATGATGCATCATCGACCTCCCACTTGTATCCTAGTTGCCAGAAGAAGAACCCTGACATTGCTTTGTGTCCAGTGTTACATGTGGTTATAACTTTCTTTATTTTATCCTTAGGTAATATCTTGGAAACTTCTGCCTCTAAAGCTGTTTTTGATTTAAGTGAAGTCTCCTTGGTTCCATCCTCCCAGAAGTTTGAGAAGACATAGTTAATTGCAGTCTTTAAGTGACCTCCTCTAATTGTCTTTGAAACTTCTCCTTTGTAATAGCTTTCCGGTCTCACATCAACTATAGCTGTGCTAGGATCATCCATTGCTGCACGTACTTCATCTGGAGTAGCATACATGTCCCATCTTATTTTTGTAGGATCTACTTTGAATGTACCAGTTTCTGGCCAGTCGCTACTCCACTCTTTCTCCACTGGTGCTAAATATTTGTCTCCGAGGACTGTGCACTTCACGGGAAATACCTTGGCTTTATCGAAACCTAGGAAGTATAATGCAAACCAAGCAACTATTGCATCAGTTACATCTCCACTTGATACAAATATTACAGTTTTTCCTTCACTAACACCAAGTTGTCTGAATATCTTTTCCAACTCTGATGAGTCAAATTCGCCTTCTTTAGCAGGATAGCACTTTATTCCCTTTAATAAACCATTGGGTTGTCTAAGATTCTTAAAGCTTATCCATATTGCTCCTTTAACAGTTTTATCTGGTTTTGTTTTACTTGCATCGATTATTATGTAATCTGGATTGCCTATTGCGCTTTTCAATTCTTCTACTGATGCAATGCATTCTGGATGTGCCCACTCCTCCGGTTTAATTTCAGCTGCACTTACTAGTGCTATTGAAAGTAGAAGAGTTACTGCAAGAAACGCTGAAAATATAACCTTCTGTCTAACTCCCATTAAAATCACCTTTTTTTATTTAATTTTCAATTTTTTAGATTTTTTAGTATTATTTAAAATTTTCTAAATTGTCTATTCGTTTTTCTTTTTATTTTTCTAAACAAGACGGTTCCAATCGTCTGTACTATGTAGATTATGAAACCGAAAATATATTATTCAAAAATAATAAATTACAATAAAGAGTTACTAAATTCAAAACTTCTAGAAAAATAAAAAGAAAAATGCCAGTTTAACTAAATTTCTTCTCTACTTAATGCATAGAAAATCAGTTAGGTACTCAATGAAGTCTTTTTCAAGATTGAGAATTTCGTCACTTTTTGTTAAAATTTTAAATCCAGCTTTTAGCTCTTGACCTACGTTTTTCCCTAGTTTTTCGGCTTCATGTTTTATAAAACTAGATATTGCATCTAAAGCATTTGTATACTTCCTTTCAACATAAACATAATATCTCCCATTCTCCAAAAAAGGTCTATATTGCCTTTTCTTGCTAATAAATCTTTTAGCATGATTAACTATTTCAAAAGGTGGGCCAGCATGTTTTTTAATCTTAGGTAGCGTTTTTAACATAGTTTCAAAAACTAAGTAACAGTAATTCGATGCAAAAAATCCCGATCTGATCGGCATAAATTCATTTTTTTCTAGGAACTTTGTTATTTTCCTGCAAGCTTTTTCAAGTTGTGGGTAAAGATTATCCTCAACTATATCTGGCTTATTAAAAACTACAACGTAAAGGCCAGTTCCCCTACTTTCTAACTCGCTCTTTATCTTTGCATAATCTATTACTACTTTTTCCTCAAGGAAGTAGTTTAAGCTGGGGTCTTCCAAAAAATTTCTACATTTTTCTACAAATTTTGCTAAATTATCGACGCTTAAATTTGCTGCAACGTTTCTTTTTTTGTCTACGGGATCAGCTACAAATATATTTTTCAGATCAGGCTTAGCCCTAACTTCTTTCTTTTCTATATCAATGTACAGATTTCTTGTCCAATTTACTGCGGATTTTATCAAATTTAAAAAGTTCTCATACATAACAATTAGTAACTCACAGAGATATCCCGAAAATCCTCTGATTTTGTATTCAGCTCCGTATAATCCAGATACCTTTAAAAATTTCTTTAGTAATCTAACTTCGTTTTCTTTTCCTTTTATTCTATCCTTTAACCACTCATAGTGGAAAGGAGTTCTGTCTACAGCTGATTTTATTCTTTCAGGACTGTTTAGCTTGTAACAAGGTACAACATCTACATTAGCTCCCAATACCTCACCGTGAACGTAAGGATGTGATGCATATTTAATTTCATACTTGTCTAAAACCTTTTTTCCTATATCCAATCCAATTTTTTCCAAATCTATGGTTTCATAGTGTTCTGGAAAAAGTATGAAAACATCTATCTCCAATTCTCCCTTAAGCCAAGTGTCTCTGGCATAACTTCCAAGAAATCTGTATTCCAATTCTGGATAATCCTTTAATATATCCTCCAATCTTCTGGATATTTCCTCTTCTACCTTTTTCGCCAATTTTCTTTCCCGTTCAGATGGTACAACTAATTCTAAGGCTTTCTTCAATACTTCATGTATTCTTTCATCTGTAGATTTATCAGTTAAAGTTTTCATGTTCATTTTCTACCAGTGGAGAAATTATACTTTAAATTAGCTCTAAAATTTTTGAGACTTTATATAAAATTTTAATAATTTTATTTATCAAAATTATTTAAAACAATTGAGCAGTTCTCAGAGAATTTACCAAATCTACCACGAATCCAAAGTCTTTTTATATAATTTCTCCAATTTATTTCTAAGAATGTATTTAGCAGTAGTAGAATCAGTAATAAAAATTCTAGAAAAGGCTGGCTTTAAAGTTACTGATATATCCGAAACCAAACCAAGATGCTTCGATATTGCTGCAAAGAAAGATGTAATTAATCTTTTAATTAAAGCACTTTATAACATAGATTCTCTAAAAGCCGAAATGGCTGAAGAGATGAAAATCTTAGCTAAGCTGTTATCATCGAGTCCCATAGTAGTAGGAGAAAAATTTAAAATGAATTTTTTAGAGAGAGGTGTGGTATACAACAGATACGGTTTGCCTGTTGTAAACACTGCCACCTTTTATGATTTAATAGTTGAGGGAATATACCCCATGGTATACTCTGCTCCAGGAGGTTACTATGTAAAACTTGACGGAAAGAAAATAAAAGAAATAAGAAAGAAACTTGGACTATCCTTAGGAGAAGTAGCAAAAATGTTAGGTGTCTCCAGAAGATTGATCAAAAAATATGAAGAAGGAATGGATGCATCCATTGAAAATGCTATAAAATTGGTCGAGATTCTGGGATCATTTGTTATTAAATCTGTAAATGTCTTTGATTTTAAGATTGATGAAGAAATAAAGGAAAGAAAAGTAGAATTTAGTAAAACTGAGGAGAAAATTATAGAACAGCTGAAGGATATTGGTGTAAGAGTATATCCTATCAAGCATGCACCTTTCGATGTGATATCAAAAACAGAAGAAGAGTCAATTTTAACAGGAGTTAAGCAAGTAAAAGAGATAGAAAAGAGAGCTTTAATATTAGGTAGGCTCTCTCAGGTTTTAGATACGAAAGCTGCGTATATAGTGGATAAAAAAATTAAGAGAGAAGTAAAATCTGTTGTATTTTTAATGAAAGATGAGTTAGAAACGATCTCTTCTCCTAAAGATTTTATTTCACTTTTGAATGAAAAAGCCATGGTCGAAAAAAATATATAGAACTATACTTCTACCATTTTATTCGAGGTGATAACAGTTGCCTGCACTTAGTGGTCAACCTGTCCTAATTCTTAAGGAAGGTACTCAGAGAACCACCGGCAGAGATGCTCAACGATTGAACATAATGGCTGCAAGAGTGATTGCAGAAGCTGTCAGAAGCACTTTGGGACCAAAAGGAATGGACAAAATGCTAGTGGATAGCTTAGGTGACGTAGTGATAACAAACGATGGAGTAACAATTCTGAAAGAAATGGATGTTGAACACCCCGCTGCAAAAATGATAGTAGAGGTTGCAAAGACTCAAGAGAACGAGGTTGGTGATGGTACTACAACTGCTGTTGTTCTGGCTGGTGAGTTGTTAAAGAGAGCAGAAAAACTCTTGGATCAGAATATTCATCCAACTGTTATAGCTAAAGGTTACAGATTGGCTTGTGAGAAAGCAATGGAAATCCTAGATAAAGTTGCAATTAAAATAGATGTTGAGGATGATGAAACACTTAAGAAAATTGCTGCAACAGCTATAACTGGCAAACACGCAGAATATGCTGCAGAATATCTAGCTGATTTGGTAGTAAAAGCAGTAAAAAAGGTTGCAGAAAAAACTGATAAAGGTTACAAAGTAGATGAGGATAACATTAAACTAGAGAAGAAACAGGGAGGGGGTATAGAAGACAGTGAATTAGTTGAGGGAATAGTCATTGACAAGGAAGTCGTGCACCCATCAATGCCAAAGAGAATAAAGAACGCTAAAATTGCTGTATTAAAGACTGCACTAGAAGTTAAGGAAACCGAGACTGATGCAGAAATAAGAGTAACAGATCCCGAAATGCTTCAGAAGTTCATCGAACAGGAAGAAAGAATAATAAAAGAAATGATAGATAAAATAGTTCAAGCTGGAGCAAACGTAGTATTCTGTCAAAAGGGAATCGATGATTTGGCTCAATACTACTTAGCAAAGGCAGGAATACTTGCAGTAAGAAGAGTAAAGCAGAGCGATATTGAAAAACTAGCAAAGGCCACAGGAGCTAGAATAATTACCGACTTAAGAGACATAAAGCCAGAAGATCTAGGTGAGGCTGAATTAGTAGAGGAACTAAAGATTGGAGAAGACGAAATGGTGTTCGTAAGAGGATGTAAGAATCCAAAGGCCGTAACAATACTGATAAGAGGTGGAACTGAGCACATAGTCGATGAAGTTGAAAGAAGCCTAACGGACTCAATTAAAGTCGTAAAGGCAGCTTTAGAAGATGGAAAAGTCTTACCCGGTGGCGGTGCTCCAGAAATAGAAGTCAGTCTCAAGCTAAAAGACTGGGTTCCAACTTTAGGTGGAAGAGAGCAGCTAGCTGCTGAAGCTTTCGCAGAAACTTTGGAAATCATACCAAGATCTTTGGCAGAGAACGCTGGATTGGATCCAATAGACATTGTAGTTGAGCTCAAAAGAGCTCATGAAAAAGGACAAAGTAATGCAGGAATAAACATATTTTCTGGTAAGGTCGAAGAAATGGATAAAATTGGCGTCTTAGAACCGCTAAGAGTTAAAAAGCAAGCTATAAGCAGTGCAACTGAAGTAGCAATAATGATTCTAAGAATAGATGATGTAATTGCGGCAAAGGGATTAGAGACTGAGAAAGAGAAACCTGGAGAGAGCACAACTGAAGAAGAGAGTGAATCTGAATCAGAATAATTTTACTTTTTGTTTTTTATTCAAATTTTTACTCTTTTTTAGATGAGATTCAAAATTTTCAAGGCTTCTATAACACCTTCTCCATTATTTTTTGTTAAAACTATATCTGCTACTTTTTTTAACTCTTCATCAGCATTAGCTACTGCTAAACCCAATCCAACCTTTTTAAACATATCTATATCATTTTCAGAATCCCCTATAGCCGCCATTTCTTTAGTTGAAACTCCTATGATTTTTGCTATAACCTCCAAAGCTGCACCTTTGCTAACGGTTCCATCTACAATGTGATAGGCAAACTTTGAATCTAAGATTTTTACTTTATCTTTGAACTTATCACGGAGAATTCTTCTAGCTTCATTGATGGGAAAATTTCTTCTGATGCAAACTTCTGATTTTCTATATTCCAAATCCAAATACGACACTTCAAAAAACTTTTCCAAAAATTTTGCAGCTTTTAAACATATTTCTTTGTTACCAAGAACTATCTCTGGCTGATCGTATCTAACTTGTATCACACCACCGTTTTCACAGATTATGATGTCTGTAACGCCTATTAACTTTGCTGCAGCCCTAGCAAAACAAAGGGAGTTTCCAGTAGCTAAAATTACTGGTATTCTTACATTTCTTAATGCTTCTACTGCTGGGCAGTGTAACACTCTACTGTCATCAGTGATGGTACCATCTATATCCACAGCTAGAGCTTTTGCTTTAAATCGAGTGATTGTCATCAGAATTTTTTAAACCTTTACAATAAGTTAAAAAATTTTCTTGATAAAAAATTTAAAAATTTAAGATAGAAATAAGCATTCTGTGAAGTTTACTTTTATTATTTAAAATCTGGAATCCCCCAGCAAATGTAGATTCAAAATAATTTTACCCTAAGTTTGTTTAACTGAATAGAATTTTAAATAACTGCTTCAAAGAACTTCATAACTTAGCCTTATATTGCGGTAAAAAATTCACTATCCAAGAGTTTTTAAACTTTAAAGCTAAAAAGATGGTCAATTAGTAGCAATCGGAAGCTAATACTGATGGCTTGTAAAAATTGCAAAGTATGTATTTGGAAAGAAAAAACCTGCAATCATAAAGTCAAAAAGTTTCAACCCTAACGCTTTTGCAAACATAGTTGACAAAAACGAAATAACCGTAATAACAGATCAAACAAAGTACAATGAAAGCGATGTTATTGAAATCGAGAAGGATTATAGAATATTAACATTTAATACTGTGCTACCATTTGACTTAGTTGGATTCATTGCAAAGATTTCCAAGACTTTAGCGGATGAAAAGGTACCAATTCTCGTTATTTCTGCTTATTCGACCGATCACATTTTGGTAAAGGAAAAACATTTGAAGAATGCTAAAAAAGCGCTTAAAAGTTTGGGATTTCTGGTTGGAGAACTAAAATGAACGTGATAACTTCCAACCCACTTTACTTATCCAGATTTACAACCTTTGGTCATAATATGTATACCAGCAGTAAGTTAACGAAACCAAGGGTGTAAAATTTTTAAATTACTTCATAAGTTTAACTTTATTTGTGGAAAGGCTTGAAGACTACCTTGAAGCTATTTATGATATTCAGTTCATTGAGGGAAAAGTCGCAAAAACAAATGATTTAGCCAAAAGATTGAATGTGAAGCCTTCAAGCGTCACAGAAATGCTTCTAAAACTTAGCGAAAAAGGGTATATAAAATATCAACCTTACCATGGTGCAGTTCTAACAGAAAAGGGAGAAAAGTTGGCTAGAAGGATTAAAAAGTATAATAAAATATTTGAAACGTTTTTTAGAAAATTTTTAAAGTTAAACGAAGATATCTCGAAAAAACTTAGCTGTGAGCTTGAACATCACATAAACGATGATGTTGCAAAAATTATTTGCAGAATAATATCGGGATTATGTGATTTTTGCGAGGAATGTTTGTATGAGAGTTTCAAATTAACTGATGCTTCTCCTGGTGTTTACAAGGTACTACTAGCTCCAGCAGTGTTAGCTAAAATCGGTATTAAACCGGGAATAAAAGTGCGCATCACGGAAGATAAAAATATTATAATTGATAATAGAGAAATTAGTGTAGCAAAAGATCTGGCACCATGGGTTGTATTAGAGCCAATTAAGGAGAAATAAAAAATAGATGGAAGTATGCAGGACAAAATATTAGAATTAAAAAAACTTGAGGAGGAAATAAAGTCCTGTACTAAATGCTCTCTTTGGAAAACCAAGAAAAATTATGTAGTTGGAGAAGGGAATCCAGATGCAAAGTTAATGTTTATAGGGGAGGCTCCAGGAAGAGAAGAAGACATCCAGGGTAGACCTTTTGTAGGTAGCGCTGGAAAATTACTTACTGAGCTTATAGAGAATGTTATTGGTCTGAAAAGGGAAGATGTTTATATTGCAAATGTTTTGAAGTGTCGCCCGCCAAATAACAGAGATCCTAGGCCCGAGGAAATAAAAGCTTGTACACCATATTTGATTAGACAAATAGATCTAATAAATCCATCTTTCATAGTTTGCCTTGGCAGATATTCAGCAAAGTTCATATTTGATCTGTTTAATTTAAAATTTACAAACATAACTAAAGTTAAAGGAAAGATATTTGAAGTTATAAGATCTGATGGCAGTGTATTGCAAATAATGGCAACTTATCACCCTGCTGCAGTACTTTACAGACCCATTCTTAAGGACGAATATATAAAGGACTTTGAAAAAATTGCTGAAGCATTAGAAAGAAAAAAGAAAACAAAAACGCTATTTGATTTTACTTAAAAAATTTCCACTTGAAAACTTCACTGCATTATTTACTTCTCTGACAAAATTTGGTCAAATATAGTTTTGGCGCGAAAAAGGTTAAATTACTAATTCCTGAGGAGCTTGCAAACGTATTCTTAAATTTCTTAATTAAAGTTTCACTTTGGATCAATAGTAGTAGATTAAAACCTCCCACTAATTTGAAATTTACCCCAGAAAGTGTGTAAAAATATGAGGATTTACACGAAAAAGTATTTAGCCTTAAATTATGAATTTAGACTAACACAAAGATGACGTTGGAATATTTATGCAATTCATTTCTAATAAATAAGTTAGACGGTTTAACTAAGAACTAATTCCTCATTAAGCCAATTAAGAGTGCAATTTCTCAGTGGTTTTAATTTCATCCGCTAATAAAACTCCAGCACTTTGGTTGCAAGAGGCGTTAACAAAACAGTTTTAAA
>Ga0190367_1000705_pt1 | contig 22444 bp, 38 predicted proteins | sample 4872181011_MG_FD_171838 | JGI IMG/M metagenome (GOLD analysis project Ga0190367, IMG submission 171838) | Hydrothermal vent microbial mat bacterial communities from Southern Trench, Guaymas Basin, Mexico - 4872-18-10-11_MG | ecosystem: Environmental > Aquatic > Marine > Hydrothermal vents >...
CGTGCTTCCATTAAAGAGCATACCGGATGGCTCCTTTGTCTGCAACATAGAGTCGTTGCCAGGAGATGGCGGTAAATTCGTTAGAAGCTCTGGCCTCTACGCTACAGTACTTTCACATGCCGGAGAGAAAGTGATGGTACAGCTGCCTTCAGGGCAAATAAAGCAGTTTTCAGCAGAATGTAGAGCCACAATAGGGATCGTAGCTGGCGGTGGAAGAATTGAGAAGCCCTTCTTGAAAGCTGGCAAGAAATATCACCTTTCAAGAGCAAAATCCTGGAAGTACCCAACTGTTCGTGGAAAAGCCATGGGAGCATATGCACACCCACATGGTGGAGGATCACATCCGAAGGGTAGCCCACCCGTAAAGAGAACCGCCCCACCGGGTCAAAAAGTAGGTCACATAGCTGCGAAGAGAACCGGTAGAAAGAAGAGGTAAGTGGGTAATCCTTATATATCGTTTAAGTGGGTCTCTGAGAAGAGGAAGGAGTATGTCAAAGGAGTTCACTTACAGAGGTTACACGTTGGCACAGCTTCAAAAGATGCCAATGGACGATTTCATCAAGCTACTCCCAGCTAGGCAGAGGAGAACATTGTTAAGAGCTAACTTTACCCAAGAGTATAGAGCTTTCTTAGAAAAAGTAAGGAAAGCCAAGCAGGGGAAGAAGGTTAATTTAAAGACGCATAGGAGAGACATAATAATATTACCGGACATGGTAGGCCTTACGGTATACGTATATAACGGCAAGGAATTCGTACCAGTTGAAATAAAGCCTGAAATGATAGGCCACTACTTAGGGGAGTTCGCTCCAACATGTAAGAAGGTCGAGCATGGAGCACCCGGGCTAAGAGCTACGAGGTCAAGCATGTACGTCCCACTTAAGTAAAGATAATTCTCCAGATAATTCCTCCACTCAGTATTTTGCAAAACTTTTTATAGCTCACTTAAGTTTACTGTTTCGAATCCTTGACGTAGCTTAGAGTAGGTGAGAGGTGCGTCAATGCCTCACTGGGGCTATTCGATAACAGAGCTAGACCCTGAAAGAACTGCAGTAGCTAGCGGTAGAGATCTCAGAATTTCAACAAAAGATGCTATAGAAGTTTGCAACGCCATTAGAGGAATGATGCTTGAAGACGCCATGAAGCTACTTGAAGAAGTCATCGCGCTTAAGACCCCAATACCCTTCAGAAGGCATAAGAAGAAGGTAGCACATCATGCTGGTTTAGCTGATAGATGGGGTATACCCTCTGGGAGATATCCTGTAAAAGCCGCTAAAGAAATATTGAAAGTTCTTAAAAATGCGAGAGCTAATGCTGAGTCTAAGGGGCTTAATGTTGAGAGGCTCCGAGTGATACACGCAGCTGCACAACAAGGAATGCGGATAAGAAAGTATATACCAAGAGCTTTTGGAAGAGCAACGCCATACTTTCACCCACTAACGCACATAGAAATTGCCGTGAGGGAAGAGTAGTCTTGAGCGTCATGAGGTACTTCATTTCAAAGAATACGAAGAATATGATGATTGACGACTTTCTACAAAAAGAGCTTAGACGAGCTGGTTATGCTGGTGTAGAGTTTCAGAAAACTCCCATTGCTACACGAGTTGTAATTTATGCTGAAAGACCGGGTATGGTCATAGGTAGGCAAGGACAAACCATAAGGGAGCTTGCCCACATTCTCGAAAGCAAGTTCGGTTTAGAAAACCCACAGATAGCCGTAATGGGCGTACAAGTACCAGAGCTCAATGCGCGCATAATGGCTTCTAGAATAGCTATGGCCCTTGAAAGAGGAGTCTACTTTAGAAGAGCTGCTTTCATTGCCCTAAGGCAGATAATGGAAGCTGGGGCTAGAGGCGCTGAGATAGTTATAAGAGGTAAGCTTACAACTGAAAGAGCAAGGTATGAAAAGTATAGAGCTGGCGTCGTGTTAAAAGCCGGTCACCCATCGGAATACGCTATAGATAAAGCCGTAACATACGTTTTGCTTAAGCCAGGGGTCTATGGGATTAAAGTCAAAATCTTTTTACCAGTCAAGACGGTCGACGACATATCAGTGAGCCAAGCCCCGCAGCCAACGCAAATAACAGTTGAAGAAGGCCCTGCTGAAGGAGGTAGATGACGTGGCTCTTAAAGCAAAGGACATAAGGAGGATGTCGAGAGAAGAAAGGGAGAACAAGCTTAGGGAGCTTAAAGCAGAGCTTCTTAAGCTTAGAGCTGCTTTTGCACTAGGCTCTATACCAGAGAACCCCGCTAGAATGAAGGTTCTGAGAAAGAGCATAGCGAGAATTCTTACGATAAACCGTGAAGAAGAGCTCAAGAAGGAGAACAGAGGGGGTAAGCGTTGAAAATTACTCCATACAACATACTCAACCACGAGCTCATAGGGCTTAACGTCGAATTAACTGGTTGTAAAAATAAGAGTCTAGAAGGTGTTAAGGGCATGGTGATTGACGAAACCATGAAAACCTTCCTAATCTTAACAAGTGAAGGAAGTAAAAAACGTGTGCCTAAAGATGTCTGTAGCTTTATATTCACCCTACCTAACGGGACTAGAGTTAAGGTGGATGGAAGCTTACTTGTAGCAAGACCAGAAGATCGCGTTAAGCGCTTAATTAAGAGGAGGTGGTAATTTGAAGGAGATTGTTAAGGGCGTTAAACCCCCAGAAACAGTTTGTAATGACAAGAACTGCCCGTATCATGGGCAGCTCCCCGTAAGAGGGAAGATACTTGAAGGGGTTGTGGTAAACGATAAGATGCAGAGGGTCGTGTCAGTTCAAGTTAACTACCTACACTATGTACCTAAGTACAAGAGGTATGAGAGGAGAAGATCTAAAATACATGCCTATAACCCTCCATGCATCAAGGCTGTTAAAGGCGATATCGTGAAAATTGCAGAATGCCGTCCAATAAACAAAACAACAGCTTTCGTCGTAATCGGTAAAGGTGGTGGTTGAGGTGGCGAAGCGAGGTAAAGGCCTAGGCAAAGGCATAACGTATAGGCCAGGCGTAAGTGCAGGTCTTCAAGCAGGCTCGTATTTGATATGTGCTGATAACAGCGGAGCAAAGCTTCTTCAGATAATAGGTGTCCCAAAGTATAAAGGTAGGCTAAGAAGACTGCCTAAAGCTGCTGTAGGAGACTTAGTAGTCGTATCAGTAAAGGAAGGGACTAAGGAGCTTAGGAAACAGGTCTTAAATGCGGTGATAATAAGGCAGAGAAAGCCCTATAGAAGGATGGACGGCACTTGGATCCAATTTGAAGACAACGCAGGCGTCATAGTTACACCCGAAGGAGATCCCAAGGGTACTGAAATTAGAGGACCTATCGCCAAAGAAGCTGCTGAACGTTGGCCAAAGGTCGCCGCGCTAGCATCGATTGTTGTGTGAGGTTTTAGCTATGAGCTCGCAGCCTAGGAAGCAGAGGTTAAGGCTTTACCAAGCTCCAATTCATGTCAGAAGAAAGAACTTATCAGCACGCTTATCAGATGAGTTAAGAAAGGAATATGGTAGGAAGACAATCCCGATAAGAAAAGGTGACACCGTATTAGTAGTTAGGGGAGACCATGTTGGACATGAAGGAAAAGTTGTGGAAGTAGATCCTGAGAAGGGGAGAATTAAGATTGAGGGACTTACTGTAACACGTGCAGATGGAACAACTAGGCTAATACCAGTTCATGCGTCCAAGGTCATAATCACCAAATTAGATCTTTCAGATAAATGGAGAAAAGAAAAGCTAGAATCCTCCAAGAGGTGATAAGCTTGTCACATCACTTAAAGACATACCCTGCTCCAAGGTTTTGGCCTATTTTAAGAAAGGAAAAGGAGTGGACTGTTAAACCTAGACCAGGACCACATCCTCAAGATAGGTCTATACCGTTAGCCATAATCTTACGCGATATATTAAAATATGCTGAAACCATGAAGGAAGTTAAGAAGATATTAGCTGAACGAAAGGTATTGGTAGATAGGGTTGTTAGGAAGGACTATAAGTTTCCTGTAGGGTTAATGGATGTCATCAGCTTACCTGATGCGAAAAAGAATTTTAGGGTTTTACCGCATTCAACATATTTCCTCACATTAGTTGAAATACCTGATGAAGAAGCCAATTTCAAGCTCTGTAGGATAGAGAATAAGACGACGGTTAAGCGAGGAAACATCCAGCTTAACTTACACGATGGCAGGAATTTGCTAATAAGAGTTAATGATCCCTTCAACCCAGTTGAAGATACGTACTCTACATTAGATGTTTTAAAACTATCATTACCAGATGGCAAGCTCTTAGAGACGTTCAAGCTAGAGAAAGGCGCTTGGGCTATAATTATAGGCGGAGAAAATGTCGGCAGATACGGCGTTATAGAGGAAATATCAGATGTTGGCTTTAAGAGGAAAAACTTAGTTACGATAAGGCTGCCGAACGGAGAAAAAGCAATTACGATAATGGATTACATCTTCGTCATAGGAAGAGACTCTCCCATAATAACTCTACCAGAAGGTGGCTAACAAATTGGCCCTGCTCCAAGAGGTTGAACAGGTAAACCCCATGAAATCCATAAGGATTGAGAAGGTAACTGTAAACATGTCAGTTGGTGCTGGTGAGCGACTAGCTAAAGCTATGACTGTGTTAAACATGCTTACTGGTGCAAAGCCATGTCCAAGACGTGCTAAAAAGACAATTAGAGAATTCGGTATAAAGAAAGGGGAGAACATAGCGTGCGTCGTCACGCTAAGAGGGAGGGCTGCCATAGATTTTCTGAAGAAAGCGTTTGAAGTCATTGGCTACAAGCTTCCCAGAAGAGTTTTCGACAAGTTTGGTAACTTCTCCTTCGGAATAAAGGAGCACATACAGTTTCCTGGCGTTAAATATGATCCAGCACTAGGGATCTTTGGAATGGACGTTTGTGTAACTCTAGAACGCCCTGGATATCGCGTAGCTAGAAGAAGGAGAAAGCGTGCTAAGGTGGGGAAGTCTCATAGAGTCACGAGGGAGGAAGCGATTGAGTTTATAAGCAAGACTTTCGGCGTTAAGGTGGAGGGCTAGCCAGCGATGGGCAAGTACCGGCCGCCGAAAGAAAGAAAATTCGGTAAGGGGAGCAGACGTTGTAGGAGATGCGGAGCTATAGGTAGGGCACTCATTAGAAGGTATGGATTAAACCTATGCCGCCAATGTTTTAGGGAAGTAGCTAAGGAATTAGGTTTTAAGAAGTACATGTAGCTGAGGGAGACGACCTATGACGGTAATGGATCCCCTAGCCAACGCCCTCGTAACCATTAAAAACAATGAGGAACGAGGGAAAAAAGAGTGTATAATATACCCAGCATCTAAGCTAATAGCTAGAGTACTCAGAGTGTTGCAAAAAGCTGGTTACATCGGAGAATTCGAGTTCATAGACGATGGGAGAACAGGGAAGTTTAGAGTTCAGCTTTTAGGAAGAATTAACAACTGTGGCGCAATAAAACCACGTTTCCCAGTAAGCTATAGAGAGATAGAGAAATGGGAAAAGCAGTACTTGCCTAGCCGAGATATCGGGTTGTTAATAATCTCCACATCAAAGGGGATCTTGACCAATAAAGAAGCTATAGAGCGCAAGGTAGGCGGGGTTCTACTAGCCTACGTTTACTAGGGTGTGAGTACGTTGGTGAAAATAGATTATTTATCAGAGACCATTGAAATTCCCGAAAACGTCAAAGTAGAGGTAGATAGAGGAGTAGTTAAGGTTACAGGCCCTAAAGGACAGCTTACGCGAGATTTCTCTAAATCAGGAGTGAACATATCTTTAACACCTGAGAGAAAGGTTCTCTTAGAAGTCTGGAATGCTAATCGCAGGCTTAAAGCAATGATAGGCACTATAGCTTCTCACATAAGAAACATGATAAAGGGTGTTACACAAGGTTTTAGATACGAGTTAAAGATCGTATATGCGCACTTCCCAATATCCGTTAAAGTTAAAGGCAATCAAGTAATCATAGAAAACTTCTTAGGAGAACGTGCTCCTAGAATTGCTAAAATCATAGGTGATGTCAAAGTAACGGTTTCAGGTGATACGATAATCGTAGAGGGCATAGACAAGGAGCAAGTTGGTCAAACAGCTGCAAACATACACTTGGCTACGCACATAAAGGATCTGGACCCAAGAGTCTTCATGGACGGGATATACATCGTAAAGAAGGGGGTTATGGCAAGTGGTTAAGAAAAGCGTTGAACGGCTATTAAAGCTAAGAGAGGAAATTAATCAAAAGCGTCCAGAGTTTTTAAGGACGGACTGGTGGCGTTTCCCACGCTTGGGGTTAAAGTGGCGTAGCCCTAAAGGCCCTAGAAACAAGATGCGCTTAAAGAAAAGTGGTAGAGCAGCTATTGTAGAGGTAGGCTATCGTGGGCCAGCTGAGGTTAGAGGCCTTCATCCATCAGGATATGAGGAAGTGCTGGTAAGAAACATTAAAGACTTATATAGAATTGATCCTCAGCGACAAGTTGCTAGAATAGCGCATACAGTAGGCGAGAAGAAAAGAGCCGCTATTGTTGAAAAAGCAAAGGCTCTAGGCATTAAGATAGTAAACATAGCCGAGGCTAGGTGAACACCGTGCAAGTAGATACTCAGAAGAAGATAGCTGCAAAAATACTCAAAGTAGGGGTCTCTAGAGTATGGATTGACCCTACGCAACTTGACAGGGTCTCAGCAGCCATAACTAGAGAGAGCATTAAAAACTTGATTAAAGAAGGCGTAATAAAGAAGCTTCCTGAAAGAGGCGTTAGCCGAAGTAGACATAGGAAAATAGCTAAGCAGAAAAAGAAAGGTCTTAGAAAAGGACCTGGCAGCAGAAAAGGTCCAATAGTTGATGAAAAGGAACTTTGGATGAACAAGATAAGAGCCATCAGGAAATTCTTGAAGATGTTGAGGAAAAGGAGGATTATTACTCCAAGGGTTTATCGGCAACTATATAGAATGGCTAAAGGAGGGGTCTTTGACAGCGTAAGGCAAGTTAAAACTTACATTAAAGAGCATGAGCTAGCTAGACGGTGAACTTGATGGCGCGCGGACCAATGTATAAAGTGCCATTTAGGCGCAGGAGAGAGGGTAAGACAGATTATAGATTGAGAAGGAAACTCATATTGTCTGGTTTACCTAGGCTTGTCGTAAGGGGGAGTTTAAAACATTTTATAGTTCAAGTTGCGAAAGCTGAAATTGAAGGAGATAAAGTCCTAGCATCAGCACATACAAAGCAATTAGTCAGGGATTTTGGCTGGAAAGGCGCTTGCGGTAATGTTCCTGCGGCATATCTTGTAGGCCTACTTGCGGGATTAAGAGCTGTCAGCAAAGGCATTAAGAAAGCAGTTCTAGACATAGGTCTCGCAACCCCGACCAAAGGTTCACGCGTCTTCGCTGCACTCAAGGGAGCTTTGGATGCGGGCATGGAGATTCCCCATGGTGAAGAGATGCTTCCAGACGAAGATAGGATACTAGGTAGGCATATAGCTGACTATGCGCATAAGCTAATGGAGTATAATATCGAGGAGTATAATAGGAGGTTTTCACGCTACTTATCAAATAACCTGCCTCCTGAGAAATTACCCGAACATGTTGAGGAGGTGAAAAACAAAATACTGGCTGCTTTCGAAGGAGGTGACGAAGGTGGCGGTCAGCAAAGCTGAGGAGTGGACTCCAAGAACTTCCCTGGGTAAAATGGTTAAGGAAGGTCAAATAACCTCAATAGACGAAGTTTTCAAGCTCAACCTTCCAATAAAAGAGCCAGAGATAGTCGACATATTGTTACCTGGTCTTAAACATGAAATAGTTGCTGTAAACCTCGTACAAAAGCAAACCGATGCTGGAGAAATCACGAAGTTTAAGGTCGCCGTTGCGGTAGGCAATGAAGATGGATACGTAGGGCTGGGAACCGGAAAAGCTAAGCAAATGCGATTTGCTATAGACAAAGCTTTGGCAAATGCCAAGTTGCACATAATTCCAGTTAAAAGAGGCTGCGGCAGCTGGGAATGTTCATGTAATCGCCCACATAGCGTACCTTATGTAGTTGAAGGGAAATGCGGTAGTGTAAGAGTAAAGTTAATACCGGCTCCAAGAGGTGTTGGCTTGGTAGCAGGCGATGTTGCGAAAATTCTGCTTAGGTTAGCTGGAATTCAAGATGTATGGACTTCCACAAGAGGGGAAACGAGAACTACAGTAAACTTCGCCTTCGCAGTCTTCGACGCTCTTAAGAACACATATGCATTAAAGAGGTAACTAAAACATGCCCCCTTTGATCGTAGCCATTAAAATACGTGGAGATGTTGGAGCTTCTCCTGATGTAAGATATACCCTTAACTTACTTAGACTAAGGCGCAAGCACGTAGCTGTAATCTTAGAAGCGTCACAAAGCATCTTAGGCATGCTCAAAAAAGTAGCTGAATACGTTACATGGGGGGAACTTGACGAAGAGACGCTGGCTCTCCTCCTAGAAAAAAGGGGAAGGCTTATTGGAAATAAGAAGATAACCGAAGAATATCTTAAGTCAAAGGGTTTTTCATCCTTTAAAGAACTTGCTCAGGCATTGCTTTCAGGGAAGATAACGCTAAAACAGCTTCCAGAGATAAAACCCTTCTTTCGGCTAGCTCCTCCAAGTGGAGGCTTTAAGAAAACTATCAAGAAACACTACTTGGCTGGCGGAGAATTAGGTTATAGAGGTTCTGCGATAAGACCTCTTATTAAGGCGATGGTTTAATTCGCGTTAAGTTAATCTAAGCGAATTAAGCCTCTTATTCTTGGTGAGAATTTCATGGTAAGAAAGCGTAGGTTTCCATTCTGGTTTGACGACATATTTGAAGAGTTTGAACGGGAATTCGAGTACATGGAGGAAATGATGCATAAGCTTATGAGAGAAGCATTTGAGGCTCATGGCCGAGAGAGGCCTTTAGTCTATGGCTTTTCAATGACCATAGGCCCTGATGGAAAGCCCGTAATAAGAGAATTTGGCAATGTGAGACCTAGCATGCGCGGTCCTGTCGTTAGGGAAGAGATGGAGCCCCTCGTTGATGTTATGGAAAGCGGAGACTACATAAAGGTTTACGCGGAATTGCCTGGAGTTGAGAAAGAAGACATTAAGCTAAATGCTACGGAGAATACCCTAACGATATCTGTTGATACTGAAAAGCGCAAGTATTATAAGGAAATCTCCCTGCCATCACCTGTAAAGCCTGAAACTGCCAAGGCAACGTATCGCAACGGAGTACTTGAAGTACAACTTGAAAAAGCCAAAAAACCTGGAACATCCATAAAAATTGAGTAATACTTCTCGCTAAAAATTTAAAGTCGTTTTAAAAGTAGCTTTAGCTACCGCCAGGTGCTAACTAATGGTTGTTAGGCGCGAAAGAAAAGTTCGTAAACAGCGTGGGTCACGGCTCTATGGATGGGGACAAGTAGGCCAACATAGGAAGTCAGGCACTCGTGGGGGATTTGGACACGCTGGGATGCATAAACACAAGTGGAGTTGGGTTGTAAAATACGCACCTGACTATTTTGGAAAATACGGCTTCATACCTCCTAAAAAGAAGGAGTTTTTCATAGTGAATGTAAAGGACTTAGAGACTCTTGCTAAGTTTGACGAATCTATAGGCAAATATGTTGTCGACTTATCACAATACCCTGCTTCAAAAGTCTTAGGCGAAGGGAGAGTTTCAAAACCTATCAAGGTAGTAGCATCTGCGTTTAGCGAATCTGCGAAGAGAAAAATTCTAGAAGCTGGTGGAGAGGTAGAAGTTATAAGCAGATAAGCGCTAGCGGTGCTCGTTCATGGGCCTTATAGAAGCCCTAGAGCCGGTCATCAGACACTTGCCTGAAGTCCCCCGTCCAATACGTAAGCTTGACTTAAGAGAGAGGTTCTTATGGACTGGTCTAGCATTGGCAATCTACCTAATAATGTCACATATCCCCCTATACGGTGTTAAATCCTATGGGGGGCTTTTTGAGCAGCTGTACTTTTTTCGAGTAATCTTCGCATCTAAACGCGGTTCATTAATGGAATTAGGCATTGGTCCAATAGTCACAGCTGGCCTTATAATGCAGATCTTAGTCGGTTCCAAGCTCATTAAGCTTGACTTAAGCAAGCCTAGAGAGCGAGCTTTGTTTACTGGCGTACAAAAGCTCTTAGCTATAATAATGACTGCTGTTGAAGGAGCTGCTTTCATATTAGGAGGAGCTTACGGACTTTTATCGCCTGAGTGTGCTCTACTTGTGCTAGCTCAGCTTGTAGCTGTAGGGATAATCGTCATTTTATTAGATGAAATGATACAAAAAGGTTGGGGATTGGGAAGTGGCGTAAGCCTCTTTATTTTAGCAGGTGTAAGCCAACAAATAGCTTGGTTATCATTATCTCCAGTCGGCCCGGTTGCTGATGGCAAGCAGCTTGGTGCCCTAATAGCCTTTACTCAAACACTTCTATCTGGAGAAAACATTCTCAACGCTTTTAATAGATACCCGTATCCAGACATGACCGGTTTCTTCACAATGATCGCTGTCTTCTTGCTTGTAGTCTACTTTGAGGGTATGAGAATTGAAATACCCGTTGCCTATGCTAGGTATGGAGGGCTTAGAGCTAAGATACCATTGAAATTCCTATATGTTTCAAACATCCCCATAATATTAGCATCGGCTTTATTCGCCAACATCCTGTTTTTCTCGAGAGTATTGTGGATGAACTTTAACCCCGATAACTCAAACCCAATTTTAAACTTAATAGTACAGTTCAATCCTCAAGAAAGAGGTTTTGCACCGCTACCTGGAACCTTAGTATACTACTTGACGCCTGTTAGAAGCATAACCGAAGCTTTAAATGATCCATTACATGCCATTGCATACACGATAGTACTTTGTGCGTTAAGTGTTATATTTGCTATTGTGTGGGTTCAAGTATCTGGTATGAGTGCAAGAGATCAAGCAGAGCAGCTAATAAAAGCTGGCTTACAAGTGCCAGGATTTAGATCCTCTACCAAGATTATAGAACAAATGCTAAACAGATACATACCTTCCCTAACGATAATTAGTGGTCTAGTAGTTGGTTTAATAGCAGCTATAGCTGACATGCTGGGTGCTTTAGGAAGTGGTATAGGCATTTTGCTTTCAGTAGGTATAATTTACCAATACTATGAAATATTAGCCAGAGAACGCTTAGAAGAAACGTATCCTGCTTTAAGCAAGATCTTCGGAAGATAGGTGATTTTAGTTGCTTAAAGAGAGCTCTAGAAAAGGCAAGATTATTGTAGTAGCTGGGATACCTGGGGTAGGTAAAACCACTGTCTTAAATGAGGCTTTAAAGCTATGTCAACAACGAGGTGTTTTATGTAAGGTAGTTAACTACGGCACGGTGATGTTAGAAGAAGCGCTTCGAAGAAACCTTGTCTCACATAGAGATGAAATGCGCAAACTACCTCTAGATGTTCAACTAGATCTTCAAAAAACAGCTGCTGAGCGCATTAGATCTATGGCTGAGGAGGAGAACGTCATAGTTGATACTCACGTGTTAATTAAAACGCCATCTGGTTACCTTCCTGGACTGCCTTTATGGGTAGCTAACGCGTTAAAACCAGATATTATAGCGCTAATTGAAGCTGATGTGAATGAAGTGGTAAAGCGGAGAATGCGAGATGCAGAAATACGAGTTAGAGAAGCGGATTCTTTAGAGGCTTTACAAGAACATCAACAGCTTAATAGAAGTGCAGCATTATCAGTAGCAACCCTCGTAGGAGCTACCGTGGCTATCATAGTTAATAGAGAAGGAAAAGCTTCTGAGGCTGCCGAACAACTATTTAAACTAGTTACGGAGGGCTAAACGCGAAATGTTTGAGATTCTCGCTCAAGCCTATAATAGCCTAGTAGTTTGGCTTTCTAAGGTCTTAGGCCCGACGTGGCTGACGCCTCCATACTCAACCCTCTTAGTCTTCCTATTAGCTGCTTTCCTAGCCGTATCTTCCTCGTTAATAACCAAGGCCTTAGTAGATGTAGAGAAAATGGCAAGGCATATGAAGGAGATTACCGAGTGGAGAAAGGAGTATATGCAGGCCTTAAAGAGTGGGGATCAAAAGTTAATTGCTAAGATGAAGAAGCGTGAAGCCTCTATTAAGAGAATGCAGTCTGAAATGTCCAAGCAGCAGCTTAAACCCTTAGCTGCAACATTTGTTCCATTCATCTTAATATGGTGGGTTTTCAACGGAGTATTTAGAGGTTCGATTGTTGCAATCTCTCCAATACCCTTACCTTTCGTTGGCTACCACCTTGACTTCATCTCCTGGTACATAATATCTTCATTTGGTCTGACAACTCTTGTTCAAAAACTGTTAGGTGTATCAACATTACCTGAATAGCAAAAACGTTGTAGGTGTCTATCTTGCGTCCTTCGAAGCCGTTAAGTAAAGCTGTAATTACAATAAGCGGTCCGCCAGGTTCTGGCAAAACTTCGTGTGCAGCTGATTTGGCTAAACTACTTGGTCTTAACTTTCTCTCTTCGGGATCAGTTTTCAGAGAATTAGCGAAACAGAGAGGCTTAACACTTGAAGAGTTCTCTAAAGTAGCCGAACAAGATAGCAGCATAGATAAGGAGATAGATAGCATGACACAGCGTAAGGCTAGAGAAGGTGGTATTGTGATAGAAGGACGTTTGGCGGCATGGTTTGCTAAAGATTACGCTGACTTAAAAGTTTACTTAACCGCCCCTTTAAATGAGAGAGCTAGAAGAGTAGCCCAGAGAGATGGTATTAGCTTTAGAGAGGCTTTACAAGCAATTACCGCACGTGAGCTCAACGAGAGACGCAGATATAGAGAGTATTACGGAATAGACGTTGATGATTTAAGCATTTACGATGTAGTACTAAATACAAGCTTATGGGACAAAGACTCTGTGGTAAAAATACTTAAATTAATGGTCTTGGAAATTTTCAAGACCTAGGAGGGCGCATTAGATGCCCGCCGTAGAAGTCGGCAGAATCTGCATAAAGAAAAAAGGTAGAGAAGCCGGCAGAAGGTGCGTTATAGTCGACATAATAGATAGTAATTTCGTTTTAGTAACGGGACCAAAACAGCTAACAGGGGTTAGAAGGCGACGTGCAAACATAATGCATCTTGAGCCAACAGAAGAGAAAATTGAGATTAAAAGAGGAGCATCGGACGACGAAGTGCTAGAAGCTCTTAAGGCCTTAAACCCTTCATGGCTACAAAGCACATTTAAACAGTAAAATATGGTTTGGAAGTATTAACCATGGAGGAAAAAGAGTTAATAGTAAAAGCCAAGGAAGAAACAGACCCCCGCTATGGGCATATACCAGAAGAAAGACCTACGCATGAATATTTGGAACACGGCATCGTAAATTTAGATAAGCCAATAGGTCCCACAAGCCATGAAGTAGTTGCTTGGGTCAAGAGAATTTTAAAGGTAGATAGAGCTGCACACGGAGGGACGCTGGATCCAAAGGTCTCAGGCGTCTTACCCATAGCTTTAGGTAGAGCTACTAGAGTCATAAAGTTCATAATGGGAGCTGGCAAGGAGTATGTTTGCGTAATGGCACTTCATGGCGACATATCTAAGGAGGACTTAATGAACGTATGCAACGAGTTTACAGGCATGATTTATCAACGTCCTCCGCTTAGATCCTCTGTTAAGCGCGTTGTTAGAACCAGAAGAATACATTACATTAATATACTTGAAGTCAAAGACCGATATGTATTAATGGTCGTAGGCTGCGAAGCTGGAACCTACATAAGAAAACTATGTCACGACATCGGAGAAGTTTTAGGCTGCGGTGCACATATGAAGGAGTTAAGAAGAGTGAGAGCAGGTCCTTTTACTGAACAAGATAATCTCGTGACATTACATGACTTAATGGATGCCTATAGTTGCTGGATTGAAGAAAACGACGACTCCTTGCTAAGAAAGGTTGTCATGCCGATGGAACATGCTTTAAAAGACATAAAGAAGGTATACATTAGAGATTCAGCCGTCGACGCGATTTGCCATGGAGCTGACTTAGCTGCCCCAGGTATAGTCAAGGTCGACGCTAAGATAAGTAAAGGTGATGTGGTGGCGATAATGACATTGAAAGGTGAATTAGTAGCGTTTGGCAAAGCACTTGCTTCTGCTAAGGAAATGGCAGAATCATCAAAAGGCATAATGGTCAATACGGAGAGAGTTATCATGCGTCCAGGAACATACCCTAAGCAGTGGGGTAAATGATCTACCACTACTTTTCAAGTAAACCAAAACCTTCCACCACTACTTCTCTTATCTGGCTTGAAGCATATGGTGTGCAATTTAAGTTCAAGACTGCCAACGGTGTCTTTTCTAAGGGAAGAGTTGACTTAGGCTCTCAAATATTGATTAAATATCTCAAAGTTCCTGAAAAAGGACGTGTTCTAGACTTAGGATGTGGGTATGGTCCTATAGGAATAGTGTTAGCCAAGATAAATCCCTCACTTGAAGTACATATGGTTGATATAAACCCTTTAGCAGTGCTGCTCGCCAGGGAGAACGCGGAATTAAACAATGTTCGCAACGTCTATTTTCACGTAGGCGATTGTTTAGACCCTGTAAAGAGCTTGTTCTTTAAAGCAATATACTCAAACCCACCTTTATCAGCTGGCTACAAAGTTGTATTTAGGATGTTAAGCCAATCATATGAACACTTAGAGCCAGATGGCTGGCTACAAATAGTCATTAGAAAAGGGGTTGAGGCGATATCCAGAAAGCTTATGGAGATTTTTGGTAACGTTGAGACGGTAGCTAAAGAAAGCGGGTATCGCGTGCTAATATCAAGGAAAGTTTAAAGCTTCCTTCTTAAAACCTTAACACTTAGTAAGAAAAGCCGGGGTCTCCTAGTCTGGTAGGGAGCAGAGGCTTAGCCGCTCAAGCCTGGAGACAGCGCTGGTAAGCCTGTGGCCGCTTGTCGGCCGCGCGGGTTCAAATCCCGCCCCCGGCGCCACATAACCTAAGCTTTCTTCAAGAAACCTTTAAATACCCTACACTCCATCCATCTAGCAGACGCTGAGGGGCAATAATCTTGAAAGCTAAACTCTCCGAATTTAAGCACATAGTAAGGATAGCTGACACAGACTTGGACGGCACGCTTAAAGTAGCCTATGCTCTTTCAAGAATCAGAGGTATTGGTATAACCTTAGCTTATGCGATAGCGCGCTTAACAGGTATTGACCCAAATGCTAGATTAGGCTCTCTTTCTGATGCTGATTTAAAGAAGCTTGAAGAAGCTGTGAGGAATGTATCGTCTCTTGGCTTACCTGCCTACATGTTAAATCGCAGAAAGGACCCCGAAACAGGCAGAGATCTCCACCTGATAGGATCTGACTTAGTGATGGCTGTTAAGCTTGACGTAGATAGGTTAAAGAAGATAAAGTGTTGGAGAGGTATACGTCACGCTCTTGGACTTAAAGTTAGAGGACAATGCACTAAGACAACTGGTAGGTTTGGTAAGACCGTAGGTGTAACAAGAAAAGCTAAGTAGGGTGAGAGCTTGGGCGATCCCAAGCGTTGCAGAAAGAAGTGGCATGGCCCCAGACATCCTTGGAGAAAGGAGATTTTAGCACAAGAACTTCAGCTTTTAGGTCTCTACGGTCTAAGAAATAAGAAAGAGCTTTGGATTGCTAAGACGATCTTAAGAAAGTTTAGAAGACAGGCGAGATCCCTACTAGCCTTGCCTCCCGAGCGCAGAGCTATATTAGAGAGACAGCTAATAAGTAAGCTATACAACATGGGATTGTTACTTAGCGAAAACGCCACGATAGATGACGTGTTAGGCATAAAAGTTGAAGATGTGCTTGAAAGGAGGCTTCAAACAATAGTCTATAGGAAAGGCTTTGCTCGAACACCCTATCAAGCGCGCCAATTCGTAGTCCACGGACACGTGTTAATAAACGGCAGAAGAGTGACTTCCCCCGGATACCTAGTCAGCCGCGATGAAGAGGATCAAATACAAGTAACTATAGCTGCGAGGTGAGCTAATTGAGCAAAGCTAGCAAGGACATTAAGTGGGGTGTAGCTCACATATATAGTAGCTACAACAACACTATAGTGCACATAACCGACTTAAGCGGAGCAGAAACCATTGCTATTCAATCAGGAGGCAGAGTTGTTAAAGCTGACCGTGAGAAACCATCTCCTTATGCAGCCATGCTAGCTGCTACACGAGCTGCTCAACAAGCAATGGATAAAGGCATAACTGCCATACACATTAAGGTTAGAGCACCAGGTGGGCATAAAAGCAAGACACCAGGACCGGGTGCACAAGCTGCTATAAGAGCTCTAGCTAGAGCTGGGCTAATCATAGGTAGGATAGAAGACGTAACACCAATACCTCACGATACCACGCGTAGACCCGGCGGTAGGCGTGGAAGGAGGGTGTAGTTTTTCTTAAAGGTAGTTGATGAAGAAAGCTTAAAAGCATGCTTTTTCTCTATCGCTTAGCCCTAGTTTAGAGAGGTTAGCTTAATTGAAGATAGAGGTCCTCTCGCTTACTCACGATAGAGCTCTCATGGTGATAAAAGGAGCTCCTCTACACTTAGCTAACTCCATAAGGCGAGTCATGATAGCTGAAGTGCCAACTCTTGCGATTGATAGAGTTTTCGTAGCGGAGAACACGAGCAGTGTTTTTGATGAAATAATTGCTCATAGGCTAGGCTTAATCCCCTTAAGTGGCGACATATCTAAGCTAAAATTCCCAGAAGAATGCGAATGTGGCGGAGTTGGCTGCCCTAACTGTGAAGTGAGGCTATTCCTAGACATAGAAGCGCTTGAGGACAATCTAACAGTGTATTCGGGGCATCTAAAATCTGAAAGAGCCGATGTGTATCCTATAAGCGAGTCAATACCCATCGTCATGTTAGCTAAAGGACAAAAATTAGTATTGGAAGCTCGTGCACGATTAGGAAAGGGGAAAATACATGCTAAGTGGCAACCAGTATCTGTAGCTGTTTTAAGAAATATGCCTAAAATCACGATATTCAATTCCTGCAATAATTGTAATGAATGTGTTAAATCTTGTCCTCGCCATGTTCTTCGAGAAGGGAAAAACAAGCCCGTGATTTCTGACATAATTTCGTGTACGCTATGTAGACTTTGCGAAGAAGTTTGCGAGCTAAAAGCTATTCAAGTAACCTATGAAGAGGATAAGCTAATTATGCAAATTGAATCTGTTGGAAGTCGGTCGGTCAAGGAAATAGTAAACGAAGCATGTGACATATTGAAGGAGAAAATGGAGGACTTCATCAAGTCATTTAATGAAGAGCTCAAAGCCTCAGCGGAGGTGGTAAGTAGTGGTTAAGAGAACAGGACCAACAAATTACTTCTTAAGGAAGCTTATAAGGAACTTGAAAAAAGCTTCGAGGAGATATAATGCGAAGATCTGGGAAACAGTATCAGAAAAGCTTTCAGCTCCTACGAGGAGAAGAATTGCCGTTAATTTAAGCAAAATAGAGCGCTACGTTAGAGATGGAGAATACGCGTTAGTTCCAGGGAAAGTTCTCGGTGCTGGATCAATTAAAAGACCCATAACTGTCGTAGCATATGCTTTTAGTGCACAAGCTAAGAAAAAGATTGAAGAGGCAGGAGGTAAGTGCTTAACGATTGAGGAGTTCATAAACATCAATCCTAGAGGGTCAAATACGAGGATTATAGGGTGATTTTAAATGTCATCTAACACCATAGTAGTTGATGCGTCAGGACTGAGATTAGGTAGAGCAGCTAGTGTTATAGCTAAGAAGTTATTAGAGGGGAAGAAGGTTATTGTAGTAAATTCAGAAAAAGCTGTCATCTCAGGTTCTAGGCAAGCAGTTATTGAGAGATATAAGAGGAGGATGGAGAGGAGGACGTGGAAAAACCCTGAGAAAGTAGGTCCTAAAAGGGAGAGAAGACCTGATGGATTATTTTATGCTGCTGTCAAAGGAATGTTGCCTAGAAAAACGCCTAGAGGAAAAGAAGCTTTAAGCAGGTTAAGAGTATTTATCGGCATACCTCCAGAGTATGAGAAGATGGAGAAAATAACAATACCTGAGGCATCATTAGAAAAACTTAAAGGACCATACATTACGCTGATGGAGTTATCGAGAGAATTAGGTTGGAACCCGCCTAAAGGGGTGTCGCTATGAGCGCAAAGGCAGCTTCAAAAGTATTTGTAGTAACGGGGAAGAGGAAGACAGCTATAGCGAGAGCAACGGTAGTCTATCCTGGCAGAGGGCGAGTTTTCATAAACTCCATACCGCTTGAAATCCACATGCCTGAGGTAGCGCGATGGAAGATCATGACCCCAATACTAGTAGCTGGTAAGAATTTAATAGACAACATAGACATATACGTTCAAGTTAAGGGAGGCGGCTTCATGGGGCAAGCAGAGGCTGCTGCGATAGCTATCGCGCGAGCTTTAGTTAACTTAGGAGGAGAAGAAGTTAAGCAGAAGATAATGTCATATGATAGAAGATTACTTGTAGGTGATCCCAGGCAAACAGAGCCAAAGAAGTTTGGAGGTTATAGTGCTCGTAGGAAAAAGCAGAAGTCGTATAGGTGAGGTATCATGATAATACCGGTAAGATGTTTTACCTGTGGAAGCTTACTAGGAGATAAGTGGGAAGAATTTAAGAGGAGAGTGACTTCAGGAGAGGATCCAGCTAAGGTCTTAGATGACATGGGAATAGTAAGATACTGTTGTCGTCGCACAATATTGTCTCACGTCGATCTGCTACAAGACATGCTAAAGTTTTCGATAACTTACAAGAGGGGGTAACCTATGGCATCTGAAGCTGTTGAGCTGCTGATCCCCATTGAAGTCTACTTAGCAGCTGGCATACATATAGGCACGCACGTGAAGACGAAGGACATGAAGCCATACATATATAGAGTTCGCCCAGATGGACTATATGTGCTTGATGTGAGAAAGACAGATGAAAAGATACGCATAGCTGCTAAAATGATCGCGAGATATCCTCCAAATAAGGTAGTAGCAGTATCAGCTCGCCAATACGGCTTTAGGCCTGTTGAAAAGTTTTGTAGCTTAACTGGAGCTATACCAGTCACTGGGCGCTTTATACCCGGTACCTTCACCAATCCAAAACTTCCAACATACCTTGAGCCAGAACTACTTATAGTTACAGACCCTAGAGCTGACCGACAAGCTGTTTTAGAAGCTGCCGAAGTAGGAATCCCAATAATAGGTTTCTGCGATACTGATAATCGAGCTGATTTCTTAGACTTAATAATACCTATCAACAATAAGGGAAAGAAAGCTTTAGCATTAGCTTATTGGATTTTAACGAGACAGGTGTTAAGGGAACGAGGCGAACTTGCCCCGACAGCTGACTTACCAGTTTCATTAGATGAGTTTGAAAGTAAGCTAGAAGAGGAGCGTGCCGTATAACATTGAAAGTTAGAAGGCCATCAGTTGCAGGCAGCTTTTATAAAGGCGATAGAGATAGCCTAATAAGACAAATCGAGTGGTGTTTTCAACACAAGCTTGGTCCAGGTTCTCTGCCAAGGGTAAACGAAAGCGGAGAAAGACGCATAATAGCCTTAGTCTGTCCACATGCCGGATACATGTACTCTGGCCCTACAGCAGCTCATTCTTACTATAGATTAGCATCTGACGGAATTCCAGAGCTCGTGGTATTAATAGGCCCAAATCACACAGGTATTGGGGCAATGGTTTCCATAAGTGATGCGGAGTATTGGCGCACGCCACTAGGTGACATACCAGTCGATAGGGAGTTTTCTTCAAATCTCGCAAAAAAGTGCGGTATAGCTGAAGTCGATGGTGACGCGCACCTATATGAACATTCACTTGAAGTTCAGCTACCCTTCTTGCAATACCTATATGGTTCACGTTTTAAGATAGTCGCTATAACCATGATGTTGCAAGACCTAGCCACTTGCAGAGATCTGGGCTACAGCTTGGCCGAGCTATTAGCTGATAAGAATGCTGTCATAATAGCAAGCACCGACTTCACACATTATGAGCCATATGACATCGCACGTGAAAAAGATAATACGGCTATTAAAGCTATCCTTAGCATGGATGCTCAAGAGCTATTGCACGTAGTTAAGAGAAACAACATATCAATGTGTGGTCCGGGACCCGTTGCTACTGCCCTAATAGCTTCTAAGGCGTTGAATGCGAAAAATGCCGAGCTCCTATCATACTCCACGTCAGGAGATATTACAGAGTTAAAGGAAGAAGTTGTTGGATACGGCTCAATTGCCATTACTAAATGAGGTCTAAGCATTTTGAAGAAACTCAAAGCTGAAGCTCATGATAGCGTCATATTGTTAGGTGATATCAGCTGCTTATTCAACAACCCAATAATCGCTGCACCTATATGCAATCGAAAATGTTTATGCACCCTAGAGTTTGTGAAAAAGTCAAATAAGCTGAAGATAAATGGATTAGAAGGTCTTGAAGCAGATGTAGTAAAAACAGCCTTACTTAATCTGAAAATTGAGGGTACTTTTAACTTCATATTCGATTATCAATACGAAGCCATAAACGATAGTGTAAGGGCAGCTGCTGCCCTATTATGCGTTAAAAAGCTAATTAGTGAATTAGGTTTAGAGCCACGTGAGAAGATCTCATTAATACCTAGGCAAATTTTCTCAACGACTGATCAGCTACCTTTTGCAACCCTTTTAGCCAGTTCCTTTTTAGGCAAGCCTATAGCTGCTCGTGTAAGAGAAGGCTTCATTGAACTTGCTTTAATAAAGCCGTTTAAGATGTTATACCTTCCCTTAACTTTACGTAAGCCTAAGATAGACAACAAACTTTACGAGCTTGAGGACATATTATCGCCACTTACCCACACATTAGGTCATCTATCAATAGAAGCTGTCAAAGCGATAGAAAATGGAGATACAAGTCTCCTTTTTTACGTGATGGAACTTGAAAGTAGACTAACTCTTAGCCTATTAGATGATCCATATGAGATTTTCCACGAAATGTATAGAGCGTGTCAAATCGTAAACTCAGCCATACGATACTCTTTTTATCATCATGCTATAGTCATACCTTACTTAAGGTATCGAAAATCCTTTAATGACCTCACAAAGTCATTTATAAAGAGCCTCAAATTAGATGTGATGACACCATGATACATGCTATAATAAAGTTTGGTGGTAGCGTTATAACTGAGAAGAGCAAACCATTTACAGCTAATACCTACGTAATCGACCAGCTAGCTAAAGAACTTTCACAAGTTAATAAGAAAATGGTGCTAGTTCATGGAGGAGGGTCATATGGTCATACGGTGGTTCTAAAGTATGGAGTCGGTATAAGGACAAGATATGAGAGGCTTGGATCATCTAAAGCTAAGCTAGCTATGCAAGAGCTAAATACAATAGTTTGCAAAGCCCTTATAAGGCATGGACTTTACCCATATAGCATACCTCCAAGTTGCATTTTTGAACTATCCGATGGTCAGGTTAACAGCGTTAAAGTAAAAATCTTAAGGGATTTGCTAAAACAAAACTTTCTTCCCGTACTATACGGCGATGTTGTCATCGACAAGGTAAAGGCCTTTACGGTATTATCAGGTGATGAGATAGTTTGTCAGCTTGCCAAAATCATGAAAGCTAAACGCGTTATCTTCTGTCTTGACGTAGATGGAGTATACGACGATGACCCAAAGAAGAATCCCTCCGCCAAGCTCATAACTTCATTAAGCTTTAAGCAAGTTGAAGAACTTCTATCTCGCATACCCCAAGATTTAGACGCTACTAAGGGAATGTACGGAAAGCTTTCTTCAATACTTAGGCTAAAAGATCTAGGGCTTAGAGTTTACATCATTAATGGCAGGAAACCAGGCTTATTAAGAGAAGCTCTTCTAGGGGAGCCCTCTTTAGCCACAGTTATATATTAAGCATCTACGTAAACCACTCTTCGCTATAGGTGAGCATTAACATGTTTAGTACACCCCAGCGTAAGGCAGAGCATTTAGAGATTGTAGTAAGTGAAGATGTGGACTTTAAGGTAAGCACAGGATTTGATGATGTCTTCTTCATACATAACGCCCTTCCTCAATGTCAGCTAGAGGAGATATCGCCTGAAGTGAGCGTATTTGGAAAACGTTTATCAGCTCCCATAATCATAGCCTCGATGACAGGCGGTCATCCAGCATCCTACCAGATAAACGCTCAACTTGCTCAGTTAGCTGAAGAATTACAAATAGGTTTTTCGCTTGGTAGTCAAAGGGCCGCTCTCGAGGACCCCAGGCTCGAATACACATATCGTGTCGCACGAGAGAAAGCTCCAACAACCTTAGTCTTGGGGAATATTGGGATTTCACAGCTTCGAGAAAATCCCGTTGAAGTAGCCGAGAAACTCATCGAAATGGTGGACGCCGATGCCCTAGCCATCCACCTCAATCCATTACAAGAGGTTTTACAACTAGAAGGCGAAGCAAAGTGTCTCAACGCTTTGGAGTTAATA
>Ga0190367_1000706_pt1 | contig 22432 bp, 26 predicted proteins | sample 4872181011_MG_FD_171838 | JGI IMG/M metagenome (GOLD analysis project Ga0190367, IMG submission 171838) | Hydrothermal vent microbial mat bacterial communities from Southern Trench, Guaymas Basin, Mexico - 4872-18-10-11_MG | ecosystem: Environmental > Aquatic > Marine > Hydrothermal vents >...
TTTCTCGACGTCTTCCACACCCCCGTTCGTTATCCGGAACTCTGCCTCAGCCTTCCTAGGCAGGTACGGGCTATCTAAGACCTGTATCACGTGTACGTCGCCCTTCCTCCGGAGGATGAAGCGATGGGTGCTAGCGTGAGCTATGATGTTGCCCCCGGCTGGAACTTTAAGAGCCGCCATCCCCGGTATGGGCTGGGTGAGTACTTGGTTGGTTATGACTATGTAAAGGGGGTGATAGACTCGGCCCAGCCTCTTAAGCCAGTCTAGGAGATAGTTGAGCCGCTGCTGCCTCCTAGCCAGCATCTCAAGCCCCTTAAACTGAGCCCTGTAGAGAGTCATAACCCCGTCGACAACTATCAGGCGTACGTCGCTGCCCTCTAGTAATTGTGGCGCTACAACCCTCACGGCCTCTTCTAACTCTATGACCGTTATAACTCTGTCCACTAGGATATTAGATAACACTTCATCGCCGTTGAGGCCAAGCCTAAAGGCTATCGCCTTTATTCGCTGGGGACTGAAGGTTCCCTCCGTGTCTATGTAAAGGGCTTTGCCTTTCAGCTCATCGTCGAACACCTGCACAATCACTGCTAGTTGGTGGCAGAGCTGAGTCTTCCCGGAGCCGTACTCGCCAGCCAGCTCGTATATCGAGCCGGGCTCCAAGCCTCCCTCCAACAGTTCATCTACGGCTTTGACACCGGTGGGCAGGCGGGGCTCCCCCCCTACCCTCCTCTCGTACTCCAGAGCCGTTATAGGCTGGTTCCTCATTCCGAAGGCTTCCCTCGCCGCGCGGATTATCTTCGATGCCCTGATTACATCTATCCCAGCCAGCTCCTCCAGCTCCTCGGGGTTCATAATGGCGAGATGCCTAACGCTTACACCAGCGTTTCTCAACCGCTGAGCCGTTACACGTCCAACCCCTTTCAGGTCTTCAAGTCTCATATTCTCACATCCACTTCGTGATGCGTTCATGCCTTCTAGCCAGCATCACGGCAGCTACGTGCGTGCACACGCTTTTCTCACGCGTCTTGCCGTAAAGCCTGGCGTAACAGTCACACCTGTAAGTCCCATCCCTGAGCCATACGTTATACCAGGGTCTAGTATCTCTAAGCTCGGGTAGGCCAGGCACCAGCCAGTGGTTGTAAGATACTTTCCTGATACCTGCCAAGTAGCGCGCTAGCGCCCTTAGGAACCAGGATTCAGACTTCTGGGGGAAAGAGGCTTTAAGTAAGGTTAAAGCCTCTAGGAGCCCTTTGTCGCAGCCTTTCCTCAGGACTTCGCGGGCTAAGGACAGGTACTTCCTCCTCAAGATCTCACCCCTAAGACGTACATCCCCTTATCCGTTAGGTACACCGTTACGCTACTGGTGTGAACTCTCCTCCCCAGGAAACCATACTTCACAATGTTAGCATAATCCGTATACGATAATCCCAGCGAAGAGCACCAATCCATAAGTGACCGCTCATCGACAGCCCCTCCTGAGAGTTTCACCTCGTCCAGCAGCGATCTTACGGACTCCGCCTTGTTTCCGAAGACTGCCCTCAATACGTCCAGCTCAGTATAATTGTACCTAGGGTACGCACCCATACTCTTAGGTGTTTGGAGAGCAATTAAAGAGACAAAGCCTTTCCTACTAATACTAACTCTAGTGCTAGGAAGTAAGTCTCTAACCTCTGAGACCTCCTCTCTAGGGAGACTTAACGCCTTTAAAAGGGAGTGTGCGTAGAGAGATTCGTTAATATCTATTCTCTGCGCCCAGAGGCCTCTTAGAGGCCTTCCCCTGTATACGAGGTATAGCGAGACCCCAGAAATCTCACACATGAGGGATAACATGGCAATCACCCTGGGAGATAGAACATCCGCGAAATCTACGACCAGGTTCTCTACGCCCTCGACCTCCCAGAGATAGGTTAGAGCAGCGGCGATGACCGAGGAGTTAGGACATAGAGGCACTACCTGCACCTTCATTTCAGCGTCCACTTTGTCCTTAAAGTAGAAAGTGAGAGGCAGCAATCTCCAAAATAGGGGTGGAGGCGCCACACCTAGGATAACGCCCATGTCGATTAACGTTTTCTGCGACGAGACCAGTAAACCGGCAAGCAAGGCTCCTTCGTCAGCTGAGAGTATGCGGTCTTCCCGTAACGCCATAGATAGCATGGCTACGCCCTCCCTAGGTATCCTCAGTGGAGGTAAGTCAGCCTCAGTTACTGTATTGCTTAAGATGACACTACTTCCCGTTACATTTGGCAGACGAGAGAAAACAGCTACTAACACGCGTAACACCCCCGGCAGAATTCCCGTCTGAGTAGGACTCCCAGAGGAAGCCTCTAACTACCGCGTAGGACGTTATGGCTGAAGAAACTGCATCGAGCTTAGATACTACCGATCTGAACCTGTAGGACTTATATGTCGGGATTAAGATTAGCGTAGGCCTGTCTTGAAATAACGTGTTTAACGGTATCAGCGCGTATATCTCGACCTCCTCTGAATCTGCGAACCTAGAAATATCCCTAAGAAATCCGACTAAGCTTTTGAAGTTAACTAGCTTGATTGTGAAGGGCTTGCACCACTTTAAGAGTGATGTTGAGTAGTAGCTCTCAGACCCTAACCTAACCTCTTTAACCTTATGTACCCTCTCCCTTACAGCTGATTTTTTAACAGGGATTAGAGTAACGCGTATCCGTTGAGGCTTCTTCCTATTTATCTTCCCCAGCAGATTTTTAACTTTTGACAAGGTATCTGTATTCTGTATTTTTCTTATTACAATGAATATTATCACTACGGTGAAGAGAATCTTTGAGATGTGAAATAACGTTATAAGTCCTATACATATTGCTACTTTCTTGAAAAATCCCTCCATTTAACCCCCAAACCTTTACACAGGTGACGCCTAGATAAACTATATTTGCATGTGTATGCAAAACACAGAGTGCATAATATGCACCCCAGGTCTTTCAGGCTAGCCTCTCTCACGCTCGAGACTATTGAGAGAGAAAGAGTATCGATGGACTCAGCATTCCAAAAGGCGATCCGTACTGTTAGGAGTAGGTATAAAGAGGAGACAGATGAGGCTTATCTTCTCGTTTTAGAGGCTCTAAGATTTTTTCCCGAAGCAGACCTAGTGCTGAGGAATGAGGGGCTCGAGAGAATACCATTAAGAAGGAGATGCGCTTTTAGAGTTGCATACGCAGCTCTACGCTCTGAGAAGTACTCTCTTAGGGAGTTAGAGATAGTCAAGGGCGGCGTTTTGAGCGGTAGGCTCTGGAAACTCCTATCTGGAGATGTCACGGGAAGAGCTGATGTTTTAAAGTCAAAGCTAGCCGTACACGAGAGACTGGCCGTAGAATACTCTACACCCCCTTGGCTTGTCAAGCACTTGTTGGATAATATAGGGTTTGCGGACACTCTGAAAGTGTTGCGCGGCCTGTGGAAACGCACATTCTGGGTAAGGGTGATCACTACGAGACACAGCGAGGAATATGTTTTGAAGCGCCTACGTGGCTATAAGTTATCACTTAAAGAGGACAGAGATTTCCCGTACATGTACGAAATCCTTAATCCTCAACCCGGTTTAACGAAGCTCCCTCCCTTTAAGAAAGGACTACTCATAGCTGAAGATAAGGGGAGCGCCGCCGTGGTTCACACGTTGAATCCTAGCCCCTCCGACGTTATATACGATGCGGCAGCTGCCCCGGGGGTTAAGACATCTCATATATACCAGCTAACTGGGGGGAGGTGCGTTATAGTAGCGGGCGATATTTCAAGGAAACGCGTGCAAGCCATGAGGACCTTAATGTCTAGGATGGGCGTTGACGTGATGATAATCCGCGTAGACTCGACATTACCTCCCCTGCGCAGGAAGTTCGATAAAGTACTCGTGGATGCTCCCTGTACCAATAGCGGTGCTTTGAGCAGAGACCCCGGACTACGGCTGGCGCTTTGGAAAAAGCCCCTTACAGATTCACTGAAGAAATTACAGGTTGAAATGTTGAGAAGTGCGTTTAGAGCGGTTAAACCAGGAGGCGTAGTAGTTTACTCTACGTGCTCCTTACTCGCCTCAGAGGGGGAGGAGGTGGTGGCTAAAATCCTAGAGGCGGAGGAGGCTGAGTTAAACCCTTCGGAGTGGGGAGTTGAAGGGTATAAGAAGTATCCTTTCCACGCCAGAGTGAGGAGGCTATATCCTCATATCCACAGAACCGTAGGTTTCTTCATAGCTAGGTTTAAGTGGGGAGGCTAATGCCTGGGAAAATCCTCGTTAAAACCCCTCGAGGGCTAGAGCGAGTAGCAGCATCTGTGATAGAGGAAGTCTTGGGAGAGAGCGTTAAGGTAAGACCACTGCCTAAAGGTTTCAAAGGCCTAGTCATAGTGGAGGTAAAGGGAAGCCCGGAGGAGGCTGCAGCTATAATAGAGCGAGAAGTGTTAGAGGCCGAGAAGGTATTCATAGTGATGGCTGAAGTTGACTCGGATCTAGACGAGATAGCTAGAGCCGCCGCAGACGTAGCGAGAGGGAGAATCTCTGAGAGCGAGACGTTCGCTGTGAGAACTACTCGTAGGGGCAGGCACGACTTTACGAGTATAGACGTTAACGTGAGAGCTGGTGCGGCCGTACAGGAGGAGGTAGGCGCGTCCGTAGATCTCACCTATCCCGATAAGATAGTTTGGGTGGAAGTGCTCGACGAAAAGACGTTTATTTCAATAACTAGCGGCGCCGAGGAGAAGAAGAAAACATATCCGGGGAAGCCGAACGTTCTGGGTATTTTAAGGAAAATTAGAGTCGTTCAGATGCCCTATACTGGCCCTGTAGAAGCCGCCTACAAAATAGGCGTTAGGATTGGCAGGGCCGCACAGACGTTTGAACTCAGGGAACTCGTAGTCGCACCGTTTAAACCAGTTAACGCCAGGGAGATGGCGGCATTCCTGAAAGGAGTCTTTGAAGGCATAGACTCGCGCTACGAGATACAACGTAAGACGTACGCTCACAAGGTCGTTAAGGTACCGGTTGTAATACAGGACATGTACCAGTTCGTCAGAGACCATAGGGGGGAGCCTATTGTAGCCACATCTACGCGGGGGCGTGCTATTACAGAGATGAGCCGCGAAGTAAGAGAGGTAGTGGAGGGAAGTAAGGTAGTTAACGTCCTCATAGGCGCTAGGGAGGGGATACCCACAGGGATTTTGAAAAGAGCTACATTGACCGTAGATGTAGCTCCCGGAATTACCCTGGCTACAGACCTAGCCCTGACATCAATAATTACGGCTTTAGTGAACGCCGTACTGGTAGGAGAAGAAAAAGATTAAGTTTCAACTATTAAAAAGCGAGGAGGTAGTATACGCTCGCTCTTGCACCTAGGGCATTTACTGGGCTTCTTAATACGCTTTAGTTTACTGAAGACATAGCCACAGTTGGCGCAACGGGGAGGTTCATAGACTAATTGAAGCGCTCCACCGCTTTTCCTCCGCAGTGTTTTGGCAACATGAGGCAGCTCATCGTAGAGCATTTTCCTCTGCTCCCGTGGGACTCCAAGCAGCTCACCTATTTGATCTACGGTTAACGGCTCGTCGGACTCTAAGAGGACCCTGACGATGCGCTCACGCAGAGTCTCCATGTCGATCTCCTAGAGCTTAGGCCTGAACTTCAAGCCGTATTCTATAACTCCATCTGGTCCTTGCTCCCTATACTTTCGGAAGACCGCTTCGACCTCCATCCCTTCCTTAAGTTCTTCCGCTCTCACATCCACTACCTGCGCCATTAAGCGCGTACCGTTTTTGAGCTCTATTAGGGCCACTATGTATGGAGCGTACTCCTCGAAGTCCGTGGGAGGGGCCCGAATAACTGTGAAGTGCAGTATCTTGCCCTCTTCGGGTAGCTTCACGAGTTCTAGGTCTTTGGAGCCACAGTGCGGGCAGTAAATCCTCGGAGGGTAGTGGCTTTTGCCGCAAGATTTACAGTATGTGCCCAGAAGTCTGTACTTAACCTCCCTGTCCCTCCACACCCGAGGCACACTAGCCGCTTTAACCATCCTATCTCACCCTCCTGAACACATTAACTACAACTGTTCCACCCACACCACCTACGCTCTGCGTGACACCTACCTCAGGGCTATCTACCTGGTTCTTCCCGGCCTCTCCCCTGAGCTGCTTAACCACGTCGAACACTTGGTATACCCCCGTAGCTCCCACCGGATGCCCCCTCGCCTTTAGCCCTCCCATCGTATTGGTCGGTATCTTACCGTCTATCTCCAGCTCCCCGTCCTTTAGAAGCCGCCATCCCTCCCCCTTCCTAGCGAAACCCAAGTCCTCTAAATGGATGACCCCCAGTATCGTGAAGGCGTCGTGCACCTCTAATACGTCGACGTCCTTAGGTTCTATCTTTGCGATCTTATACGCCTTGCGGGAAGCCTTGACAGAGGCGGACAGTGTCGTTATGTCGTCGCGGTCATACAGACTTAACTTGTCAGTTGCAACGATGGACGCTGAGACTTCTATTAAAACATCCCTCCCCCCATATTTTTTAAGGAACTCCTCCGAGCATAAGACAACGCTAGCTGAGCCATCACCTATAGGGGCGCACTCAAGTAAATGTATGGGATCGGCAATTAAGGGCGACGACATAACGGCTGAAAGAGTGACAGGCCTTCTATACTGTGCCAACTCATTGTTCACGGCCTGCTTATGATCATGAACAGCGAATAAGGCTATGTCCTCCTGCTCCACAGCGTACTTATCCATATAGGCCTTATACACCAAGGCGTTAAGCCCAACGAAAGACACACCAGTAAAAGCTACGTAGTCCTGGTCGTCCGCCATTATAAGCGCCGCGGTAATGTCCCTCGTAATAGCATCAGTCATCTTCTCAACACCCACGACTAGGACGCAGTCGTATACCCCTGATGCTACGCCTAGAAAGCCTTGGTGAAAAGCGGCGCCGCCACTCGCGCATGCAGCCTCTACTTTACAGGCTGCTACGCCCGGTATTCCGAGCCAAGTTGCTAGCAAAGATCCTAGATGCTCTTGTCCTTGGAGGGGGCCCGAAGACATGTTACCCACAAATATGGCATCAACGTCTTTCCTCTCGATGCTAGCATCTTCAATCGCTGAGGTGGCGGCTTTGGTCATCAGAGTACGTAGCGACTCGTCCCAGTGCTCTCCTATGGGCGTCGCCCCTATCCCTAATACATACACCTTCCTCGTATCTACCACCTCTCAATCTTACCTCTGTAACGCACGTAGAGCGAATAGTCTACGTAGATCCTCCGCTTAACGTACTGCTCTACCGTAGGCGCTAGAACTCTTTTCCTGTCTATCAAGTCCGTTACCATCAGACTTAGAGCGTCACTTCCAGCCCCGCTTCCGAACGATACCACTAATATCCTCTCTCCCGATTTAGCCCTGTCTAAAACCGCAGCTAATCCTATGAGCGAGGCCGCAGCATACGTATTGCCTATCACGTGTGCGAGTAGGCCAGCTTTTACCTTATCTTCCGTGAAACCTAACATTTTAGCGACTCTTAGCGGGAATTTTACGTTTGGCTGGTGAAAGACGACGTAATCAAAATCGCTGGGTCGTAGCCCTTCCTCCTCCATGAGACCCTTAGCCGCACCTATCACGTGTTTAAAGTATGCTGGTACACCGGTAAATCGATAGGTATGCCTCGGGTAGCGCTCTCCCTCTCTACGCCAGAAGTCTGGAGTATCAGTAATATACGAATAGGTGGCCTCCACTTTAGCTAGCGAGTTCTCGGCTAGTCCTATGATGAACGCGGCCGCACCCGCTGCGGCCGTGAATTCCAACTCGTCGCTTGGTCTCCCTTGAGCAGTATCAGTTCCGATAGCGAGTCCATATTTTATCATCCCGCTGGCTACTAATCCTATCACACTTTGCATTGCCGTGGTGCCAGCTCTACACGCGAACTCCATATCTATAGCCAGCGCTCGGGGTACTGCACCTATGGCTTCGGCTATTACAGTAGCTGACGGCTTAACGGCGTACGGCGGACTTTCAGACCCTACGTATATGGCGCCTATCTCTTTGGGATCTATTTCGGCTCTCTTGATGGCGTTTTTTGAGGCTTCCACAGCCATGGTGAGGGAGTCCTCGTCTATGCCAGGCACGCTTTTTTCCTCTATGGGCCACCTACTCCTGCCCCATACTCGAGCTATTTCCTGGTCTTTTATCCTGTAGACCGGTATGTACGCCCCATATCCTACAATACCTACCTCTCGGTTCGGCTTCATGGCGATCCCTCGCTCTTCTGCGAGCGTCTAAGCCTTTTTAGACATTAATTTAAGTTCCTCTATTATGGCAGGGCCTGAACTTGTACCTATGACATCGGCCCCCAAGTTTATTAGGATCAGGGCGTCTAAGGCTCTCCTAATCCCCCCGGCAGCCTTCACCCTGGTCTTAGAGTTCTTCACGACTTCGTACATTATTACCACGTCGCTAGGCGTCACGCCCCTACTCCCGAAACCCGTATTAGATTTAACGTACGCTATCCCGTTCTCAGCCACCATTTCAGAAGCTAGCCTTATTTCAGCCGTCGTCAAGAAGGAGGTCTCTATTATTACCTTCAGAGAGCCGCCGTACTCTGAAGCTTTGTCATTAAGGCTGGCTAGCTCCTCTCTCACATACTCGTACATGCCTGACTTGAAAGCCGATATGTTCATTACGACGTCGACCTCGTCAGCGCCGTTAACGAAGGCTAACTCGACTTCGTGAAGCTTAGCGTTTAGGGGCTGATTACCGAGCGGGAAGCCTGCTACCGTCACAAGTTTAACCTTTGAGCTGGAAAGTATACTCGATGCCTCCTTAACGTACCAGGGAGAAATACAGCAACCTCTGAACCCGTAACGGATGGCTTCTTCACATGTTCGCTTTAAATCGTTAGCTTTAGCCGAGGGTTTCAGGCATGTGTGATCTATACGCTTGGCTAGTTCGTCAGGCTCCATCATCCTAACTAAGGATAGACCCCTCATCGACTATGAAAACAGCAACACGCATATATCAAGTGTGAGTGAAATTAAATGCCTGTAGATGGTGAGAATCTGTGATGACAGAAGAAAAGGTGACCTTAGCATTAAACGAGGAAGAGAAGAAAAAGGGGCCTACGAGCTATAAGGTTAGGATAACCGGTTATGCCCTATTCTTAGTGCTTCTTTTAATGGCGTTTTCGCTGGGTTTCCACATGCATCTACCTGAGGATAAGGCACATGAACTCTACTCTATGTATAAGCAACACGTGGATAGCATGCTCTACAACGTTAGCGGGGTTGACGACCTGAGCTACCGGATATTTTTCAACAACGGACGGCTCTTGATAGTGTGCGCAGCCCCCATTTTCGGCTCTCTAGCGGCTCTATATACAGTCTATATGACCGGGATGACACTTAAGGCTATAGAGATAGTAGAGACTCCACAGGAGAACGTTTTCCTTAACATGATTAAGGAACCGGTGATGTGGCTTGAGTTAATAGCGATCTCCTTAGTCAGTATAGAGAGCATAATAGTGTCCGTGGCGATGCTCAAGGGGAAGCTTGGCGAGGAGATAGGGATCTACCTAGCCACGTTAATGCTCGCAGGGTCTATATTACTGTTCTCAGCAAGCCTTGAGGCTGTAGAAATTCTAGGAGGCTCTGTCTAGAAATTTAAAAGCCAGTAATCCTTCTTTTCACCGCGGATGAGAATATGTCTTTGAATGTTAAGACTCTAAGCGATATTGAAGTAGCCGGTAAGACCGTTCTCGTCCGCGTGGACTTCAACTCTCCCATAGATCCCCAGACTGGCAAGATACTGGATGACACGAGGATAAGGAGGCACGGCAAGGAGACCATAGCCGAGCTTGTTGAGAGAAAGGCGAAGACTGTAATAATGGCTCACCAAGGGAGGAAGGGAGAGCCAGATTTCACAAGTCTCAGGGAGCACGCCAATGTTTTATCTGGGGTTCTGGGCAAGGAGGTGAAGTTTGTAGACGATATATTCGGCAAGAAAGCTGTTAAAGCCATAGAGAGTTTAGAGGAGGGAGACGTATTACTGCTCGAAAACGTCAGGTTCTGGGAAGGCGAGACCGTTAAGGCGAGCGCCGAGGAGCACTCTAAGAGCGAGATGGTCCGAAGGTTAGCCCCCCTAATAGACGTATTCATTGTAGATGCGTTCGCAGCTGCCCACAGGATGCACGCCTCTCTCGTGGGTTTCGCGCCCGTAGTTAAAGAAGTAGCGGTCGGGAGAGTTATGGAGGCCGAACTCAAAGCGTTAATGCGTGTACGAGATAATCCAGAGCACCCCTGCGTGTACATACTGGGTGGGGCGAAGGCGGAGGACTCGGCTAACGTCGCTCGGGCCGTATTGTCCCAGGGTATAGCAGATTATGTGATTACTGGTGGACTCGTAGCTAACTTGTTCCTGCTAGCACGAGGGGTAGACATAGGTAAAGCGAATAAAGAGGTCTTGGAGAAGAAAGGGTTCACCGAGCTTATACCTAGCGTCAAGGAGCTTCTAGACAGCTATCCAGACCGCGTAATTCTCCCAGTAGACTTAGCGGTAAACAAGGATGGCGAGCGCGCAGAGGTTAAGGTCGAGGATCTGCCGACCGACTACCTCATATGGGACGTGGGAACCGATACTGCGAGCTTTTACTCTAATCTAATTAGTAACTCTAAGACAGTGGTTATGAACGGCCCGCTTGGAGTCTTCGAGGAAGAAGGGTTCTCCCTAGGGACGGAAAAAGTCTTTGAAGCTATGGTTAAGCCGGGGATATACTCCCTGATAGGTGGAGGGCACACGATAGCCGCCGCCAAGAAGCTAGGCTATATAGATAAGGTCAGCTTTGTAAGTACTGGAGGTGGCGCGTTGATGAGGTACTTGAGTAAAGGGTCTCTACCCGTAGTAGAAGTTCTAAAAAGATATGGGGGTCGGTAGCCCTTGTGGACGCTGTACGATTATAAGGCCCCCCCTGAGAATTTCAAACTGTTAGTAGGAGTACCAGACGTAGGATTAGTAGGGCCCATTGCTGCTTCATTCCTCGTGAGAACGCTAGACCTCGAAATGATCGCACAGCTAGACTCAGAGGAAATGCCACCTTTACTCCTCTTCCATAAAGCAAGGCCCCTACTACCTGTGAGAATATACGGAAAGGACGATATATGCATCTTAATATCCGAAGTAGCCATTTCCCCAAAAGTCATGCCGCAGCTTGCGAAGACAGTTGTGGACTGGGCCGTTAAGAGAAAGGTAGCGAGCATAATTGCCTTAAGCGGCATACCAGTCCCGAACAGGATAGAGATTAAGACCCCCAAGGTTTACGGCGCCGCGATAATGGATGACGATAGAGCCTTCCTGGAGAGGAATGGGATAGAGATACTTAAAGAGGGCTTTATGAGCGGTCTTCACGCACTTATAATGAAAGAGTGCTTTCTCAGAAAGATTTCGGGCATCGCCTTGCTAGTGGAGGCTTACCTTAATTACCCAGACCCAGGCGCCGCCGCGTCCCTGGTCTCGACCTTGAGTAAGCTGTACGATCTTAAAGTAGACGTAACCCCTCTGAAAGAACAGGAAGAGGAAATTAGAATTAAACTGAGGGAGTTAATGAAGAGAACTATGGAGACCATCAGACAGACCGGTAAGGAGTACGAGTACACTCTACCACCTATGTACGCGTAGGAGGGGTGAGCGATGGAGGACTGGTTCTACGAGTACATCCGGAGGATTAGGAGGGAGATAGAGGAGCTAATAGCCGAGACCGAGGAAAGAATGATGAGACCACTCGTAGATTACGAGCGGCGTTGCCTACTACCGCTGTACGAGCTGAGGGACCTAGGAGACGAAATACTGATACGGGTAGACCTCCCCGGTGTTGAGAAAGCCGAGGATATAACTGTTAAGGGCGGCGAAAACAAGATTTTCATAGAGGCTAAAATGAAGAGGGCGACGAGTTTCGAGGGATTAGTTACGTATGCCCGTTGTAACTATCAGCGGTACAGCCTAGAAATAACGTTACCCGTATCAGTAGACTACAAGAAAGCTAGCGCCGTCTTCCGCGATGGGATACTAGAGATTAGACTACCGAAGAAGGTTAAATTCTTCAAAGTGAAAGTCGAGTAAGCCCCGTACTCACTCTATTTTTCTCAGGAGATCGAGTAGGCTGGCTATATCTTTAACCGGGCACAAAGCGAGCGGTATTTTTTCCCGCCTGGCTATTTCGAGGCCTAGCCTGTCCACCTTCTTTATTCCGTGGTAAACCACGAGGGCTGGCCTTAACCCACCCATACCTGCCTGCATGGCCTTTATAGCCACCATGGGGCTTCTACCGTAATAGACTTGCGTGAATATGGCTGCTCTCTGGGTAGTCGCGCCGTAGAGTCTCACGTAGTCGTAGCTTGGCACTTCTAGGACTAGCTTTATACTGTCTACTACGGTGTAGCCGAGCAGGACTTTATTCTCAACTTCACCCTTACCTACTATGAGCTCGGATTTTATGGCTTCACAAAACTCTCCAATGGAAATCGGGCTGCTAAACTCCCTCATATCTAAGACTGCCTCGTAAAGCTTATCCGACCCTATGAACAGCCTGAGCAGGTTGTTTATGGACTGACCGCCCTTATCAATGTCGATCTCTATCAAGGCGTCTACAAATCTCTTTACGAACCGCGCGCCCGGAGACCTCCTCCTGCCGCTTTCGTAGTCACTTATAACGGACGCCGAAACCCCCATATGTTCGGCTAGCTCTATCTGACTTATGTTGAATAACTCCCTCCACTTCCTCATGGATTTCCCCGGGTTCTCCGAGAGCACGATATCCCCGGCTATCTTCGTCTTCACTTCTTTCAACATGAAGTCTTGGGGCAAGACTAGCACCTCAGCGTATATAGCGCTGAGACATTAAATAGTATTATCCGGGAGACGAGACCGTCCCATTTTAAGATAGAAAGTTAGCGTTTTCCCTGTTTTCTATGTATCCGCGGTCGGTGCTAGTTTTAGTATGGGAGCTACGGGGCGCTCTCTGATTAGCTCTACTAGTTTTGCTTCTGCCATTGCATATCCCTATGTGCACCGAGCAGCCCCCCGCTACATACCTTCCGCGAGAAAGCGCCTTTCTATCTTAAATAGGACGCTCTCCCATCTAAGAAAAGACTTATACTTCGCCCAGCTTTCCTTAAAGAAGTGGCCACAATGAAGACGCTCGGAAGGGCTGAGGGATGATAGACCCGCGCAGGTCGGATGTGGCCGCAAAAAGACTACAGTGCAGTCGTATGAAGATAAGACGTACTTATTAACCCGCTATTTACAAAGCTCTTCGGCGGTAGCCATGCCCTTGAGGGTCGCGATAAACGGCTTCGGACGTATAGGGAGGCTCTTCTTTAGGGCTGCTTTGCAGAACGAGGAGTTCTGGAAGAAATTAGAGGTTGTAGCTATAAACGACCTAGCGGATACTAAAACTCTAGCTCACCTGTTAAAGTACGACTCTATTCACGGAATACTTAAAGAAAAAGTCACAGCTAAGGATGACAGGATAATAGTTGGAGACCACGTACTACTGGCTTCTAAGCAACCAGATCCCGCGAAACTACCCTGGAAAGACTTGGACATAGACATAGTCTTAGAGTCTACTGGCCGCTTTAGAGACAGGGAGAGCGCTTCTAAACACCTAGCCGCGGGCGCCAAAAAAGTGGTTATATCCGCGCCAGCCAAGCAACCGGACATCACCATAGTTTACGGGATAAACCACCACTTATACGACCCTAAGAACCACGTAATACTCTCGAACGCCTCCTGTACAACTAATGCTTTTGCTCCTGTAGTCAAGGTACTCATGGATAATTTCGGTCTTAGGCACGGTATGATGACCACCGTTCACGCGTATACCAACGACCAGCGCGTGTTAGACCTGGTACATAGAGATTTGAGGAGAGCACGGGCAGCTGCCATCAACATTATACCGACTACTACAGGCGCGGCCAGAGCGATTACGGAAATATTCCCCGAGTTAAAGGGTAGGTTGGCTGCTATGGCTATTAGAGTACCCGTACCCAATGCCTCGTTAGTCGACTTCGTAGCCGAACTCGACAGAGAAGTCACTGTGGAGGAGCTTAACGCTACTTTTAAGAAAGCCGCTGAGAGGGAGCTGAAGGGAATACTTCAATACATCGAGGAGCCCGTCGTAAGCTCGGACATCATAGGTAACCCGCACTCCTCGATTTACGACGCACTCGCGGCAATGGTCATCGGGGATAAAAGCAATATCGTAAAAGTGCTGGCGTGGTACGACAACGAGTGGGGCTTCAGTAACAGACTTGTTGACCTGATGATTTACATGGCCGAGAGGGGCGGCTTCTAGCAGCTATACTTTCTAGATCTAAAAAGTACCTCTCCCGTTTTAGTATTTTTTATTTCTACTATCCTGTGGAACGGTATATAACGCGTCTTTCCGCTAACGGCGGCGTCGAAACCTCTCGACCAAACCTTGATTATTTTGTCAGCTGAGATTTTCTCTACGTCGCCGAGCGCACCCCTCGAGACATAAATCACTTCGTATTCCTCGGGGTTGAACCTGGAGTCCCAGATTATTTTGTTTAGCAAAGCTCTCAGAGGGTTACGCTTACCCAACAATTAACCGCCTCCTGTAGGCTGTCTCTATTAACGTCTTAATACTACTGCGCCTTAATTTATTCCAGGCCTTTCTGGGATTATCCGCCTCTATTACTATATTGAAGCCGTCCAAGTTAACCGACCTCACAGGAATGCCTGCGTTCCTTAAGTACCTGGACACCTCCTCTAAATCAACGCTTATTTCGACTTCCTCGCATCTCATCGGGCACCGAGCGCAGAACCTCTTATCTATGAAGCATAGCCCCGCACAGGGAACTCTTTCACCATCGGTAAGGTAGGCGGCATACGTGGTTGCACAACAGGCACTATACAACGCGACTAATCCACACTCTCTGGCTATGGATGCTACTCTTGCTTTAATATCAGCCGTATCGACGGGTACCTGAGTTTTTTCGCGCAACTTCGACTTGTTAACTCTTTTTAGAATCTCGTTTACGTTGAAGCCTAAAGACTTTAACCTATTAATTATGAGAGGCGTAATCCTTAGGCCCCCTATTACGACGCCTACAGCACCCGCTCTCTTGGACTCCTTGAGAATATCGGCGAATTCGTCCTCGTTTATTCCTGGGAGCAGGGGCCTTAGGAAGAGAAAGGGGTAAAAACCAGTGCTCCGTAGCGCCTTTATGGTTAAAAACCTGTCCTCGGGGGGTAATACCCCAGGTTCCATACTCCTCCAGTCCACGAGCTTAATTATAGTGATTAAAGGGCTTAGAGGGTAGTTTTTAAACGAAGCTAAACGTCTCGCACCTCTCTCGGACAGCATCTTAGTGGAGAACTGCACCGGATTACGTAAGTATTTAGCGAAAGCTGACATGTATTCCAAAGTTCTCTCCATACCTACAGGGTGAAAAGGCTCTCCTATGCTACCGATAGCTAAGTAAGTACCCCAACGCCCAGGTAGGAAGTAAGGGTTTAATAGAATAGCAAGAATAATCTCCTGTGCTGACAGCGCGTAAGGGCGTGCTTCGCGAAAGCTGACATTCATATCAGGCAGGTAACAGTACGCGCATCGACCCGTACAGCCTATTACACTATGAATAGTCAGGCCGCAAGGCCTAGGTTTACGCCTGGCGTGGTAATCCCTCCTTGCTAGCTCGGCTCTTCTTTCTCCTAGGGACTCTAACAGGGTTTCCTGGAGGATTCTCTTCCTGGTTAGAAGGCTCGTTAGCGTGGGGTTTGGCATCTGTGTCCCTCTGAGTTTATTAGCCGATTTCCTCCTTCGCTTTCCGCGAAGCCTCTATAATCTTTTTCATCACAGATTGAGGCAGGGCTATGTCCTCTCTCCTAGCTCCCGTAGGCCCCAGTACTACTAGGCCCTTCCCGTCTATTATCGCAACTTCATACATCCTTAAGTCGTGGGGCGTCTGCCTCATCTTCTCTATTATCAGGTAGCGTTTAAGAATCCCCCCTTTAACCGCACGCCTAAACCTTATGATACCGTCCGCTACGTGCTCTACTCCGAACCCGAAAGCCTCGCTTGTAGTTATAGCGTACTGAGAAGTAGCTACGACCGTAAAGTTCCACTGGTAGAGTATTTTCTTCAGTACATAGGAGTACCGGCGCGCCATCGCAGGTTTATCAAGCCAGAAGGCGGAGAGGCTATCTATGACTAGTCTTACGTGACCAAAACCCAGAGACTTCTTAGCTGAAATTACCTTGTTAACGAGCTCTTCTGGGTCGAGTGTGGATAGGGAGTAGGGGTCGCCTTTGGGTCTTAGGAGGGCGTCTATAATTATGAGTTCTCCCTTGTCGATGTAGTCTTCGAAGGGCATCCCAAACTGTTCCGCCTGCCTAATTATAGAGTCTCTGCTCTCCTCTGTGGTGACAAATATCGCTTTTTCCTCTCTCTTCAAACCCGCGTACACGAAGTGTAGGCAGAAAATTGTCTTCCCACATCCGGGCTCTCCCACTACGGCTACGAAGAAACCCTTGGGAATCCCTCCCCTTAGCATCTCGTCTAGCTTAGGTATCCCCGTAGATAGCCTCTCTGTCCTCATCCAGTAAAGAGACTCTACACAAGCTAAAAAAGGTATTATCGCTTAGGCGTTATCTCCGCGAAGTACTCGTAAGGCTTGTCTTTCCTGTACCTGATCATGAACCTCTTACGCCAGCTAACGGGTGCTCTATGAACATTAATACCGAGGGGCTTCAAGGCATCGCATAGCTTCTTTAGGACTTCCGCGACTTCCCTGGGTTCTGCTGGTTCTAACGAAAAGTAGGGATGAGGATATAGCACTATGGAGCTAACCCCTAAGGTCTTAGCCGTAGAGGATATCTTCAGTAAGGCTTTATCGAGAACCTCCCCGATACTCAAGAAATCTCTTTTCTCAAGACATAAAAAAACTACCAGAACGTTTCTAAAAGAAAAGCCTTCGGGTTCGTCGCTCACGTCCTCACTCATTAAAATATGCTTATAACGTTTCTCGTAAGAAAAGACCTCCGCGTGTATTAGTAGTAGCTTCAAGGCGGACAGCCTACTTACTACTCCAACCTTTCCAGCTCAGACCCTAATCTCTTCAGCTTATTCCTAATCTTAGCATACTCCGTCTCAAGCCTTAAAGCCTCTTCCTCTATAGAGGGTATTTTCTTCCGTTTCCTTTTCTTAGCTACTAAGCCGCACCTACCGTCAGGTAGCAAGGCTCTCCTGGTGCATACCATAAACTTGCACTTGTATCCTATACACTTATCAGAAGACCACGCACACCAGGCTTCCAGCCCCTGTCTGCCTCGCCTTATTATTAGCGCTTTTTTAGTACAGTAGAAGGCTCTAAAAGGACATATAGGTGTGCATTTTACCTCCATACCCGTCCCCGGCGAGCTAAGGGCTTTGTTCCGGAGAGATTATTAAGCCTAGCCCTCGCAGACTAATCTCTAAACCTTAGAAGCTTCTGTTCAATATCTTCGAATTCATTCTCCGCCAGAAAAGCGCAAACTTCACTTAATGTAGGCGACGCTCTAGCCCCTTTTCTAGTTATCTTTAAAGCGGCCGTAGCGTTCGCTAAAACTACTGCTTCCGATAGCTCTAAACCATAGCTGAGCCCGGCCAATAGCCCCGCGTTAAAGGCGTCTCCCGCACCAGTCGTGTCAACGACGTCAACTTTAAAGCCGGGCACCTCTATCACCTCTCCACCTGCCAGTATGGCTGCACCTTTAGAGCCTCGCTTGAGGACTACTAACTCGGGGATGGGTAGGTTCCTCTTCTTCAGAGAATCAAGCTCTTTTTCGTTAACGAGTAAGAGATGAGTATATTTAAGTAGGAGTTTTAGCTCCTCTTCACACGCTCGGTAAGCCGCCGACCCCGGGTCATAGGAGTTAGGTATACCTGCGCGGTCAGCCAGTTCTAGTAGTTTTAGACCTATATCCCTCTTCCCCCCGCTCACATGAATCCAGAGGGCTTGCTCGATGCGCTTGTCTTTCAGGATTTCAGGAGTAGCGGCGTTGTTGGCTCCCCTGAAAGCTATCATAGTCCGCTCTCCGTACCTATCCACCACAATGTAAACCCTGCCCGTTGGTACGTCTACCCGCCTCATCAGGGAAGTATTTACGCCCTCCCTCTTCAAGTCGTCCAGCGCGAACCTGCCCAGCAAGTCATTTCCGTAACAAGCCAGCAAACAGGTTGGAACGCCTAGTTTGGCTAAGGCTACGGCTGTGTTCGCTGCACTCCCACCTCCACCTTCATGTACTTCCCTAGCCTCAATCTCGGTTCCCCTTTCGGGAATTGTCTCGACGTAAACTACTATGTCTACGTTTAAGTTGCCGTATACGATTACTCCCGGCGCTTCCTCAGGGATTCCGCCTTGCACAGAATCTCTTTCACTACAGTTCTCCATATCTTAATCCCTTTTCTCCTATCCTCAGAGGAAAATAAAACTGCGTATTTCTCCTCAGTTTGTGGGAAAACCTCACGCCACATGCTTAATATCAATGAGGCGTACTTCTCCTCCCAGAAGCTTAAAGTCTTAGGTCCTATAACCTCTACCCCCTCGAGGCTTCTCAATGCCTTCTCCGCCGCGCTTTCAGAAAGTTTCTCAAGTGTCACGATCACAAACCTAGAGAAACCTACCTTTTTAAGATCCTTAATTAAGGCCGTTATGCACTTGGCTAGCAGCTCCTCAGCGACGTGAGGCTTAGAGAGGGAGACGTACACTGGAGGCGCGACTATTACGTGTTCTGACCGCTCTGAAGCCTCTAGAGAAGCCATGAGGGATAAGAAAACCCAGGTATCCAGCGGTATTAGCCCCTCGTCCGACCATCTCAAAATTCCCGCTGGAATTAGAACTACTGCTTCGCCTAGGGTAGAGTTTAGGTCTCTTCGAGAGTAGTAGCCCAGGTACCTGCCCTTCACAGTAACCCCCTGCGTTTAAGGCTTGGGATTAAATCATCGAGGCTCTTCATCACGATGTCGGCGCCCCACTTTGAGATAAGCTCAGGCCCTGCATGGACTGTGCATACGCCCACAGATAGTATACCCACGTCTTTGGCGCTCTTCATATCAGTTTCGTAATCCCCTACTAATGCCGCTTCCTCTTCCCTTACATTTAAGAATGTTAACGCCTCTCTGATCGCCGCTTTTTTAGAGAAAGCAAAGGAATAATCCTCGTAGACGAGACATGTCGTGACGAAGTCGAAGAAATCCCTTATGCCTAGCTCCTCAAGCTCTTTAACGAAGCACTTTAAGGAGCATTTACGGCCTGTCACTAAGGCTAGCTTTATACCTTTACCTCTAAGTTGACGTAGGACCCTCACCGCGTCGTCACGCAGTGTGGGTTTAGACCCCGGGCTCTCATAGGCTCTCAGGAAGTACTCCCAGAAGTCCCTCTGGGAGACTCCGGGAGGAATGGCGTATTCGAGGGAATCGCTCACGTAGAGGCGGAAAAAGTCTTCGTAGGGTAAGGGTAGCGCGCCTACTATACTCAGAGCTACGTTAAAGGCGTGGTGGAACGCCTTTAAAGAGTTGACAAGCGTCTCATCGTAATCGAAGATTAGGGCTTTTAATGGCACACCTTTTAAGTATATCATTCCCCTCAATAAAATTGGTGCTTAATCGTGGAGCATGACAAGGTAAAAACACTCGCAGAAGCCAAGGCCTACCTCGAGAAGAGGCTGGAGGCTCTGGAGGCAGAAGTACGAGTTATAAAAGCGCTATTGGCGCTGGTAGACCAGGCTTTAGGGAGGGAGAGCTTCGTCTCAGCGGCTGAGCTTAGGAGAGAAGAAGTTCCACGTGAGAGAGTTGAGGAGAAGCCGATAAGCGAGTTTAACATCATGACTAGACAGGGGGAGACTATCGCTAAAATGTACGTTTACAAGAGGAAGATAGTTGTAAAGCCCCAAGTCAAACTTCACGTAGACACTCCGCCGTTCATGGGCTTCTTAATCAAGAGAACCTTGGAGGGGTATAAGAGGAAAGACTTGCGAAGGTTAGACGAGGGGGAAATAGGGGAAGAAGACGTGCTAGATTACGAGATAATAGAGGGTGAAGACGGCACTTTATCAGAGCTTATAGTAAAGAACTATGGGGACAGGCAGAGATTCTTCGAGCTTCGAGGGGCTATAAGATGGACTTTAAATAAAATGTATGAAAAAGAGCACAGCAAGTGATGTTATACCTTCCTCTGAGATTTATACATCTCTATCAGCTCCTTCTCGGTTGTCGCCTGCTCTGGGGACTTGTCGTACCTATAGCGCCCCGTGAAGCGCGGGAACCTTATAGCTAGGCCAGCGTCGGGTTTAACAAGCCCCAGCCCGCATGTGTGTAGGGGACTTAACGTTATTTCCGCCCCTATGATCTCTAAGACCAGGGCTGGGACGAACCATACGTCTGCCTCCATCTTAGACACTACTCTGGGATGCTTGTGGGGGATTTCGTATGGCTTTAATTTCTTAGGTAGCTCCGCGAGATCCTGATCCGAGAATCCGCTCCCCACCTTACACACCGTCTTGAATACGTCCTCCTCGGGGCTATACGCCGCCATTAGTAGCGCACCGTATGTCCCAGCGCGCCTACCCTTGCCGTGGAAAGCCCCGACAACGACTAAGTCCACGGTATCCGTCATCTCGTACCTGTAATCGCGCTTAAACTTGATCCAGAGCCAGCCCCTAGCGCCCATCTGGTATACCGAGTCGTTGCGCAAGGACTTGCACATTATACCTTCACATCCATCCGCCACCGCCTGCTCGAAGAATAACGTCAGTTCTTCCGGCGTATTTACGACCTTAGACTTGACGAGCCTAACCCTATCGTCCTCAACTACTATTTTCTTAAGGATTTCCCTCCTCTCGGGTAGGGGTAGGTCTACCAGAGTTTTACCGTCCACGTAGAGTACGTCGAAGAGGAATATCGAGACTGGGTACATCTCCATCGCTTCCTTAACCCCGTACTTCCTCCTCCTGTGCATGAGTTCCTGGAAGGGCAGCATCTCCCCCGTATCTGGGTTTACTGCTACTATCTCGCCCTCCACTATGGCCCTCTCCGCCCTTATGTTGTTCCTTATCATCTCCACGACGTCGGGGTAGTGGTGCGTGATGTTCTCCAGGCGGCGGCTGAAAAGCAGGACTTTCTCCCCGTCTTTATGCGCCTGAACCCTCTCCCCGTCGTACTTGTACTCAGCTATGCAAGTACCTCCCAGCTTTTCGAGTATCTCCTCCGGCTTACTGAGCCTCTCAGCCAGCATGGGGAGAATGGGTATCCCTATTGTTATCCCTATCTTCTCGATACCCTCTAAGCCTTCAGAGGCCAGCTTCTTGGCTATGAAGCCTAGGTCAGGGTGTAAGTTGTAGGCCCTCTCTACGACTCCCCTAGCTTCCTTAGACCCGGCGAAGGCTATGGCTAAGGCGTCAAGAATAGTCATATCCGCTATCCCTAATCTCAGCTTACCGGTTACAGTCCTCAAAATGTACTTAGCCTCTTTAGGTTCAGCATCTCTCAGCAGCGACGTTAACAAGGAGATCTTTAACTCTTGGGCGCCAGCACCTGAAGCCTTTGCGACTCTAAGCAGGGTGTCGTACACTTTAGATACTGTAAGCGGCTTCTTGAGTGCTCGGGTCTCCGCCCCGAAGAAGTCAAGAAGCGTGGACGCCCTTCTCCTGCTGAGCAAATTATATGCGGTTAAGCCTATGTCACCCGACCTCTTGTACTCGTTCTCTACCTCTTTAACTGTTAAACCGGTCGCTTGGGCTATTACTCTCATAGCTAGTTTCTCCGCTACTCCTAACTCCACGCCTTCGTAATCTGGCCTCAGCTTGCCCTGTGTGAGGTATATTACCTTGTCTAGGACCTCTATAGGAGTCTTCGAGAACAAGGAGACCAAGTACTCTGTCATCGCCGTCCTACGTGTAGTCGCCTCTATCTTCTCGTAAAAGTCCGCTAAAACCCTATATTCCAGGTCGGCCATGAGTTAATCCCCTATTTTCTACGCAAATAAGGTATTTGAAGTCTACGAATAGGAAGAAAGAACATATCCCCACTGGGCTACTTCGTTTTCTCCAGCTTTGAGAGTACCATCTCCAGGTATGTAGCGTCTACGAAGTCCTCCCGCCTTAATCCTAGTTCCTCGGCCACTCTCAGTACGACTTCCTCGCTACTGCCCTCTATCTCGATGAAGCTACCCAACCCTTTAACCTCGTCTAAAGCTATGGATACTCCCTCCCTCTCGTACACTTCCCTCTGTTTTTCTACACGGGCGACCTCACGGAAACCTAATGCCTTTAAAATGCGGTACATCTTCTCGGGATCCTCCACCCTAACTTCAATTTCTACCCTCATTTTCGCTCTGCCTAGCATTCTGGGGCCTTTATAACATAAGCTAGCTTCTCCCCCGGTTAGTCTGACCCTTAAGGC
>Ga0190367_1000707_pt1 | contig 22380 bp, 22 predicted proteins | sample 4872181011_MG_FD_171838 | JGI IMG/M metagenome (GOLD analysis project Ga0190367, IMG submission 171838) | Hydrothermal vent microbial mat bacterial communities from Southern Trench, Guaymas Basin, Mexico - 4872-18-10-11_MG | ecosystem: Environmental > Aquatic > Marine > Hydrothermal vents >...
GACTAAATGCATGGAGATATTAAGTAATGTAGGTATTAAATTGTTATGGTCTGATAGCTTAGGTGCTAAAAGCTTCTCCATAGCTTTAACCTCTCCATATGTAAATATAGTTATAGATCCCGGAGCTGCTGAAATGCAGCCATCATACCCGCTACCTAAAAACACAAAGGCAAAATTAAGAGCTAGGGCATTAGAGAAAATCATTAGTGCGTGTGCAAAAGCTAGGGTCGTAATAATTACACATTACCATCATGATCACTATGTAAGGTTAGATGATAAGACAATAGACAAGGCGCACACATGCTATAACGAGGGGAAAACACTAATAATGAAGAACCCTAATATCTACATTAACGAATCTCAATGGGTTAGAGCTAGAACTTTAATTGAGGGGATACTATCGCTCAGAGGAAGAAGTATTAAAGAATATGCGATGAATCCTATGGAGAATCTAACACTAGAAGATCCACTTAATGAGTTACCGCTGGCTCTTTCTAGAGATTACGGAAGTTATAGTCAAAGAAAACAAGAGTTAATTAGGAAGGGTCGTGACTGGTTTAATAAGTTAGTAAATGAATTATGGTTTAAAAGGGAATGGATAAGTGATAACATTACGTTAAATGATGGAACTAAACTTGTCTGGGGTGATGGCAAGTTCTTTAACTTCCATGATATAGAAATAAGAATTCTTAAGCCTTGGTTTCACGGAGTTGAGTATGATAGAACAGGATGGGTTACGCCAGTAATAATTAGGAAAGGTAATTATACAATATTTTACTCAAGCGATTTGATGGGTCCAATCATAGAAGACTATGCTGAATTCATAGTAAAGGTGAGGCCTGACATAATATTCCTAGATGGCCCACCTACCTACCTCTTTCCATACATGTTTAATAGGATAAACTTAAGAAGAGCTATAGAAAATGCGATAGCGATCATAAAGTCTAAACCCAAGCTCATAATATATGATCACCACATACTTAGAGAGAAGAAGTGGAGGGAGAGAATTAAAGAGGTGCTTCTTGAGGCTTCAAAGGAGCAGGTAGACTTACTTACTGTTGCTGAATGCCTTGGTCATAAGCCATTAATAGATACAATATAACATACTTAAGTATGGATACTAGATACAGTTAGGTGATGAACCTCCTCTTTACTGAGTGGTGATTGATAGGCGAGGTGCTGATTTAAGCCATACACATACCTAAGGTATGAAATACTTCAGTATAAGCTTACGAGGATTATTGATAATGTCTACTCTCTCACTTAATGAAGGCTGATTAAGTATTTTGAGAAGTAACCTATACCTAAGTGGTACTTTTAGTGTATTCTCGACTTCAGATAAATTTCTTAAAAAATCTAGGTATCTAATATCGTAACCTCTCAACACCGTTTTATCTGCTAAGTACTCGCTAATCAATCTTACGTGATGTAATGCTCTTATACCAAGCAGGAGCACTATTACTTCAAGTATTAGGTTATTAACGATTAGTAAAGTAGTTAAAATAACGCTTGAAAGTATAGCTATGACTGCTAATACTAATTTCAATGTTAAGCAGTGACCTAATTCGTGAGCTAGCACATATTCCAAGTATCTAGTATTTAAGCAATTAAGGCTTGACCTAATTAATTCATCAGTAAAGTATATTACACATCTACCCCTAATTACATCAAATGTACTTATGAATGAAGTAAGACCCCTTAAATTAAATGTTACCTTTCTTAACTTAACGTTCTTAATTAGCCCATTATATCCATTACTTATAAAGATGTCCCTTACGTAATTCAGTATACTTCCCAGTATATCTTCACAGATTTCATAACTATACTTACTCCCTAAGAGCTATCCCCACCGTAATTTCCTCTAAAATCCTTAATATTGTTCTCTAAAGTCCATATAGTCTACGTAATCTATCATTAACCTATTTATCATCATGTTAGACTTCTTAATGTTCTCCACTAAGCCCTCAAGGAATTCAATGAAATCGTCTATACTAGACTCAGTAACGATAATAGACTCGTTAATTATTACTCTTAAGAATCCCAACTCACCTCCCCAAATTTTGAGGAATTAATAAAGGGTTAGGAGTCTTAAACATTCACTAGGTAGATTAATTTGGGGGAGGTTTTGAAAAGAGATATTGCCTACATAATAGTCATTATAGCGCTATTGGTGGTAGCATTAAGCTATTCAGGTTTAATCCCGTCATACATACCACTACCCTTAATGCCGAAACCAACTGAGGTTGTAAAGACCGTATTTATACCTAAGACTGTAACGATGACTAAGACTATTAGCATGAAACCTACCACAGTAACTCAAGTGAGTATAGTGCGTGTAAATATTACCACTACAATAACACAAACACAATTGAAGGTCGAGACCGTATATAAGACATTAGTACTTACTGAGACTAAGGTATTAAGTGCTACATACCTAATAACAAAAACCATTGAGAGAACAGTAACTGTTACAGAATATCCTAAGGAAATACTTAAAAGAAATGTAACGATGTTTCTTATCCCTAGTGATGAGGTTCTTCTAGGGTTAAGTAATGTTAGTACTAAAGTCATTAAGAGGTCTGCATACTTATTTCTAAGTTTTAGTGATTACGATTTAAATAAAGGTAGCATAAGTTGTGAAGGCGCTGATTGCTTCATAAGTGAAGAATCTCTCGACTACCTAGGAAAATCACTTAAAGCCGAGTTTGATTCTGACATAATTAAAATTACGTTAATTCCTAAGAATCCCATGAATATTAGAAAAGGACTTATCTTTGTTCACTTATTCATACCTGAGACTGAGAATTATGTTACTAGGATCAATAATAAGACTTTAGAAGCATTAGTGGAGGACCCGATAGTTAAATCCCCAATAGTTAAAATCTATATGAGTTACTTCATTAATGCCGCATATGAGGTTAAAGCTAAACCTGTTAAAATGACAAGAGTAGGATTTGGATGGTATGCGGCTATATTTAAAGTTGAGGGTCTAAATATAACGAAGCTATCGTTAAATATAAGAAGGTATGTCTTATTTATAAAGTATATCATGATGGATAAGGTAATAGCTATACCCGAGGATAGATCTAACGTAACTATATATTTAGCGCCTCCGATAATGACATTATTAAATATAGTTAAGTCAATTAATAAGACATGTAATAATAGTATCTGCACCTATGTGATACCTTCACAGTGGATTATATCGATGAAAGATAGTGATGGAGTGAGTATGTATGTTACAAATGTAAAGGTAAATTACAGCATTACACTTACGAAGGATGTTGAAATACTAACTATAACACCTCCAGCCGAGGAAGTAGCATTAAGCGTTAATCTCGATATATTAAAATATGTAAGAACTATACCTGGTTTCATTTACATAACACTATACTTTAATCCTGAAATACAATAATAGGCTTTAGAGTATTTAAGTATGTTTGATACTTTAGAATATGTTTAGGTGCCGTTCTTTTGATATTCCGTAGAAGGAGAGATAAGCGTGACATTCGCTTAAAGTATGTTAGATTATTATACGACCTAAAACATCTTCAAAGTAGAGTTAAGATATACATAGCTAGACTTGAAGGTAGGATAAAGCAGTTAGAAGTGAGAATTAGGGAGTTCAATGATAAGGGAGCTGCAAGAGAATATGTAAAGCTTCTTGACCTATATAAAAACTTAATCAATAAGTTAAGAATCGTGGATGCGTCATTGGAGCATCTAATGATACGTATAGAAACATTGTCACTACTTGATTCAATAAGCCTACAAATAGGTATGATTAAGTTACTATTATCGAGAGTAAGAAGTTATGTAAAGGGGTTACCAGATATCGAGCTTATAATAGAAGATCTCATTGAAAGAGCTAATGAGTTAATAAGTGATTTCGGTAACGTCAAGGGTGATTTAAACTTAAATGTTGAGATCGAAAATGAAGTTAGGAAGATATTAGAGGCTGCAAGTATAGCAGCTGAGAAAAGGAATGAAATCTAGACACTAATTACGTTAACCTTTGTATATGTATTTATCATCTCTCTTCTCTAGTATACCATTTTCAATAAGCATTTCTATTGCATCATTGAAATACTCTATTCCGACATCTATCTCGTACCATTCAATGAATTTATCTATTAACTCCTTCTTTGTCCAGACTTTCTTGTGCTTTCCCTCCTCACTAAGCATTCTCTTGAAGAACTGATAAGTATCTTCCAGTCTAGTCCATGGGTATTGGAACCATACCCATTCAGTTACCTCTATCAAGTAATAGTCAGGTTTAATCTTAGCTACAGGCTTTATCCATTGCAGTGTTGCGATACGTAATTCTTTAGGTTTCCAATTCTCAAGTATATATTTCTTAGCTAACGCTAAGGACTCTCCTGTATCTACAATATCGTCAACTAACAGTACCTTCTTTCCTGTTAAATCAACTTTATATGGGAATTTAATTATGGCTCGCTCAGCTGCCTTAGCGGCTTCAGTCCAGTGTTGACTTTGAAGTGATAACAGATTTTCAACACCTAAGAAGTCACATAATAAGCGAGCTGGGACAAACCCCCCTCTAGCAACAGCAACTATGACATCGGGTTTATACCCAGATTCCTTTACTTTCTTAGCTAACTCTCTTGACCACTTAACTATATCATCCCAAGAGACTAATTTCGTGGGTACTCTACCCAAACAGGTCCCTAAAAACCTTTGTAGAGGTTATAGAAAAAGTTTATAGTCAAAACCACGTTGAACCCTTATTAACCTTAAACTTAGATATTGTAAATGAGGGTCAGCCCCCACGACAGAGCCGTGGGGCTCAGGATGAGTGGGGGGTCCCCGGCGGGGTCCTATTCTTGTAATCTTATGTAATAGTCTTGTACTTATCGAAATGAAACATCATGATATCTTAAGATAAACTGATCACGTTACATAATGTACTCAGACATCGCCTAATTCAAACTAGAGGTTAAACTAATTAGTCTTCAAAATTATGTGTTAATGATGAAATCAACTATGAAATGTAATGAGATAGTTAGATTCACAAGTGAACTATGTATGAAGTTACGTAAAGGCAAAATATTAAGTTCAACAGAGGCAACACTTATTGTTTTAGATACTATAATGAGAGCTTCTAAAGTATGTAATGAGTATTTTAACGATTATTTAAGTGAGTGGCTTCCCAAGATACTTCACTCAAGACCAGCATCACAACTCTTAATCAACTCATTAAGACAGTTCTTGCATCATTACATACTTATAGCTAGGCAAAAAGGTGTAAGTAAAGCATTAAGTAATGTTGGAAGGATTGTACAAGATATCAAAGATGGTATAAATAGGGAAATCAACTCGATAGCTCTAGTGGCTTCTAAAAGGATAATTGATGATGATGTAATATTAACACATTCCTACAGCAAAACATTAGTTGAAGTATTCAGGAGGGCTAGGAATGATGGTATAAAATTTTCAGTGTATGTTACGGAGTCTAGACCTGTAGGTGAAGGTTTAATTACGGCTAGTACCTTAGCTAAGCTAGGAATTAAGACTACTTTAGTGATAGACTCTGCGGTTAGGTATATTATGAAGAGAGTTACTAAGGTCTTCACAGGTGCTGATGCAATCGCTACTAATGGTGCTGTAGTTAGTAAGGTAGGTACGTCAGCCATCGCGTTAGCAGCTAAGGAAGCTAGAATTAGGGTATATGTTGCCGCGAGCACGCGTAAATTCGGTTTCGAAACCGTATTTGGAAAATTAATTGAAGATATAATACTAGGTAATGCCGATATACTTACTTCCAAGGAACAGCTTAAAGGATTAAATAGTAAGGTAAGAGCTGAAGCACCATTGTATGATGTAACACCTCCAGAATATATAGATGCGATAATAACTGAAGTTGGATTATTAGCACCACAAGCAATACCTATACTCATTAAAGACATGTATGGATGGCCGCCTAAGATAACTAAAATAGATGAGTTAATTAATGAGGTGAGGAATCTTGACTGAGATGTACATACCTAAGGAAGTTATTAGGATAAGGGATGATATAAAGAGCATGAAGATTAGAGGTGCTGGAACTATAGCACGTGCTGGAGCTAAAGCTTTAGCAATAGCTGCTGAAAAGTATGTAGGTAATAAGTTAAGCGAATTCATGAAATACATGGAGTATGTAGCTAATTACATAAGGAGTGCTAGACCAACGGCTGTTTCATTACCTAATGCTATAATGTATGTTATGAATAGATTGAGGAAAAGTAATGCTAAAAACATTGAAGAAGCAAGAAGAATTGTTATAGAGAGTGCAAATGAATTTATAGATTACTCCTTGAAAGCCATTAAAATCATTGGTGAATTAGGGGCTAGAAGGATAGAACATGGTGACGTAATTATGACTCACTGCCATAGTACAGCAGCTCTCTCGGTCATAATTACCGCATATAGACAAGGTAAAGTAAATAAAGTATTTGTTAAGGAAACTAGACCTAAAATGCAAGGTTTAATTACGGCTAAGGCATTAGCTAATGAAGGCTTAGATGTTGTATTAATACCTGACTCAGCTGTGAGATATTACATGAGAAAAGTTGATAAAGTGGTAGTTGGTGCTGATACTATAGCAGCTAATGGTGCTATAGTGAATAAAATAGGTACTTCTATGGTTGCATTAGCGGCTAAGGAAGCTAGAGTTAGAGTGTATGTAGCTGCTGAGACTTACAAGTTTAGCCCCCTAACTCTAGTCGGTGAATTAGTACCCATAGAAATTAGGGACCCAACTGAAATAGTGTCTCCTGAGTGGCTTAGGGAGAATCCAGGTGTTGAAGTTTTTAATCCCGCATTTGATGTAACACCTCCAGAATATATAGATGCGATAATAACTGAGAGAGGTGTTATACCGCCTCAAGCTGCAATACTAATACTTATGGAGGAATACGGCTTGAGCATTAAGGAAATAGCGAAGTTAAGTAGTGAAACTGAAGTTAAGATTGGTGAAGACTAAGGATAAACGTATGCATTAATGTTCAATTTGTTCCTTAAATACCTCGCAAACTCCTCTGCACATGTACTCCTCGGCTTATTAATTACAACAACTTTCGCGTTAGACTCGACAACGTACTTAATTAAACCTTTAAAATCAGCATGGTCGCTGAAAGCTACTAACCAAGATCTACTATTTATCCTCCTAAACGGTTTGTTAAACTCCCAACCACTGAGTATTACATGATTACCTAAGCTACTGATTCTCCTACCCATATGTGAGAAGTATATGTACCAATCATCCTTCATTATATCTAATGCTTCATCAGTACCTGCTAGAACGTAATCACCAAAATGTAATCCAAACTTCTCAGCTATTCTACATAACCTATAGTGTTTCAACGGTACTATATATGGTGCCTCAATACCGTAATCTCTTAGCAATGACATAACCTCTTGAATTTTACCATAGTATCCATAAATGTATACTGGACCTTCACTTAGTAGTTGCTTTATGAAGTCAGCCAGTACCTCTTCAATGTACTCATCAAATTCCCTAACATATTCAGGTCTACCATAGACTGCATCTATAATTACTACATCAGACTCTATTATAGGTGTCTCAGTTCCTGGCTTTTTAAAATCGCTAGTATATGTTAGAATTATTCCATCACTTAACTCAATTTTAACCTGTGATGATCCTGGAATATGGCATGTCTTCACTAACTCAAGTTCCATATCATTGATTTTGACTTTTTGTTCATAATTTAATGGTATGAGTTTACAATTGTTAGGAAGACTCTTCAAAACTTTAAGCCATTCTATAGTTAGAGCTGTACCCATTAAGTTACTACCTGTGTTTACAGACCTATCTAACGATACTACATGGTCAGAATGTATGTGAGTGATGACTCTAAATAAGCTATTATCAAAGCCATCAATAACTAGGTTATCACCTACTTTTATGCCACCATCCATTAATATCCTCAATAAGCTTAATACCTTCAAGTAATTGTTGTCACCTATTGGTTACCACCTTCCTAGAAAATATTTCGAAATTAGTTTTTGAAGTATCTGGTAATAATACGTTATAGTGCCTAGTATGAGGGTTAATGTCTAGTAATATTCCTTAAAATTATACTCAAACGTTTTAACATTACTGGGTCCAAACTTAGAAATTAGTCTGGCACAACCATGGTTCCAGCTTTACCTTTAACTACTTCATACCCTTGATATAGGTGGCCTATCATAGCTCTTTTACCGCCATGCCTTATGAATCTTATCGCTGCCAATACCTTAGGTCCCATGGATCCGGGTTTGAAGTGGCCTTCCTTATAGTACTTTTCAAGCTCTGATGGTGTTACTACGTCAAGCTTTTTCTGATTTGGCTTACCGTAATTTAAGTATACACCATCAACATCCGTTAGTATTACGAAGGTGCCTACGCCAAGTGCTGTTGCTAATACCTCACCAGCTAAGTCCTTATCTATAACAGCTTCAACTCCTTGTAATGTGCCATCCTCATTCTGAATGACAGGTATACCTCCACCACCTGATGCTATCACTATCCATCCTTCCCTAAGTAATGTTTTAATGGCTTCAACCTCAATGTTCGCCTTTGGATCAGGTGATGGGACAACCCTTCTCCATCCACCACGTGGGTCAGGCTTCATAACCCAACCCTTCTCTTTCATTAACTTCTTAGCCTCTTCTTCAGTGTAGTAGCTACCGACATACTTTGTTGGGTTTTTCCATGCAGGGTCCTCCTTACTAACAAGTACTTGATTAACTATAGCTACAACACCTTTAACTTGACTTTTAATACCTTCCTTGATTAGTGTATTATGTATTGACTGCATTAGTAGGTACCCTAGCCAGCCTTGAGTCATAGCTCCTGCTATATCCATTGTCATGGGTGGGATCTTATCTTTTGATCTCTCCATCCACTCCATTATAACTCCTACTTGGGGTCCGTTACCGTGGGTAATGGCTACTCTATAACCCTCTTTAACTATCTTAACTATCGTTCTTGCTGCTCTATATGCATTCTTCCAATAATTTTCAGGAGTTCCTACCTCACCCTTCGTCTGGAAAGCGTTACCACCTAAAGCTATTAATACATATTTTTCATCTCTCTCAGCTACCATAGTATATCCCCCACAACTCACACTTGATACTAATCGCTGAATTTTTAAATATTAACCCATACAACTTGATTAATGAGTCCCCTAATAACATTAATAATTGACTCCTTAACTAAGTAGGAGAATATGTTAGTAGGTGAGGCTAATTTAGTGTAAATTCTTAACTCTTTAGTACCTTATTTATGGCATTTCTAATACGTTCAAATGTTTTGTTAAGGTCTTCAGGAATAACTTTAGTCTCACTTACTATTGGCATGAAGTTTGTATCTCCATACCATCTAGGTACTACATGAATGTGCATATGTTCCTCAATACCTGCACCTGCAACCTTACCTAGATTCATACCAATGTTGTATCCATGCGGTTTATACTCCATATCTAGAGCCTTTAATGTTATAATCAGAAGTTTATTTAGGTCCAGTATTTCTTCATCACTTAAAAGGTCAGGTCTAGGTACATGTCTCTTAGGAGCTATCATCACATGCCCAGTATTATAGGGGTATATGTTCAACATTACTATAGAGTGTTTAGACTTATACACAACCCAATTCTCTCTTTCATCACCTTTTACAGCTTTACAGAATATACACTCCTTAGTCTCTCTTGAAGCTTCAAGTATATACTTCATCCTCCAAGGAGACCATAGCACGCACCTCAATACGTAGCCCTCATATCTTTTAGTATTAAGACATATTTAAACTCCAGTAAGCAATTTCCTAACAAACTCAAACAATACCTGCTGAGGTACTAATATACCCACTATATATCCTAATAAAATGAAAAGTATATGAGGAAGTGCAGGTGTAACAATGATTTTAGAATTACTATCAATTAAACCTTTACTAACTAGTTCCAGAATTTCATTCCTTATTTTCTCCTCAACCTCATCATTACCAAACATTGTTCTACAGTGAAAACCTGACGTTTTAGGTATGGTTAGAGGGTAAAGGAATTTTGAGGTTAAGTAAGATTTAATACTAATGGGTTTTCCCAAAAACATTAGTAAGTATTTACTCTTAACTCCATTAATACATTTAATTTCTTTAAATATTGATGAATACTTAATTATATTAATGATTAAGTAAGAAAGCATGAGTATTATAGGGGGTATTAAGGATACTATCAAAGCAATAAATGATATAGGTATCAATAAGAACTTAGGATGAGCTAATCCTATAAGTAGTAAGGCTAGCGCATCTGCACCACCCATGAGGTTAGCTATAGAGAGTATGAAGATAAGTAAAGCTGGTAGTAGTGAGAATGCTAACATACGTATATTACTATACGTTCCTTGAATAATGTTTAATGTTATAGATATTAGTAGTGGCGGTATCCAAATTAATTCGTGTACCTCTCTACTTTTAACATCAGATATTGAAGCATAAAGTAACGTAAGTAGGGTTGAAGTAGTGATTATTATGTCGTAGATACTAGTACTACTTAAATACACTGAGTAATTACAGCCTCCCTACTCCTCTATGTCTCTTATACCTGCATCAGTAATGACGAATACTGCCTCACTCTCTGGTAGGTGTGGAGCATCGACTATCCTTGCTATCCTCCTATTACCTCTGCCCCTCCTTAACTGAATTCTAACACCTGGTGCGTGAGCTAGTACGTGACCACCAACAGCTATTGTTGGGTCACCGTAGAATATGTCAGGTCTAGCCATAACCTGGTTCGTCACTACAACAGCAACATCGTAAATCTCAGCAATCCTAGCTAGTTGATGTAAGTGCCTATTTAACTTCTGCTGCCTTATTGCTAAGTTCTCCCTACCTGGATATTCAGCTCTGAAGTGACCTGTTACAGAATCTACAACAAGTAATTTGATATTCTCTCTAGGTATTATGTCCATAGCCTCCTCAACTATTGCCATTTGGTGATCGCTGCTTATAGCTCTAGCCCATATTATGTTGCTCATAACCTTATCTGGGTCAAGTCCCAGTGCTCTAGCCATAGCTTCAATCCTTTCCCATCTAAAGGTGCCTTCACTATCTATGAATAATGCCTTACCTTCTAAACCACCCTTCTCTCTAGGTAATTGAACATTAACCGCTAACTGCATACATATCTGGGTTTTCCCGGTACCATACTCACCAAAGAACTCCGTTATGGTTCTTGTCTCAACACCTCCACCTAATAACTCATCCAACTTTCTTGAACCCGTAGTTATTCTACCAATGTTTAACCTCTCCTTCTTCAACTCTAAGGCTGTCATGAACCTCAAACCTAAGGCATCTCTTGCCTTACTTATTATCCTCTGTGCTGTAGGAACTGGAAGCCCTACAACACTTGCTAACTCATTCACGTTAGCTACTGCTATAGCCTCTAGTGTTTTGTAACCAGCCTCTCTTAACTTATTTATTATTGATGCACTTAAACCTAAATCCTCAAGATTCCTAATCTTACGTGACTCCATTACCTTCCTACCCATATAAAGCAGACTTAATTAAGCTATTAAATTTTGGTGAGATATGGTTATAAGTGTACATAATTTACGTTACGTAATCACAGGGTAATATGTTAATACCTAATAAACCTAAAATTATAGTATGAACGCAGAAGTGTAGGTGAGGTATGTGAGGACTTTATTAATACATGCTGAGAAATTCTGGTTTAAGATTAGAGAGAAGGCTATAGCTGAAGCTGAAGAGAAGGACATACTTAAGGAGTACGAGGGTAATAATGCATTAGTCGTATTTGTGACTGTCGAACCTAATGACTACTCAGGTGGTGAGGAATTTATTGAGAGTGTAGCTAATAACATAGTTGATGTACTTAAGGAGATTAGAGCATCAGAAATTGTAATATATCCATACGCTCACCTATCTAAAAACTTAGCACCACCACACGAGGCTATAGCTGTATTAAAAATGCTTGAGGAAGCTTTAAAACGTAGAGATGTAAAGGTTGTAAGAGCTCCATTTGGTTGGTATAAGTCATTCAATATCAAATGTTATGGTCATCCATTGTCAGAATTATCCAGAGAATTTACGCCTATAACTACGAGACGGTATACTATAGGCAAGGAGTACTACATACTAACGCCTAATGGTGAAGTCTATAAAGCAGATGAGTTTAGAACTAACGATGAAGAACTCAAAATACTTATCGATAAAGAAGTCTTTAAGAAAGAGCTACCTGGAGGAGAAGCAAAAATAATTGAACTATGCAGGAAGTTCGGATTTGAATGGGAGCCCATGTCTGATGCTGGTCATATGCGTTATGGACCACATGCAACTGTGATTGTAGAGTCCGTTATGGAGTACTCTTGGAAGGTTGCTAAATCATTAGGCATACCGATATTTAGAATTAAAGGTACTAACATGTTCAACTTAAAATTTAGGCCTGTTAAAGAACATGCAGACCTCTTTGGTGATAGATTGTACGAAGTAGAAACTGATAGTGGTAAGTTAGTACTTAGATATGCTGCATGCCATCAACAATTCGCTATGATTAAGGACTGGGTAATAAGCTATAAAGACTTGCCCTTTGGTGCGTTTGAACTAGCTGATAGTTATAGGTATGAACAGAGCGGTGAAGTTATGTTGTGCTTTAGGTTGAGGAAGTTCTACATGCCTGATTTACATATATTTACGAGAGATTTAGAGGAAGCTAAGAAGATGTCAATGCTTGTTCAAGCTAAGATACTTGAAGAAATAGAGAAACTTGGTAGAAGGTATGTCGCGATATATAACGTGACAAAGGACTTCTTCGAGAATCACAGAGACTTCCTCATTGAATTAATTAAACGTGAAGGAAGACCAGCCTTAATTGAGGTGGTACCTTCAGGTATTTATTATTGGGTCCTAAACGTTGAGTATAACATAATAGACTTCCTAAAGAGACCTAGAGAAATAGCCACGTTTCAGATTGATATTGGTAACGCAAAGAGGTTCGGTATTAAGTACATTGATGAGTATGGTAATGAAAAATATCCCGTCATTATACACACGGCTATTATAGGAGGTATTGAAAGATATATCTACACAGTATTTGATAAAGCCTTACAAGATGAAGCTAAAGGTAAGATTCCTTCATTACCAACATGGCTTGCACCAATTCAAGCTAGAGTGATCCCTGTTAGTAAGCAATTTTATGATTATGCTGACGAAGTATTAAATGCGTTATTACGTGAAGGTATAAGAGCAGATATGGATGATAGGGACCTAAGTTTAGGTAGGAAGATAAGGGAGGCAGGCATAGAGTGGATCCCTTACGTAATTGTTGTTGGTGCGAGGGAGAAGGAGACTAAAACTGTAAATGTTAGGATTAGACATAAAGGCATTCAGAAATCCATGAAAATTGACGAGTTAATAAGAATGATTAAAGAAGAAATAAAAGGTTACCCGCAGGTTGATTCAGCATTACCTATATACCTAAGTAGAAGACCAACGCTACATTACCTAAGGGAAGTAGAGATTAAATGAATTTTAGCATTGAGAGTTAATTAGGTTTAAAGTGATTTTACACACGGAATGCCTGTCATGATGAACGTTGCCGGCTCTGAGTAGTGATGTGATGAACCTCCACTGACTTTTCAATCTATCCTACCTAGTATCTCATGGTAAGTGTTCTTACCGCATTTTTTGCAGTAATGGTATAGTCTCTTGAAATCTGAGATGTCGTAGCTAACCTTAAGTATCCATACTGTACCACATGCACTACACCTTAACCTCCAGGCTGTCACTTAACACACCTCATAAGTACTTGGTTAAAAAGTTATTAACTCTGTCATGGAGAGACTACTGGCAGATGAGATAAGGTGGGCCCGTAGCTCAGCCAGGTAGAGCGGCGGACCCAGCTCTAAGGGGCCGATGCTCCAGTCCTATAAGCATAGTACGGGTCTGTAGACCGTAAAGGGATGATAGAGGTTAGGGTTGAGAGACCCGTAGGTCGGGGGTTCAAATCCCCCCGGGCCCACCACATCCAAGTCGCGGGCCCTAACCAACATAATAACTTCTCCTTAATTCATGAAACAAGAAGAGGACTTTAGTATATATCAGCGCTTTGGCCCTTCATCAAAGCTTCAGGTCGGATCTGTCCTCATCACCTGAATAAGTCCTCTCATACTTTATGTAGTTAAATCACTTAAATATGTCTTTACTCCAAAGCTCTGTTATTCTTCTTCTCTTTATTTCTCGCATCATTCTATCAACGTACCTATAAACAGTTGAGTGCTGTCTACCCTGTATAAGCATTTCTATTGCCTCTCTAGCAACTTGAGCTGATTCATAATCACCTATTATCGCGACTTTATCATCATATATATTTATGTAAGTACCAGTCATCATTTCTAAGTTCTTCCTCGCTCTACCTTCCTCTCCTATGATTCTTCCCTTAATTCTTGTTAGATGGCTTTGAGAATCCCCTACTACTTCCTTAAGATCTATCTCAATCAATACTTGATCCTCCTCAAGTACCCTCCATGCTCTCTCAGGTGAGAATCCTAATGAGATTGCCCTGATGAAGTCTTTAGCTTTAAGTAAATTATAGACTGGTGTAGATGGTGATATAGGTTCTATTACAACATTTCCATCGTCGCTATCAACATGAATTCTAGTGCCAGTTCTTGATTCGAGCTCCTTTAATATGGAGCCTTTCTGACCTATGAGTACACCTATCCTGTCTAAGGGAACCTTCAAGTAAAGTTTTGTAACACCTGGAATTACCTTCCTTGCTTCACCACTCAAATTGCATCCCTCTCAAAATATCTCTAAGAGCTTAAATTGATTTGGACTTTATTAAGGAGTAATCATGAAGTTACATATTTAAGCATTTCACTTACTGACGGTATGTCGGAAAGACCGAGTTCTTTAGCGAAGTATCTGTAAAGATTGTTTAAGTCTCTCATAAGGAATTCTAACGCATTTGGATGGTTAATCTTGACTGCTTGACTAACATCTATTATGTAGTATTTTCCCCGCCATATCATTACGTTATATTCGCTAAGATCACCATGAACTAATTGCGCTTTACTATACATCTTTTTCACATCTTCTAATAAATTCCAGAAGAGTTCTCTATACTCATCTTCACTTAAACTCACCTCCTTTAGTAATGGTGCTCTAACCCCTTTCTCACCAATGAATTCCATAACTAAGATGTTTTCGTGTTGGATTATTGGTTTAGGAACGGAAACACCAGCTTCATACATTAACTTGTAGTTTCTAAATTCCTTCCTCGCCCATAACGTCATTAACTTCCTCGTAGAACGTGGAATTCCTCCTTCAAACCTTGGATCACCTCTAATGTACCTAATAAGGCCCTTACGAAACTCAGCTGTTGATGTTAAGTATATCTTAACAGCTAAATCCTTACCTTTCGAGTCAACACCCCAATAAACTCTAGCCTCCTTACCTGCACTAATAACTCCTTTTAACTCATAAAGAACACCCTTCCTAACTAGGTTAAGTACTGCAAGAATAGTTGCTGAATCAAATACTTCCTCAAGAGTTTCAAATAAATCCTTGTCTACTTCCCTTCTAACCTTACCTGTAAGCCTGTAATACATATCTAAGTACTTATCAATATCTCTCCTTGTCACGTCACACCCTCAAATTCTAGGAGACTCGGGTCTAAATAGCCCATCTCTATAAGTTTTTTCCTCTCCTCTCGAGAGTACTTGTAGAGTACATCACCTCTAGAATCATCGAACTCCCAAATACCTAGTAAGACTACATCTTTAGGATTAATCCACACTCTTCTCCGCATTCTACCAGGTATTCGTGCCTTCCTCTCCTTACCATCCATACATAGAACCTTAACGTAGTTAGCTCCTATCATCTCCGTGACAACACATATGACCTGCCCTTCTTCAGTAGGTAGTACTAATTCTTTAGCTTCTTCCTCACTCTTCTTTTTCTTACCCATATGTTCTCTCCACCTTCATCTTAAAAGATACACCTCACCTTTATAAATTAGTACTTCAGCATCTGAACCAGGATCTTTCAATTTGTGAGGCCTAACTCTATAGATATTACCGGAAGCGATTTCCTGAATGACCGCATAACCTCCTTCATAGCCTAATATTTTACCCTTAACAATTACATATTCTTTAGATGTTAATTTTCTAAAACCTTTACTCCATAAGCTATCGTAAGATAACTTAACTTCTTTACCATCATTTAATCTTAGTAATTTTACGTAGGATTCGCTTACATCTATAACTAAGGCTATATCTTTCTCGCCTAAGAGTACTATGTCACCTCCTCTTAGGGTTGGTAAGCGTAGAGATATAGTTAACTTTGAATGTCTTTTCCCACTAACATACCCTGCATTAGTCCATGAATGTACAACCTTAGCTCCAAATTTCTTCCTAATGATATTAGCTATTTGCCTAGCTACACCCTGACTCATTAACTTAATATTTAATCCCTCTTTAACTTCCTCAATATCGGTTATTGAGCTAACTATTCTTTTATATCTACTTATTAATTCAAGTACTTCCCTACCAAGCCTTTTATCTACACTACCCTCAAACCTTATCTGGATAAGAGCTTCATAACCTCCTGTCTTAACCTTGAGACAACGAGGACAGAGTCTATAAGTAACTCTTACATCAGTAATCATTCTTTGAGACAATGTTACACCTCTGTACGTACCTTTTACAATAACTTCAACCTTTCCACCACCTACCCTAATTACTTGAGCTCTAACATCACGAAAACCTGGATAAATATTTTCACGTTTCATTAAGGCATTATTAATGTAATATTCAAGTATTTCATCAAGTCTTAATCCAGCATTAACCCATTTACCCATAAAGTATAGAGCATAGCATGAAGAACATACCGTAATTTCTATCTTTGATGGTAGATTTACTATTGATCTCTCCTTAGTAAAGCATTTAGGGCATAAACCATCAATTATTGGTCTGTCAGAACTTTCTAAAACTCCGCAACGTACACAAAATCTCCTACCCATGGCTACATCCTCACTATTTGTGCATAGGGTATACCTGAGATTTTAAGGATGGCATCAGGGTGTATTAAGCCTAGTTCTAATGCTAAACTAACAGCTCTTTCACCAACGATCAGTGCTGTATAGGCTCTTTCGAGATAAGGCATTACTTCATCGGTATCAACAAGATCGCCTTTAAAGAATTCCTCATTAATTGCGAGTACTTTATCTCCCTCACGGAAGGTTTTACCCAGAAGCTCAGCATCACAAATAGCGATTACCGTCTTAATACCTGTCCCATCATCCACCTCCATAACCTTCAGATATAACTTACCCTCTCTTATATTACTGACCATATTAATGACCTCATATAGGTTTTACGGGCGTTTCTGCACCACAAGCTAAGCATCTAATGATCCAGACCTTACCTCTCCTATTTAGCTCTGTCTGGTACGAGCCGCAAGTACTGCACCTCACGTAAGTATCTAGAAATCTCTTAAATAATGTGTTTATAGTCTGTGTGGATACTCTAGAGTATATTATAAATACCCCCGATTCATCTATTGAGCCTCTGGCTCCTAACTCCTTAAGTAGGTACCTAGCACATATCCTAGGCTCCCTTAGTATGACATCACAAACATCTTTAAAGTTCTTAATATGTGTTTGAAGCCCCACATGGACTATATTTAATGATGGTATGTCTAATGTTTGCTGTGTTGGCGTTTTAGATGGTAACTTAGAGTATAGTCTATCAAGCAACCATTCATAGTCTAGCTCTCTCCCTGACTTATCCATTCATTACCCCAGAAAGATTCATATCCAAAGTTTTTAAGCTAATTTAAGCCCTCAGAGAGTTGAGGAGGAAACGTGAAGGTATACTTTGAGACATATGGATGTACGTTGAATAAGGCAGATACTGCCTTAATGAAGTCAATATTAGTCAGGGCTGGTCATGAGATAGTGGATGATGTAAGTAAAGCTGACGTCATAGTTATCAATACATGCACCGTTAGGAAGGATACTGAAGACAGGATATTGAGAAGAGTCAAGGAATTATATAACCTTTCAATTAAGAATGGGAAAAAACTTGTAATAGCTGGTTGTATGGTATCAGCACAACCTTATACATTGAGAAGAATAGCGCCAAATGCATCATTAATTAGTCCTCAAAATATTGTGAAGATAAAGGAAGTTGTGGAAGCTAACAATAATTTATATCTAATACTAGGGGAGCGCGATACTAATTACTTAGAGACCTATATTGAAGGTGTCACGGCAGCCATTCCTATTGCTGAGGGATGTCTAGGTGATTGTTCATTCTGTATTGTTAAAATAGCTAGGAGGAGGCTTCGCTCATATAAACCAGAATTAATATTGAAGGTTGTAAGGGAGGCTGTAAGTAAAGGTGTTATAGAGGTTGATTTAACAGCTCAGGATACAGCCTCTTACGGCATTGACTTAGGTGGGCCTAGACTTCACGAATTAGTTAATATGATAGTTGAATCAATACCTGAGAGATTCTACATCAGAATAGGTATGGCCAATCCTGATACATTAATGGACATACTTGATGGTGTCATTGAAGTGTTAAAGCATCCGAAAGTTTACAAGTACATGCATATACCTCTTCAGTCCGGTGATGATAAAGTACTTAAGCTAATGAATAGAAGATATACTTACGACGAATATAAGAGTATAATTAAGGAGTTAAGAAGAAAGATTCCTGAAATAACTATAGCTACTGACATCATAGTTGGACATCCAGGTGAGGATGAAGAAGCGTTTCAAAACAGTATTAAAGCTGTAAAGGAATTAATGTTCGATAAAGTACACTTAGCACAATATACATTGAGACCTAGAACGGAAGCTGCCGCTATGCCTCAAATACCTGATCCCATAAAGAAGGAAAGGTCAAAAATCCTAACTAAAGTTATTGAAGAAGTAGGTTTTAGGATAAATAAAGACTATATAGGTAGTCATGCATTAACTGTAGTAACGCAGAAATCATTTAGAGGAGGTATTGCTGGACGAACAATAAATTATAAACCTGTAGTGATATATGGAAATGACTTTAGAGGAGTTCATTTAGGTAGTGAAATATATGTTAGAATAGTCCAAGCGACATTTTATGATTTAAGAGGTCATCCACTTGAGTGATTATAATAAAATTACTAGCTTCTCTTCCTTCTTTCCTCTTCTAATCTTCTCTTAAATAACCTCCTTCAATCTTCATCACTTAAGTTCCTATATTCATTACTTAATGTATGTCTCTTAGTTGGGTTCTTCATGAAGTAATAAATAGCATAGCTAAATATAGGTACTACGCTCAAGTCTCTCCTCTCAGCATTCTTTATCACTTCTCAACTAACATTTTAGCATATCCTTTACCTCTATGTTGCTCGGGCGTATATGTCTCAATTAAATACATTTTGTTGTCCTCCTTAACCGCCAAGTAAGCTTTATTACCATCTCTAAACCTAATGAAATGCATGGAATCTTTCTGCTCAATACTCACATTACTCATGTATACGTCCTTAAATCATGTGATGAAGGGTTAATAAACTTAATGGTTAATGTCTTTCACTTTAATGCTAAATCCTCCGTGAAAGTCCTCACCCTCCCATACCTTAACCGTGATTTCATTAATATTGCCGATGTCTACGTTCTTTAACTTTAATAAATTAATTAACTTAAAGCATATGTGCTTAGCTATGTTTTCCGCTGTTGGTTCACCATCGATAGCATATTCATTAATTATTACCTTAACAGGTGCTTCTATTTTTACCTTACCTAGGTGCTCCTTCGGAATTATTAATGTATAATCCAATTCTTTAATTATAGAATTAGCTATATCCTTTAATAATAGGAAGTCTATTACATAATCATTCCCTTCACCCTTTAAGCATATCTTTACCCTAAATGTGTGGCCATGAAGGATTCTCCTACTACCTACATGAGTATAGTGTGCAGCATTAAAGGATAACCCATCAATACACGTTTCATACATTATCAAATTCCTCACAAGACTCCTCAGATAAGGGCTTTAAAGTTCTTGATATGCAGTCTATTACCTCTGGATGATCTATTACTCTAGCTAAGCTTTCATTCTCATGTAGCGTGATACCATCATACACTATTAATTGCTCTTCATGTTCGTTTTTCATACATACCACTACATATACGGGGTAAAATATTAGCGAGATACCTAATACCTCACCCTTTAAGGCTCTGATTAAATCTATAATTTTATGTATTGATGTTCTAACAAATACGAATGGTACCTTCCTCACTAGATCTTTAGATGATATATCATCAAACTTAACTAGTAACTCCTTATCTATGCTACTTAATGGGTCTTTAAATTCATCGAGTACTTTATATCTTAACTCTACAACATCACCATATACATCAACAAATGATCTTAACGTTAACATGTCTATGAGGCTCTTAATCTTACTTACGTCAATACCTAGTTTAGCTGCTAATTCACTTACTTGAGCTGTACCTCTCTCAGATAATATGCTTAATAATTCATATGCCATTATAGGCATATCTAAGATTGTGCCTTTAAGTTCATCTATTGATAATCCTTCACCTCTTGACATAATTACGTATCCTTTTATACCATCAAATATCATAGGTACTTCTTTAACGATTACATTACCCTTCTCGAATTCCTCAATAGTAAACTTAGCATTTATCTTTATTAACGGTATGTATGCTAAAGTAAAATCAACTCTACTACACTTTCTACGTCCAAATATATGAGGTTTAAATTCCTTCTTAATCATGTTAACAAACGATTTACACTCTATCTTAGGCTTAACGATAAATTTTGGTATTTTAGGAGCTCTAAGTCGTAAGGAACTTAATAGAATCTTTGATGGTGTTCTTCTTATTATATTTAAGTATTCATTAACATTAAGGATTTGCAGACCATATTTGCTAATTATTGGAATTATTTCTCTATCTATATCCTCTAGTGTTAAGATCACAAACTTGTCTATATTTGGTAGTACAAACTTTTTAGCTATATACCATTCTAAGTCATTTATTGAAACCTTTCTAGGTTGAAGTATAAAAGCTATTCTAAAGAATATACCTGGTATGACCTCACCTTCTACTAATAAATCAATATTATGTTTAATACCATTTATGTCAACTACCTCATAATTTCTTAAAACGTTAAATCCAACATTCCTGAAAGCTTCAGATAGTATTTCTATAACATCCGATAACTCTAATTCCTCCCTACTTATTTCTTCCCTCTCGCTACTCGTCTCTTTCACCTGTTCTAAATTATTTAACTAGAAAGCTTAAATGATTAGTGATGTATTACCTACCTCCTATAGAGAATCTTTATAATTATGGGTACAAGTATCGATGAAGTTAATGTTAAGAGAAGGAGCCCTAAGTAAGTACTTCTATGCATGACATTCAGCTCTAAAGCAGTAGCTGCAGCTACTAACATTACTTCAGCTCTTGGTACCATACCTACACCAACTACTAGCGAATCTCTAGTACTCATACCCATAGTCTTTGACGCCATGAAGCAACCCAAGATTTTAGATATGTAACCAAAGGTAAGTACTAGTAGTATTACCCATAATTCTTTAAGTGATGTTGAGAACATTATGTCCTTAACATTAATTAACGCACCAGCATATACGAAGAATAATGGCATGAATAAAGCAACTAAGGGGTATATCTTAGTTGATATCTTCCTACCCACGTAGGGATAACCTGATAACCCCAAACCTAGCGCATACGCTAATAATATTGCGCTTAACTTAATGTAAAGTGCAGCATAGGCTAGTATAAGAAGTATTATGAACGACGTAACTAGTAGTCCCTCCTCTATGCCTGTGGCATAAGTAAGTCGTAGTAAGTATTTTGAAACCCTCTCAAAACTAAAAGCTACTGCGAACCAGAAGGCAAAAGCAATTGAAGCTGTTGCTGTTACTGTAACGGGATCGAATGAGCCGGTTAATATGCCAAAAGCTGCACCTAATAATGCTAGTCCGATGACATCATCGACTACTGCTGCTCCAACGATAACCCTGCCCTCAATGGATGATAGCTTACCTAAATCTTCTAATGTCTTAATAGTTAAACTAACAGATGTTGCAGCATATGCTACACCTAGTGCTAAACTCTCTTTAGCGTCGAAATGCGCTATTAAACCAACTAAGAAACCTGATAATAAAGCACCAACAACACCTCCAATAGCTACAATTCCAGCTGCCTTCAATTCCTTTAAAAACACCCTTAAGTGTTCACCTAGGCCTGCATGAAAGAGAAACACTAGAATACCTAACGTAGATAAAGCTCTACTTATGGGATCAAATTTAAAGTTAAGGACAGCTAATAG
>Ga0190367_1000708_pt1 | contig 22354 bp, 23 predicted proteins | sample 4872181011_MG_FD_171838 | JGI IMG/M metagenome (GOLD analysis project Ga0190367, IMG submission 171838) | Hydrothermal vent microbial mat bacterial communities from Southern Trench, Guaymas Basin, Mexico - 4872-18-10-11_MG | ecosystem: Environmental > Aquatic > Marine > Hydrothermal vents >...
ATAAGCATGAGACTTTTGGGCAAAGGAATGCGATTGAGCGGTGGTTTTTCTTGCTAAAGCATAGAACCAAGAAATTTTACAATTGCTTTCATGCTAAAAGCTTTGCTAGCAAATTTAAGGCAGTTTACGAATTTTGCTTGAGTTTTGCAGCTTTATATAACCTATTTTATGCAAGGAGGTGATAGGTTGACAGGCTCTCTAAACAATAACAATATCATATGTTCCACCTAACCTCAACTTCATCAATTCTCCATCTCTGCCTTATCTTAGTTTCGCCTATTTTTTGCCTGTAACCAGCCTTGTATTGTAGATATCCTAGAACAGCAATCATTGCCCCATTATCACAGAGATATTCATCTTTTGGCACATAAAATTTTATTCCTCTATCCTCACACATTATCCTTAGCATCTCTTTTAAGCGATTGTTGACCCCGACCCCACCGCAGAGCAAAACCTCCTGCTTATTGCAGTGGGCAACAGCTCTTTCAGTAACCTCAGTAAGCATTGAAAAAGCTACTTCCTGAAAGGAAAATGCCACATCCTCGATTTTATTATTTTTGGCTAGGTTCAAGGATTTAGTGACTATACCAGAAAAAGAAACGTCCATTCCCTTAACGGTATATGGTATGTCAAGCAGTTTCCTTCCTTTCTTAGCAAGTTTCTCTATTATCGGCCCTCCAGGATATCCTAATCCAAGCTCCCTTGCAAGCTTATCCAAAGCATTACCGATACCTATATCCATGGTTTCTCCGAGAATTCTATATTTTCCTTTTTCAAGTGTGAGAATCTGAGTATTCCCGCCAGAAACGTAAAGAACTACGGGATTCTTGCAATTCTCCGTAAATCTCCCAATTTCTATGTGAGCTAAGCAATGATTAACGCCTAGAATCTCCTTATCGTAATACAAAGCTAGTGCCCTAGCAGCCGTTGCAGCAACTCTTAAGCAAGGACCTAATCCAGGCCCCTGGGAAAATACTATCAAATCAACATCCTCAATACTTACGCTTGCATTTTCAAAAGCCTCTCTTAATGCCTGCTTTATATTGTTTGCGTGATGCTGGCTCGCTTCCCTTGGATGTATACCTTCCCTTGCCTTATATACCTTTCTAACATTAGCGGCAATTTCTTTATCCTTCAAAATGCCTATACCGAGCGTGTGTGCGGTAGCTTCAATACCAAGAACAATCATTCTCTTAGCTTAATTTCAAGCATTATGTTCTCAACTTTATCAAGATTCCACCTAAACATATCAACCTTTTTCCTCAAGTATCCCTCTCTTATGTCAAGCTGAATAAGCAAGCTATAAATGTTGTTCAAAAATTCTCTTATCTCAAAAATTTCATCAATTTTATTATTTATAACAGCATTTACACTACGCCTAAGCAACTCTCCAGACAGATCGCAGATACCCGCAATGAAACTCTCCCATGGTACATCCTTAAATTCGGGAAGTTTTCTCAATTTAATAAATGTGTAGTAGGATTTGGCCTCAACATACTCCTGCAGCACATTATTACAAAAATCTGAATAAAGCAACTTAGGCTCCTTTTCAGCAACTTCCTTAAATTCACTAACCTTTTTCTCCATTTTCCCGAGCAACACCTCAGCCTCACGCAAGTTTCCTCTATGTAATGCATAGATCACCTTTTTTGAAAGAGACAAAATATCCCTGCTTATTTTAATAAGCTTATCTTTCAAAGCATAATAATTTTCAATAACCTTTCTCAGCTCCTCAAAATTCTCCATCATAATATATATTTTATAAATTGTTAATATTTGCTAATGATGAATCCAGAGGAATTTGTGAAGAAAACTATTGAAGACATTAAGAGGAATGTAAAGGGGAAGGCAATTATAGCTTGTTCTGGTGGTGTTGACTCAACAACATCCGCAGTTATTGCAAGGAAAGCTTTAGGTGACAAACTGATTTGTGTTTTCATTGATACAGGATTTCTTAGAGAAGGGGAAAGAGAAAATGTTGAAAATTTACTTAGGAATTATGGGCTTAACCCGACGGTAATTGATGCAAGTGAAAGGTTTATTAATGAGTTAAGCAAAGCTGAGGACGCTGAGGGGAAGAGAAAGATTTTTGCAAGAGTTTACTGGGAGGTGCTTGAAGAGGTTGCAAAAAAGGAGGATGTTGATTGGCTAATTTCAGGCACAATAGCACCTGATTGGATCGAGACAGAGGGGGGAATAAAGTCGCATCATAACATAACGTTGCCCAAGGGTTTAAAGCTTAAAATCTATGAACCATTGCGGGATTTGTATAAGGATGAAGTTAGGGAAATAGCGAGATATCTTAGATTAAAGGAAATTGCTGAAAAGATGCCTTTTCCCGGACCTGGCTTGGCAATAAGGATTGTTGGAAAAATCGATAAAGAAAAAATAGAAATTGTAAGAAAGGCAAACAAAATTGTTGAGGAAGAAGTTGCAAAAGCTAATTTAAAAGTTTGGCAAGCTTTTGCGGTTTTATTGCCAATAAAAACTGTAGGTGTTGTTGGAGATGAGAGAATATACGGTTATACCATAGCGGTAAGAATTGTTGAGTCAAGAGACGCTATGACTGCGAATTTTGCGAAGGTTGATTGGGAATTATTAGCAAAAATTGCGAATAGGATAACTAGTGAGATTTCGAAGGTTAACAGGGTGCTCTACGACATAACAAATAAGCCTCCTGCATGTATTGAGTATGAGTAGCTCAGAAAATGAGGATTGTTATTATTAAAAATAGAGGGCAGTACAATCACTTAATTTGGCGTTGTCTGAGGGAGCTCAATGTTAATGCCGATCTTCTAGATAATAAAGTGAATCCTGAGGATGTGGATGCTAACGGTATAATCATTTCGGGAGGTCCTTATTCTGTTTACGAAGCGATTGACGACTTCAAAAAAATGGGAAACTGCAGAAAAATAGTTGAGTGTGCATATGAAAATGAAATACCTTTGTTGGGGATTTGCTTGGGTTTGCAAACGATAGCTTATATATTTGGAGGTAGGGTGGGAAAAGGTAAAAAAGCTGAATACGGAGAAACCACGGTTTACATAGAAAATGAGGATGAAATACTAAGAGGATTTGGTAGTAAGATAATGGTCTGGGCTTCTCATAAGGATGAGGTTAAAGATATGCCCAAAGGTTTTGAAAGGCTTGCATACTCAGATATTTGCGAGGTGGAGGCTATAAAACATAAAATTAAACCAATTTATGGCGTGCAGTGGCATCCGGAAGTTTCTCACACCGAAAAAGGTAGGGAGTTGTTTATGAACTTTATCAAGGTTTGCAGAAGCTAAAGACTTATCAGGAATGTAAATACATCACCAAAAACAATTGTAAGAATTATGGCGAGTAGAAAGGAGGGGACAAAAGGCATTCCCCACTTTATTTTAATCCTGTTCTCGAGCTTTCCTTCCTTAACAAATTTTTTAAGCTTTTCGATATCCTCTTTTCTTAAGCCAAGCCTCATCTTTACGCTAGCGATGACTTTCCCGTTTTTCGGTAAAATGTGTGAGGGATACCTCCTTATTTTGCCGTCAACTTCTACAATATTCTCTGCAGGCAAGTCATACTCTTGCAAATCAGTTATTTTTATTGTTTTAACCAAATACCTCCTTTCGATTATTCTAGCAAGTTTTAGGAAAATGTAGAGCGGTGTTATTAAGCATGTGAAAATAATCGGGGTTAAGAAAAGATATATGCTTACCCGATAGTGAAGAGAAAGGAAAAAGATGAATGATAGAAGAAAAAGGGATAAGCAAATAATAAAGATGAGCTCATGCTGATTCTTATTTACTTCCTTTCCTAGATACTTTAAAACCCCTTTATGCTTAAAGCTTAGAAAAAAGACATAAAAAATTGTGTAAATTAGAGCGCCAATCATGAGGTTTGTGAATAACGTTATCCACAGAGGCCAAAATGCTTCAAAATTTTTTATTGATATCTGACTGTAAAAACTCAGTAGCAAACCATAACCCACGAGAATTTTAGCATCGGCCCCTCCCCATTGTCCTGTAAAAAATAGGATCATTCCGATTGCAAAGAATATGCCTGCTGTCAGTAACGCTTCCTTTAAAAAAATAATATCTTTAGATTGATAGTAATAAAGCAGAACTAAAAAAAGACCTAAAAATATCATGCCGACGGATATTTTATCTGGAACTTCTCTTTTCTTAAAATCACAATAGCTAGCTAGAATACATAGTAGAACTGCGAAAGTAGAACTTAATACAGGTATGCTTAGCATAATAACATTGATGTTTGTAGAACTAAAAAATATTATTTACATAATTTTTTAGTTTTCCTCAGTTATCTTGGAGTAAAAATAGAAAATATTTAAGATTTAGCAATAAGAGCTGAAATATTAGTATTTTTTCCGAAATTATCTTTTTAGCATCCTTTATAAATTAAGGAAGAAAGACATACCTTATAACAAACATAGCTTTATAATACATACCTCTGTGATGAAGTTCCATTACATGCTAGCGAAAAATTCTTATATAAGTTTACTCTTTAAGATGTTAAGTCAAATAACATATAGGTGGTTGGTATGGCTGAGTTGCCCCTTGCCCCAGTTGAGAGACTCATCAAGAAGGCTGGTGCAGAGAGAGTTTCTGAAGCGGCAAAGGAAAAGCTAAGAGAATTAATGGAGGACTATGCAAAGAAAGTTGCCAAGAAAGCAAACGAATTAGCGAAGCACGCTGGTAGAAAGACTGTTAAAGCTGAGGATATTAAGCTTGCTGCTGAAACTTTATAGCTTTCTCCTTCTCATTATTTTTTATTTTTATTTCTGAGAATCCTAGCCTTTTAGCTAATTTTAGAAAATTGTCTATTGTTTTAAGATAAAACAAGTGAGAAATACATCTGCAGTCGCTACATCCAATATTCTTTACAGGTGTTGAAATTTTTAGAAGTTCGCCTGCAACCTTACATTCTTCTTTCTCGTTCGACTTTTTTACGAAAATTGATATAATTTCGGAATACGGGAGAATGTAGTCAATATGCCAAAATTTCTTCTCCGTTTTTCCCAATGAACTGTTTATATGCCTTAATATTCTTTTTTCCAAATTTTTCATAGCTGATCCTACGTAAATATAGAGTCCCTTCCTAAACGTAACTCTACCGAGCTTACCTACGCGAATTTTAGCATCATCTTTGATTTTAAAAAGCAGAATATATGAAGTCATCTCAGAAGCGGGGTACTCATCATTACTCAGAGCTCAATACCTTCATCATTTAAATTTATTTTTCCTTTTAAGTTTATAAACGAACTGCCGTTCTGACTCTCCTTTCATAACTTTTGATGCATGTATAGCGGAGAGCCTTCCCGTCTCAGGGTTCATAGATGGGCTTTCGGGGGGAACGGAACTCCCCACATATATCTTTAAAGATTTTGAACCTCTCAACCTAATATTCCAGCTACCGACTACGTCTCTATCGCAATCAAACCGCATTCACATTTTAACAGCCTCAGCCCATTCAGGCTTAATTTTCTCCCACATATCGGGCAGAGGCTTGAGGTTTTGTGAGGATTAACGTAAATAGCTTCAATACCATTCAGCTTAGCCTTATACTCTAATATCTGCTGAAATTTTCCAAAGCTCCACCTATGCAATCTTCCGTTTAATTCTTTCGAGTAATTTATCCTCTTTCTAATTTCTTTGAGGTTTTCTAAGGCTATTGCTGAATTCGTTTTTAACGCAACTTCAACAATCTTGTTAGCAACCTTATGATAAATGTCCAGAACTCTGTTTCTTTCCCTATCACGGTATTTTGCTAAAACCTTAGCTTTAACTCTTCCGCACCTTATCTTACTCTGAATTTTTCTTCTTTTTAAGAAGTAAGCCGTTCTAATTACTCGCTCTTTTGTTTCAAACATTATAAAACCATGACTAGTTGCAGTTGTAACGTTGTTCTCGTTTACATCAACTCCTATGACTTCTCTATAATCTCTAATCTCAACACTCTTCGAGAACACCACGTTTAGGTAAATTTTGTCATCCCTCTTAACCAACCAAGCTTGTCCAATCTTCCAATCCCTAAACTTCTCATGATATTCTCCGTGCAAAACTTTAAACTCAATTCTACCATTAGGTGTAGAGATTCTAACAACCCAATTCCCTAAATCAAGCTTAAACAAGTGATCATCCAGCATAATTACATCTTTCTTAAACATGGGTTTGTCAGATTTAGCCTTACCCTTCCTTTTAAGCTTTCCGAACGCTTTGTAGATAGAGCATGCCATTTGACATGCTGTAAATGTAATGAGATTGCAAAAGATATTTCTGCCTTAACTCGTGATATTTCTCTGCTTTTAATCTTTTGAAGGATGTGATTCCTTTAGAATGAGCATAATCAAGTAGCTCGCTAACTATTCTCTTATACATTTCAAACAAGCTTTCATCCACTTCTCCGTTAAGTTTAAACCTTGCAGTAAGTTTAACAGTCTCTAATCGCTTGCTTGACACTTTCCACCACCTTCTTCTTTTTATGTGATCGCATTCCGTACAATCTACCAACAAATGAAGTTACGATGGCAATTAAGTCTTCAATTAACTCCTGCTGTAAATCTTTAGGCTCTTCTCCAAAGACTACTTCAATCCTAACTCCATGCGAATTAAAGAACTCTTCTAATACTTGAACCCAAATCTCGTAAGTCTATCCTTGTAGCTTATTATTACAACATCAACCTTTCCGTTTACAACATATTCAAACAGCTTTTTCAACCCTTTTCGCTTTTCATTTAATCCGGAGGCTACATCTGTTAGAATATCAACAACATTGTATCCTTTAGCTGAGCAATACTGCTTAAGATATTCAACTTGCTTCTGTAAGTCACTCTTCTGGTCTGAAGAACTTATACGAGCATAGATAACCGCTGTATTAGCGACCTTGCCTTTAAGCAATCTCTTCACTTCGTCCTCTGGAATCCTAAACTCTTTGCCAATCCTCATCGCTTTAATTTTGCCCTGCTTAATCCACCTAATTACCGTAACCCTATTTACTCCAAGAATCTCCGCAACTTTCCCAGTTCTATATAACTTCATTGTCACTTTATAAAACGCAACAAAAGTATTTAAATGTTACAATGCAGCATTATACGTTTCTGCCCCCACCTTAAAGTGTGGAGATAACCATCCATGCCTCTCCTTAAGGCTGGGTTATATTGATTGCACCACCCAAATCTCTATTGTAAACCAAACTAAACTCTCTACCCCATTAACTTGGGCAACATGGTAACATCTCTAGATTCTTACTTTCTAGGATATCTTAAAACTTAACCATCTTGTTAGGTGTATTAAAATTTGCAGGAATTTCAAAGAAAGAATTTACAGAGGCTTATAAGAAATATTAAGAGATATGCTAAAAACCAAAAATAGCTCTTAAGCCAGAACCAACTTAAGCAATAGAAGCAATATTGGTAAATTGAATCCGACAATCAATTTCTCTAGAAATCCTATCCTTCTATCAATGTAATACCTCATATCTTCAAATCTTTTGTTTACATCTTCAAACCTTCTATCAATCGCTTCAAATCTCTTGTTAATATCCTCAAATCTCTTATCAACTGCTTCAAATCTCTTCTCCATGTATTTCTGCATATCCTCAAATCTCTTGTTAAACATTTCAATAAGCATTTTCAAGTCTTCCTTTGTTGCAAGCTTCTCAAACATCTTTGCAAACTCGTCTTTTGTCATCAAATCCTCGGAAATAGCATCCAATATTATCCCTTTTAGAAAATAAGGATCCTCCTTAAGCAAATCCTTCATAGCAGACTTCAGTTCTGCAACATTGATAGCCATAAAGGATTTTATGAATCTGATGCTATAAAAATTTAAAAGCATTTACCATCAGTCGCTAAGAAAGCTCCGCCCGAAAGGGCGGAGATGACAGGGTTGCTATGACCCGGCCCGAAGGGAGTTTTGTGCTACACACTCCCCAACCTCCCTAGTGGCTTCTGGTGGAAGCCCCCTTGCGTAAGCGAGGGGAGGAGGTCACATTGGACCACTTAAGCAGATAGGTCTCTTACATTTTAAGCAAAAACTTAAAAATTGCTTAGAAAAGAAGAGAACTTTAATCTAGAAAATTTTAGATTCCTCTCTAATTGAATGTCTTTGAGCTAAATTTTATAACGATTTTATCTAAAGTGTAGATTTATGATTTTTTTCTATAAAAATGTCGCTAAGAGTACACACCTGATTTCAATCGGTTGGTGAATTTAGGGAGATAGTAGATTATTTAAATACTTTAATACATCTTATTTCAAGCACAGGTGTCCTCTGTGCAAGGAAAAATGTGCCACCATCAAAAGACTTCCCGCTTTGAGGAAGGTGAGATGGTGGCATTGGGGAGACCCCAGCCGTAGTGGCGTGTTTATCTGGAGGAAGCCACCGTTCTATGAACGGTGGTAGTTCACAACTTAAGAAAGATAAATTAAAATGTTATTTGGGATGAGAAGAGCATAAAGATGAAATAATTGAAAAATCTAAATTGGCCTGCCCTTACACCATTCACACCCCACACTTATTCGTGAGGCCTCGTAAGCAACAGAAGATAAATCTTCTCAAAAAAGAAATTTCTCTTTGTCAGCAATTCAGCTTTATAACCATATATCGCAGGATCTACGTTAGATAAGGAAGATAGAATAATATAGATTACTCCATCTCTATTTAAATGATTTACAGCCTCCTTAAGAAAATCCATTATAATCTTGCCATTTTCAGAAGCCCAGGACTTGTCATAAAGATCCTTAGATTTTAATGGCAGATATGGTGGGTTAAAAATTATTACGTCAAAGTTTTCACCAACATTAGTAAATAAGTTGCTAAATCTCACTTCAACATTGTCAATTTCATTTAAAATTAAGTTAATTCTTGTATTAAATAAAGCATACGGATTTATATCAACGGCAACAACCTTCCTAGCATTTTTACTTGCTAAAATTGCCAAGAATCCACATCCGGTTCCCATGTCTAAGACTTCGCTATTATTTTTTATTTTTAAATGATCTGCAAGTAGAAAGCTATCCTCTGCAGGCTTGTAAACCTTTGGATGAACAAAAAACTTGTAGTGATCATACTCAAAAAACTCCAAGTTTATCATTATCACATTTTTTGTATATTTGTTCGCATTAAGCTGAGTTATTACAGAGATTTGTATTATGGGCCCGGGGGGATTTGAACCCCCGACCTGCCGGTTTCCCCAGAAATTTTAAGAGCCGGCCGCTCTCCCAGACTAAGCTACGGGCCCAGAAATGGTTGGCGGCTTTCCCGGCTTCCCATGGCCTCTCGGACCATAGTACAACCGGGAACGTCGACGGGCTTAACTTCCGGGATCGAACGAGACCGGGTGTTTCCCCGCCACTTTGGCCGCCAACCAATATCTGCTGATAAATTGCGCTATTATTAAAAACTTTCAAAAGTTACCTATTTAACCTTTCAAAGTTAAAAAGCAATTTACTCTGACTGTTTGTCAAAGAAGAGAGTAAGCTTAGCTTGCCCTTTTCCAATTAACTCAACTTTTTGCAAGCCCAAAACTTCAAGAATTCTTTCGATGGGAGGCATCACTTGGTTTTCAATATAATATTCTGGATCATACTCCCCCTCTTTAATTTCCTCAACAAGTCTAGCCCTTTCAGATACTCTACCAGAACCCTTAACAATTAAATAACCAATTATAGCGCCTTGTTCAATTTTTCTTCCTTTTGCTATTGCACGTCTAACAGCAGCAACGTGAGGACCTTCAGATTTATACTCCCTTATATCCTTTTTCAAAGTTGTATAAATGACAAGATCATCTATAGAAACTTTTCCATTCCTTAGATTATTTATGGTATTTCTTACAATTTCTGCAACCTTATTAACATCGCCTTCCTTTAAAATTGTCTCTATAACCTTTTGCTGAGTTTTCTTGGCAATCATTGCCCAATCCCTGCGCACGAGCTCCAAACCTTTTGTTGTTATGTTGTTATTGTAATCGATCAACGCATATTTCTTCTTTGCAACAAATAAACCACGTCTGTAAATTCCCTCAAGCTCTAATTCCAGAGCGCCTGGTAATTTTTTGTTAACCTCATTAAGAAACTTTGTTGCAAGTTCCTCCAGTTTATTTAAATTCTTTTCTTCGAATTTCACAAACATGCTGTCAGTGTCTCCGTATAGGACATCAAAGCCAAATTTTTTTGCAGCCTCTATTGTTTCTTTAATATACTTTCTACCATAAGCGGTTATAGCCTCAGCGCATTCTTTAGAGTACCATCTAGATCCTGCGTAACCCATATATCCATAGAATGAATTTGCTAGTAATTTTAGGCTAAATTGCTCAATATCCTTCTTTTTATATTCCTCACTATCCTTTCTAAGCTTTTTCATTTCCTCCTTTATCTTACCCCTTTTCTCAATTAAACCCTTCAAAATAACCGGTATAAACCCTTCAATCCTTTTGCAGAAGTGATACCCTATAGGGCTTTCATGGCCATCGCAGCATTCACAATTTATCGTTGCGGGATCTATGTTAAAGGTTATTATGATGGAGGGGTAAAGGCTTCTGAAATCGTAAACTATGATATTTTCATGCAAACCTTTCTTCGGCTCAAGAACAAATGCCCCTTTATACGTTTCCTGCTCTCTCACAACCTTTTCTTCCTCCTTAGGTCTATTTGGAGCAACCTCACCAAATTCTTTGGCTCTTCTAAGCAAAAACCATTCCACCAGCTGACCAGAGGTCATTCTTGAGACATCGAATAAGCATTGATGTATTTGCCTACATAGCTCTATTTGCAATGGCAATATTTCATTTGCAATTTTTAAGGTAGTCTCGGCATCTGATTTTGCATAACTGACAAGCTTATGTAGCTTTTCTCCACCCTCCTGCCAATACTTCCAAATCTCCTCAGCCACTATATCCTCCTTCTCCTCACCTAGTATTTCCTTTGCAAGCTCCTCCAAAGTAAATCTTCCAAGCCTTAAGGTTCCTCTAACTATGTTGAAAATGAAATGATAGAGATCAACATGAACTCTACCCTTTACCCTCGCACCAGAAACTCTCCCCCTCTTAACAAATCTTAGTGAGCTTCCGTCAAGCCCCAAATCCAGTTTTATTTTATACTTTTCAGCTCTTTGCCTTATGTATGGTAAATCAAACTGATCTCCGTTATAGGTAACTATAATGTCCGCATCCACTTCTTTAACAATTTTAACAAACTTTTTGATGATGTCCTCCTCAGATCTAAGCAACTCTACACAATCAAGACTTTCTCTTATCTTAGGATTGTATGTCAAAACCTTTGAAACACCATCATTCGTAGCAAGGGAGATCATTATTATGGGATCCTTTTCAGCATTAACGTTTCCCTCTGGATTCAGAACCTCTATGTCAACCGCAAGAATCTTCCAATTTACGTCCATATCTTTATCGGTTTGTTTAAGTTCTTTGGCCTCTATAACGGTGTCAGCTAGAAATCTGCGCTTATCAACTTCTTTGCCTATAACGATTATTTTTTTAAATGGAATTATATTTTTGTCGATGATGTATCTCCTTATGTATGGTATATCATACTCATACTCGTTCTCAACATCCTCCCATTCCTTAACGGTGTCCCTAAGCTTAGGGACATCCTGAGGTATCTTCGCAACAATTCTTACAAATTTTCTTTTTTTTCTGAAATAGCACTTTTCAACAACCTCAACACGTTTTGGTGCAATTTCTCTACCCTTTCTGTCAATTAATCTTATCCTCTTTATTTTCTCTACAAGTTTCTCGATTTCTGCAGATTCCGAAGGAAGAACATAGAAATATGGTTCAAAATTGTAATCAAGAACAACTACCCTCTTACCATCAGATGTTTTACCGAATAACCTTACTATAGGTTTCTCCCCCTCAACGACATAGTCTATATCTAGCAAGCAAAACTCAACCTTTTGCATCTTTAAATACAAAGTTTGAATTTTTATTAAAAAGGTATTCATCTGAGTTTTAGCCTGAGTCTACAATTTGCATTCTTAGGAGCTTAGCGAAGTATTTAAAACTTCAATTAGAACGGTTCTGCAAGCAACGGGAAGATATATAGAGAAAAATGCTGGCCTCAGCAATAACGCTGATACCTTCCTTGCAAATGTAATAGGCATTCCCTAGATTTAGCTCATTTTTTGTGGGAAGCCCTTCAAAGAAGATGATCATAACATTTTTGTCTTTTAACTTTAGTATATCCATATCTTTGATGTCTTTCTCGGCTATTCTGCTTATGGTAATTACTCTTTCTGGTTTTAGCAAATCTATCGCATCTTGCAAATCATTTACTATTAATAGCCTTTTATTTTTCTTGTATACCTCAACATGAATATTTGCAATGCCTGGCTGTACTGCAGAACCTTCAAGTTTGCTTAAAACAATCAAGTCGACAATATCAAAAGCTGTTGCAGTTCTTACGAAATCTTCAAGCCTTCTCGAACTATGTGGGCGATGATACACTACTATCATGCCTTGCTCTCTATCTTAGCTTCTTCCCTTACAATTTTATCCAGCTCTACTTCAGCTTTTGTCAATTCTTTTATTTCTTTCCTTATAGCATTTCTAAATATTCCTCCTGCCTCATCAATTCTTTTTATAATATCCTTCACTCTTCCCTGGATATCTTTTAATATTCTTTTTCTTTTTTTACCTCCAAGACCTACTTTTTTCGCATATCTTCTTTCTATGCGCAAACATCTGAAAATTTGATTAACGTAAGCTTTTTCTCTAGTAAGCTCCTCATCGAATCTTCCAGACAATTCCTCAAGATCCTTTCTTGCTTTTTTTAGGTTGGCAGGAGGAATATCCCTCTTCATAACTCCTGATACATAGGTTCCTCTAGCTTCGATTCCAACCATCTTTGTAACTGTTTCTATGCTTTGTAATGAAGTAATCAAGTTTTCTAAGACATTCTCCACCCTTTTTATGCAAAATTTCTCTAGATCTTCAAATGTCTTTATATCTATATTTAGCTCTTCAACACCGGTTCTTCTCATTCTTTTCATTTCTCGCTTATCTAGATAGAAAACCTCTTTACTAGCTCTTCTTTCCAATTTAAGCTCCTTTTTAATATCATTAAGAATTTTTCTGAGATCTTCCAGTATTCTCTCTCTAATATCCTCTATTTTCTCTATATTCTGATAAACTTTACCCTCTATTTTTTCTTCCCCCTTAATTAACTCTTTTTCCTCTGTAATTTCGTGACCAAGCTCTCCAATAATACCTTTTTCCTGTCTATACTCTCTTCTTAATAAGGAAATTCCCGTGTATCTTCCAATACTTGCTCTGAGTGTCAGGAAACCAATCGCACCTATTACCCCCAAAAGCAGTATCCAAGATGTCCCTACACCCCACATATTAGCTATTACTACTATGATGCCAACTATTGCACAAACTGTTACTGCAAGTTCTGAGTAACCAGCGTACGTTACTAACACGTAAGTACCCAATATCAGCAATAATCCTAGAAGAGCGTTTGTTGTTGAGACCTTAACTTCATATCCTAGATATTGCGGAGCAAATGTGGCTGCGAGAAATAATGCAAAGATAATCACTAACGCTTTTGCGCTCTCCATAGGACCACTGTTGTTATTTTTGTACTGAGTGGTATAAAAAATTATCATTATAGAGGAGATATTGTCGATAACTACTCCAGATAAGCATAAGATAACTCAAAAAAATCTTAGCTTTAATTTCCAAGATAAGAACTTAATTAGCGTTAGTAAGTTAAATTCTCAGAGCTTTTAAGAAAACTTCCAAACATTAAGACTTTATCCTCTTCGAATCTATTAGCAATTATTTGCAAGCCGACTGGCAGTCCCTCAAGTATGCCTATTGGCATGGATAACGCACAGATGCCTGCTAAACTAGGAGGTGTTGTCAGAATGTCTGAGTAATACATATCTACGGGATCAACCTTTTCACCAATTTTCCATGGCAAGCAGGGCATTGTTGGTCCTAATAAAATGTCATACTTGTTAAACGCTTTGTCGAATGCTTCTTTAACCAAAGCTCTTGCCTTGAAGGCCTTAGTATACCATCTCCCTTTATATTCCTTGAGTGTTATGTAGGTCCCTAGCAATATTCTTCTTTTAACCTCTCTACCAAAGCATTTACTTCTTGTCTTACTTACCAGCTTAATCAAGTCTTTGCTTTCTATTCTCTGCCCATATTTTAACCCATCGTACTTAGCCATTGCTGAGGAGAACTCGCTAAACATAACTAAATAGTAAATTGGCACCGCATATTTGAGAATTGGCATACTTACGATTCTGTATTCAAAGTTCACGTTTTCAAGAAACTCTTTGAAAAATTGCCTTATCTCCTCATTTGAACTCTCAATAAATTCTTTTATTATACCTATCCTAAAATTTTTAGCCTTTTCCTTTTTTTCAAGAGAATCAACATATCTTTTAGTTTTACTCGAAGAGGTTACGCAATCCCTGCTATCTTTACCAGCAATTATCTCAAGCAACAAAGCTAATGCATGCAAGTCATTGGCCATTGGACCAGGACAATCTAAGCTCATGGCCATATCAATTAACCCGTACCTTGAAACTAATCCGTAAGTAGGTTTTAATCCGTAAATTCCACAGAAGCTTGAGGGACATCTAATACTACCCCCTGTATCACTTCCTATCGCTAAATCAACGAGATTTGCTGCTAAAGCGGCTGCCGATCCTGAGGAACTTCCACCAGGCACGCGGGAGGTATCATGTGGATTTTTCGTTGGGCCAAAGTAGCTTGTTGTTCCGTCACTGCCACAGGCAAATTCGTCCATGTTGGTTTTACCAACTATAATCGCATCCTCATCCAAAATTCTATCAACTACTGTAGCGTTATACGGAGGGATGTAATTTTCAAGCATTTTTGAAGCACATGTTGTTCTAAGCCCCTTTGTAGCAAAATTGTCCTTTACAGCAACAACCAATCCAGCAAGCTTTCCTGCGCAATTCTTTTTAATTTTTTCTCTGACGCTCTCAATTTGCTTTTCAAGCTCTTCTTCGTTTACCAAAGTTATAAATGCATTTATTCTTTTGTTTTCCCTTTTTATTTCTTCATACATACCTAATACTCTATCTCTAATGTCAACTTCCTTTTCCCTTAAAGCTTTTATTGTTTCTGCTTTCATTCTAACAGCTTAGGAACCTTAAAATATTTACCCTCCCTTTTTGGAGCGATCTCTAAAATTTTTTTGTAGGGGAAGCTTGATGGCAGGTTATCGTCGCGCAAAGGATTTTTGCTCTCGGTTGCGTAGAAAAGCTCTTCTTTCGATTCCTTCAAGTTTTCTATTTCTGAGAATGCTTCTAATATCTTTTTAATATCCCTAAGCAAGTATTCTTTTTCTGAGCTATCTAACAGCAATCTTGCTATCCTTGCAGTTTTATCCAGCTCTTCCGTACTTATCATTCTTGTTAAGCCCTATAATCCTCATTAAGTTAACAAGTATACAAACTTAATCGATAAGTAATATATAATTGTTTGTCCAAAGAATTTTTTGCCCCTATTTGATGATAAAAGGAGGGTAAGCAAGATGCAGTCATTTGTTGCTGAGGCTCTGGCTAAAAATGATGAATTGGTGCCAAATGCAAAAATAGTTGTTGTAGGTGTAGGAGGTGCCGGTAATAACTCAGTAACAAGGCTTATGGATCTAGGTATTGAGGGTGCAATGACAGTAGCAGTAAATACGGATGCGCAACATCTTGAAGTTTCAAGGGCCCATAAGAAGTTGCTCATAGGCTATAACCTTACAAGGGGTCTGGGTGCTGGTGGTTATCCTGAGGTAGGTAGGGAGGCTGCTGAGGAAAGTAGAAGAGAGATAAAGGAGGTTCTTGAAGATGTAAATTTAGTTTTTATAACATGTGGTCTGGGTGGTGGCACAGGTACAGGAGCGACTCCCGTGATTGCTGAAATAGCGAAAGGTCTCGAGGCAATAGTAGTGGCGGTAGTTACTTGGCCCTTTGAACTCGAGAAAGCTAGAATGGAAAAAGCTGAATGCGGATTGGTAGAGCTTAGAAAAGTTGCAGATACCGTAATTGTTATAGATAATAACAAGCTTGTCCAGTATTATCCTGACTTACCATTAAATAAGGCATTTTTAACAATAGATACGCTTATAGCTACAATGATAAAGGGTATTACGGAAACAATCACAAGGCCAAGTTTAGTTAACCTGGATTTTGCTGATGTTAAGGCAATAATGAAGGAAGGTGAGGTGGCTGTTATCTGTACTGGAGAGGCTAGCACACAAAATAGAGCTGAGGAGGCGGTATATAATGCATTATCACATCCTTTGCTTAATGTAGATTACAAGGGTGCTAAAGGTGCGCTGGTGCATGTGGTAGGTGGGCCTGACTTAACGCTTAGGGAAGTGATAACAATAGGAGAGTTGGTTTCAAGTGAATTGGATCCCAAAGCAAATGTTATCTGGGGCGCGAGGATAGATGAAAAGCTAAACAAAACAATAAGGGTTATGTTAATTTTGACTGGAGTGAAGTCCCAGCAAATTCTAGGCCCTTTACCTAGGGATAGCAAAATGAGGAAGCACAGTTATGCTTTACCAAAAAGGAAGCCAGGTATACTTAAAGATTTAGACATTGATTATGTTCTCTAACTTTCTAAGCGCCTCTTTTCCTTAAATTTTTAACTTTCATAACGCGAAGTGAAACTTCCTGCAGAAAACTCCCTTCTTCATAGCAAGTCAGATGGTAAAGTAGACTTTTAGAAGAAATAGTGCTAAATAAAATATAAAAGCTACCAGCAGACATATCTTTGAAAATAAGCTGGGAGCTACTTTCTTACTTTCGAAAATCCTCGGCAGATATATCCAAGTTATATAGGCTAAAATCGGGATGTAGATTATCATTGATAGAAAACTCATAACTCCGCAAAGAGTTATTAGGAATTCTGGTGGCTTTTTCAATGGTATAATTAGGATTGAGGCTAGCACGTAGATGTATATCCATATTCTGAATAAAGTCTCCTCATCTTTTTTAAAGAGAAGGCTAAATACTTCAGCATTTATCTTGGATAGGGAATATACAAGCACTATCCATGTATCTGCTAAAAAGAAAGTAGCTATAAGCAAAAAGACAACTCTCCCCACATCACCGTATGTGCTAGCTAAAAACTCAGATTGCACGCTTGCCAAATCCCATCCTTTTGGATACAATCCTTTATTAGCTAGAATTGCATATGCAAGTAGGGCTGTTAGGACCGTTGTTATAAAGTTGAGGTAAACACCTATACCATTATCTATCCACAATATTTTAACCCATCTTCTCAGTTTTCCTTCATTTCTCTTATTCAACCTGAAAATTCCACCACCTTTTCTTGCCATACCTATTCCCTTCTCCCTTAACCAATAGCTATAAAATAGATTTGCAGTACCGCCGAGTCCTGCAAACGCTACTGCTGTTAGAAAAATTTTGTAATCTTCCTTAGCTATGCTAGGATAATGTACGGAGAGAAATGATTTAAAGAAGCTGAATGTTACAGATCTCACATCCTCGCAGAGAACAGCTACACTTAGAAGGCTTATAAAGCAAAAAACACCTACAAATTTCTCGAGTTTTTCTATGCAATCGTAAGCCCTTCTAGAAAGCAACGCAAAATTAGAAAGCAATAGTAGCAAATATGACCAAAATATAACACTTTTGGATTTCTCCTCAAATGGTCCTAGTTCTGCGACAGCAGTTGCAGATGCTGAGAGATAACCACCGATCCAAATCCACGATATAAAATTCAAAAGAAAAATCAAGATTAGAATGTACTTGCTTACTCTGTAAAATCCCTTTATTATGCTCTCGCCTGTTAGCATGGTGTAGCGTCCAACTTCTAAATTTATCCAGAGCTGCATTGTAAACGCTATTGGCATTAACCAGAGCAAAGCATCTTTATATTTTGCTACTAAATAGGGCCACCATATTAGCTCACCAGAACCCTGGGCAAAAGCTGCAAGTATAAAACCAGGTCCGATGAATGCCAGAATTTTCGGTGGTTTTGGCAAATCCTTTACTTCAAATTTCAATTTGCTCCAACCTCCTCGCCATGTACTTTAAAACCTCTTCTAAATTCTCCTTGTTGTTAAAATTAGAAAATTTCTCTAAATCCTCTCTGGGCAAATCTTTAAACTCTTTAGCATATTTGCAAAGTAAAGGCACGCAGCGCACGATATTATCAACGATCGTTATATCGGCATCTCTTGCAGTTCTACTTAATGGATTTAGATCAATAGCGATAACGAATTTTCCAATCTTTTTCAATGCTTTTGTTCTATCGCCATCTTCTATCCCAAGCAAGACAACATCTGCTTTTGCAATACCTTCCTTGTTAACAAACATTCTGCTGCTGCAGCAAGGTATCGCTATAGAATTCTCCAAACCTTTCAAAATCCTCAATCCTTTATTTTTAAGAAAATCTGATACAATATCCTCCCTTATATTTCGATTATAAAAAAGATTTACTTCTATCTTAGCGTTTATAATATCTGCAAGTTCCTTAATCCATTTATGGGCTAATACGGCTGTATTACCGTTAACGGATATCACTGGATACCTCGCAAGCAATAATTTTGCTGCAGCAGCCTTTATAGCTTTTTTAGCGTATGATATCGTTTTCTCTCCAAGTAAATAATCAAAAGCTTCTCCCCTACCGTAAGCTATCAAACCAGCTTCAGCAACAATACCCTTGTGCATGCCCTCAATAATTCTCTCTCTGAGAACTAATGAATGATACCTAGGATGATTTTTTGGGATTTGTATAGTGGTTAAGCTCCGCATATCCTAATGATTTCAAACCCAATTTTTATATATTTTTTGAGAAATCTATATAGAGAAATATAGAAGTTAATCCAATTGTTCTGTTGCTATAAGCTTTGGGAGTGCGAAGATTCTATTAAAAGAAGATCAAATTTTAAAAAAGAGAAAATGAAAATGCTACTTGTATTTTTTCTTATAGAGTATTGCTGCAGCAACTATCACCAATATTGCTATTATACAACCAATAATAATCTTCCAAGGCTTTCCTTTTGCCGGTACCTCTCCTACCGTAACATTTCTCTGAATTTCCTCAGGCGGCTTCTCTGGTAGTGTGGGTGTGACTTCCTCAGGCGGTTTAACTTCTGGAGGCTTCTCTGGCATTGGCGGTTTCTCTGGAGAAATAGGCACCTCTTCCTCAGGCGGTTTAACTTCCTCTTCTGGAGTAGGTGCTGGTGCTGATGGAGTTACTTTTTCCTTTCCAACGATTGCAAAGTAGCTGAATCCCTTAACGGTAGCTTCATAATATACGTGGTTAGTGTCTTCCCCAATCTTTGTTGTGTTTAGCTTCTCCCAAATATCTCCTTCTTTCTTGTATCTAAGCAAAGTAATAGTGTTGGCATCAATACTATTCTCCTTTAGCCATTCCTTACTAACCTTAAATCTTATTTTGATATAATCAACAAGCTCTTCACTTATATCCAGTGTTAATCTAAGATATGAGAATACTTCTCCTTCAGGCTTTTTAGCTACTGGAACAGTATCAACACGCTCTATCTCTAGTTTTACCATTCTAACGTAATCCTTAACATTAATTTCAATTTCAAACACACTAATATTTTCAATATTGCTCAAGTCAATTCTCACGGGCTTATCCTTATAAATATGCCATAGTGTAAGTTCTCCTTCTCCAGGCTCAGTATAAGTTACTATAACCTCGCTTTCGGGCTCTTCTTCACTTGGATATACCACAGTTCTTCTAACAATCTTGAACGAGTCTTCGGCGTGAGCTAAAACTTTTCCATTGTGTACTACCTCAACTCTAAGTTTATAGTTTCCTAAGTTGTAATTAGAGACATCTATCCTCACTTCGTATTTCAAAATATTCTGATAACTATACCCATATCCGTAACCATAACCGTAGCCAAGATAATAGCCATAACCATATGCATAAGCATAACCATATCCATAACCATAATTAGCGCTGATAGTTTTGGGTGTAACCTGAATGTTGCCATATTTCGCAGTTCCATTTATCCAGAATTCGTAGTTCTGTTTTTGAGGAGAATCTGATTCTTGAGGTCCCTCAATCAACACCCTAACATAGGTTGACAAGGGAAGGAATTCCCTAGTTTGCAAGTTAGCTGTTATAACAAATTTAAGGTATTTGCTCTCCTCCAAATTAACCTCGTCAGGAAGAGATATATCAACAAAAATAGCACCAACTGGGCTTGAACCTATCAATATAGCAATTAACAAAGCAGTTATTAGCAAACTTGCAACATTTTTATTTCTGCTATTCCTCATTTATCCACACCTACAATATTGCCTAAATATATTATCAAAATTTAAATATTTTACTGAAGCTGTTGAAGCTGTTCTACTAACTCATTATGATGAAGTGACCCCCTCTCCTTGCGTATCTCAGCTTACGCGTGGGTCTTGCAAGCAACATGAAGATAAAAGCTAAGAAAGCTAAAATTATTGGAACTAAGTATAAATATGGGTATTTTTTAGTTATTTCGGATGTGAAATATATAAGCAAGCTGAGTGCTAGTAAGCTTGCAAATGCGCGAGGTTTGGGATGCGGATCATAGCAATTCTCTGAACCCATCGCATACTCCGCAACAAGATTGAAAACTCCAAGAACAAGGAGGTAATATGCTAGGATAGCTGTTTTGTTTGCCTCAGCCTCATCTCCATATGCAAGAATAAACGCTGCTGCTATGAGAAATATTATTGCAGATAAGACAAATTTTTGACCCAAAGATAGTGGAAGGATTTTATTAATGACGATTTTTTCAAGTTTTACCAACTTCGATTTAAATTTACCATACGGTACGTAGAGAAGAGCTGTTGCTATGCTAAGTGCAATTATTGTATATTCCATCCTCTCCTCAAGGTATGGAAATGCGTAAGGATTACTTAGCTTGTAGATCTTAAGAAAACTGTATGCTATGAGTAGAATTAACAAAACACGTACTAAAATATCCCTATTCTCCTTTATCATAGACAACCACTTTATTTCTTGTGCATTTTAAGTTTTTTGATATTTATACATATGTTCCTCAATTGAAATCCCTTTGCACACAGTTGAAAGACACTCTTCTTACCTTCAAGAAGCATTTGCATGCTTCTTTCTGCCAGCGTTTTCTTTTTCATTAAAATCTCAGGAAAAACTGCCGAAAAAGGTTTACTCCATAGATACAGGGCTTTCCAACGTTTTAGGATTCAGATTTTCGGAAGATTTCGGAAGGTTGATGGAGAATAATGTTGTATTTCTTAAACTTAAAAAGAATGGGAAGGAGGTATTTTATTATCCTAACCCCGAGGTTGATTTTGTTGTTAAGGAAGAAAAAGAGATAAAACAACTTATTCAGGTAAGCTACGTTGCTTCAAGAGAGGAAATTAGAAAAAGGGAAATAAAAGTTTGGTAAAAGTTTCTGAGTTACTTAAATGCAAGAATTTGTTATGTATAACATGGGATTATGAGGGAGAGGAAAGGATTAAAAGAAGAAAGATAAAATTCATACCTTTGTGGAAATGGTTGCTTTTTTATTGAGCAAGTAGGTATTTATGCTTGCTAAATGTAAGATAATAGATAATTTTTCTATAAAAATATCGCTAAGAGGACCACCGATTCCAATCGGTGGGTGAATTAGGGGGATAGATTATTTAAATACTTTAATACATCTTATTTCAAGCACAGGTGTCCCCTGTGCAAAGAAAATGTGCCACCCGTCAAAAGACTTCCCGCTTTGAGGAAGGTGAGATGGATGACATCAGGCTCGTGAGCAGCCCGACCCCAGCCGTGGTGGTGTTTATCTGGGGGAAGCCACCGTTCTATGAACGGTGGTAGTTCACTGAAGCATAGAACTAAAAGATTTACCTTCAGTCACTAAGTAACAAGGAAGGTGTTCTTGTTTAATTCTTTGGTTAAAAGGTTTGAGTTTATAGCTCCCGAGTTGCTTATGAAAAAGGTTAGAAAGAGGAAGGGAGAATTTAATTAAGGAAATTGGAATATCTAAGGAGAAATTTGATAGAGTTGAAGCTTTGAGGTTTGCTGCTTCTCTTTCTAAAGGTGAGGAACTTGTCAGGATTTAGGTTGTTGGCTGAAGGATATTGAGAGAAGTTTGGTTATGGGGTTGAGATAAATAGAGAATTAGCGTAGGTTGACAGCTTCCCCCATCAAAGAAATCTTTGTTTGGCAGAACTTTCAGATTAATCTTGACCTTCAAGCTTTGATTTTTTCCAGAATTCCTTTGACATCCCATACCTCCACTTCTTCCGTTTCTTTTTCTACAGCATTTTTCTCGGGCACAATTAAAATTTTTCTGCAGTTTCTAAACTTTTTCAGTTTTTCTTCGACCCTTTTC
>Ga0190367_1000709_pt1 | contig 22351 bp, 20 predicted proteins | sample 4872181011_MG_FD_171838 | JGI IMG/M metagenome (GOLD analysis project Ga0190367, IMG submission 171838) | Hydrothermal vent microbial mat bacterial communities from Southern Trench, Guaymas Basin, Mexico - 4872-18-10-11_MG | ecosystem: Environmental > Aquatic > Marine > Hydrothermal vents >...
CTGTACGTTCCTCCCTATCGGGAGTACTGCTGTACGTTCCCCCTTTCGGGGTACGGGCTACCGATCACCTGTATCATACCCGAGTGCCCCCTCGCAGGGTGTTTGCTCCCCTCGGGCACTCATTAAAGATGTACGGTACAGCTTTAACACTCCATCATATAAGGCCACTAGGACTAGGCCCATCAGGAGCGCCCTAACTGTACCACTATTAATTATTATAGAAAAGATTTATTTATATTTCTCTCTAACTCTAGGAGAGTGTATGCCTAGAGGGTGAGAAGAGTATGTATGTGACAGTAGTGCACATTCCTGGGGAGATTTTTGAGAATAGATCTCATAATCCATATGCTGTTACCTTCACTATTAGCAATACACGCATAACCCCCCTCTTCCTCGCCGGTCTAAGACTCACCACTACATCTCTATATAGTGCTAGACTAGTACCCGTCTATAGACTGAGGAGGGGTAGGAGTTGGATATCATGGAAAAGGATTGTCGAGCTGAAGAGGAGGAGAGAGTGGTTTAGGGTTCTAGATAGGAAGTATGTGGGTAGGGAGAGTTCTATCCACACTGTAGTAGTCAATAGTAGGGAGGTCAGGTGTACGAGGAGGAGTCTGGGTAGGATCCTATCGGAGCTTAAGGAATCTGGTATAGACCCTTACTCCGTAGAGGTCAGGACTAGTACTAGGTATGTGGGCTACAGGTACCTCGTTGAATACTGGGTGGAGACTGCAGTATCGGATAAGTGGTGGCATGGTACTATCATAACAGCTAGTAAGCCCAATGGGGTGAGGCATAGGATAGTCAAGAGGTCTGTACCAGCTGAAGTTGAAGCTGTCTATGAGCACCTGGCAATGATGTGTAATCCACCCAAATACCTATTAGATGAGAAGAAGGAAGTGGTAACAGCGAGCAAGATATTAGTACACTACCTGGGCCTTAAGAGATCCAACCCAGGCCTAAGTGCTGGTATCTAAGGTTTAAACCCTCTCTTAGCGATAGCAAGGAATTTTAATACATTATTAATAATTCTAATGCATGGACATGTTCCCAGTTGAGGTAGTACTACAGACTTGTGCTCTTACTTGTGGGATTCTCCTAGTCTACTTTGGCTACCTCTGGCATACTGGTAGGAGGGAGGAGGCTGTAGGATACTTAGGTTCTATCGCCATATCCCTCGTAACCACAGTACTGATAATCATGCTACTGAATGCTGAGACCATAGCTGAGCTCAGCGGTATTCCCATAGAGGCTCTGGACTACAGTAGGGCTATTGATACTGTACAGCACATAGTTGACGTAGTTAGTGATAGAATGAAGTGGACTTCAGGTTTAATGCTAGCCCTAGCATACGCCGAGCTGATAGCTGTAATTGTAGGGTCTGCAGTAGGAGGACCAGTGGGTGCTACTACTGCTAGTGGTATCGCTAAGGCCGCTACCATGGCCCAGATATCATCATCACTAGGAGTAGGTATGCTTAAGGGACTGATGTATGGATATAGCTGGATAATGCTCCTATTCACAATAGTACTATCATTACTCAAGATTGGAGTACCTCTAGGTTTTCAGCTTATAGCGTTCTCCTCATGCCTATTAGTTGCTCCCAGAATAAGAAGGATGGGTATCACTCTAATAGCCCTGGGTTTAGTGCTGGCCTTCGCACTACCAATAGCCGTGAACCTGGCAGACTTAGAGTTCTCGTTAGAGAGAGTTGAGCTCAGTAGGATCCCCCCAGATAGGTATGGAGTACTGTATGTGGAGGGTTTACCACCATACACTCTAGTCGTCTTGGAGGATGAGCACATCTACTCCCTCCAGACTAATGCCTATGGTAGGAAGCTAGTATTGATACCCGTTGGAAACTACACGGCTACATCTACTACTGCATACTGGCTCACATTCGAACAGAACTCCAGAGTACGTATCTTCCAACTAAACGCACCCATAACACACTGGCGTACTAAGGACAAATGCATCTCAGATGGAGTATTTTACTATAGAGGCAATTACTCGATATTAAGACTTGACCTACCTGGGGACTTCATAGTGAATTCGACTGGAGTCTATGGGTGGGGTAGTATTGTAGAAGGAAAAGGTAGGGTAAGCCTCCTCTCAGTGAGTACTAATGGCTCACTATCCTATACCATGTACTTTTACATTAACAGCTCAAGGATTATATTTTTCGTGGGGAATAGGCCTAGCATAGAGATTCTAGGATATAACATCAACGGTAGTTGGAGGGATACTCCAGTAAACTTCACCCTAGAATATAAGGTCTTAAAATCTAGTATTAGAGAGCTTAGGAAGTACTATAATGTCAGTTGGGTTAGTGCTTCCCTACTCGAAAGACTATACTCTAACTATGTGGAGTGGTATAGGAGGCAGTACTGGCTCGATGAGGAGTATGTGAGAGCTGTGAGGAAGTATGCACCACTATACCCAAATCCAAGAGTCTACATAAGACCTCCTATAGATGAGGAAGAGTTCAGAGAATATGCCAACCACAGACCACCAGTGTATAAGGTTGTAGTAGAGTGTAGACAGCTCCCAAACACTACAGCCAACCCCAAGTGGTTTGCATCCGTTAGGATAAGCATGCCACCAAGTAGACCATGGACATTCCATCCATGGATGTTCTATAACCCACATACCGGACTGTGTAAGGAGCTGAGGACTGCTAGAATCATAGTCATGATGGAGGAGCTCACGAGAGCAAGGGTGGTAGGAGAATCGCTGCTGATGAACTTCGTACTACTGTTGCTCGCCTCAGATGCCCTGGCGGGGATGTTTGGTGGTGTCTCCCTCTCCGGGTGGCTCATGGGACTGCTGTGGAAGAGAGTACTCAGTACTATCGCCGTATCGACCACAGCATTCGTAGCGGCCCTAGGTGGAGCCATTTCGAGGTCGAGAGTACACCATCTAGTAGCTAAGAAGCTGGGGTTTAGGATCTACGTCAAGTATGAGCCCATGCTCATGAGGGCTAAGAGTGCTCTATATCCATGGAAGAGAATGAGAGACCTCAGAGCATTAGAGAGAATTAGAGTACACGCACTTGCAGTAGAGGAGAGACTGCGGAAGCTCCCTCCGAGGATGAGGAGGACTATATCGACAATCCTAGCCACTACTGGGCTCGGGTCTAAGTACACTCTCTCAATACTCAGAGAGCGCCCAGCACCAGCCCTAGTCAAAGTGGCCAGGGATGTAGCAGGGCGGAGTAAGAAGATAGAGCGATCAAGGAGGTACTACACCCTAGATAGAGCGTATAGGATAGCTAGAGCTACAGTATGGGATATCTACAGAGGTATCGGAAGAGGGATAAGAGAGGTAATGCTCAGGAAGAAGTTCCAGGAGGCTGTAAGAAAGATAGGCCTAGAGGAGGTCTACGAGAGCTTTAGGGGAAGAGTACTTGAAGTGTTCATGCTCAGGAGTCTTGAGAGGAGACTACCAGCTAAAGTATCGGAGCTGGAGTCCAGGCTTCTGAATAGGCTCAAGGAGAAGCTACTTGAGCGTAGGCCTGAATTAGCTGATGAACTAAGGGATGTAGGGGACTTCTACATGCTATCAAAATTGACAGGGAAATATGATAGAGAGCTAGACCCCCTGGTAAGGTACGCAGGGATACTGACCGCCTCCTATAAAGAGGGAGTACCCCTGAAGAGCTTTGACACCCTGAAGAAAGCGTTTAAGGAGATCGAATATCTAGATACCATGTACGCCAGTACTGATAGGATACTTGACCTAGTGAAGAGTGAACGTGTAGAGAGTCCTATGGATATAGCAAGGCTGTTTGAGAGGAGGCTAGCACCTCCTAAGGAGAGGGGGATTTTGGATGAACTGGCCAGGAGAGTACTTAGGGATTATCTGAGGATGGAACCTGACGATCTACTAAGCGAGTTCCTAGGTAGGCGTGTTAGACTTGATATCGAGAGCCTAAGAGAGGTGCATACTGAGATCGGTTACAAAGAAGTAGCCAATGCATTAAGAGGACTAATCGATGTAGAGAAACTTAGGATGTTCTACTCGTTTAAACCGAGAGAGTACAGTATAAAGAGCATGTTGAGTGCATTAACTGGAATAGACTCCTACATGAAACAGATTGATGAGTACGTGGAACGAGGACTTCTCGATCCAGAAAGAGGGATTAGCCTACACACTAAGCTCATTAGAGCCCTTAAACATCCGACCACTCTCGATATAGAGGAAGTGGTTAATGATATCATAACTACTAGGGAAGAGGTTATCGAAAGGATAACTTCTACTACCGATATGAGAGCACTTGAGCTCGTCGGAGTCAGGCCATTGAGAGCCTCTCTAGACGACTGCCTACTATGGAAAAGAGGAGTTGAGCTAGGGGGCTTCCTGATACTACTAGACCACCTCAAGAATCTCGTGGAGGACGTACTCAAAACCTATCCAGATATTAAGGTGGGGGCCTCTGTCGTAAAGGCTATTGAGAGACCTGAAACCCTAGATGGGTACGACCTCACAATACTCATAGGTGAAGTCAAGGGGCTCATTAAGGAGATAAGGGAGAGGATGAAAGCCAGAGCTAGGGGTGTAGAGGGTATGGAGGAGAGAGCAGTACCCCTAGTTATTGGTCTTAGGGAGATAGCTGAGAAGTTGGAGGAGTATACAGTAGCACCACTACCTCCATTCATATTCCCTCCGAGTATGGATGAGATAGTGGAGAGAATCGGAATGCCGAGACTGGAACCACTACTATCACTAGCTGGAGTAGTCTCAGAGTACGAGAAGGAGAGGGAGGCTATAGAGATGTACGCGAGGACTGGGAATATAACTATGCTGGAGATACTGAACAACGAGGGTTGGGTATTTAGGAGACTCGTTGAGGCCCTAGGAGATGAGGAGGTAATCGAGAAGGTGAACGAGGAGGTAGAGCATAGAGAGAGTTTATCTAAGGAGACCTTAGAGAGACTGAGAGAGGCTACCAGATCTCTAGAAGATGCGAGAACAAGAGCTATATGGGATGAGATATTATCATACGAGGATGTATATAGGCTCAGGATTCCTCCGAGGCTCCTGAAGGATGTAGGATACCTACTCGGGGGTGGGGTTGAATAAGGTGGGAGACGCTGGGTGAGATTAATAGAGAGCATTATTGGAGCTGGAAGACCAATAGGGAAGCAGAGGGTTTCATCACTCGGAGGCATAGGATAGTATCATACTCCCCTCCCCTTGACGATATAGAGCTTTTAAGACTAATAAGATCCAATTTCGACTATGGAGAAGCAGAACTAATGGCAGATACCATGTATGCTCTTATCCTAGATCTAAGAGGCGGGGAGCACTTGATCAAGAGAAAGCGTGTCCATGTACACGAGATAGAGTACATAGGAACCAAAGGGCCGGCCTATAATATTAGAAAGCTAGGGGTTAATGAGTACCTCTACGGGCTATTCCTACTGATGAAGTACGCATTAGCAGAGGTAGTGACCAAAGTCAAGATCTACTGGTATCAGGAGAACTCGGTTGCTATACCCGATGGTCTTCTACACATGTACAGGGTTAGCGAGGAATTAGAAAAAACCGTCAAGGGGCTCCCTACACCCTGGAAAGCACCTCCAGAGTATAGAAAGCTGTTCTTACTTCTTAATCATCCTGAAAACGGACTGTGGGGCTATGTGAGGAAGTACTATAAAAAGCCAGGTCTACTGGGGAGAAAAATCAAGCATAAGACAATAGATGGGATTGTAGAGGAAGTCGTCGATACGCTGAATAAACTAGGTGGGCCTACATCGGAAGAGGAGGATCTAATGTACTCTAGGAAGATGAGTGAATTGAAGAGACTCCTTGAGATAATAAAGATTGTCAATAAGTACATGGATAAACACCCTGTCTATGCATCACTGGATAGGCTAACAGAGTTGATCAGAAGAGAGATACCAAAAAGGGAAGATCTGTTTAGTGAAAAAGAGCTGGGGAAGATGCTTGAACATGTGCTTTTCGAAGGGGTAATTGCATTCTACGAGCTATACCATCATGCTAGAAGGGGGAGAATTCCCATAGAGGATCCTAGGATATGGTGGAGTGAGTATGCGATCTTTAGGAATAAAATGCTAAAGCTAGCGAATGAGGTGGATAGGAAGCTGGTCTCTAAGATGGATGATATAATATTCATATACTACAGAGAGTTCATGGTCGAGGATCTAGAGGAGGAGGGCAGGAAGCTAGGTAATGAGGAGGTCTGGGTAGCGACTCTAATCGGGCTACTACCACTACCGAAGCCCATACCAGTAACCCCTGATGTGGAGATACCCCCCTTAACAGTAGATATAGAGTGGGCTAGGAGATTTGACTACACTCTAGAGGCAGCTGAGAACGCCATGAGGGAGGCTCTAAATCTGATGAGGGATCTGGAAGACGCTATAATACGTGGGGATAGGATGGAGCAGGAGCTACTGCTGGAGAGTGCTGTAAGGAAGCTTAGGGAGTCTATCGACAGGTGGAGGGAGGTGGAGAGGATGCTGTATGGAATTGGACTTATGAAAGAGTGTGAGGAGGTAAGGAGGACTATAGAGGATCTAGACCTCATAGCTAGAGACCTGAAGAAGGAGCTTGAGAGGATTAGGTTAGAGGAAGAAGAGCACAGGTATTGGTGGAGGATATAGTTTAAATTTAGAGTGTAATTAAAGAACTATCTATAATTATTTATATTACTTTCACACAATTAATTGGGTATTGAAGTGAGAGTACTTAGTAGGATATTTAGGAGGAGAAAGAAGGATAGGTATAGGGAGGAAGTCGATCGGGATATCAAGCAGTTTAAGAAGCTTCTTAAATCACACCTTCGTGTAGAAGAGAGACTAGAAAGGGGAGAGGTAGACCTAGAGGAGTGGATAAGAGCTAGTCGTCCACTTTCTCCTCAGATCCATGAGAAGCTTGAGCTAGAGGAGGTGGAAGTTTAGTGCAGTACATAGTGATTACTAGTACCAAAGGTGGTGTCGGTAAGACTACGATAGCCGTGAACATGAGCATTCTGTTGGGAATAGCAGGACGTAGAGTACTGATCCTAGACATGGGAGAGGGAGGAGCTTCTTCTAGGCTCCTCAACCCTGAAGATATCAGGGCCTCACTAGCGGAGTTCATCCTCGGTAAGGCTAGTATCGTCACTAGTATAGCGGTACCAGATATAGCTAGGGTAGAGCTGAGGGGAGAGGAGATAGATATGGATCTCTTCGTAATCCCGCCATCTAGCCCCAGCACTAACCCCATAACCCTCCACACAGCCCTCAGTAAAGCTGGCGCAGATGGACTAAGGAGGTTGTGGGACAACCTCAGTATCCTTAGGGACTACATAGATGTGATCGTAGTAGACCTACCTACATACTACCCCGTTTTCAACCCCATATTCGCTCTCTTGGATAGAGGCGACAGAGTACTTGTCGTGAGTACGCCAGACTACGCCTGTATAGATGCACTTTCAAAGTTCTACTACGAAACCCTGAGCAAACTGCTATCGACTACACCCGTAGTAGTCCTGAACATGTGCTATTCTAAAGATGCAGAAATTAGGTATACTAAGGAGCTCAAGCGTATATTCACAGACTCCCCCATATTTACACTACCATGGGATCCCTCGGTCAGAATACCCGCAAATCCGCATAACATCAAGTATATCCTGAGTAGAGTATCGGATAGATACCTTTCTAGTTTAGTCGAGATGACCCTCTACCTCCTGAGAGGTGGTGGAAGTGAGCTGGAAAGATAAGAAGCTTAAAGAGCTGGAGAAGAGAACACGAGTGAAGCTTATCCCTAAACCAGAGGAGAAGAAGCCCCCCTCTACCACACCTACTTCTATTACTACACCTACTGCACCCATTACTAAGCCTACTAGTGTCGGAGGTATGCTTGAGCATGTTCTGAGTGTATCCCCTAGTCTTAGGAGTAGAGTAATAGAGGCATTAGAGGAGGAGCTTAGAGGGCGAGAGGAGCTTACTAAAAGGAGAGAGGAGCTCAAGAGTAAAATCGAGAGGATAGAGGAGGAGATTATGGAGTTGAAGGAACACAAGAAGACTCTAGAGGGGGAGTTGAAAAGCATAGAAAGAGAGCTTAGTAGCTATGACATACTCGAGAAGTTGTGTCGTAAGCTAAGAGAAGGATATAGAGGAGCTTAGGGGATTATCCATGGAGAGACTTAGGAGGTACGCCGAAGTACTAAGAGAGACCCGAAGAAAGCTTGAAGAAAAGTCCAAAGAGAAGAGAGAAAATGTCCTTGAGGAGTTAGTGCTAAGGGAATGGAAGAGGAAAGCGGAGATAACTGAGGTGAAACCACCTGAATTAGCACCACCTCCTCCTACAACCCCCTCTACAGTGGAGAAAATAGAGAGAACTCCCTGGGCAACGCTTATATGGAGTAGGAGTGGAGAGCTTGCTACACTCAGAGTGAAGTTCGATGAGAAAGAGCTTGAAAGAGTAATCGACAAAGGGACATTTCACATATTCACACCACTAGTTGAGAGTCCAGATGTACTAGAGGTGTTCATATGTCACGGCTCTGTCTATGTCAGCACTAGAGATGCCAGATGGAGAGTTGTCTTCGAGTTTAAGGGTGAGAAGGATATAGAGAGCATAATTACCAAGGGGCTATTTGCACTAGCCACTAGATCCTACGCCTTTCCATCACTTGAAAGCCCTGTAGCCATTGGAGAGCTGGAGAATAGGAGGATAATCATGAAGATGTCGGCAAGGGGGGTATGGGAATGCTCCATTGTCAAGATAGGATACTTGCCTAAGCTAAGAGAGGTGGCAGACCCGCTATTAACCGCTAGGTTAATGACACTAGCACTCGGTAGGGGTAGTACTGTGATCTTCGGCCCGCCAGGATCCGGAAAGACCACATTCCTCAATATTCTACTAAATGAACTGGTGCAGTTGTACCCAGTACTGAGGATCACCGTCATAGAGCCTACAGCAGAACTAGTGCTTCCACGTGGCTACAACATCTCCCACTCGGTGGCATCAAAGACTACCATTAGAGACCTACTGGGATATGCTATCCAGTATGAGAGACCCGATCTCCTGGTGCTAGGCGAACTCTCTGTAGATGATATCGAGAGGTGGATAAGAGCAAAGCTCGGAATGTCCACTCTAACTACCATACACGGAAGATCCCTAAGATCTCTACTGAGAACCATGACTGATGGTATGAGGAGGTGTTTCGGATCGACAATCAGCTCAGAGGACGTACTGAACTATCTAGACAACCTCATTCAGTGCTATAAGTACGTAGAGCCCTATGGGGGTATCCAGAGGGGTATAGAGGCTGTCTACAGGATTGTAGGATCTTCAATACAGCCAATCTACGATGGAACATACCATTTAGAGGAGGATGAGTTCCTTGAAATACTACCAGAGACCAGTATTGTCGCTAAGAGTTGCGAAGAGGTCTATGAGCTAATGAAGGAGAGGTATTGTGTAAAGAACCAGTACTCCGAGAAGATGAGGAAGCTTCAACCCATAAGTCTCGACGATCTAGGGCTGAGAGTATGAGAATGGGAGTATCCGAGGTAGCCCTTAGAATAGCACTATCCACTAGTCCACTACCACCAGCGTCCACGATCTCACTACTATCAGATCTAAGGCTCATACCGAGTGCGAAGATAGTCAAGAAGTACCTAGAAGACCCGGATATGGTAAAGGAGGATGAGAAGAAGAGGCTGTCTAAATGGTTGAAGGCTGTTATAGAGGAAGCTAGAGAGGACTCATTAGCTGGGAAGAGTATAAGGATTGAGAAGGGGCTAAGGAGGAGTCTATCAAGATTAGAGTTAATGCCATCGTTACTTGAGTACCACATCTCACAGCTCTTCGATATAACTATCTCACTATTTACAGTAGTCCCTACTCTCTTAATGTCCCTAGTTATGATAGTGGATCCTAGAAGCGTACCCCTGATAATGCTACTGTGCTCCGGACTTGGCACTATCGTCGTAGTACTACTCTCTATCTTAAAGGTTCCTAATGAAATCAAGTATCCAAGACCTCCAGTGCTGTTACAGGTAGGCTCTGCACTAGCAGTAGGCGTACTACCCATACTCTACAATCTATGGGGGTATGAGATGATACCGATACCTATAGTAGTCACATCAATCGCCTCTATACTATGCATGTTATATAAACGTAGAAGGGATATGGAGATTGAGGATGCTGGGGAGTGTATAGACAGGGCTATGAAGATGCCCTGGAACATACCACATGCAGTGGGGTTCGAAGACCCAGAGGAGATATGTTCTCGATTGTGGTGGGGGCTACCATTGGCTACATCATGGACTCTGGTGACTACAGCGTTCGGTGGCAGGGAGGCTGAAAAGGCTTTAAAGAAGCTGAAGAGGTACTACGAGCTCTTAGTATCACTGATTGAGAGGATTAGGAGTAGGGCTAAACTCATGTTCTACTACTCTATATTCAATACCCTTCTATGTGCATCCTGTTTAGCCATAGTAATATCAATCATGGGGATATTCACTAAGATACCCGTAGGCATGAGTGGTCTCCCTATGCCACTTACATTCCCAACTCAGGACGACATAGCGATATGTGAACTATCATCTATAGTACTACTGTGCATGATATCACTAGCACTCTCGATATCAACAGCTTCGCTGATCGACTTCAACTACTCATACTTCCCGAAGTACGTACCCCTACTCCTCGGGGCATCAATATTAATATTCAGGATCACCCTAGTGTGGATGCGTAAGTTCATGGGGCTTTGAGGATGAGGGTAGACCTAATCACTACGGGGTTTGCATTCGTATGCTCCATATGCATACTTCTACTGACCTTCAGCCTCTTAGTGTCTATGAGGAGGAATGACACCTACTCCTTCCTCCTAGCCGTGAGAGCCTGTAATAACATAACCTCTGGGAGACCCATAGAGTGCCCCCTAGGCTATGGTATAAGGGTTGTCCTCATATCTAGGAGTGGTGGGATGAGGAGTGAGGCCTATGGAGTATTTAGGAGGTGCACATCCTACGCGTATACAGTACTACCAAATGGTACACTAGTTAGGGTTGAGGTGAGTTCGCCTTGATAGGTGATATGGTATTTATACTCGCGAGCCTACTGGCCGTAGCTCTAATCTTAACCTATACCATAAGTATTGTCATGAGTGTACAGGAGTGGAATAATGAGGAGTACCATGAAGAGCAGGAGCAACTTGAGAGAGCACTAGAAGAGTATGGAACGAAGGGATCTAAGTTCGTCATAATCCACTATGTAGATGTAAGCATAGAGTGCTAAGTTCCAGGGTAGACCACTTCTAGATATATTTATTTATAATATTGGCATATTTACTGGGGATTAATGTGTCAGAGGAATTAACTCTAGAGGATATCCCGGGTATAGGTAGGATTACTGCTAGAAAGCTCCGTAATGCTGGAATCTTCTCAGTTAGACAGTTGGCCATGTACACTACCGAGGAATTAGCGGATCTAGGCATCGAGGAGAACAGAGCTATCAGAATACTCAGGGCTGCTAGACGTGCTGTTAGGCAAAAAGCACTAGTACTCACTGCTGTAGAACACGAGAAGTTGGTTAAGTCTTTTCATCTCCTAACTACTGGTGTTAAGGCTATCGACGACCTTCTTGGTGGTGGTCTTGAACCCCAGTCCATCTATGAGCTTGCTGGTGAGTTCGGCACTGGTAAGACTCAAATATGCCACCAGCTAGCCGTAACAGTACAATTAACACCGAACAGAGGAGGAGTAGATGGTAAAGCCATGTACATAGATACTGAGGGGACGTTTAGTCTTCAAAGGATTTGCTCAATAGCTAAGAGATTTGGAATCGACCTAGATCATATTAAGGAAAATATTCTAGTGGCTAGGCCTATGAACGTAGAGGATTTAGAGGAGTTGGTTAGGGGAGAACTAGTCAAGTATGTTGAGGAAGGTGTTAAGCTGATCGTAGTTGACTCCATAATAGCACTATACAGGGCTGAGTTCAAGGGTAGGGAGATGTTGGCTAGGAGGCAGCAGAGGATAAACTACCTACTCGACTGGCTTAAGAGAATTGGAAAAATTTACAATACATATAATGTGATAACTAACCAGGTCATGGATAGACCACTAGGATTCGGTCCCGTGGTAAAAGTACCGACAGGGGGGAATATCATAGCACACGCGAGCACTCACAGACTATACCTGAGGAAGAAGGGAGAGATCTGGATGATAGAGGCCCTGGACAGCCCTAGAATACCCAAGGGGGCATATGCTGGATTCAAGATAACCGATTACGGTATCGAGGATATATAGGTGGTCTAGTGGCCAGGTTAAAGTGGCTTCAGCCCCATGAATGCTCTCTCTACCTGAAGACATCTGGTGAGGGTTCATACTTCCTAAACCTCAAGAGAGTCGAGACTAGATATGGTACAAGAGTGTTGATCAAACTAGTGTTCAAACCCAAGAGGTCTGAGGATGCGGAGACACTATTTGTAGAGTTTCTGAAACCCCATGAGGCTAGAGAGCTTGCGGGTGCGCTCTTCTCGCTTACAAGTGATGTGGAGAGGAAGCCCATCGATATAGTGAGAACAATCAAGAGAGAAGTAGAAAGACTAGAGGAACTCCTCACTCAATAGTCCACTACCTTATAAGCCTACTGTGCTTAGGATTATTCAATCTTACTGTGATCTATAAGCTAGTACTGAGGTATTTTATGTGCCCAAAACCCATGGCTCTTCTCGATCCCAGGTTCATGAGCTCTGCAATCCTTAATGAAAAATCTATATTTCTGAGCCCCTCTAAAACCTTATCGTCTAACCCACTTGTATCGATATCGTATCTACACCATCCCATAAATCCTCTAAGTACTATCCCCTTAGACGATATAGTTCCTGCTCTAACAGTCCTTAAGTTGTACATAGCAATATTTATCCTCTCCTCTGCAATCTCCTCCTCAATCCCTATAGGTTTTAATCCAGTCACTTTCTCCGCCAATAGTAGACTACTTCTCACGACCACTTTAGGCTCAGGTAGTAGATAGTCTCTATTAGGCCCTCTTCTAAATAGTGTAGGTGATAGGAACTTTAGAAGAAATCTCTTAAGAGGTCTACACTTATCCGGAACTACCTCTACTACATCTTGTTTAATAGCTTTAATCCTTAATTTCTGATCGCCCAGTAGGAGAGTAGGAGCTTTAAGGAACACTTGTGCAACTCTCCTGGAGATGTATTCATTGGTAAATGTAAGTCTCATACGATATCTACCATTCCTTAGAGATAAAGGAGTAAGTGCAAACTTCTTCACTCTCTCCGAGTGTATTTTCTGTGAAAGAGAGGGCCTTCTCCTTCCTATTTCATCTAAGATCCATGCATAGAGTCTATATCCACCTATGACCCTGTACTTACACTCCTCTACGGGCTCAAATTCCATGTTTAGTAGATAGAACTTCATGCGCTCAACACTCGGAGTGCTTGTAGGATACTACTAAAGCTCTCATATATATAATCATACGTAGCTAGTTCAGCTACTGTTCGTAGATCCGATCTGTCTCTAACAGTAGTACAAAATATCCTCAGAATGTCATCTGTATTTCCTGAGCTTAGAACCTGATATTTGAATTCCTTTCTCTTCATATGCTTCATTATAGTGGCTATGAACTTCAATACCTTTAGTGCAGCATGAATATCATGTTTAACTCCCGTGAATACCTCACCAGCTATCGAGACAGTATTTAACGCATGGATGTACTTCCACGAATTGACTATGATAGGTGTAAATTGTCCTTGCTCTTCTAATCTACTACAGAGCTCTTGGACACTACTCCAATTACACGATGATATGTGTGCTATAGGAGTTTTCATAATGATTTGCACATCATTAATACTCTCGATAACTTTGTATGTATCTTCATAAATATCCCTAAGCAGTATGTAGGATGTATTTTTAGTAGCTATATCGGCTACTAGTAGTATGGATTGAAGGGGAAGTTCTTTACGTGATTTCCTCCTGAGGGCAGAGTCTTCTTTTAGCTTCTCCAGTATCTCTTGAGCATTTAACCCCTCATTAAGGTCATCTATGATATGTTGCCACTTATCCAGTAGTCTTTCCGCTCTGCTACGCCTTAACCCAACCTCATAGTACCTTGGAATGTAGGTTAGGATAAGTACAGGTAACTTTCTCTCATCCAGGCCCCTCATTCTCCAGTTCGCTGAAGATATAACACAAAGAGGACAAGGAGTTACATGAGCTTCACTTCGTCTTCCTCTATTACTGCTTACATATGTACTCTTAAAGGTAGGCCTATTCCTATAGATAAAGCTTGGAAATAGTTGGACAATATCATAGCTACGAGTCTTGAACGATCTTCCCTTGCAGAAGAGACAGCCTATTTCAGCCAGTCTTTGAGGTCTCCATGTACCTAATATCGCCTGAGCGTAATCGTCATCATCGTAGTCTATACTGAATGAGACCTTCAGAGAGACTTTAATATCTCTTATTATACTATATATTCTATCTTTGATTGAGCGTTCCAACTCGGAGTTAAGCTTACTAGGAAGGACGTAACATACTCCATCAAGTGTGTACTCAATTATAGGATCAAAGGTGACCTCGTAATTCCTGAATACTTTATACTCAGATTCACTTAGACTCCTAATCTCATTTATAAATTCCTCAAGTATCGTAGAGTGTAAGAGTATTCTACGATATGTTATTACATATGGTCTTGCAGGGTTTACCAGAGGAGTTGTAAAATACCTTATTAACTCAAAGTACTTGATAGCATACTGTTGTCTTAAATATCCACTCACCTCCCTTTCTTCAAAAGTTGTTGCTATAGCATCTGCATCCACTACAGCATAGCATATATCTTCACTTAGACCTCGTTTACTAAGTTCAGCCTTGAATTTAGAAATCCTCTCTCTACCCCTAGTAGTAACAAGTATGTTTACTAATCTCACGATATCCTCAATGCTTAGATCAACGGATTTAAGAAAGTTGTATAGCTGTTTATATGAAGGAACGACGATGACTTCGTCTAAAAACTTCTCTAAGATTTTATGAGCCATTCTACTCTTTATCCCATGCTCAAAGCTGTAGTACTCATCTACTTTCTTCGGTCTAACTAGTATCCAGCCAGCATCGTGTAACAGACCAAGCCACCAGGCTACTGATATCTCTTCATCTCTTAGTTTCAGTTCACTAGCAATAGTTAACGCTATGTTCGCAGTAAGCCTAGAGTGCAAATCTAATGGTATATAATTATGTTTAATCATATTATCACCATGCCAACATGTACATGGCTTCCACAGCTTTTACCCTGTCTAACACTACACGTTGACCATCACGAACCGTTCTAGTGAATACACCTCTCTCTCCATCCTCATGTAGGAGGACAAATGTGAGATCCTTCATATTAATAGTATATCTGAAAAGTTTAGTTCTACTAGTATCTATTCTGACAACACTACCCTCAGCTATAACTAGTTCATTAGTAAACTTAGCTCCTTTAATTGATGAGGAAATATCTCTGTCAGAAATATACCTCAAGTTCTTACGCATGCCGCTTAAGAGCTCAACTCCATTACCCTCTTTGGTGGGTGCTTGAGTTAATGCAGTATAAGTGCCTGAATCTAATACCTCGTACTCCATAGACATCTCCTGAATCTCAGCACTGAAGAAGCCCCATCCAAATTTCTTACCCCATCCAGTACTAAGCCCTAGACCATATTCCATACCAACCCTATTTCCGTGCAGATCTAGCTCAAAAATTCTACAAAAGATTATCCTGAAGCATCTTTTAATACAGTCTAGGTACCTATCTTCATCAAGTATCAAGTGGAATTTAAAATACTGAGCTGGGGAGAGAGCGTAGATCCTTCTAGGGAACTGTCTTCGTATGAGCTCACCTCTTTCCTCTTTCGGTTGCCATACATGTGGGTTTAGTGGAGCTGTGAGAAATATCCGAGTCCTCCTAGCTGTAGCCCTCTTCCCACACTTTCCACATATTGGTACCATAGGTTCCAGCCAGAATGTATGCCATCGGTGCTCACGACAAATAGGGATTGGTGTTGTTAAATGCACGTGATTGAGTACTTCTTTAACAGCATCTCCATCATTGAGCAACATCATGAGGGCTTGGGCTATTACACCATACATATTGCTCTGAGGTACATATGTGTTGGAAAAGGTCTCTATAACTTTCCCCCTCTTATATCTGGTATCCGTGAAGCAGGCATGAGTCTCTAGCTTAATCAGCATGTTAAACACTGTAGGCATTTCATATCCCTAGGCTGTCTGTACTCTGAGCCACTCAGGCAGTTGATATCCTATGAAGAGCTTATTTTCTATAGCATAATATGCTATTTCGGTTAACTTCTTAAGGATCTCCTTTAACTCTTCACCTGTATACTCTTCTGGTTCTATATCATGTAGATCTCTATAATATCTTAATCTCCAAGAGTAAGGTTCCTCAGTCCACGTCGTGAATACGCCATGTTTATGTCTCCCTAGACCCACTATAGATAGCGTTCTCTCCAAGCCTAGTAGTGCAACACCAATTTCAGCTGGAGCTACATCTCGTATGACTATTTGTATCGGGAAAGTGCTACCTGGAGCGATAAACTCCATTGTAAATAGCGATGGCATAGCCCCTACCTGAGTTTGCTCTAATAGTTCTTTAATCTTGTCCTTTATTTCTTTCCTCTTCTTTTCATCCGTTGTAGTTTCTAAGGATTTTACTAGTTTTTCTATCTTAGGCCATGCTAATCTACTTCTGACAACTTCCCTTCTAACACTTGTACCAGTTATGGGTTCTACAGCATTAAGTCGTTCCTTGATTATCCTAGCCGTAATCTTACCTCCCTCCACTGGTAGAAATGCCCTAATAGCGAGTTTATGAGGAGAGTTTAATTGGTTTTCGACATTCATGAATCCGAGAAGACCACACTTTAGGCACGAACCACATTCGTATCTCCCACGACCTTTATAGAAGCCACACTCCAACTCTCCAAGTTGATTCTTTTTTAAAAGTCCAGCTTTCCAGCTGAACTCCCTCAGTACATGTCCTAGTATACCCCTAATGGCATTTTCCGATAATATAGGCACTTCAGTAGTCCTATCTCCCACACTCACGACACACTTCTTTATTAGATTCCACTGCTCAATAGCTTCATCCCCCATATGCACTCTAGACTTCGCAGTTATCCTGCCCTCAAGGACTATTACAGGTATCCAGTTAGTAGCATCAAGAGTACAATGTTGGACTAAGCGTTCAAATTCCTCCGCTTTAAGACTTTTTCTCTCTACTCTCTCCTCTACTATTTTCTTGTAGGCCTCATCTACTAATTGTTTAAATTCTTTCTTTTTCTCCTTCTCACAGCTCATCTCACTCCACCTCCAAAGCCTTCACATATCCCATGACTAGATAAGGTATATTTATAGCGAGCCTAGTGTAAAGTAATGGATCCTCGATTTCCCTAAACTTCTCAACCACATTCAGCAACTCTTTAAGAATCTCCTTCTCCTCTTCTTTAATGTCCCTCAATTCGCTACAAATCCTAGCTCTAAGAGTATCGTAGGTGGGAAACTTTATCAAAGCATCGGCTATAGCACGTACACTCCTTTCTATAGCATAATCTCTATCTTTCTTACTTTTACCTTTGTGCTTATTGTAGAGTGCAGTCGCTAATTTAGCAGAGAGATCGACAATATGTTTGGAATACATGGTAAATATTGTACAATTCTACTAATAAGTATTATGGCTTTTAGAGATTAAAATAACTAAACTCCATTCGAGCGGGTTTATATATCCCTGTGCAATTTTATATAGGCTCGCATGATAACATCAGAGAACGAGATGGTAATAACTTATCTTCGGAAAAAGAGGAGAATTGATGAACGGAAAACCTCTAAAGAGGACTAAGACGCGTTATATAATTTTACGTATGCGATAATCTTTATGGTCATGAAAACCTCTAAAGAGGACTAAGACGCGTTATATAATTTTACGTATGCGATAATCTTTATGGTCATGAAAACCTCTAAAGAGGACTAAGACTCGCTAGGAGGATTAGAGACGTATACGGGGTAGGAGCAGGTACGAAAACCTCTAAAGAGGACTAAGACGAAAAAACAGTTTCAGCTCCACCACCCGAAGAATACACTCCACCACCGAAAACCTCTAAAGAGGACTAAGACGTCATAGTATCGGACACTGGAGAACTCATAGTCCTAGAACAATATGAAAACCTCTAAAGAGGACTAAGACCACAATTAGCAACCTACTCCTAGCCCTAGACCTAGTAAGCGAAAACCTCTAAAGAGGACTAAGACATTCCTCATAAGAAACATAAGGTGTTTCTCTCCTAAGTCTAGCCGAAAACCTCTAAAGAGGACTAAGACTAATAAAAGATGGAGTGAGAGTGATCAAGTTCAAGGATCTTGCGAAAACCTCTAAAGAGGACTAAGACCTTTTGCATAGATCTCATCAGTACTAATTCTATCACCAGTTGTAGCGAAAACCTCTAAAGAGGACTAAGACTTAACAGTAGAGGAATATGAACGAGAAAGAAAAATGTTAGAAGAAAACCTCTAAAGAGGACTAAGACTACCAGCATAGGTAGATTGGTGCTCCGTAGAATCTGAATGGCTCGAAAACCTCTAAAGAGGACTAAGACAGTCTAGCTCTAGCTTGAGCCATCCTCAACTCAATTTGCTGAATCGAAAACCTCTAAAGAGGACTAAGACATTTCGAGTTTCCTAGTCCAGTACCTATACCACTCGTCGAAACCCGCGAAAACCTCTAAAGAGGACTAAGACCTTCTTAGTGGTTCAATTATGTTGGTAACTATCCAATCATATAGGAAAACCTCTAAAGAGGACTAAGACCGAAAGTAAGAAGCTATTGAGGGATTACCTCGATAAGCTGGTCGAAAACCTCTAAAGAGGACTAAGACGTCGTCTCTTAGGAGGTCTATTCTTCTCTTACATATCTCACATGTGAAAACCTCTAAAGAGGACTAAGACCCATATCATATCTAAGTCCCTGTCTATTGCTAGTTCAAGATGAAAACCTCTAAAGAGGACTAAGACACATCATATTCACTAAGATCAAGTCCAAAAGGTACTTGACCTAGGAAAACCTCTAAAGAGGACTAAGACATAGTCGAGATAAGGGCGGATGGGCAGAGCATATACCTAGTCGAAAACCTCTAAAGAGGACTAAGACTGAGTAAGAGGGGTAAAGGTGTTAAAAAGTCTTTTCCACATTCGAAAACCTCTAAAGAGGACTAAGACACGCCAAAGGAAGTTATTAGAAACGGGAGGTAAGTTCCAAATCGAAAACCTCTAAAGAGAACTAAGACAAAGCGAGGAAATGAGGGAGAAGATCGCTAAACTTGGACTGAAAACCTCTAAAGAGGACTAAGACAGCACTCTTCATCCTCGTACAGGGCCTCGTCCCACTCCCAGTCTGGAAAACCTCTAAAGAGGACTAAGACGTATCGCTAGGTCTTCGCAGTCCCCTCCTCCCCTCTCCAGGGTGAAAACCTCTAAAGAGGACTAAGACATGTAGATCGTGTCCCCTCTGATCACCGAGCTGATGTGCTTAAGGAAAACCTCTAAAGAGGACTAAGACCAAGATCCAGATCCGACAGGATGTTCCAGATAGTGGACTCGACCTGGAAAACCTCTAAAGAGGACTAAGACAGTTTGGGCCGCATATAGAGCGGATAGAGCAACTCCCCCTCGGGAGAAAACCTCTAAAGAGGACTAAGACAAGTGATATATCCTCAGGATCTCATCAATACTCCTCACTTCAGAAAACCTCTAAAGAGGACTAAGACTCATCGAGAGTGTCCACTTCGTACGGCATTAAACTATCGGCTGAAAACCTCTAAAGAGGACTAAGACTTCGACTGGGATATACTTCAGTGCCGTCTTCCTAACCCCCACCGCTCCTAGAAAACCTCTAAAGAGGACTAAGACACATTACATGTTAATAGGTATACTATCCTATCAGATAGAATTTGAAAACCTCTAAAGAGGACTAAGACGCAACAGTCCCAATAGACATCTCAACCCAGACTTTAGAGAATGTGAAGAAAACCTCTAAAGAGGACTAAGACTATAAGCGTGGGAGGAGGCGTAGGCGTAGGTTCTTCACTAGGGAAAACCTCTAAAGAGGACTAAGACTTTGAAGAGCCTCCACTCCAACCCAAGCCTATTCAAGAACCACGAAAACCTCTAAAGAGGACTAAGACTCTATTATGACTACTGGCACCTACATCACCCCCTCCTACCGGAAAACCTCTAAAGAGGACTAAGACAAGCAGAGGGAGAAGTATGAGGTAGTGCGGAAATATTGGCCTAGCGAAAACCTCTAAAGAGGACTAAGACGGTTTCCCGAATATCGCCATGTGTCGAAAAGCTATATCCCTCAGGAAAACCTCTAAAGAGGACTAAGACTATGAAAATCTTAAATAAACATTACAGCAAAAAGCATAAGAAAGAAAAACCTCTAAAGAGGACTAAGACACTTCGGTGAAAGTTGCCTGCTTTACTAAGCTGTAGTCTGCATAGAAAACCTCTAAAGAGGACTAAGACGACATCATTCGACAGTACTACGATGTATTAGGACTTACTTCAAAGAAGAAAACCTCTAAAGAAGACCAAGACAAAATGATACCCCTACATGAAAAGATAATCTACAGACCATACACGAAAACCTCTAAAGAGGACTAAGACCTAGTCCATACCTCAGCAATTTTTACACTAGAAAGTGTAAAAGAGACGCCCTAATACCACTCCTGATATTGTCTCAAGTGTTTATAGGATGCTTAGGAAGAACTATGGCTACTTTTTAAAATATAATGAGTCTAGTAGGTTTTCCATAGGTGAGATTGATATTAGAAGGACGTTTAGAGGGGCTAGAAAATCATCAAGTATAGGTATAATGACTGGTTTAGGAGAAATCCTTCTATTCTAGGTTTATATAAGCTTCTCTCTATGTATAACAAAGGCTAAGTTAAAGCTTTTATGTGAATGTTTTTCAGTAATACTAACTTTTACACTACTGAGATTATTACTCTCATATCTCACTACACTATTAAGACTGTTACTCCTATACTCCAGCTATGGTAGTATGAACAGACAAGATATCTAGAAGTATTTGAAAGTAGTGTTAGAGCATTCTTTCAGATAAATAGAACTCCTAAGTAGGTCTTATTGAAAAGTGTAATCTCAAGATCCGTCCTCGACGCACTTAGGCTATTACTTAAAATGAAGCTAGAGAGAATACCAGACACTAGTATTCTTGTGTTTAGGTATTTAAGGATATGAAGATACAGTACCTAAGGCTATCAGGAAATAGGCAAAACTCGTCATACACTCTATAATATAACTTTCTGAGCTTTTTACCTCTATTCAAAATCTAACTCTTTTAGTAGTAGTAAATGGGATGTCAATTATAGATATGTGTGCAGATCCAACTTTTTAACAGTCGCAGTATCACCATGAACGACGACATTCACTATAACCGTAGCTACATCGGTATAAGAAAATTTTACAGGAACTCTCACTACTCGACAGTGTTGAGCTCTACTGATGCCACCTTGGCTCTTATTATCTCAAACTGAAGTCTTTGAATAGCATTGTAATATATTAGTGCACATATAATGATAAGGCATATTAGCAATAGACAAGCTATCACTGCCTTCCTCATATATATCACCGCTGGAACTATGCACTCTATGTATTCATATTTTACATATTTTATGTATATGACCATATCATATATTCCTATTTTCAGCTCTGTTAAAAGTTTTCGAGATACTGTCATACCTAGCTACTAATATGATTTTTATAGGTTCTATGCTTCCTTAACCAGTACTCTTTCATATGCTTTAGAAAAAAGAGAGATAGGAATTAAGCTAAAAAGGAAGTAGAGACCTGTTATTCACGTTAGTAACCTTCTCAAATAAGCTTAGGTAGATCTTGAGAGGGGTTTAAGAGAAACTCAATAAAAATATAATAGGGTACACAAATGAGTACACTAAATGAATTAGTCAAAAAGCTAAAAGAATGTAAGATCTGTGCTAATACCTTCCCAAATATAGTGAATATTGAAGAGAAGCCTTGCTTAGAGTTTGATGTTTATTGTGATCTTTCCGAAGGGATAAGGGCCTTATTTATAGGAGAATCCCCTCCAGCCAGAAAAGTCTACTTCTACGATTGTAGTGGACGTAGTTCTCTCAGGAAGTGTTTATTCGAACTTTTAGAGATAAAAGATGAATCCCGAGGATTAAAGTATTTTAAACAGAACTACCTACTCACAGATGCTATTAAATGTAGAGTTAGTAAGAAGAAAAGGAGGACTATTCCACGAAAAGTAATTA
>Ga0190367_1000710_pt1 | contig 22337 bp, 18 predicted proteins | sample 4872181011_MG_FD_171838 | JGI IMG/M metagenome (GOLD analysis project Ga0190367, IMG submission 171838) | Hydrothermal vent microbial mat bacterial communities from Southern Trench, Guaymas Basin, Mexico - 4872-18-10-11_MG | ecosystem: Environmental > Aquatic > Marine > Hydrothermal vents >...
CTTGAGGGTCTCTACTCAGGTATTGAGGTAAGAGCAGAAAATGTGACAATAGCACTAAGGATTATCACGAAGAATGAAACCTTTAGAATCTGTAGATTCGCCTTTGACTATGCCAAGAAGAATAATAGAAGAAAGGTTACTATAGTCCATAAAGCGAACATTCTTAAGGTGACTGATGGACTATTTAGGCAAGTATTCTATGAAGTAGCTAAGGAGTATCCAGAATTAGAGGGTGATGAAGTAATAGTTGATGCAGCAGCATATAAACTCGTGAAAAGACCTCACGAATTTGATGTTTTAGTTACACCAAACCTTTATGGCGACATATTATCAGACTTGATAGCTGGGCTTATTGGAGGACTGGGATTATGTGGTTCAGCCCAAATAGGTGATAACTATGCAATTTTTGAGCCTATCCATGGTGTTGCATGGAAGTATGCAGGTAAAGGTATAGCTAACCCCATAGGCGAGGTTACAGCAGCAACCCTAATGCTAAGATGGCTAGCTGAGAGAAGACAAGACAAAAGCATCCATAACATAGCAGTAAACATAGATCAGGCTGTGAAGAAGGTTGTCGAAGAAAAGCGCATTCTAACACCTGACTTGGGAGGAAATGCATCAACAAGGAAGGTTATAGATGAAGTAATAAGTGAATTAAAGAATTTTATTAAATGAACAAGTCCTTCTTATATTTGTGTGAGAATCTTTTCGATGGCCTCATCAACCTTTTGCCCTTCATAAATGACCTTACATATCCCGGTGAAGAATGGTAGCTCTTTCTCTAGTATAACCTTTCCCTCACCCTCTAACTTCTTTAATAGAGCATACATGTGTCTTGTATTTTCGTATCCCTCGACGACGCCTAGACCCATTTCCCTTATTTTATTTAGCGCTTGCTCTGGAGTTAACCCTTTACCAAGAAGTCTACCGAAGAGGCCATTTCTTCCACCCTTTACTGTCACATAGAGATCTCCTAAGCCTGATTGGTCTATGACGGTCTTTTCAGATCCGCCTAGTAGCTTAACTATTTTAGCCATTTCCTTTAACGCTATCGTGAAAAATGCTGCTTTAGCATTTCTTAGCTCTTCAACTCCCATTCTCTCTGCAAGACCATCAAGCCATCCTATTCCTATTGCGTAAACGTTCTTAAGGACCGCTGAAGCTTCAGCCCCAATAATATCATCTGTTACTTGTATTCTATAGTAGTCTGTTTCAAATTCTTTCTTTAACTCTTTAACCACCCCTATTTTCTCTGAACTGTAAACTGCCACTGTAAGTCTTCTTGCTGCTACGTCCTTGGCTAATGAGGGACCTGTTACAGCAGCTATTGTGACCTTCTTATCCCTTAGTATCCTCTTAATAGCTTCCGGTATGAGCATTACCTCTCCATTAAACTCTATTAGACCTTTAGCGACATTAATTAAAACTTGACCGTCCTTTACATAGGGTTTAATGGCTTCTGTTACACCTTTCACGCCAGCCGAGCTTACGGCAATTATTATATAGTCTGCTTCTTCAACAGCTTTTCCAAGCTCATCTCGATAGCGTAATTCTACATTCTCAGGCATTCTCACTCCTAACTTTGGATGGGGCTGCCCCGCCTTAATGATGTCTAATACTTGTGGACTTCTATTCCATAGTATTACTCTATGCCCTCTATCTGAAATAGGGAAAGCTAAAGCACTACCCATGGCTCCAGCTCCAAGTATAGTTACGGTTTTCAAGATGCATCACCTAAGACAATGTTTGATAAAAAGAATTAAGTGATAAATATTACTCTGATGATAAAATCTCGGGAAGGACTATTATCTTCATAGGGTCAAGATGTACTTTTATTTCACTACCAGGCTCAAACTTATATGTCGTTGAGGTCTTAAGTCTTATAGGCCATTTTCCTATTTTTACCTCATAATCTATACCATCACCCGTGTATGTAGCTCTATCAACTTTAGCTAAAAAGACATTTTCCACATTACTCTCTGAGGCCACGTGAACGTACTCTGGTCTAACAACTAAAGTTACTTTTTGATCTTTTTTAACTCTCTCCAAATCTGCGTAAGCGAGAATCTCTAAACCATCCTCTGTTGAAATTAAGACTTTACCTATAGATGGATCCAGTATCTCCGTTAACCTACCTTCAATGAAGTATGTGACACCTACAAAGCTTGCTACAAAGAGGTTTACAGGCTTATTGTATATCTCTTCGGGAGTTCCTAACTGGATTATTTTACCCTTATTCATTATAGCTATTCTATCACATATGGCAAATGCTTCCGCCTGGTCATGTGTAACATAAATTGATGTGATCCCTAACCTCTTTTGGAGTTTCCTAAGCTCAAATCTTACATTCTCTCTAAGTTTTGCATCAAGGTTTGAGAGGGGCTCATCGAATAATAGTACTTGAGGCTCTATAACTATTGCTCTTGCTACTGCTACACGTTGCTGTTGACCACCACTAAGCTGGTGAGGATATCGATTCTCCAAGCCCTCTAGCCTTAAGAGTTCAAGGGCCCACTTTACCTTCTTCCTTATCTCGTTCTCTGGAACCTTTCTAAGACGTAATCCAAAGGCCACATTATCATATACCGTCATATGCGGAAAGAGAGCCCAGCTCTGAAACACCATAGCCATATTTCTTTTCTCAGGTGGCACGTTTGTTATATCTTTTCCATCCAATAATACTCTTCCTTCATCTGGCTTTGTTAATCCAGCAATAATTCTTAGGGTTGTTGTTTTTCCACAACCGCTAGGTCCGAGGAGGCCAAAAAACTCTTTATCCTTTATCTCAAGATATGGTATGTCTGCTGCTACTGTTTTACCATATATCTTTTTTATCTTTTCTAGAGTTAATCTTGCCATACTTACTCTTAACCTCCCATCCTCAGTGATATCTGTAAGTATTTTTCGAGTAAGAGTGCTATAAGTATAGATGGTATAACTATGAATATACTTAGTGCTGCTGCTGGTTGTGGTGTTAAATAGTATCCTCCAACGTACTCATATATTGCTACAGGTAAGGTTTTAACGCCAGGAAATCCTAGTAGCAATGTTAGTACGAACTCGTTAAGTGACCATGAGAATGCAAAGATCCCTCCTACGAGAATTCCACGCCATACGAGAGGTATATAGATTTTCCTTATGACCTGTAATCTTGTTGCACCAAGGTTTCGGGCTGCATCCTCGAGATCTTTAGGTATTTGTATGAAAGCTGCTGTAACACTTCTTAGGGTGTAGGGTATTGCACCTATCATATGACAAGGTAGTAGAGCCCAGTAATTGTTTAACAAACCTAACTTGGTGTATAATGGTAGGAGGCCTATACCTATAACGATCGCAGGTAATGCCATTGGAAGGTTAACGAGGTTCTCAGTGAATGCTGTTAACCTCGTTCTCCTCGTTCCTAGAACGTAACCTGCTGGAATACATATGGCTAGTGTAGCTATCATAGTTAGTGGAGCTAAGGTATAGCTGTAGAGGAATGCAACTCTAGTGTCATGATGCTTAAGAACCCATGAGAACCATTTAATACCGAGCTTTGAAGGGAAAAGCTGATATGCATACCAGACCTCAGCAAACGCATACTCAAAGAGCACAAATAATGGTAAGACAATATAAACAACAACTATCCCTATAACCAGTATGTCCAGCAGACGTTGCTTGTCCATGGCTATCACCTCGCCTGTAGTACCACACGTTTGCCCATGAATCGGAATATTAAGTATCCTAACAAGAGCGATACGATAAGGTAGAATGCTCCTGAAACATAGCCTGAAATGTAATCGAATCTTTTAACTATGTCTATGTAGATCATGACATTCAGGAATTGTGGCCAACTACCACCTAAAATGAATGGTATTGAGAATCCTATCATTGTCGCAAGGAACACTATGGCTATAGTGGCTATGAGGGCATATCTTGTCAGGGGAAAGTATACATATTTTATGATATGCCATGTTGAGGCACCAAGATTACGTGCAGCATCAACTAGATCTCTTCTAACCATTTGGAATGAGCTATACATTATGCTTGTTGCTACTACAAATCTTATCCATACCTCACCAAACACTATACCTATACCGTAAGGGTCATTGACAAGTCTTAGGGGCTCCTTTATAAAGCCAAGACCCATAAGGATACTGTTTATGACTATAGCTACGTAGCCTCTTGGGAATAGGAGAGTCCACCACATAAAAGCTCCGATAACATAAGGTGTGAATAGGGGTATTGTCATTACTGGTGATACTTTTCTCCATGTAGGCGGATTACGTAATGTGAGATATAGCGCGAAGAAATACCCGGCTAAGACACCAATAGCTGTTGAGATAGCACTAATCTTTATTGTGAAGAATAATGATTCTAAGTAGGGTTTAGTAGGATCAATAAACTCCAGATAACCTTCTAATGTAGGTTTCATTTCAGGGCTTAATCTTATGAAAACAGGTATACCAAAAGATCCTGCAAAAACACTAATAACGGGGACGCCTATCATTACGGCGAGGAATATGTATAAAGGGAGTAAAAATAAAAAAGTAATAATTGATTCTTTACTCAACCTCATGGTTGAGTTCACTTCCTTGCTACTTCGTCAACCCACTTCTTCATCATATAGAACATGTAGTCTGCGTGCCTATACCATAATGGTCCATAGTTACGCCACTTAATTAAGTCTTTGTATGGCTCGTTTATCGGCCACCATGGCTGTTTCTTAACTTCATCTGGTACATCCTTCCATGCTTCAGTTACGGCAGGATATGCTCCTATCTTTTGTGGTATTAATGCTTGCACCTTCTTTGATAGTAGCCAGTTAATGAATACTAGTGCAGCTGCCTTATGTGGTGCATTGAATGGTATGAATACTCCATCGAATGGTCCTGGCATTGTTGGTTCCGGTATGTACATTCCAACCCATTTTGGATCTAATCTGCCGGCTTGTACCTCCTGCATTGTGATTGATATCCACATTGGTATAAGTATTACTTCGCCTGCTTCAAATAACTCTATTGTGGCCTTGTTTCCTTGTGGATATGTTCCTGGCTGATAGCAGTACTTCTCTAGCTCATTCAAGTACTCCCAGAAGGTCATACCATACTTTCCTTTACTATAGAATATCTCTTTAGCTCTCTCCTCACTGAACTTGGCGAACGCAAACTTGTCATAGCCGTAGAACCATTCGGCTAGTCCTATTAGGAATGTGTGACCGCTACCTCCCTTGTTAGGGTCACAATATGTGAACTTGCCTGGATGTTTCTTAACCCAGTCTAATAGCTCATCAAAGGATTTTGGTACATCATCTGGATATTTTAGTAAGTCCTTTCTATATAGGAAGCCAACCCACCATGCTAGTATTGGTAGGTGTCTTCCATTTGTCGGGTACATGTCGTGGAAGTATCTTGCTACAAATGGAATGCCTTTAGCATTAGGTATGATTTCTGCTAAGTTTACATCCCATACTGCTCCAGCCTCATAGGCCATGGCAAATGGCTTAGACCATGCCAGTACTACATCTATTTCTCCAACAGTCTTACCTGCCTCTTTTTCGCTAATTAACCTCTGAACTGTATCAAACCAGTGTCCATGCACATAAACTGCCTTTATGCCTGTTTCCTTTTCGAACTCCTTACATAACTCGGTGAAGAAGTCTCTCTCATAGGTGCTTCCGAAGCCATACCATACTACTTTTCCTTCTTTCTTAGCTAACTCTACTATTTGATCCCATGATAGCGTATACACGTTCTTTTCATTTAACTTTCCAGGAGCTACTCCTGGTGCAGCAGCTGTCAAAGTCTTTGTAACTGTTACTGTTTGAGCTGCTCCAGTGACGGTTGTAGTAACAGTTGAGGTTACAGTTTTCTCTACAGGTTTAACCATTGCAACGCCAATGCCATACCCAACGATAATACCTATTATTAGTAATACAACACCTATAAGTAAGGGCTTACTTGTAGATGTACTCAAAATTGCAAACCTCCTAGAACGAACATTTAAATCAATTTTTCACTTCTATAAGGTCTTCACCATCGTATATAAGGCTTACTAGGATATTTAAAATACTCCACTTTATAAATGATTACCGATTCGATGACACCCCCATATCACTATATTTCATCATATTCAATAAGCGTTTTAATAGTGAATATTGTTCGAATCTCTTGAATATTACCATCCTCCATTAAAAATACATAAACCATTAAGCCCCACTACATGAGTAAGCATTGTGTGATATATATTCAAAATTTACATCATCAAATAGAGATTTCCTGAGAGAATGTAAAAAACGTAAAATAAACTTATTAGGTTAGACAACGTGTGTTATAATAGTAATGTAGATGTGTCAACTTTAGGTAATAAGTAATGTATACCTCTGTCATCATCATAAGCTCTAATAGTATAAAAGTTGGCGTGTTTGACGAAGATAAGCTAATATTTATGAATAGTGAAGGGTTTAAGAATATAAAAGCTGAAATAGCATTCAAAACCATAACTAACCTACTTCTAAATATTCCCCAACACCTTAAAGTCGGTATAAGTAAGCTCATCATTGGAGGACTTAGAAGTGGATTTTTAACTGTAAATAAGGATGGTAGAATAGTAGTTGACGTAATGCCATGGTACGATAAAAGAGCTTTAAAAGAGGCTGAAGAACTTGAAAGAAAAATACCTGGTATATTCGAAGTTACCGGTCTTAGATGTTTACCATATTATTCCGCTCCTAAAATACTATGGCTTAAACGCTATTACCCTGAGAAGGTAGAAAAATCCTACAAATTCCTTTTACTATTAGACTACATACTCTCTAAGCTCATAGGAGAGAAGAAACATTACTATACAGATATAACCATCGTCAATAGGACGTTAATGTACAATATACGTAAAAGAGAATGGAGCGATGAAATATTATCATTACTAGACGTTAATGAAGATAAACTTCCCGAAGTATCTGAGACAGGTAAAGTACTTGGAATTTTAGGTGAAAGTGTAAGAAGAAAAACAAGAATGAGCAAAGTTGAGGTGATTAATGCAGGGGGGGATCAGCAACTCTCCATATATGCCTTAGCTGACCTAAAGGAGGATGAAGTAGCACTTAATATGGATACTGGGGTATTCGTTCTTAAACCCTTAAAAGATCTAAAACCATATACTCCTAAATTTATATACAGCATCCATACGGATAACAGGCTATTCGTACTTGAAGGTGTAGTTATAACAGCAGGTTTAGCCCTATCATATATGTTGCATTTATTAGATTTAACCTATGAAGCAGTAAGAAAAGCATATCCTATAAGAACAAACATAATCTACACGCCTTTCATTAGTGGTAGAGGATCACCTTCATGGAACCCCAATATACCAGCCTCGATATTTAACTTAAGTTTATGGTCTGATAAAATCGAAATACTAAAAGCAGTTATTGAAGGTATTTTATTTGAAATCAAATGTGTCATAGAATCACTTAATCAAGAAGGAATAAACATTAAAAGAGTTAAAGTTTCAGGAGAACTATCATCAGATGAATGCTTAATTCAAATGCTTTCTGACGTTCTAAATCTACCAGTAGTGAGGATAGAACCACGTGAAACAGTATTTTATGGAGCATTAAAAGTAGCTGGGAATCAAAAGCTGAAAATAAAAGAAAGTAAAGTACTTTACCCAAATGACAAATTAGTTAAGTACTATGAAGAAAAATACGATTATTATAAGAAAATAGTAGACTATATGGAAAAATATCCTAGGTCGCAAATCGCTATATAACTACATTTTTATTAGCATAAGGACTTTCTAACAGCTTCTTTCCATTCTAGATAGAGTTTCTCCCTTATATCCTCATTCATACGGGGCTTGAAAACTTTATCAACATCCCATAGTTTCTCTATATCAGATAGAGATCGCCAAATATCTATGGCTAGCCCTGCTAAATATGCTGTTCCAAGTAGGGTTGTTTCAGAAATTTTAGGTCTAACTACATTCACACCTAGAATGTCAGCTTGAAATTGCATAAGAGAGTTTATATTGGAGAGTCCTCCATCAACTCTAAGCTCTTTAACCTTTATTTTCATTACCTTTTCCATCTCCTCTATAATATCTCTAGTAGCATAAGCTATAGATTCTAGTACAGCCCTTATTATATGGAATCTTGTGGTGCTCCTCTTAAGTCCAATAAGTAAACCCCGTACATTAGGATTCCAGTAAGGAGCACCCAATCCTAATAATGCGGGAACAAAGTAAACCCCATTACTTGATGGAGTTTGGGTCATTATTTCCTCTATTTCATGCACTGAACTCAACAATCCTAAGTTATTTATAAGCCAATCTATAGCTGAACCTGTAGTGAATATGCTTCCCTCAATAGCATAAGAAACTCTACTCCCAGATAGGCCCCATGCGATTGTGGTTAAGAGGTTCTTTGCGAAGACAGGTTTTTCGTCAGTGTTCATTAATACGAAGTTGCCAGTACCATAAGTGCATTTTGTTGATCCCAGTCTAAAAGCAGTATGTCCAAAGAGTGAGGCCTGTTGATCCCCTATAACACTACCTACTGGTACATTGATCTTGATGACCTCTAAGTTTGCATGACCATATATCTCACATGAGGGCTTAGGCTCGGGCAGAGGTATCTCAGGTATTTCAAGTAGGTCTAGTAGTTCTTTATCCCATGTTAAGTTATGTATGTTGAAGAGAAGTGTTCTAGATGCATTAGTATAGTCAGTCATATATAGCCTTCCGTTACTGAGTTTCCATAAGATAAATGTGTCTAGAGTCCCTACGAGAAACTCGCCTGACAGTAGTTTCTCTTTTATCTTTGGCCTATTTTCGATGAGCCATTTGATTTTAACACCCGAGAAGTTTGAACTAGGTATTAGCCCCGTTTTCTTTTTTACAAATGCTTCATGCTCCCTCTTGATTGCTTGAACTATACTCTCCGTCCTTCTACATTGCCAAACAATTACATTGTGCACTGCTTTACCTGTCCTACTATCCCAAACTACGATTGACCCTCTCTGATTAGCTAATCCAAGAACTGTTACACTTTTTGGATCTATTTTAGCAGCATTAATAGCATCCTTTATCCCTAATAATGTAAGCTTCCATATCTCCTCAGGATCCTGCTCTACCCAGCCAGGTCTAGGATGAAGTAACGGTATTCTCATCTTAACTATGCTTTTAATCTTTGCCTCTCTATTGAAAACTGCAATCTTAATTGTTGAAGTCCCTATATCTATCGCAATAATATGCTGATCATCTGTAGCCATATCTTAACACATCCATAGACCCATGGTACATAGGCTTGAAACCATACTATAATATTGAGAGCATACTTTTTATCGATGTATCTTACTTTTAAAATTAAATTATTTTTAAATAAGTCAATAGTGATGATGACTCATGTGTCTCCAAAGGCGAATTTACAATTCCTTTTCAACATAATAGATTTACACGGGTGATGACAGTTAAGACATAGGGTGACCTTGAGTATTTTCAATTACAATTAATACGCTGGGTTAATAGGATCATAAAGATTCTTCTTGTACAAATATTTCTTTCCTCAAAGATAAAGTTAATATTTTATCCTCTTTCTTAGTTAAAAATAGATCATAAGAAAAGCGATTTTGATCATTGAAGATAGTATGGTGCTACCATGAAACCTGACATAAAAATCCCACATATCAATGTTTTCTTGTTACTCTCTTACACTCAACACATTAACAATAAGAGAGGTTAGGGTGCATTCTATGAAAAAAGGTTATATGGGCTTCATACTTGATGTTGATGGAGTTTTACGAAGAGGAGACAAACCTATACCAGGTGCTGCTGAAACTGTTAGAAGACTAAGAGAGCTAAATAAGAAAATAGTGTTTCTATCTAACCTATCATCAAAATCTAGAGAGGAGTATGTCAAGATTCTAAGGAGAATAGGTATAGAAGCATCCCCTGATGAGTTAGTTTTAGCTACAAGTGCTACAGCAGCTTATGTAGCTCAACATTCTAAAACAAAGAAGGTATATTGGGTTGGCGCTCCAGGACTTAGAAGGGAGCTTGAAAAAGCTGGTTTAAAAATAGTTGAGGATCCTGAAGAAGCCGAGTTTGTTGTAGCAGGCTCGCCTTTTGATAAATACGGTAATATAACTGAAGAGAATAGATGGAAAATTACAGGGGCTATCAGAGCTATTCTTCTTGCTAAAGCAAAGTTTGTTGCAGTAAACCCTGATACCTTATTCCCAGCAAGTGATGGCAAGCCTGTTCCTGGTACTGGCACTTTCTTAGGTGCTGTAACTGCTGCTACAGGTGTAAAGCCAGTAATAATAGGCAAACCCTCTCCATTAATATTCAAGATTGCCTTAAATAAGCTCAATTTACCTCCAGAAAAAGTAGTAATAGTTGGAGACCAAGTTGACATAGATTTAGTACCTGCTAAAAAGCTGGGTATCACAACAGTACTTGTTTTAACAGGTTTAACATCACGTGAGGATCTTGAGAAAATGAATGAAGAGAAGCGTAAGGCAATAGACTATGTTTTCGACTCTATACGAGATGTCTTACGTTTAGTTTAAGAGGTGATCTTACCTCATGGGACTTAATGAATACATAAATGCACTCAAAAAAACTCTCCCTATACTTAAGAGTGTTAGTGAAGTAGTTTTAGTACACCACAACGATGCCGATGGGTTAACTTCTGCTGCAATAATCCAAACGGCTTTGAAAAGGAAAGGTATCGAAGTCACAGATATAACTTTAGAGAGGGCACACCCCCTTATAATTGAGAGGATAATCAAACTGTATGATGCACCTATAATATTTGCAGATATGGGTGCAGGTGCAGCTAAAGTAATCTCTGAGAAAAATAAGGGCAAAAATACAATTATAATAATAGATCATCACCTGCCCTCGAAGGTTGATGATCCAAAGATACTTAACCTATCTACTAGAGCATATGATGTAAATGGCGATAAGGATATTTCGGCTTCAACAGCAGCATACCTCTTTGCTAATGTCTTAGGAGAGAACAGGGATTTAGCATATTTAGCTGTTATAGGTGCCATAGGTGACAGTCATCACAGATTTGGTAAGCTAGTAGGCGCTAATAGATTAGCCCTAGAGGAGGCTGTAAAGAGAAACCAAGTAAAAGTAGTAGAAGTTGATGGTAAGGAGGATTATTATTTAACAGTCTTCGGCGGCTCAATACCGATTTCAAAGTTTGCTAAGGAACTTACTGTACTAGGTGCTGTAGGATACTATATGGGCGGGCCAGATGTAGGAATAAAAACAGCATTAGAAGGACCTAATGAAGAGGCAGAGAAATTACTAGAAAAGCTTGACAATATAAAGAGAAAGGCATTCGATAAAGTCTTAACCAAGTTACGTACTGAAGGATTAAACCAGACAGAGTATGTCCAGTGGTTCCATGTGCATGATGACTTTGCACCAATGGGTGTAAAGGTTATTGGCGAATTCTGTATGGAAATTAGAGATATGGACTTCATAAATCCCAATAAGTACCTAGCAGGATTCCAAAATATGCCACCAACAGTTCCTAAATTAGGCGAATTTAACTGGAAATTAGTAAAGGTCTCCTTTAGGTTACCTAGTGCACTCGAGGAAAGAGTAATCAAAGGTGAAATGCCAGGCTATACATGGCTTGTGTCTAAAGCAGCTCCACATGTTGGCGGTGACATAGATGCATGTCATAGACATGCCTGTGCGACCACATTTGATCAAGGCTTAGAAAAAGAGTTCATAAAATGGTTAAACTACTATGTTAACGAATACTTAAAATTAGCCAGAATCATAAAATCCTCATGAACTTAAAATATCTAAAATAGTTTTATTTAATTCTTCATATCTCGCATTTATTTCTTCGATTACTCTTTCGATATTAGATTTATCTAAGCTCAGTAGTTTAATGGACTCCTTTATCATGTACTTGACTTGTTCTGGATTGGGGCTTCCTAAGTTCTTTTTAATCAATAGCCACCCTTTTATGTCCTTAGCTTTCATCTCTAAATTGTATTCGTTATTTATTTCTCTTACTACCACCATAATGTCATGATGTTTTGCTAAGAGCTTGGCTACTTTAAAGTACGCTTTTCTAAAGGGTTCTCCAGTTTTAAGTGATAGTTGCTCAGCAATATCTGAAGCTATCACAGGATATGACATAGCATCTTTACACATTCTGTCTTTGTTAAATGTGGCTGTTCTAATGACATCATTTAGTACATCTATAGTATTTTTAGTTATTTCGATTATGTTTCTTATATGCTTTGTTATTTCCTGTAAATCTAGATTGTAACCTGACATTAATGATTTATAGATCGCAATGATACTTACGAGGTCTCCTAAGGCATCGCCTATCCTGGCTCGTGTGATTTCAAGTGTCACAGGGTTTCTCTTATGGGGCATGATACTACTAGTACTTACATGATGTGGACTTAGTGTTACATAATTTATTTGGGGCATACTCCAGAGTATTAAATCTTCTATTGCCCTAGATAGTTCGACTAGTAGTGATACTAAAGCTGAAGCGGTGTATAGTATGAAATCTCTAGTTGATGTGGCATATAGAGTATTCTTTATTGGGGCCTCAAAGCCTAATAGATACGCTAGTCTCTCTCTATCCATGGGAACTGTTGTAGAAGCGCAAGCAGCAGAACCTTGAGGGCAAATATTTATACAGTTCTTTAAGGTATAAAATAATATCCTCCAACTTGTTTGAAGCGCCTCTTCTACTGATAAGAAGTAGTGTGCTAAAGTGGAAATTTGTGCAGGTCGGTAATGGGTATAATATGGTAGTACTATGTCTATGCTTTCCTCAGCTTTCTTGATGAGTGTTTCACGTAGCATTATTAATGAGTTTAATATGTTAATTAATTCTGTTCGTATTTTCATTCTTATGGCCGTTGCTACCTGATCATTTCTACTTTTACCTAAGTTAACCCATGCTCCTTTATCTCCCAAGTTTTCGATAGCCTTAGCTTCTAAAGCTTCATGAACATCCTCATATGGTAGTTCTAGTATCTTACTTTTTTCTTGTCTTAGCTTTAGTAATGCCTTCACTATGTTTTTTGCTATATCTTTACTCAAAACATCCTTCTCGTACAAATGTATCGTATGAGCTAATATTACGAGTATTGTTTCATCATAAATCCATGGATCTATCGTTTTTATTGAGGAAATATATCCTCTCAGAAAATCTTCCTGTTCACCTAAAGCCACCTGTCTATACATATGCATTTACCTCGATTGTTTGTGTTGATTGCTAAATGCTGTTATTGTTCCAACTTTGATTATAGAGCTTAAAGTAAAAAGATGATAATATAAGTTAGTTATAGTATCTTACTTCTTCCTAACCTTCTTTGCTAGAAGGGATTGCATCCCTAAGGCGTCTATGAATCCTCTTGCTTCTGCATCTGAGGGAAACCATTGTTTCTCATAGCTTATCATTTCCTCACTGTATATTGCATTGGGACTATATCTACCGACGATCTGTACGTTACCCTTGTATAGTTTTACTAAGACCTTCCCATTAACCCATTGTGACATATGATCTATTATTAGATCTAGCTCTTCTCTTATAGGATCAAACCATAATCCTTCATAAACTATTTTGCTCCAATACATATCTATGATACCTTTCAAGAAGAGTTCACTTCTAGTTAACACTAGTTTCTCGAGATCTTCATGGGCTTTAATGAAAACTATAGCAGCTGGGGCTTCATAGACCTCTCTTGACTTTAAGCCTATAACTCTATCCTCCATATGGTCTATTCTGCCAACGCCATGAGAGCCGGCGATAGCATTCATTTTCTCAACAATCTCTTTAGGAGAATACTCTTCTCCATTAATTTTTACTGGAACTCCCTTCTTGAATTCTATTTCAACATATTGTGGTCTATCTGGTGCTTTCAATGGATTAACTGTCCACAAGAATCCATCCTCAGGTGGCTCCTGGAATGGATCATCTAACTCTGGTCCTTCAATACTCCTGCCCCAAAGGTTATCGTCAATACTGAACCTCTTATGAACATTGGATATGGGTATACCATGCTCCATAGCATATTTCAATTCTTGACTTCTAGTCCATCCTAGTTCTCTTATTGGTGCCAGGATTTTAAGATTAGGATTTAAAGCCTTGATGGATATTTCTATTCTTAACTGATCATTACCTTTAGCTGTACAGCCATGAGCAATATACTCTGCTCCAACCTTTTCAGCTATTTCTACAACCTTTTTTGCAATTAATGGTCTAGCAAGAGCTGTGCTTAGAGGGTAAGCTTTCTCATATAGGGCATTAGCCTTGATAGCCTTAAACACGTAATCTTTAATGAATTCTTCTTTAGCATCAATAGTGTAATGTTCTATTGCTCCAATTTTGTATGCTTTTTCCTCTACTTCTCTAAGATCTTCTGCTTGACCTACATCAACAGTAACGGTGATCACTTGAAAACCCTTATCCTTAAGTAATTTTATAGCAATTGATGTATCTAATCCTCCTGAGTAAGCCAATACAGCCCTTTTCATAAACCCTTAACCACCCTCAAACGCTAGCTAAAGAATCTACAAATATATAAAGGTTATCATTAAGGATTCCTTAATTAGAATAATTATAACATTTGAGGAAACCTTAACGTAACATTTATATTCCTTAGAGATATAGGTTATTCTACGAATAGAACATGATACTTAGTTTAAAATGACTCCCTTGATACGGTCAAGTTACCCTTTAATGCAGGTAAGAGGGTAAGAAGATTAAATTTATCTTTAGTAGAAATACTATAATCGTGGGGATTGTACTTGAAGCCTGCATTGATAATAGTAGATATGCTAGAGGAGTTCGTTCATGGAAGACTAAAGAGTCCACAAGCAGAGGCAATTATACCAACAATCCAAAATCTTATCAAAGCATTCAAAAGCAAGAACCTGCCAGTAATATATGTTGTTGACTCACATCTACTAAGTGACATAGAATTTAAGATTTGGGGGCCTCACGCACTTAAAGGAACTAGTGAGGCGAAAATTATAGAGGAGCTTAAGCCTGCCTCAGAGGATTTGGTATTTGAGAAAAGATACTATAGTGGCTTTAGGGATACAGGCCTTGATGTAACATTAAGAGATTTAGGCGTTGATACCGTTGTTCTAACAGGCATACATACCCATATCTGTGTTCTGCACACAGCTGCCGACGCATTCTACTTAAGATACAATATTATTGTTGTCAAGGACGCTGTTGCCGCATTCAGTCTCAGTGATCACGAATATGCCCTTAAGTATATGGGGCAAGTTTATGGAGCTAAACTTTTAACTTCAGAGGAAGTCATAAATCTACTTAAGGAATTGAAGGTGAAAAAGTAATGTCAAAAGGGTGGACTGGTAAAATTCTAAGAATCGACCTCACACGAAGAGAGTATAAAATATGGGAATATCCTGCTGACTTAGCGTTAAATTATATTGGTGGTCGAGGCTTTGCAATAAAGATACTCTGGGATGAGTTGAAAGCAGAAACAAACGCTCTATCACCGGATAACATACTGGTATTTGCGGCTGGACCGTTAACGGGGCTTATGCTACCATGTAGTGGTAAACTTGTAGTAGCATCTAAGAGTCCATTAACAGGCGGATACGGCGATGGCAACGTTGGCACATGGGCATCAGTACAGATGCGTAAGGCCGGATATGATGCAGTAATTATTAGAGGCGCCTCCGAGAAGCCCATATACCTCTACATAGAGGATGATAAAGTAGAGTTTAATGATGCAGATAATCTATGGGGTAAAGACACTTTCACGGCAGAAAGAAAGCTAAGGGAAACCCACGGTAAAGATGTAGGAGTTCTCGTTATAGGACCTGCTGGTGAGAACCTCGTTAAGTACGCTACTATCATCTCGCAGGAAGGTAGAAGTGGAGGTAGACCAGGTTTAGGAGCTGTTATGGGTTCTAAGAAGCTTAAGGCAGTAGTATTCAAGGGTACAAAGGAAATACCCGTAGATAACCCTGAGGAACTTAAAAAACTTGGAACCGAGGGATACTCCTCGCTAAAATCTAGGAAAGGCTATGACTTCTGGGTTAGACAAGGAACAATGATGACTGTTGAATGGGCTCAGGGAGCAAGTGTTCTACCCACTTATAACTTTAGGGAAGGAGTTTTCGACTATGCCGAGAATATTGGCGGCTTCGCTATGGAGAGGATTAAGGTTGCCCAGAGAAGCTGTCCGTATTGTGGTATGCCTTGTGGTAATGTAGTTAAAGATGCTGAAGAAGAGCTGTCAGAGTTAGACTATGAAAATGTAGCAATGTTAGGTTCGAACATAGGGTTAGGGGATTTAAGGAAAGTTGCCGTACTTAACAGGTTAGCCGATACGTATGGTGTTGACACAATATCCCTTGGCAACACAATAGCGTTCACAATGGAGGCTTGTGAGAAGAAGCTAATCAAAGATTATACTATAGAGTGGGGTGACTACAAGAAGGCGATAGAGTTAATACATGACATTGTTTATCGTAGAGGAATAGGTGATATGCTTGCCGAAGGTGTTAGAGAGGTTTCAAGAAGACTGGGTGGTGATAGCTGGAAGTGGGCAATGCACATTAAGGGTTTAGAGATATCAGCATATGATTGTCATGCGGCACCAGGTATGGCATTGGCGTTCTCAACTTCACCTATAGGTGCGCATCACAAGGACGCATGGGTTATATCATGGGAAGTAAGTTACGGTAGAGACAAAATAACCAAAGATAAAGTAATGAAGGTAATTGAATTCCAGAGGATTAGAGGAGGCATGTTTGAAACTCTAGTAGCCTGCAGACTCCCATGGATAGAGCTCGGATTCGAGCTAGACTGGTACCTAAAATACTTTAAGCTAGCAACAGGCCACACAATAACACTTGACGAGTACTTCACAATAAGTGATCGAATATACGCTCTCATTAGGGCATTCTGGATCAGAGAATATGAAGGCAAATGGAGTAGACTTATGGACATGCCACCAGCAAGATGGTTCGAAGAGCCTCTGACTAAAGGTCCACTAAAAGGTTCCAAACTGAGCAAAGACAGTTATGAACAGCTACTATCGTGGTATTATGAAGCTAGAGGATGGGATGATAGAGGCATTCCACGAAAGTCAACACTAATAAAGCTAGGCTTAAGTTTCGCCATAGACGATTTAGAAAGATACATCAATCTAAGTGAGTGATTTTTCTCTTACATTATCCTCTTTTATATCATACTCACATTATAGAGCTAAACTGTAAACTTCTTATTAACGTAACGAAATAGAATCGGTGTTATAATAGATGTTGTGAGTAATACTACTATTATTGTTGCATAAATCTCTGTTGATATCATTTTATTTTCCAGTGCAAAACGTAAAATCGCTGTCTCTAAAGCCCCTCTACTCTCCATACCTATACCAACTATTAATGCTAGTCTCCTCCCATAACCCATGAGAATCAGGGGTACAAAACATCCTATAAACTTCCCTAAAAACGCCACAATTACCAATACTATCGTTAATGTCACACTTATTTCTTTAATATCTGGGTTGAAGAGGAGCCCTACGTAAATAAAGAATAATGTGGTAAAAACTGTTTCAAGCATGAATCTTACTTCACTAACCAAACTTGAAAGCCTAATGACGTTAATCAAAAGGGGATCGTGAACTTCCCTTATTCTACTAACCATTAATCCTCCAAGATATGCTCCAACAACTTCACTTAGTCCTATCTCTCTAGAGATAAAGGCTAATGTGAAGGCTATTATTAACGAGAATATTAATGTTCTGGGCGTATCAGAAAATAAAGCATAGAGGTACTTCCAGTATTTCCTTACTATGAAACCCGACATCTTAATAACAATGAATATGAATAGTAACATCTTAATAGTCAAATAGAGGATGTCTTCAAATTTAAATTCGATACCACAAGCAATTAAGTTTATCAAGTATACTGCAAGAATATCATCAACGAATGATGCACCTATAAGTATGGTGTTAGCCTCCTTATCGACTTTTTCCTTACTTAAGATCGCTGCTAAGGTCTCTGTAGCTGTATTAGATAGTGCTATTGATACTATGAATGCTATTATTAAAGGTAAACCTAAAATTAAACATGCAGTAAAGGTTAATGCTATTGTTGTAAATGCACCTGACATACCAATTAGAATAGCAACTTTGCTTTTACCAGAAATAGCTTTAAAATCGCTTGTTAACCCAGTATACAACATTAACAATATTAGGCCGAAATCAGCTAGTGCTTTTAACTCTATTGAAGGCTTTACAATACCTAGAAGGAAGGGTCCAAGTACTATTCCTGTTAAAATATCTGTAACTATTGGATGTAATCCGGCTCGTTTTACTACTTCGCCTAAAAGTTTCGCTATGAGTATAAGTAGAATTAATTGGAGTATATATTCCAATTCTCTCTTTCACCATTACCTCAAGTCTACACTACTTTCTACTTTAAATATCTTAGTATCTATTCTAAGCTAAAAAGCTAATGGGTATTAAGTTCCTTTAGAGATAAATTTATAAAAGATTCTAGTCATGTTACCACTATAGTGTATATACTTGAATATAGATTATATAGAGAAATAGACCAAATATTGGATGAGATAAATGGTTATAGTATTATTGTGGATAGTTTTAGCCTCTATTGTGGCGTTCCTTGTGGCTTGGGTTAATGGCGCGAATAATGCAGCAAACGCCATAGGCACAGCAGTAGGATCTAGAGCTATATCACTTAAAAAGGCTCTAATACTTGCATCGATTTTCGAATTTACAGGTGCTATACTATTCGGCAAGTATGTTTCTTCAACTCTGCTTAAGGGTATTGTTAATATTCACGCTTACACAAACCCTTATATCGTAATGTATGGCATGTTTTGTGCCCTTTTAGCTACAGGACTATGGGTTATTGCGGCAACATGGTTTAAAATACCAATGTCAATATCACAAGCCATAGTAGGTGGCGTACTTGGATTTGGACTGGCCACTCAAGGTATTAATGTTATTAATTGGGAAAGAATCATTATAATTGTCTCCTCATGGTTTGTTGTACCACTCATTAGTATTATAGTGACTATACTACTCTATTATGCTATATCATTTTTCTTGAATCGAGCTTCAGTAAATTCTTTACCTCTAATAGCTACATCCCTTTATACAGCATTCTTGTTTATTGTACTATTCCTTTTAATATTAAAGAATGGAGGATTAAATGAAGTAGTATATGCTTTAGGCTATTCATTATCCTTTGCATGTGCCACAGGAGTACTCTTTTATCTACTATTCAAAATAAAAATACCCAAAGCTTCAGAAGAAGCCCGTAACTTTACATATAAGGTATTATTGATTATGGCTGTTGCAACCATGGCTTTCAGTCATGGCGCTCATGATGTCGCTAACTCCGCAGGGCCCTTAACCGGAATAATGGTCATAGCATTTAAACATACAATTCCTTATAGGATAGGTATTCCATATAGTATTCTTGCTTTATGTGCTGCAGGCATATCAATTGGTATTCTTATGTGGGGTTATAGCGTTGTAGAAACAATTGGAGAAAAGATAACAACTTTAACTACTCAATCAGCGTTCATAGCCCAGTTTTCCGCTTCGTTAATAGTATTGGTTATAACTAGACTTGGTATACCAACATCTACTACAGGAGCAATTATCGGAGCCGTAGCAGGAGTGGGTTTTGCTAGAGGGATAAGAAATGTTAACATAAAGTTACTTATTAAAATACTCATAATATGGGCTATAGCTGCACCTATAGTTGCTTTATTAGCAGCATTATTCCTGAGAATATTACTCATAATACTCTAGGTTCATCCAAGCTAATTTCTGGTTATACTGATTTGTTACTATAAGGGAACTCATTAATCCCTAATTTCTTTTTAAATAACACGGTCATACATTTTTCTAGGACGTTAAGGCAATGTTTATTATTCTCATAATTTAATCCCTTAATTCCTTAGTACAATTTTTCTAAAAGATAAATTTATAAGAGTCCTTAGTCATGTAACCACAATAGTATATATACTCTCCTGTAGACTACAAAGAAGTATATAGGGTGAAAAATACTTTATGTTCATGCTAATGTGGATTATCTTGGCCACTATCGCAGCATTTCTTGTGGCTTGGGTTAATGGCGCGAATAATGCAGCAAACGCCATAGGCACAGCAGTAGGATCCAAAGCACTTACATTAAAGAAGGCATTAATATTAACAGCTACCTTTGACTTTGTAGGAGCCATACTATTTGGTCGTTTTGTATCTAAAACCTTACTTAAAGGCATCGTTGATATTCACGCTTACACAAACCCTTATATCGTAATGTATGGCATGTTTTGTGCCCTTTTAGCTACAGGACTATGGGTTATTGCGGCAACATGGTTTAAAATACCAATGTCAATATCACAAGCCATAGTAGGTGGAGTCATGGGTTTAGGTTTAGGTACACTTGGTCCAGGAGTTATCGATTGGGGTAAAATATCCATCATCTTATTTTCTTGGTATACGCTTCCCTTCTTTAGCGGACTAGTTGCTATAGGAATATACTATTTCATGAGCAAGTATCTGGCTAAAATCTCTATTAATAAGCTTCCCATTATGTCAGTTATCCTATTCGCTATATTCGTATTCACTACAGTATTTCTTCTCTCAGTAAAAACCATGAAGATGAGTGATTTAGTATTTGCCTTAAAATACTCAATAGGATTAGCACTGGCATTATCAGTACCATTCTATATTATATTTAAACATAAAATGCCGAAAACTCTTGAAGGAGCCAACCGTTATACTTACAGAGCATTACTTATAATGGCAGCCGCCACTATGGCTTTTAGCCATGGGGCTAATGATGTAGCTAATTCCGCAGGGCCATTAACTGGTGTACTTATCATAGCGTTTGAACATAGAGTGCCTGCAGTTGTAAGTATACCCATGGAGGTTCTCGCTCTATGTGCTGCGGGTATAGCCATAGGTATTCTTATGTGGGGTTATAAAGTTGTAGAGACTATAGGTGAAAAAATAACGACATTAACAGTTCAAACAGCATTTATTGCACAGTTCTCTGCATCAATAGCTGTACTCATAGTGACGAGGCTAGGTCTGCCTGTCTCAACAACTGTCGCTATAGTTGGCGCAGTAGCTGGTATAGGATTCGCTAAAGGTGTAAAAAATGTTAACATAAAACTATTAATGAAAATAATTACTGTATGGACTGCAGCAGTACCTGTTGTTGCATTAATGTCAGCAATTTTCTTAAGGATTATATTATACTTTATGCCACCAATATTCTAATTAAAGCTAGTTAATGTAAATAGTATTTTAATGATAAATTACATTTTCCTTATTGCTATAGCTCTTATATAGTCAGCTGCATCTTCACAAGCATCAGCAACCTCTTCTAGAGCATGATTAAAGTCGTCAAGTAGTACTACTAAGCCTATTGGAGTTATCTTGTTAGAGTACTTCATTAACATTCTTCTATTATTTATATCCGCTTCATCTGCCTTTTCCTCCAATTCCTCTACCTTCTCTGCTAAGTCACTTGCTCTTTTATAGTCCTCTTCAAAGAGTGCCCTTGCCGCTAGACATAGCATATCTGCTGTCTCAATATCAAGTCTTATTAATGTTTCAAATCCTTCTCTGAGCTCTGCAGGTACCTCAAGGTAAGGTATTATTGTGAGTATTCTTACGGCTTCCTTTATCCAGTCTGGTATTGCATCAAGTCTCTTTATGAGGTGGAATAAGTCCTCTCTTTCCTCAGGAGGTATTGTTGTTGATGCTGATTCTAGTAAGTCTATTATTTCTCTTCTTATTATATCAGCATCCTTCTCCTTCTTCATACACTCTGTGAAAATGGTCATTGCCTCTCCGGTTCTCATAGTACTTAGTAAATTAACCCCACGTCCAAAGTTTTCTATAGTTTCATGTAGCTTCTCCAAATATTCGTAAATAAGATTTCTTATTTTCTCATATACTTCATTACTCTTTGATGGCATGATTTCACCCTTAAACTTGGTTATCTGATGAGACTAAGGTTATTGACCTTATTACATGGGGTATGCTTCTAATTGAGGTTACTACTTTATCTAATTCTCTTAGCGAGGATACTTCAACTCTTACAACGATATCATACTCTCCATAGACTACCTTTACTTCACTTACGCCATTTAATTGTTTTATTCTCTTAGCTACTTCGTGCTCTTTTCCTATATCAGCTAATAGTAGTATGTATGCAACGATTTTCTCCACGAAAAACACCTACCCTTAGTAAAGTAAGCTTATATCTACTTAAACTATACTATTCATCAAACCATTCTTTTACTAAACTATATCTTCATTTTA
>Ga0190367_1000712_pt1 | contig 22317 bp, 20 predicted proteins | sample 4872181011_MG_FD_171838 | JGI IMG/M metagenome (GOLD analysis project Ga0190367, IMG submission 171838) | Hydrothermal vent microbial mat bacterial communities from Southern Trench, Guaymas Basin, Mexico - 4872-18-10-11_MG | ecosystem: Environmental > Aquatic > Marine > Hydrothermal vents >...
ACATTACTAGGAGTATATTGGCGTCACTAGCCCTATATGACCAACTTATAAAGGCATACAACCCGATACCCGTCGAATTACGCCAGCCACACATGTCGATGCTGACAGCATACCTAACCTTATCGATCTCAGGAAAACTTCTAACAAAATTTTCAGCCCCATGCAGTCCAGTTTCCTCAGAGTCCGAAACTAGGAAGATAATCGAATATCGAGTATCCCTATCCTTAAGAGCCCTTGCAAGCTCTAGGAGAATTGCAACGCCAGCACCGTTATCATTAGCTCCCTCAATAGTCCTGGGAACAATATCCCTATGAGCCACGAGGACTATGTACTCATCGGTTAAGCCGTGCTTTACAGCATATACATTAATTCCAACAACGCTTTCACGTTTAAAATTAACAGTAGAGAAGTTAATCACATAGGTCTCCAGGTCTAGGGATTTAAAGTAGTCCTCAACCCAACGTGCAGCTAACGAGTCATTCAAGGTACCAACTACCCTATACTTGTAGTTACGTACTAAATGCTTCAATAACGAATAGGCTTTAGTGCCGTTAAAACACGTGTCACCGCTATAGACGTCGATATTAATATTTGTTTGAAGGCTTAAAACTAGGATAATTAACGGAATAATATATGAGACTGCAAAAACATTTTTCTTCATCGAAAACACCATGTCATAGGCTAGTATTTATAGTGATTTCTACTGCTTATTTATGTATTCTTCTAGAAAAGTACATTTAAAGCTCTTAGCGGCAAGTCTAACCCGCTAGCTATTATATAACTCTAGTAGGAAGAAGAGTAGTTTCTCCCTATCTACTACCTGAACATTTTTCGGGTATCGCCGATGAGGTTTTCCAGCCTTTACCTCCACCCTTAAGCTATCTACAACCACATCGATTTCATACGCATTCCTATAATAGTATACCTTACCATATTTCCTAAACATATGCTCCTGAACTATTTGCTCATATAATGCTGACTCAAGATACGGCGTACCCGTCCAGTCTGAAAAAAGCTGGAGAAGCAAGGGATCCCGGAAAAAGAACTTTTTCTCCCGCCGATAGAGGATCCTCCTCCTCTGTCTAAGGTAAGCCACGTTAATTAAGTAGAGGTCACAGAAGAACTCTATATAGCTTTGAACAACCTTATAGGAATACCCAGAGGTCCTTGTAGCGAGAGCCCTATAGCTCGCTGAAGATGGGGAAGTAGATATAATAGATGATAGTACCTCCCTTGCTATTTCAAGACTTCTACCATATCGCACTATTTCACCGATATAGGCAGACAGAATATCATCATACGGGTATTCATTTATACTTGGAGGAAATCCCCCAGTTACAATATACTTCTCAAATAACTCCTCTATCTCCCCCGGATGTAGTTCAGGCTCGATATTGTACAACCTAACGTATTCTGAAAAACTTAAAGGCATAACCTCAATCGTAACTCCTTCTCTCTCCTACCGGGAAAAAACTCCACATCCCGTCTAACTTAATCCCTGGTGGGGGGATTAAGTCTAGATAGAAAGCCAGATATCATGAGAACTTATATTTCTCAAAAATATAAAAATTGCGAATTTAATATTCTTACAATAATATATAAAACATTGAGAAAAACTTATATCTTCACTATATATTTAATTACCTCCTATAGCATAATTAAAAAAATAACTACTTAAACTGAATCTACCTAAACCTTCTCCTACCTCCTCTGCCTCTACGGAATCCTCTCCTAAATCCAGGTATTCTTTGCTCAGATAGGTTATTTTCCTCATTAACTTCCTCAATTTCCTCCTCAGACTTCTCCACAGAGCCCCTACGGCCAACATTAAGCCTAAGGGAATTCCTGAAGACGCTTACATAGCCGTTCTTAACAACTATAGTGGAGCCCTCATGCTCCCTAACAGTATCTATATTATCATCCCAAAGAGTCATCTTAATAACTCCAGTCTCGTCGCCAACTAATGCCTCAGCGACCCTATGCCCCATGCCGTCATGTCTGGATACAACGGTTTTCTCAGAGCCTACCTCTAGCACCTTAACCCTTATATCAAATCCTCGAGAGGAGGTATTTAGTTCTCTAACCTTAACCAACCTACTTTCTCCCATCCTAATCACTTGGCTAATGCAGGACATAAGGCGGGCAACACATATTAATACTTTTCTATTCACGAAGCTATTTGATAATTAATTCACAAGAAATACACCATATTGATGCAGAACGTTAACCCACTTACGTACACATAATAAAAACTAATTACCATGATAGCTTCTATCATATAGGGAAAAGAAATGTACTTTCCATTGAATGGTGTAGGCAGATATGCAGCATGATAGATGTCAAGTTGAAGTAGATGTTTCTCCACTTGAAAACATGTTAAAGATAATTAATTATCTTAAAAAACGTGAGCGCATTAAATTCTCTCAGCTAAAGGAACTCCTTAATAGTAGAGCCTATAGATACATGCTTTTCACTCCCTTCCTAATAATGATGATAATTGCCGGCTTCCTATGGTCGTGTCTCCACTACATCGAAACTACGCCATTTAGTAGGAAATTCTCCCTCTCCCTTAAACTTACCAGTACGCTGGGAGTATGCGGTCCCATAAAGATGTGTATTATATATGTAATATTCATTGTCATCGGCATATTCATCTTCATAACTTCCATACCATTCTCAACAGCGGAACTATTCTACTCCCTCTTCAGAAGCTCACCTTCTACACGTTTATAGTCTTCATAATACCAAGCATCTCCGGCCTAATCGAAGCACACATATGCTATAGGCACGGATACCATGTGAAAAACTATTCCTAGGCCTCATATTAAAGAACACAATTATACTAATCTTCATACTCATCCACGGATTAATGTTTAAGATAAATCTAATAAGCTACCTTAACTCACAAAACATACTATATATAGCATGGAGCTTCATATTTTCAGGCCTACACTTCCCGGAATCTATACCGATCAGCAAAAAGATAAAAGCTATCTCTAATAGCAGCTAAAAAGATAGAACTAACGTAATTTCCAAATCTTAGTGTGGAGCATCTATGTACCTATATGGTACACTACTATATGGCTAGGTACACAAACTCATCTACATCCATCCGCCGAAAGGATACATATTATATACCGCACAAAGCCTCAACGTAAACACAAGAATAAATTAATGAATAGAAGCAAAAGCCTAACAGCAACCACAGAACCGAAAGCCTTTTATAGTATTTTATAATTAAAAGTCTCAGACTTTAAAGTCTGAGACTTGAGAGTATGAAATTCATAAATCGAGAGATCGAACTTAAAGTCCTGGAGGAAGCTTGTAGAAGCGGAAAGGCGGAGCTAGTTATAATCTACGGTAGAAGGAGGATAGGTAAAACAACCCTACTTTCGGTTTTTGCTAAACATAGAAACGCCATATATCTTATAGTAAACTTTGATGAACGTGAACCAGCTCTAAGGGATTTAACGTCACAATTTCTAGGCCAAGTAAAACTGCCATATACACCGTTAATTCAGTCTTTTTCAGACCTATACCTACTCTTTAATCAAGTTAATGCATCAATCATTATAATAGATGAATTTCAAAGGCTACACAACACGGGCGGCGTAACAGAGCTACAGCATATCTGGGACCGGCATCTATCTAAAGGCCATAAGATAATCATCCTATGCGGATCATCCGTAGGAATGATGGAGAGGATAGGCTTATCCTATGAATCGCCGCTCTACGGTAGAGCAACCAGAGTACTAAAGATAAAGGAGCTAGACTACGGAGCAGCTAGAAGCTTCGTGGAAAAATACGGTGAAGAGGATAAAGTTAGAACATACGCAGTTTTCGGGGGGACGCCTGGCTACCTTGCACTGATAGACGATGAAAAATCCCTGCTCCAGAACATTAAAAACCTAATACTGGATCCAGGCGCAACACTGAGAGAGGAACCGCTAACTCTACTATCCATGGAACTCAGGGAGCCCACCAGATACATACAGGTTCTTGAGGCAATAGCCCAGGGAGCAACAAAGCTAGGGGAAATAGCCAGCAAAACGGGCTTCAAGACAAGCGACATAGCCAAATACATCCGAATACTAGAGAAAGAGCTGGATCTCATAGAGAGAAAATACCCGATACTGGAGGAGGGAAAGAGGGGGAAAGCTAGATACTACCTTAAAAACAACTTCTTCAAATTCTGGTTCAGCTACATATTCCCCCATATAAACCTGCTGGAATTCGGTCTACAGGATAGAGTACTCGACATAATCGAGAGGAATATAGACATCTATACATCAAAAGTATTCGAGGATATAGCGCTACAACACTTCATAAGCCTCTCACATGAAGGAGCCTTCGAATTCACAAAAATAGGGAAATGGTGGCAAAAGGACATAGAAATAGATATAGTGGCAATAGACGAGAAAAAACTAAATACATACTTCATAGAAGTAAAGTGGACTAAAAAGCCCGTAGACAAGAGGGAGCTATACAAGCTAATATCAAAAGCCCAGGAATTTCCATGGATGAGGGATAGGAGAAGGGAAACATACGTAATGTATTCAAAAGCTGGATACACGTTCGAAAAGGAGGAAAACATATACACGTTTACGTTAAAAGATATTCAAACCCATTTCAGCAAGAATAAACCTAAAATAAAGGTTATAAACTAGGAGGCATTTAGGATTTTGCAAATAACTAAACTCCTAAAAGATTACTTAACAGCAATGCTACTCGATACAGCACGTAAATCATCCTCATCCAATACAACCCCTAAAACCATTCACAATTCTATAGCACGCTCTTTATCAACCTCAACACGATAGGTCAAAAGCCAGCATTAACCAGCTTACGTAAATGCGCAATAAGCAGAGGCTTCGAAATACCAAGACTCTCCCTAAGCTCTCTCCTCAGCCAAATCTCCAGACACTAAACTACTCCCTCAGCTCCTCAATATCCTAAAGTCTAGGATAGCTTCAAGGAGTATATTTTCGGAGAGACTTAAACACCCCTATCAGCGGATTACCGCTGATAAAATACCCTTTTCATTCTCCTCTACTACCTATTCTACTGCATATGGTGTTTAAGTCTCTCTATATGAGAATGCGAATTTGGATGAGGTATTAGGTTAAAAATAATCTGGGGATTTTATTTGAAGTATTCTTGGATTGGAGGTACTACTTGCTTCTTCCTCGACATTAATCCCTTAATGTAGTATGCGTTTTCTCCTCTCGGCTCAAGCTCATATACTCTGCCGAATATTTCCTTGAATAGCTCCGGCTTTTCGGAGACGTAGAGGAGTAGGCTCCCCCTATTAATTATGTCAGTGAGCATCATTATGAGCAATCCATAGTTTCTCTCGGAGGCCAGCGTCTTCATCTCCCTAAGTATTTCATTGCGTTTAGCTTCAACCTCGCTTAAATCAACTGTTTCAACCTGCCCTATACCCACCTTAACTCCGCCGAAAATGTACTCCTTGAAGTCGGTTAAAATTATCTCCCTAGGGGTCTTCTCAGCTATCCTAGACTTAGCCTTAAACATATCTATTCCAAGCTTCTCCAGATCCTTTAGGCCAGCTATCTCAGCAAGCCTATGAGCTACCTCCTTATCCTCCTCAGTACATGTAGGGGATCTGAATATAACGGTATCTGATAGTATGGCTGAAACCATGAGCTTCGCCAGGTCGGCTGGTATCTCGAATTCCCTATTAAAGAAGAACTTAGCGATAATAGTTGTAGTTGAGCCTATGGGCTCAATGTGGACGAAGATAGGCTTGGCTGTGACGAAGCCCCCCAACCTATGGTGATCTATAATTTCAAGTATCTCGGCTTCATCGTAGCCATCGACCATCTGGCTTGCCTCGTTATGGTCAACTAAGATAAGCTTTTTACCCCTTGCATTTTCAAGCAACATGGGAGGCTCTGCCCCAAACTTCTCAAAGACAAACTTTGTCTCAGGATTAAGTTCACCAGCCCTAGCTGCTACAGCATCTAGTCCAAGCCTTTTCTTAAACTCAGCGTAAGCCATAGCCGAGACAATAGTATCAGTATCAGGTTTCTTATGGCCGATGACATATACGAGCATAAAGGTCACCTAGAAAAAATGGGAATAACTGATATTTTTATTATTCGGGCGGTGGAGCCGGATACTCGGCTCAACGACTACAGCTGTTCCGAAGGCTGTAACAACAATGAATCCCTCAATTATCTCAAAGTCTACTCCAACTATAGCGTTTGCGCCCATATTCATAGCCCTATTCCTAAGGTCATTTAAAGCTTCATCCCTAGCTTTCTTAAGCTCCTCGAGATACGCCTTTCCTCTACCGCCCACTAACGCCTCTACTCCAGCTAGAATCTTCCCCTAAACCTCTAGTCCTAATGCTCATGCCATAAACAATTCCCAGAACTTTAACTATCCTGTAACCCGGAATGTTTGGAGTAGTTGCTACGATTATCGATGGCTATATAATGCGTTCGCAAAATTTTAACGGAAGCATGTATAAATTATCTTTAGAAAGTAAGAGCTGAAATTCACATTTAATAACTATATTTTTAAATCAAAATGAACATCTTTTAGCTTAACTCGAAGATTTGATGATGATGAATAGCATATTTCATTTTACTAGGCTACACGGTTGGCGTGTATACGTCAGCTATTTGTAATCGAAAAACTTAAAAATATTTGAAAAGAAACAGTTATATTGAATATATTAAGCATTAAAATAGATGCAATGGAACAATAATTTTTAAAACATATTTTTCAGCCTAAAATTACTGTATTATAATAAATTAAAAATGTTAAAAATGCTTTAAATTACTTTATGGGGAAAATTTTCATGGAATAATCTGCTCATAATTCAATTCCTTAGCCTTAAAATTCTAATATTTCTCTTTTTAAAATTAAAGAGTATAGCTGAAATTGGGCTTTTTCGAGTAAAAAGGCTTATTAACATGGTATTTAGAGGGATAAAGACCGAGAGTTAAATATCTGGTTAGGATAGGGGAGGTATGGGGTGAAGAAGGAAGACTCGAGTAAACTTTTGCTCATAAACAACTTCATACAGAGTTTTAGGTGGAGTATAGTCAGCCCCTTTATGCCGCTATTCTATTATTCTCTTGCTGGCAGCTTTGCAGTACTGAATATAGTGAACTATTCATCCTCAATTATAGCTTCAATATTCGCCATAATATGGGCTAGAATATCCGATAGCTATGGAAGGAGGAAGCCGTTCATCATTTTATCGTATATAACGGGCATAGCTACAACCTACATGCTTGCACACATTAACACGATATATGAACTGCTCATACTGAAAATTGCTGGAAGCATTATTGGAAGTGCTGGCGGCTCATCCTTCTCAGCTCTGCTTGCAAAGAAGTTTAAGAATAATAGAGGCAAGGTCTTGGGTACGTATAATGCGTTGGGCATAGCTGGAGGAATAATAGGAAACCTGATCTCAGGCTATATCTACGAGAACTACGGCATACGCGCCACGCTAGAGTACATATCATACTCAACCGTAATACCTCTGGCTATAGTCCTCCTAATAGATGAGGAGCCTGAGGAGAGGAAGCCTTTAGATATTAAATCTATGTTTAAGCCGCCTAAGATCCCCAAGAGCTTCATTAAATACTATCTGTATCACCTCTACGTATGCGGTAAGGGGGCTGTTACGGGCGGAATCTACGCAATATACTTTATCAACTATCTAGGCGGCTCTCCGCAGGAGTGGGCTATGGTAGTAACCTTAACCTCCTTCCTCTCCCTATCCTCCCCATTCTTCGGAAGCCTCGTCGATAAATACGGCGTAAAATTTGCCTATTACTATTCGGCTATCGGCTGGATACTCCTCGACATAGGCTATATTCTAGCGAACGACCCCGTAACATTTGCTATAATATTCGTGCTACCAATAAGCGCTGCGTATTGGGTAGCATACAATAAAATTATATTTGATGCAAGCGATAAGTCTGAGAGAGCATCGTTCTTCAGCTATCTAGGATTAATTTCATCACTCTCCTCAATGGCCATAGGAGTGACTGCTGGCTACATAGCCGATATGTTCGATCCAAGATCTCTGCTAATTATCTCCGCAATATTGTCGGTAACAGGGCTTATCCCACTAAGAATACTGTTCAGGGATGAATGTCTACATCGCCGGCTATGCTCGATAAAATAACCTAATTTTTAATTTTTCTAAATAGTATAGTGAGATTAATACTATATTGTCTTACCTATTAACATTGGTTTTACAATGATGCTAAGGAAGTATATGGAAAATGCATATGTTTTGAGGTTTAGGAGTATCCTATTAACGCATAGTATATCTCCTTCGCCTTAACGTTCGCTTCCCTTATTCTCCGTCTATTGACCTTATTTCTACGATCGTAGGTTAGTAGCCCGTTAAGTTCTCCCTCAACATCGTAGAGCTGCGTATAGCAGTAGCCAGCTATACCCTTAAGTTTAGCAATATTAATTACAGCTTTTTCATAGGTTTCCAATAGATCATTTACGTTATCGAACCCATCTCCATAGTAGCATACCGGACGCCTAATTATAGGCTTCTGCCCCTTCAATCCCCATCCACCAAACTCGCTTAAGACTATAGGTTTACTGGTATAGTCTATTTTTGAGGTAAATATTCTCCCATATTTAATCAGGAATTCCCTTGTTTTGTAGGCTTCGTTCCAGCTTTTCCTAAACTCTTCCGGGCTGACATCGACGGCTATACTGTAGTCGTGTATATCGAGTATATCGGTAACTACGTGAGCATATCCGCTGGTGTCAACTACGGGTCTAGTTGGATCAAGCCTCTTAGTCCTCCAGTATATTTCACTTATAAAGAACATAGCATAGGGGTCGCTCCTAGCCTCGCTCCTCTCGTTAAATGGAACCCAAGCTATAATACATGGATGATTGTAGTCCCTCAGAATAATATTCCTCCACTGACTCCAGAAGACCTCGAGATTCTCTCTCTTTAAACTCATACCCCAATCAGCCATTTCAAGCCATACAAGTACTCCAAGCTTATCGGCAAAATAGAGGTATCTAGGATCGGGAGGTTTCTGATGGGCTCTAACGCCATTAAATCCCATATCAAGTAGCGCCTTTAAATCCTCCTCAAACCTCTCCACGCTTGATGGAACATATATGCCATCTGGATAATATCCCTGATCCAGGGCAAACTGCAGAAACACCGGTTTACCGTTAAGAAGTATTTTATTCCCGCTTACCTCAATTCTACGGAAGCCTACGTAGGAATATATCCTATCAACCTCCTCTCCTGACTCCTCGTCCACTAGAATCAAGGATAAGTCGTATAGTACCGGATTATCAGGAGACCAAGGCTCAACACCATCAACTTTAAGCATTACTGTCATCTCCTTGGAGGCAACCATCTCCGAGCTAGCTAAAACCTCGCCGTTTCTTGAGACCTCAACCCTAAGCTTAAGCTTATCGATGAGTCCATCGAGGAAAGCCTTCAACGTAATACTTCCATCGATATCAGCATTAACCGTAAAATGGTCTACGTAGCCCCTACCTGTAAACTCGATCCATACGGGCTGCCATATTCCAGTAACCCTACTGTAAAGAACTCCCCTAGGATAAAGCCTACTATCCTGCTTGCCCCTAGGCTGATCTCCGTGCCTATCGACGACCCTAACTACAAGCACGTTATCCTCAGACACGAGACCCGTTAAATCGAAACTGAAGGAATCATATCCACCGACGTGTTCCCCAAGTTTCCTACCGTTAAGCCAAACCGTAGCTTCATAATCAACTGCTCCGAACTTAAGTATGGGCTTTAAGCTCCTATATTGGCTTGGAATCTTAAACTCCCTAAGATACCACACCACATCATGAAAACAGTTATCACCGATACCGCTAAGCTTACTCTGAAAAGGATAGGGGACATTTATCTCCAAATCATAGTTATCGGGATTCAGACCGTACTCAACAGGTTCCTCATAATCGTCGAACATAAACTTCCATTTACCTTGAAGATCTAGCCAAAGATTTCTCCTAAAATCAGGCCTAGGATACATGTATTCTAGAATGACGTGATAATGTTAAATACTTTTCGTATAAAAACGCGGATCAGCTAAAATCATTTAAAATATGGCTTAATCGGGTAAAATTGATGAAACCACTTCTTATAATCTGTTTAGCGGTACTCCATTCCGGGTAGAATCTCGCAAAAAAGAGTTATGCTTATTATAACTAAAAATTAATGAGTAGCTAGGTGGAAACATGAGCGAGAAAACCTCTAGGCTACCTGGTTTCTATAAGCTTACCCTTGAGGAGAGGCTTAAGAAGGTAGCTGAATTCGCCAACCTAACCGATGAGGAAGTAAACATGCTGAAGAAGGAGGGTAACTTAAGCCTAGACATTGCTCAGAGAATGATTGAAAACGTCATTGGAACAATGGCCTACCCCTTCGCAGTAGCCGTAAACTTCCTAATAAATAATAAGGACTACCTAATCCCAATGGTTCTCGAGGAACCTTCGGTGGTAGCTGCAGCCAGCAACGCCGCTAGAGTGATGAGGAAGTGGGGCGGAATACACACCACAAGCACAGGACCAGTAATGATAGGGCAGATACAGCTCGTAAACGTAGAGGATCCATTTGGAGCTAAAATGACGATACTCGAGCATAAGGATGAAATAATTAAGATAGCAAATGAGCAGGATCCAATACTAGTTAAGCTCGGCGGCGGAGCTAAGGACGTAGAGGTGAGGGTCATAGATTCACCCAAGGGACCAATGGTAATAACACACTTAATAGTGGACGTCAGAGACGCTATGGGGGCAAACGCCGTAAACACTATGTGCGAGAAAGTTGCCCCCCTAATAGAGAGAATAACTGGCGGGAGGGTTTATCTGAGAATAATATCAAACCTAGCAGACAAAAGGCTTGTAAGAGCACGGGTTAAGGTCGATAAAAACGATATAGGAGGAGAGGAGGTAGTAGATGGCATCGTAATGGCCTGGGCGTTTGCGGCAGCAGACCCCTATAGAGCAGCAACTCACAATAAGGGAATACTAAACGGTGTAATCGCTGTAGCATTAGCGACGGCACAGGATCATAGAGCAATAGAGGCTGGAGCTCATGCATACGCGGCCAAGACCGGTAGATACCTACCTTTAACTGTATGGGAGAAAGATAAGGATGGAAACCTGGTAGGCACATTAGAAATGCCTATGGCCGTGGGAATAGTTGGAGGAGCAACAAGAGTTCATCCAGTAGCTAGGATAGCATTGAAAATACTGGGTGTGAAAACGGCAACGGAACTAGCTGAAATAATGGGAGCAGTAGGATTAGCGCAAAACTTCGCAGCCTTAAGAGCTCTAGCAACTGAGGGAATACAGAGGGGCCATATGAAGCTTCACGCTAGAAATCTGGCAATGCAAGCTGGAGCTACGGGAGAGCTGGTCGATAAGATAGTTGAAATAATGGTTAGGGAAGGCAAGATAAGATACGATAGAGCCGTAGAGTTAGTTGAAGAATTTAAGAAGAAGGGTAAGCTTTAACGTAAAGAATTTAAATTTTAATTTAGCTTCATTTTCTATATATCGTAGTCAGGTTCATTATCTTGCGATACTTCAAAGCCCAGCTGAAACCCCGATCCGCCGGGAGGAGGCATTCCGGGGGTACCTCTATAATACATCATTTTATAGCATTCGTTAACTCCTTCGTCACTTGTCACTTTAATTACGGATGCTAGTGAACCTAAACTTATGATGAAGAGGCCTATAGCTATGAGGATAACTCCAACTATAATGCTTGCTAAATTTAATTCTGAAAGACTTGTAAAGTCCATTGTAATAAGGTAGGTTATGAGTGAAGATCCTCCAAGTAATAATCCAACATAGAATATTATGCCGCCTATAATGCTCCATAGTATAGAGAATACTATAACCTTAATAGCGAGCCAGAAACTCCTTCCCCAACCAGCCATACTAGACTCCGATTAAGTTATCGAACATACATCTATATAAACTTTGTCTTTAAATGCATAATGTGATAAAAAATAGAATAATTATCATTTAAAGAAATATATAATGCATAAAATACATTCAGATTGAACTATGGGTATTATCAATTCACTGGAATGAATATATTAAACATACAGCGTTTATCCTAGCTATTTTATTCATTTTAAAGTTCTATAAGTAAAAATTCAGGCGGATAATGGAATTAAAATATTATCATATTAGGTTTAGGTAATGAGCTATTAGTCCTGTAGCTATAGTTAACGCTAAAATTGGTGCTGCTATCTTAAGGCTCCTACTTATTGCCTCTCCCTCTAGTCCTTTCCCTCTTAATGACATCGAGCCTACCACAGCTTTTGCTGGCGAGATCATACTCCCCAATCCTCCTCCGATATTCTGGGACGCCAGTATCAAGTATTTATTCAACGACAGCTTTTCGGCATACGAGTACTGGAGTAGGGTGAATATAATGTTTGAGGCAGTATTGCTTCCCGTTACGTATGTTCCAATGAAGCCTACTATTGGTATGAGGGGCACATAATAATATCCGAAGCTTTCAGCAAGAGCTTTAGCCAGTTCCTCCATCATCTTTAGGCCTTTAGACATATCGGCCGACATCGTAAGGACGATTATGGCTAATACCGATTTATACGAGTCCTTTAGCGTTTCTTTTCCTATGCTTAGAAGTATCCCTACATTACTAATGTACTTTATGTGGAATATGAGTGAGGTCGTTATCACTAGGAGGCTTGTCTGTGCAAATCCTCTAAATCCGAGGATATTTCCAATCATTAAGATTAGCGCCAAGGTGAGGTATGGATATAATGGGATAAGCACCTTAGAGGCTCTCTCCCTATAGCTTAGATAGATTACTATCATAAATACGAGAATACTTGAAATCATGGCTGAATAGTTTAGGAGGATGGGTGATAAAACGAGCATAGTGATAGGCGCCAGGTACGCGGGGAGGGTTTGCTTTATTGACATCCTGTACCTTAGCGATAAGATAGCTATTGTAAATATAAGCGCTATAACCATGTAGATACTGGTATACAGGAACATTTCCTCCTCAGGTAAACCGGTTAACTCAGGTATAACAAGCGTGGGTATTCCAAGCGAGGCGAAAGGTACAGCCCAAGAGTGACCTACTAAAACCATAGTTAAAGCGTCTACTGGCGTGATACCAAGCGAAACTAGAAGTGGGGCAACTATAGTCACAGGTATTCCGTAACCTGTCAAATTCTCTATAAATCCAGAGAAAACTACTGATAGGAGCGGTATAACGGCTTCCCTGTTGCCGCTAACTGCCAGCTCTTCTCTAAGCTTCTTCTCAAAACCTATCTTCACGTAGGTTTTGTAGAAGAATAGTGCGGAAACAACTATTAGCGAAATTTTAAAACCGGATAGTGCTCCATTAATTAGGGATCCTGGAATAACTCCTGTTAAGCCTAGGTTCACGGAGGCTATAAGGCATAGAATCATCATTATAATACCGGCTTTAAGGACGCTAATTTTAAATATCGATATCAAAAGCAGAGGTAGTAAAACATATGTTAATGCATAGAGAACCAGTAGCAAGCTATCACCACTATTTTACGGCTAAATAGGCTAACATTTTAAATAAAATGGTAAATATATAGTTTAGTGGTTGTATGAGAGTGAACGTTAGGTTTAAACTATGGCTTGAATACAACGGCAAGCCTATAATCGGATATGGTGGCGCGAATCTCCTAAGGCTTATAGATGAATATGGCTCAATATCTAGGGCTGCCGAGTCCCTCGGTATATCGTACAAGTTCGCTTGGAACTACATTAAGAAAATTGAGGATAGGCTAGGCTTAAAGATAGTTGAAACACATAGAGGTGGGACTAGTAGAGGGGGAGCTAGGTTAACCGATGTAGGCAGGGAGCTCATGGAAACCTACTTCCACTACTATAATTTAGTAAATGAAGCGTTAAGGGAGGGGAGAGGCTAAGATTTAAGAAGCATACGGTTTAAACTATAGCTGGTGTTATATTTGAGATGGGAGGAGCTAACTTCTTCGGATTTTAAGATGTTAGATAAGGATAACCTGGTGGCAATAATAGTTGTGGGCTCAATAGAGGTGCATGGACCACACTTGCCATTAGGGACGGATACTATACTTACGTATGCAGCCGTATTAAAGGCAGCTGAAGTTGAGGATGCTGTAGTCCTACCGCCCTTATATTACTGCTATGTCCCGGAGAATAGGAACTTTGAGGGAACGATAACTATTTCAGGAGATACTTTCATTAAGCTTCTGGAGGAGATTTGTGACGAGGTTTATAGGAATGGCATAAAAAAGATACTTATTGTAAATGGACATGGAGGAAACGTTAGACCATTAAGGCTATTTCTGAGGGAGATGCTACGCAAGGGTAAACGCTACCAGCTGTACATAGTTACTGACGCTTGGTCTCCCTTCTCCAAGGAGATATCCGAGGTAAAGGAAAGTAAGGTCATTGGTCACGCATGTGAAATTGAGACAAGCCTGATAATGCACGTAAGGCCCAATTTATGTAAACTAAATAGGGTTAAGGGCGAAGCCAAGCTGGGGGTAGAGAAGGTAGTTGAAGGAGTTGAGGCAATGGTAGACTGGATAAGCTATGCCATCGAGGGATACGTAGGCAACCCACTACTGGCTTCAAAGGATAAGGGCGAGAAACTGTTCAATGCATGGGTTAGGGGTCTAGTGGAGATTATAAGAAATATTAAGAGCGATAAACAATATCCAAAGATACTCGAACAATATTACAGGAACTCTAACCTAAAATAGGTTTATTAGCTTCATCCCCCTCCGGCTGGGGGAAATATACATATTTCATCTCCGTCCCTTACTAGAGTATCGAGTTTATCCAGGAACTCAACATTAATACCGTTTACAAGAATCTTATACATCTTCTTTATGGAGCCTTCCTCGACTATCTCCTCCTTTAATCCATCCACCTTAGATATAACCTCAATTAAGCGCGTAGAGTTTCTGTTCAGCTTAACAGTCTTTTCCTTGCCGAATTTATCCCTTAACGTGGCAAAAAATAGGATAGTTATTTTCATATGATAATAATTAGAAAAATATAGGTTTTAAATTTTATTCAGGTAGTAGTCCTTCGCTCTCAAGTCTATCGGCTAGCTCCTTTAATCCAAGTTCCTCAAGCTTCTCCCTGGTAGGTCTTCCATCCTTCCATCCACGTAGCCTATAGTACTCTGGGAGCATTTCATCGAGCTTTACAACCTTGCCCTTACCTGGTCCCTCGGGCATCGGCTCCTTAAGTAGCCTAGCTGGCAGTGTATCATATTCTTTGCCATCTCCGAACGATAGTATATTGAACACTCTCTCAGCATTGTATATTCTCTCACCGACCTTCTTTAGCTCCTCCTCAGTTATATCCCATCCAGTTGCTCCAGTAAGTAGCATGGCGAAGTCGTCAACCCACGTGGCGAAGGTGTTGAACTTACATAGTATTAGGCTGTCAACAACAGCGAAGCCGTTCTGGAACTCGATTACTAGCGCAGGCTTACCCTTAGTCTCAAATCTATCAACTAGCTGTGGAACACCCAGGATCTCTGGTGCAATCATGTATGCTCTCAGGTGGCATCCACCTCTATTGGACGTAGCGTATCCTAATCCATGTCCCTGCGCACCTCTTGGATCATATGCAGGCAACTCCTGTCCTCTAACAACCATAGCTACCTCAGGCATACCGTATTTCTCAGCGAGTCTCTTAGCGCCCTCAGCCAAGTCGTCGCCAATACCGGATCTATATGCAGTCCTCCATGTTAACTCAACTATAGCTGCTGGATTACCCCATTCTGGAACGAGTCCCCTCAACTTCTCCTCGGGAATCTTGCCCTTCTCATACAACTCCATTAGGGTGCCTATGACGTGGCCCATGCTTATCGTATCTAATCCGAGTTCATTACATAGATAGTTGGCTTTAGATATAGCCTCCAAGTTATCCGTCCCTGTCTGGGCACCAAACGCCCACACAGTTTCATACTCGGGGCCGTCGCCCTCTCCAGCGAATGGACTATCTTTAGGTATCCTAGTGTATCTTCCACATGCAATTATACAGCCCCAACATGGCATCTTCCTAACCAGGATTTTCTCAGCGATAGTCTCTCCGCTATACTTGTCGGCTGTAGGATGAACTCCTGTCTGGAAGTTTCTTGTTGGAAGTAGTCCATGCTTATTAATTATGTTCACAAGAACTGCTGTACCGTATTTCGGAAGCGCATCTCCAGTTACGGGGCTCTTCTTAAGCTTATCAACGTTAATTCTAACGGCTTCCCTAAACTTCTCTTCATTAGCTATGGGTGGCTTCATAGTTCCTCTAACAGCGATTGCCTTAAGCTTCTTACTACCAAGTACTGCTCCATGTCCTCCTCTTCCAGCAGCCCTACCCTTATCATTTATGAGGCATGCGAACTTCACTAGATTCTCTCCAGCAGGGCCTATACACATAACCTTAATGTTCTTGTCGCCCAGCTCCTCTATCAGTATATCTGTTGTAGCGTGGGTATCCTTGCCCCATAGATGCTTAGCATCCCTAAGCTCAGCCTTACCATCGTGAATCCACAGGTACAGCGGCTTTTCAGCAGCGCCCTCAATAATTATGGCGTCGTAACCAGCAAACTTTAGCTCTGGACCCCACTTACCGCCCGACTGAGAGTCGTGAATAGTATTTGTTAGTGGAGCCTTAGTAACCGAGCACCATCTACCGCTCTCGGGAGCAGCCGTACCAGTTAATGGGCCAGTTAATATAATCAGTTTATTTGCAGGGCTGAGTGGATCCACCTTAGGATCTACTTCCTTAAGCATGAGGTATACTCCTAGACCTCTGCCGCCAATCCATTTCCTCAGAATATCCTCAGGGATCGTTTCATCCCTAAGCTTCTCATCGGTTAGGTTAACTCTCAGAATCTTACCCATGTAGCCTCCTGGCAAGAATTTCACCTCAAATAAATATTTCCTTATATAAATATACGTTTTTCGATATGTATAAAAAGTAATATCGAACCGGTTATCGCTATGTATAATAAGGTAAATAGAATGTTTAATACTATAATGAATATTCGGATCATAAAAGCAAGGCTATCCGAGAAAGTTAAGGAACTGGCTCATAAGTATCCAATAGTATATGCTGTTCTCTATGGTTCCATAGTTGAAGGTAGATATATTCCAGGGGAGAGTGACATAGATTTAGCTTTAAAGCTGAACGTAGACGATAAGGGTAGCGCCATGAAGGTTATTGAAAGGCTAATATCTGATCTTAACATAGATAACCTCGACATAGTATTAATCAACTTTGCTCCCTTCAGCCTTAAATACGATATATTAACTAGAGGGGAGGTTATCTTCTGCCGTGACCATGAAGCTCTCTTCGAGGACAGGCTTAGGATTATCAAAATGTACGATGATTGGCTTTTCATATCAAGGCATTTTATAGAGAGGGAGATAGCTAAGGTGAGGAGATGAGACCAAGCACGCTTAAGAGGCTTGAGAGATTTAACATAGCCCTAGATTTACTGAGGAAAGCCCTAAGACGTAGCAGGGAGGAATATCTGGAAAATATCGAGTTGCAGTCGATAGTTGAGAGGAATATACAGGTAGGAGTAGAATTTGTAGTGGATCTCTCCAGCTACATACTATCTCGCCTGAATATACCTACTCCGGAAACCTATGGGCAGGTTATCGTGGAGGCGCATAAGTTAGGTATATTTGATGATGAAACTGCCGAGAAGATGAGGAAGCTCATTGGGTTAAGAAATATAATAGTACATCTATATGCTGATATTTCATCTGAGATAGTCTATGATAATTTGCCCGAGATAATAGGTGTATTGAGTAGAGCGGTGAATGAATTGATAGCCTTTTCCCGTAGAAGAGGCCTCGACCCATAAGTATGCTATTTATTCTTGCTTAAGCCTGCTAATATTACGTTTACATCTGATCATTTGAAGCAGCATTTTCTGCGTATTCCGGAAGCTTTAAAATCTCTTCGATAAATCTCTCTTCTACGGACATCCATCTCCACATTTCAGCTATATCTTTGACAAGATCTCTAAGCACATCTATGGGCACATCCATGTAGTGTCTAACGATCTTATGAACAACGTTTTTAAACCCGTATCTTCTAACCAATTCCATCCAATATTCCGCTAGCTTATAGTCCTTGTACATCTCTATACTGTGCATTGCCTCACGCCATACCCTAGCCTATATCCTATAAAGCCTACATCCATGCGGCAAGGGTTCAACTATCATTACCGCTGAAGCGAGGGATCGAATCAAGAAAGTATATCTACGTGCTCTCTCGAATCTATTTCATGAAGCGTAAAATAGAATACAGCTAGATCAGCAAACCTTTAAGCGAGAAGTTTAATAATGAGCTATAAAATCTAATAATTACACGTAATGGGTGGTGGTTCTCCTGAAGCATAATGGTTTCCTCCTAGATGTATTTGAGGAAGGATTTGTTATCCCTAAGCCAAGGAGGGGTCCAAGAATACTCTTCATCGAGCTTACTACGGAATGCAATTTAAACTGCAAGATGTGTTTCAGACGCACGATGACAGAGCCTAGAGGCTTCATGGACGAGAAGCTTTTCAAAAAGATACTTAATGATGCTGAAGAGTGTGGGGTAGATTTCATATGGTTTGGAGGATGGGGCGAGCCTACATACCATCCAAAGTTTCTTGAATTTGCAGAGGATGTTAAATCCAGGGGATTCAAGCTCGGCATAAATACGAACGGTACTCTGCTTTCATCGGACTATGCGGAGAAGTTAGTTAAGCTAGGAGTTGATAGAATAACCATATCTATCGACGCAGCAATGCCTCAAACATATGCTGAAATAAGGGGAGGCGTACTTAAAAACATACTTTCAGCTACAAGCCTTATTCACGGAATGAAGAAAAGCATAGGTACATTGTATCCAATTCTCGAGTTCTCGTACGTAATGATGAAGAGTAATGCAGATGAAGTATTAAAGCTATTTGAGATAGCTGAAAAACACGGCGTTGGACGAATAATTATCTCAAATGTCATACCTATCAGTGAATCCCTTGTAAGCGAATGTATATATGGCAATAGTTTCAACTACGAGAGAATCGTAGAGAAAATAGCTATTAAAACCCTCGAGACAAACGTGGGCGCAGCCGTCCCGGAATTTGAACTTAAAACCGAAAGAAGATGCCTATTCATCGAAAACAATGCCTGCTGTGTAACCTGGAACGGCGAGGTAGCTCCATGCTACAACTTCCTGCACAACTACATAGCGTACGTATATGGTGTTAGAAAGGAGATGAAGCAAATCTCCTTTGGAAACATTAAGGATAAAAGCTTAGGTGAAATATGGAGGAGCCCCGAATACCAAAAGTTCAGATTTAAAGTTAGGTATTTCAAATTCCCCTCCTGCACCGACTGTAAGTTCCACGATATATGCGATTTCGCTACCTCAAACCTCATGGACTGCTGGGGAAACGAGCCCAGTTGCGCAGATTGCCTCTTCAGCAGAGGAATCGTTCAGTGTCCGCTATAGTCGAACTTCAATTACCGCTCCATCCTTCTTAGATACGGGAACATATACTCTCCTTTCTACTCTAAATTCTCTGCCTGATCTTAAGTCCCTACCCAATTCACTCCCATTCAAACCTAAGCCTTCAACATCTACGTCTAGTGGAACTACAACATCGTTATTCCTGGTATTAACTAGGAAGAAAACATACCTATCGTCTCCCTTATAAACTGAAGTAATTATACCCTCTATTCTGGGTCTAATATACGTTGAAAACCCAAACGCACCTAATAGCTTAGTTATAAAATTAGAGCTTGGCTTTACACCTAAAAGAAGCACGCCACCTTTACCCTTTCTCTTAAAGTATCCTACAACATACTTCCTCCCATTAACTAGCTCGGCGTAAACCCGATCTTCTTCACTCCTAGCATCGTATAGCTCAGATGCCACTATCTCGCCTACAGTCCCGCCGAAGACGTATAATTCCTCTGTTTTTAAAGTTAGCTCATGGCCATTAATCGTTATCTTAAATCTGCCTCCTCCTCTAATGGACAACAAATCTACATGTAAGTCTTCATCAATCCTGGACTTTACGCCATGTTCATTAACTGAGGGATACATTCCAAAGACGGCAAGCACAGAACCCTCTTCCATACACCTAAGCATCCTATGCCTATATTTATCGTTAAGGTAATCTAGACCCAAATAGATCATGAGCCCACCTCTATCCCTATCGACCTTTGGTTCGTATACGTTGAAGTCTAAGCCATGCCTATGAATATCTCTAAGTAAGTCGTCGAACCACCTACTCCTAATTCCCCATATATGCTCTCTAGTAACCACTATAGATACATCAGAAAGCCTAGTTAAGTCGGTGGGATCCAGCCTATTATATAGATTCACAATCTCCTTAAACACAGGGTAGAGCTCAGGCCTCACTCTACCCCATTCATTTATAGGTGAGAAATACCAATTATCCCTATTCACCAGCATATACCAGTTCCATCCAATTAGACCGAAGGCTAAGCCTAGTAAGGCCATATACCTGTAGTGTCCAGCTTCAAGAACTCCTGCACCATAGTGCCAGTCATGCCATACCCCACACTCGAATTCGGCAGACCAGGCGATGCCAGCCGTAGCCTTCAGATACCTAACTATAACACTGAACCTCACTAGATCTTCCTCGGGAACCATGTTCCTAGGATAGATATCTATACCTATTAAATCGCATATCTCCTTAAACTGGTAGAAGTTCTGCGGATAGCCCCACGGATAGGCGTTAAAGTATATCGGAATCTTCACTCCATTTCTCCTATACATTTCAGCGAGAATCGATGCGAGCTTAAGGCAATACCATTCCCTAAATTTGCAGAAATCCACGTATCTTCTAACGTCGATGAGACTATAGCGTTGAGGCAGTCTCTGGAAGGCCTTAACCTCATCGAAATCCTTAAAGTTCGTGTTCCATGCCCTATTAAGGCTATCTATATCCCCATACCTCTCCCTAAGGTATTCCTGAAAGACGCCGTTGCCGCCGTATAGCCCTAACTGCCAGCCGTAGCTCCACTCCCACGGATCTATTTCATTATCGACTTGAAGCAAAACTATACATCCATTATCATACTGATGTTTAACTATAATCCTGGATATAGCTCTAATCCATCTTTCAGCGTATTCAAGAAACTTCGGATGCATTCTATGGTATTTAGCCACGTACTCCGGCACACCAGCCCAAGGCATTTCCGAGTATATGTAGGGTCCAGGTCTAATTAAAACATACAAGCTTTTTCTTTCACATAGTTCAAGGAATCCTTCTAAATCCCTCTGCGGGCTTATCCTGCCGTTGAAATCATAGACTTCCTGTCGTATTTCATGGTAGTTCCACGGGACGTACGTTGATACGAACTTTAAACCTAAATCGACGACCTTATCTAGGACTTTACTCCAGGCCTCCCTAGGAATTCTCCAATAGTGTACCTCGCCGCTTAGAAGCCCATACCTCTTTCCATCGATAAATATCCCATTATCTTTAACTTCCACCGTCAGCTTAGACACCGAAATAATATAGTTTCACGGCTTTAAAAGTAGTAGCATTAAATCGGCTAAAAGTGTAGACGTTGATCCTGGCGGTACATGAGGGCTTGAGCCTCTCATAACGGATGTTACAATAGATGAGCTAGGAATTCAGATAATAAGCTTCGGAAGAGGTCTATAGAGGCATAAAGGAGATCCTCCCTCGGTCATGCGAGGAAGTTCAGGTTAGTAAAATATTGAGGCCAAATAAAAGGCTACTAAACCTATCACGTAAGCTACTGCAAGGCTTAATATTATCGAAAGAATTGCCCGCTTTGCTCCCCCCTCCTTATATATAGTGACTATCGTAGCTATACAGGGTACGTAGAGCGTAACCATAATCATAACAGCTAAGCTCTGGGGGAAGGTTAAACCAAGTTTCCTTATTGCTGATGCTGGATCAACCTCACCAGCTATTAGCGCAAGGGATGATATGAAAGTCTCCTTAGCTACTATCCCCATAAGAAATGTGAATGCAAGCTTCCAAGAGCTCTCCGGATCTACCGCTAGAGGGGCAAATATGGGTGCAAGCATACGGCCTATGATCACTGCATACGTCTCTTCAATACTGGCCGCAGGGCCCTCTGGACCATAAGACGTTAGGAACCATATGATTAGGCTAAGTATGAGAATTATCCCTCCAGCCTTCTTCAAGAAATGTTTAGAGTAGTCCCATGTAATCCACCATAATACCTTAGGTGAGGGTAGGTGTATCGG
>Ga0190367_1000713_pt1 | contig 22302 bp, 23 predicted proteins | sample 4872181011_MG_FD_171838 | JGI IMG/M metagenome (GOLD analysis project Ga0190367, IMG submission 171838) | Hydrothermal vent microbial mat bacterial communities from Southern Trench, Guaymas Basin, Mexico - 4872-18-10-11_MG | ecosystem: Environmental > Aquatic > Marine > Hydrothermal vents >...
CGTATTCTCAATAGGCTTATCCAGATAAATATACTTATCACTTAGAAAGATTCTCCAGAATCTCCTTCTAATCTTTGGAGGTAAATCTTCTATTCTCTTATTTTGGTAGCCAATTTCCTCTAAAGATTTATAATATCTTCCTCTAACATCGATTAACGTCATATCTAGATCATATATTACTATATCCTTATTACGCAGCTTCACTATAACATCAAGCGGAAGGGTATCCATATGACTAAAGCACCACACTAAAAGTATTCATCTAACGTACCTTTTCTCTTTGCTTCTACACCTTTTCTTTCTAAAATTTCCTTTAGCTTATTAAAGTCACTCTTTAAATCCTCTAGTAGCGGTGGTCTATATAATGCCGCTGCCGGATGGTAAGTTGGAAGGAATATTACTCTACGGTCAAATAATATGATTTCCCTAACATTTCCTCTCTCCCTAGTTATACCTCTAAATCTTAGCCCAGCTAATTCAGCTATTACTTTAGCAGAAAATCTACCTAACGTTACAATTATTCTCGGCTGTATCAGTTTAATCTGTCTAATAAGAAATGGTAGACAATTATTAACTTCTTCATCAGTAGGGTCTCGATTACCAGGAGGTCTACACTTTAATACATTACCTATAAATACATCTTCTCTCCTCAACCCTATCTCCTCAATCATCTTAGTTAGTAAGTTACCTGCTGCACCGACAAACGGCCTACCCATCTCGTCTTCTCGAGCTCCTGGAGCTTCACCGATAAACATTACCTCAGCATCCAAATTTCCTTCTCCAGGAACTGGATTTTTCCTCATAAAGGATATAGAGCATTTTCTGCAGTCGGCTATTTCTTTAACTAACGCTTCCCACTCGATTAGCTTAGAGCTCATATACCACCATCTACCAAAAAATCTCATATCTCCAGCTTTACAAATAATTTGTTGATATGAAAAGATTACCAATAAAATATGTAGTGTTTAATAATGTTTATAAACCGTCTGATGATACGTTTCTACTAATAGATGCCTTAGAGAATATTGACGTGTATAACAAGAAAATTCTTGAGATTGGATGCGGATCTGGAGTAATCTCTTTATACCTAGCTTATAAAGGAGGTATAGTTGAAGCCGTGGATATCAGTGAAGACGCCATTAAAAACACGATATATAACGCTAAATTAAATAATCTATCGATTAAGGCGTATAAATCGGACTTATTTAGTTCTGTAAAGGGAGTATACGATATAATTATTTTTAATCCTCCGTATCTCGAAGATAGGAATAGGGATTATGTGACAAGTTATGGTACCGAAATAATACTAGATTTTCTTGATTCGGTTGGGCTACACCTTAATCCAGGAGGACAAACTTACTTTATTATTAATGATAAAAATGATTATGGGTTAATGCTAGTTTCTGCTAAAAAATCTAAAGTAAGTCTATCTATTATTTTACGTAAAAAGCTATTTTTTGAGGAATTGTATGTTGTGAGGGGAATTAAATATGCTTAAGAAGATACTTCCATACACAGTATTTATACTAATAATCTTACTATTATCAGCTATGATTTACACACTAAATCAAGAAGTATATTATCTTCAAAAAGTAATTGGCAAGTACAGAAGTGAGGTTAAATCTCTTAATAATAAAGTAGTTGTTTTAAATCAGAGTTTTTATACTCTAAAGAACTTAGTAGAATCATATAAAAATCTAACAGCAGTTATGGAGAAAGAGGTCTCAATATTGAGGTCAATTCTAAATTTATCAATAAGCATGCCGCTACTTGATACGAATTTGATACTTAAGCCGTATGTGAATGTCACATACAACTTTAATGTTAAGTATCCTGGGTATATTAATGCATCTATAGGCTATGTAGATGAGGAAGTTATTATTATGGTTATAGGGTCATATAATGGGTCAACCTATATTTTTAGAGCTAAGTTTACAGCCAAAAATATAATTATACCTGTTCTCCCCGGTAGTGTAGAAATATATATACATAACTCTGGCTTACAAGATAAATATGTACATCTTACATTACTCTTAGTCTACTAATTAATATTTTTAGGGCATCTGAAGAGGCTGCTTAGATATTAAGAATGTTTTAAGCTTATCAAGTATGTCATTTGGAATATCCCTATAAATGTCAAGAGGTTCCCGAGTAACCCCCATATCTATACCCAAGTATTCAAATGCTCTCTTAACAGCTAAGACACCATATTTGAAAATAATATCTAGAATTGGGTATAGCTCTCGATATATCCTTAAAGCTTCACTAAATTTTCCATTCTTACATAAGTTAAATATTCTAATTATATCATTAGGAAGTACGTTAAGGCTTGCTAGAATTAATCCATGGGCCCCCGATACTAATGCTGGATATAAAATGGTATCACATCCACAGAAGACATATCCTTCTTCTATCGAGTAAAGAACTTTAGTTAAGTACTTGATGTCTCCACTGCTATCTTTAATTCCAATAATTCTTTCTCCATCAATAAGCCTAGCTACAATATCAGCAGGAATTTCTACGCCAGTTAACTGTGGAATATTATAAAGTATTATAGGTATATCCACTTCTTTCTTTAGCCCCTGATAATACTCGAATAAAGCTTTTTGTGAAGGTTTAAAGTAGTATGGAGTAACTACTAAAAGTGCATCAGCCCCGACTTTAATAGCATCCTTACAATATGCTGTAGTTTCTCTTAGCGACTGACCACCAACACCAGCAATAATAGTCTTACTTCCTACACAGTTTTTAACAAATTCTATTACCTTAGCTCTCTCCTCTCTTGTTAAGTATGGAGCTTCGCCAGTCGATCCATTTACAACAAAGCCATCTACATCTGCTTTCAATAAAAGCTTAACTAAAACTTCTAATCTATCAAAATCTATCATTTGGTCATTACGTCTAAAGGGTGTAATTAACGCTGGATATGCACCTAAAAAATTTCTCAATTCTTTTCACCAAAAATAAAGTATTACAAGAATTTTAAGTTTAGAAAAAAGTTAAAATTACCTTATTAGTTGTAGCTACACGTCAAAAAGAGGCTATAAAGTCATCGATAGATTGTATTTAAAGCTTTTTGAAGAGCAAAACTGATTAGAGCTGTTATTAAGAATTTTTAGAGCATCTCAATGTAATGAAATTTAGGTAAATTTAGCTAGGGAATATTCTCCTAAGTTGGTGTATCGACCTAAGAGTTAGAAGTAAAATATAATAGCTTGTGTTACCTTAAAGTCGATATTTTCTCTCCCTCTTGTGGGTATAAACTTTGTCATTATCAATTATATGAATTACATTAAAACTTAAACCCTTTAAAATATCAGAAATAAACCTCCTATGACATCTAAACCAAAATTTTTCACAGCATACTATAGCAGCAGTGTATTTTTGGATTAAGTCTAACAGCTTTTTAATACCTACTCTAAAGTCGTCTGTTTCCATATATTTCTCATATCCACCATTCCTGTACCCACCCAGTAAGTCACCCAGCCATATATACTTAATACCATGATTCGCTAGAGCCTTACACATCTCTTCACGATTAAACCACGGATATTTTCTCGACATTGGAAATCGACGAACATCAATAACAACCTCAATACCATATTTCTTAAGAATACTAATAAAAGCCTCTAGACTCCTATTTGAATGTCCAACTGTATATACAAATCGTTTCTCCTTAGAAAAGCTAGACGTATCTTCCAATGATTCTCACTCTGCAGGTTAATGAAATTTAAGACAATCTTAATCTAGCTCTCCAATATCTATATAACCACTTTACAGATAGCGCTGCCGATCTATGGTTAAATGGTGTTGGAAAGACGCCACTTAATCTTAACACCTTATATGCTTGTTCCCGCCTAAGTCCTAAAAAGAGTGGAATCAATGGTTTTTCAACTTTACTATCTAGGTATGCATCTCTAACTGCTGATGCTATCTCAACTGGATTTACAAAGCTTGGTGGTACATGGATAGTTAAGATGCATCCAGGCCACTCATCTTTTAATACGACTCTCAGCGTTTCATAATAGATATCTGAGAGACCACTTGCAGTTAAATCGATTGGATTTGTTCTACCCATATAGCTTGGGAGGAAACTCAATTTTTCTTTTAGAGCTGACGGTAGCTCTGGAAGTTTTAATCCAAAGTATGAGATGAAGTCTGCTAATATAGCTGCCGGACCACCGCTATTAGTGATAATAACGATATTATCACTTTTTGGCTGTGGTAGTACTGATAGTGCTTCAGCAACATCCACAAGTTCATAATACTCGTCCACTAAAGCTACACCCATTGAGGAAAGTATATCACTATATAACTTGTAGTCTCCAGCTAAAGCTCCAGTATGACTTTTAACAGCTCTTTCACCTGCTGTTCCTCTTCCAGCCTTTAACACCACAATAGGCTTAAACCTAAGTATATCTTTTACAGCTTCAGTAAATATCCTACCCTCCCCCTTCCTAAAGCCTTCTAAATAAATCATAAATGCCTTTATACTCTCATCATCACGAAAATAAGTCATGATATCGATTTCATTAACATCTATTCTATTTCCATAACTCACAAGTAGTGATAAGCCGATATCTTTCCAATTTAAGTAATCAACTAATACTGCAGTAAGCGCCCCGCTCTGGGAAATTAACGCCAAATCTCCCTTTTTAACACCTGGAACAAAACTTGCATATAAATTTGAGCCCCAGTATATAATCCCCGCACAGTTTGGCCCTATAACCCTAATACCATACTCACGACACTTTCTATATAACTGTTTTTCCAATTCTAAATTTCCTATTTCACTAAATCCAGAGCTAAATACTACGACAGACTTAACTCCCTTAGTGCCAACTTTATCAATAATATTGACAGCTTTTTCCGCTGGAAGCGCTATGAGTGCTAAGTCAACTTCATCATCGACCTCAGAAATATCCTTATACACTTTATACCCAGAAATTTCACCACCTTTGGGGTTTACTGGATATAACCTTCCATGAAATCCACCATTAATTAAATTTTTAACTATCTCATACCCTACCCTTCCCGGTTTTGTAGAAGCACCTATTACAGCAATTGATTTAGGCTTAAAAGTACAGTCTAAGTTATAATTATTTATTGTCTTCACTAATATGCCCCTCAATAATTTAATATAAAAGGAACAGCAGTATTAAATACCATCAATAAAATAAATTAATTGGATGTACTGCTCTTAACTTAAGAACGAGGTTATAGATAGATGTCGCTAAAATATTTAGAGCAAATTAAGGATAACGTATTAGATGTTAATCTATCCTCTATCTACCAGTTATACGATACCTTAAGTAAAGCTGACTGTATAATTCCCTATGGCTCAGGGCGATCATATTGTAGTATAAAGATTCCAATGAGCCAGTTAGCTAAAATATTCACAGATAAGTTTGTAATTACACCTGAAGATCCAGGTTTTCCCGGTAATAATATTTACGAGGCAGCAAAAAATCTCGAGTCCAGATTTAATAAAGTTGTTTTAATTCTTAACTCTGGTAGTGGAAAATCTGAGGAACCGTTAGCTGCTGGTCATGAGCTAGCTAGGTACATAGACGATACAGGGAGTAAAAAATTTATAATTGTAAGTATAACTAGTAATCCATCTTCTCCAATTGGAAAATTAGCTAATGAATATGGATTTGTTGTTAAGTTAAAGGGTAGAACAAAAGATATGGAACCAACAGACTACATGACATCTGGAATAATGGGTGATACCTATGAGTTAGGCAGTCTACTCCTAGTTCAAGGTATTGTTAAAGCAATATATCTAGGGAGGAAGGAGGTAATACCAAATATCTATAGACGATATTTCCACTTTATTGATGAGCTTATGCAAAAACATGTAGAATCTAAGATTTATGATGAGCTTGTTGATCTACTAATGAAGAGAACAAATGTCTTTGTAGGTGGAAGAGGTAGTGCAGATGAAGTCGCCGAGATGACTGTAATAAGGTTATCTCACGTAAAATATGCTATTGGCGATCATGTTTATCAAGCTAGGGGTCCAAATACTCCTAGACCAAGACCTGGAGATATAGGTATTTTAATTTCATATAGTGGTGAAACTCCAAGTGTAGTTAGGTGGGCTAATACATTAATGCGCGAAAACTGTATTGTATACTCTATAGTTGGTAATAGTACCTCCTCATTAGCTCAAAATAGTCATCATATCATGTTAATTAATGTTGAAGATAAAAGTGGACCTAGAGATTTCTATATGTACGCAGCTTTCCTATTGAGTCCACTACCGATTAAGCTAATTGGAAAATTAAGTATGAGTGGATTGACTTTACCAGAGAAGTTACTTAGGTATTACCATTCAACTGTTGAGTAAATATAAGTATGTTAACGGATATTTCTTTTTGATGTAAAATGACTATAAAATTTAGTATTACGGAAAGGGAGGTACGTATCCTAAATCCCCTAAAAAACTTCGAGTTAGACACTTGGAAGATTCAGTATAGAACTGATCCATTAACTGGTAGAAACACAACTGTAATACCAAAGTTGTATGAATACTGGATTAGATTTCTAAGGTCAGAGGCAGATATACTTAAGAGACTAGTTTTAGAGTCGAGGGGTAGATGCCCATTTTGTCCAGAGAGTGTACTTAGTAAAACTCCAAAGTTTCCTCCTGAAGAATTTGAAGAGGGTAGGTTAGTTAAGGGTGAAGCTGTAGCGTTTCCAAACTTAATTGGTCATGCAGATAAGAGTGCTGTAATTACAGTATCTAAAGAGCATTTTCTATACCTAAATAGGTTTACTCCAAACCTAATTTACGATGCACTAAGTTTGGCTAAAACTATTATCGAAAAGTGGTGTGAAGTATATAATCATGTAAACTACGCATTTATTACATTTAACTACTTACCTCCAGCTGGATCTACAATTGTACATCCTCATATCCAGGTTTTAGCGAGGGATAGACCAACAACTTTACAAAAGCTATTGATTGATAATAGCATAAAGTTTTGTTGGGAGAATAGTGTTGACTACTGGACTGAACTTATTAGAGTTGAGAAGGAACTTGGTGTGAGGTATATAGGGTCAACAGGGCCTGTTGAGTGGCTAGCACCATTTGCACCACTAAGGGGTATCTTGGAGATTCAGGGTATCTTGCTAGGAAAATCTACGGTATCAGAGTTATCGGATGATGATTTAATATCTATATCAGATGGATTATCTCGTATACTAAGCTTTTACCACTCAATGGGTGTACTAAGCTTTAATGCAGCAATCCTATTTGGACCACTAAAAACAAAGTTACATGAATATAGCATTAATATTAGAGTTACAGCCAGAATGGGTGTCTCGCATTTAAGCTTTACAGATGCTTGGGCATTACCATATATGCTATGGGATGGTGAAGCAATAGAGTATCCAGAGGAAACAGCGAAGAAAGCAAAGAAATTTTTCTAAGCTATTAGGATTATCAAAATACCTTTATAGGTTCAAGTGAAACTACATAGTCAATTGATAACTTTTTAATATCAACGTCTTTACCTACTAACAGCAATCTTCTCCTGTATTCTTCAGCTAATAGAGATTCTATTTCATTAAGACTCACAATATTTAATAGTCTATCTAAACCTTCTAAGACTAATCTTCTCGCTTTCTCTTTAGTTTCGTCTAAGTTACTATTAGCACCTATTTCCCAAATTTGAATAATCCTCTCAGCTAGATACCTATCAACATAAACATTACTATATGTAAAATCACCAATTACACATAACTTGCTAGTTATCTCTAAACCAAGCATCTCTACAGCTTTATCAAATAGCTTGGGGGGTATATAGTTTGGTTTATGACCTAGCGTCATATCAGTTCTATTTTCACCTAATCCAAGCAATCCTCCATAGGCAATCAACATATACTTTTTCCTGTAGTTATCCAGTAATCTTCTCACTCTTTCCAAACCATAATATGTTGCAATACCACCAACTATCAGCATATATTCATGTGTATAGGTAGATAATAGTCTTTTTAAGAAGGTTTCCATGGTACTTCCGGATGCAATAGTGTCGATTATAATAAAGTATTTTCTTTTGTTAGCTTTGTCGCTAAATTCTAGATCTTTCACTATAACTGTTGGAACATCTTTTGGATCATATTTGAACCTTGATTTAATATCAATTTCGCCTAGTAATGGGGCACCAATTATTTCCTTAAATGCTTCATAAATATAGTAATACTTTCCACCTTCAAGTATTCTAATTATAGCCGTATTATCTGCTGATAAATCATTGATAGCACTTGAAAGAAAGCTTACTAATATTGAAGCGATATTCTTCATAATTTTCTGCTGTTTAGAACCATAAATATATGGGTCAGAGAACTTCTCGATAATTCCATCATCAAGGATGATGTACGTATTATCCCAGTCTTTATACTCTATTATCTCCGCTTCCAAGGAGTCCCGCAATATCCATATAGTGCATAAAGCATATAAGCATTAATGAAAAGCAAATTTAAAACGGTTAATATCTTAGATGATTTCCATACTAGTTCTCATAAAATATATTACTTACTTTTAACTTTGAATTCCATATTTCTATTGTATGCCCAAAATAATTATCGACAAATCACTGTGCAAATCGTGTGGAATATGTGTAGAATTCTGTCCAGTTAAAATTCTATATATAGGTGATGATGTAAATGAGTACGGCTATCGCTACGTTAAGGTGTCAGATGCAAATAAATGTACTCTATGCTACTTATGTGAGAGGTATTGTCCAGAATTTGCAATTAAAGTTGAGAAGGAGTAGTTAGGTAGGATTCAACTCAAAACCTACTTTTAAAGCCATAATATTTTTCTCTACGTTTATTCCTCTAGATTTTACAGCATCAACTAACGCATCTAAATCTAAGAAATCGATTTTTTTAACTAAGTAACCTAATACAGTAATGTTGATTGGTAGTTTTTCCTTAACTGAGATTATGTGAAATGGTAACCACTCAATATTTAATTCTTTCTTGCCGTTTTTTGCTAGGGTATCATCTGCAATTACTAGCTTTGCATGAGAAACTTTACTCCAACCAACTTTATGAAGTAGCACGTCTATATCAAAAGTATCTGTGTATGGAGATTCTATTGGTTTATCGCTAATTGTAACATGAGTAGATACTGATCCTCCTCGAACTTCAGCGCCATATGAATTATAGACTGAGGAGTATAGATTTTTTAATGATGCTGCATGTGACAAAAGCCAGCCGGAAAATACTATTCCTTGACCACCTAAACCAATTATCCTAATCCTAACTATACTCACAAAAGTCCACCTAATAACTTCTTCTTTCCAATTTTAACCTTTAGTATTCCATGCTCGTATTTCCACTCCCTAATTTTTCCACTAGCATCTTTAGGTAAATTTACAACTTTGTAGTAAGCGTTTATTCCCTTTCCTTTAATAATTAGCTTATTATCCCTAGTGTAAACTTCAATTTTATCTTCATCGACCCCTGGCATATCAGCTAAAATTAGGTAGTGATCTTTTTCATCAATAATATCTACATAAACCTCTTTTTCCTCCTCCCTTTCCATATCAACTTCCTTTACTGTTCTTCTAGGTCCAATCTCCCTGAATACTGGTTTACCATCTGGACCTATTGTTATTGAAAACCCTCTAATAATTGGCTCTCCAAACCCCATTCTTGAAAATATCATCTCAACTTCCTTAAATATCTCATCAAAGAGTGCATCAAAGTCATCTATACTCCTAAATTTTTTACCTTTTTTACGCCACCAATCATCAAACCAACTCATTTCCTATCCTCCATCTATATATTAAAAGGCTACTTAATAATATTTCAAGTCCTACATTAAATTCTTAGTAGCCTCTCTCATTATATCGAGATATCCAGGTCTATCTCTATCAGCATATACGCCAACCACAATTTTACCATCTAAATCGATATTCCCCCTATCTTTAAGCTTAGAAATATGCACCGAATTTTTCAGGAAGTACTTAATGTGCTGCGCAGCGGTCATTCCCAATCTTCTTGATACTCTAGATACACACTGAGTTACTACCTCAATAAACCTAAATCCCCGTTTCTTTAAGGTAACTTTAAATGAATCCTTTAGTTGCAGGAAATGTCCAACTGTCCACCTAGCTGAGTAGTTAGCACCTAGCGATGCAACTAAAGCACATGCATCCATCGTATACTCCGGATTACCATATGGAGTAGTTGTAGTTTTCATTCCTCTAGGTGTCGTGGGTGCCACCTGGCCACCAGTCATTCCATAAATCATGTTATTAACCATAATTACTAGTAAATCCATATTCCTTCTTGCAGCGTGTACAAGATGATTTCCACCAATACCTGCAATATCACCATCACCACCAATAACTATAACCTCAAGCTCTGGCCTTGTAAGTTTAATCCCTGTTGCAACTGGGATCGGTCTGCCATGTAATGTATGTACAGTATCAGCTTTAATAAATGGACTTGGGATCCAGGCTGCGCATCCAATGCCACTAACGAAAACATAATTAGTTAATTCTTTCACTCCAAGTTCATCAAAAGCTTGAAATAATGCTTTCATTAAAATTCCATTTCCACATCCTGGACAAAATGCAGTAGGCAACGTTTCTTTTCTTAAATACCTCAATAGTGGATGACTCATCTTAACACCTCCAACGCATAACTAACTAGTTCGTTAGGATAGATTGGTACTCCACCACCAATCTTATGGTAATTATACACGTTATCACTCCTTACAATTAGAATATCATAAATTAACTGACCGAGAGATAACTCGGGGACAATAATCTTGTTAGCATTTGATACAAGCTTACCTAATTGCTTATAATCAATAGGCCATAGTGTATCCAGAAGAATTAGACCGGCTTTAATACCTCTCTCCGCTAACTTTATAACCGCTTCCCTACAGCTCCTAGCTGGAGAACCATATGCCACAAAAAGTACATCTCCATCTATTTCTCCAAGAATTCTATACTTGAATATTTCACTAGCATTATCCATAATTTTTCTCTTAATCCTCGATACTAGCTTTCTATGTACGTCAGGATCTTGCGTTTTCCTATAGCCCCATTCATCATGAGTCGAACCTGTATATAGTACATTTAATCCCTTACCTAGTTTAGGCATCGGTGGAACTAATTTACCGCCAAAATATGGGGTGTCCGCGGTTTCAGTCCACTCCCTATCTATAATTTCAACCTCCTCTGGAACCTCAACAGATTCCCATAAATGTCCAATCAACTCATCAATTAGTACTACAACAGGAACTCTAAACTTCTCGGAAACATTAAATGCCCTTATAGCAGTTAAATAACAGTCTTGAACACTTGATGCAGATAAAACAACAAGATACTGATCTCCATGTCTACCCCATCTAGCTTGCATCAAATCTCCCTGACCAGCTTTTGTAGCTTGACCAGTAGATGGTCCTAACCTAGTAATATCAACAATTACTATTGGAACTTCAGTCATAACGGCATATCCTATTCCCTCTTGCATAAGGCTAAATCCAGGGCCACTAGTAGCTGTCATCGACTTTAATCCAGCAATACTTGCTCCAATAATCATATTAACAGATGCTATCTCATCCTCTGCTTGTATAAAGATACCACCATACTCTGGAAGCTTAGAAGCCATATGCTCCATCAAATCACTGCTAGGGGTAATAGGATATCCAGCATAAAATCGACATCCAGCCTTTAACGCACCCTCAGCAAAAGCGATATTACCACTCCAAAACTTCAAAGAAAGCCCCCTTAAGATAGATAGGATAATCTAATAATTAACTTATATTGATACTTTCATTACTATACTAGCTAATAACTAATAGATAAAAACGAGAACTAAAATTTATTTTTTAATATTTAAAAAATCTATAAAAATTATAGAGGGGAAAATGTTATTATAGTAGTTTAGATAACTTTTCAATTCTTTCCCTAGATTTCTTAGCCATTTCACTTAATAGGAATGAGGCGTCCATTGACATAAAGTATATTTTATCCGCAGAAACGTCATATATTTTGGAAACTTTCTTCTCTATCTCTATCGCTTTTTCAATCAATTTTTTTGACTCATCACTAATAATTTTCTCTATATCGTTTATTGTTTCTTCTAATGGTACACCAGTTATATACTCTAGTGTCATTTCTAATACTGACATTTGTCTTGTCCAATTAATCTTATCTATCCACTCATTAGTTTCCTTAGCATATTCTTCAAATAGTTTTTTAGCTTTACCAGATAGTTTCTCTAAAGATTTTTCATAAAAGTCTCGGATTTTCTCCTCTAATACAGCTATTTTACTTAATATTCCACTGTAGGTGTACTTTTCAGCCAATATTACCACCATCTAGTAATTACGATCTTCTTATCTGTGAAGAAGTCTAGACAATCAATTTGTCCATGTACAACTCCAAAGAATGATGCTTTCATTCCTCCGAATGGGAAGAATGCCATTGGAGCAGCAATTCCGATATTAATTCCAATATTTCCAGCAATTATTTCTCTTCGGAATTTTCTTGCATATTCTCCCGATGATGTAAATATGCTAGCTGCATTTCCATACTCTGTACTATTAGCCATTTCTATCGCTTCATCTAAAGTCTCTGCTCTAATTACTGAAGCTACTGGGCCGAATATCTCTTCCTTAGCAATTGTCATATCTGGAGTTACCTCTTCAAAGACTGAGGGTCCTAAAAAGTATCCATTAGGATACTCTGGAACTTTAGCATTTCTACCATCTAGTGTTAGCTTAGCTCCTTCCTCAAGTCCCTTCTCAATATAGTATAACACCCTCTCCTTACCCTTTTTAGTTGCTAATGGACCCATTTCAGTTTCCTCATCTAAGCCATATCCAAGCTTTAGTTTTGAAGCAGTCTCCTTAAACTTTGGAACAAGCTTCTCATACGCCTCTCCAACTGGCACTAGAACTGCGCCAGAGAGACATCTCTGTCCTGTATTTCCGAAGAATGATGACATTAGATTAGCAACTGTTTTATCCATTTTCGCATCAGGCATTACTATAACGTAATTTTTAGCTCCTGCCTGTAGCAATGTTCTCTTTCCACGCTTACCAGCTCTTTCGTAGATTGCTCTAGCTACTCTTGTTGAACCTACAAATGCTATACCTCGTATATCAGGATGGTCAATTAAGGCTTCAACAACCTCTCTACTTCCATGGATAACGTTAAATACTCCTGGAGGAAGCTTTACTTCTTCATGGAGAACTTTGCACATCCAATACATTCCAACTGGAGTTATCTCACTCGGCTTAACAACTACAGTATCGCCAAAGGCAATTGCATGTGGAATAAACCAGAATGGAGCCATAATTGGGAAGTTGAATGGACCGACGATTGCGAATGCACCTAAAGGTTCTCTAACAAGAGTTTCATCGATATCAACAGCGATTTGATCGAGGTGTTCACCTTTATATAACGTATATAGCATAGCTGCTGCAGTCTCAATATTCTCAATTAACCTCCTCATTTCTCCTCTAGCTTCATCAATAGTCTTACCATGGTTCTGAACAATAATTCTAGCAAACTCCTCTGCATGCTTTTCGACAGCAAACTTCATCCTATAGAGATACTGCATTCTAGTGGGTATCGGTACCTCCTTCCACTTCTCATAGGCCTGAACAGCAGCTTCAACAGCCTTGTCAACCTCCTCCTTAGTAGCGAATGGCACTTTAGCTATAACCTCATCCTTAGCTGGATTCATAACATCTTGGTAATAATCGGTCTCTGACTCAACGAATCGGCCATTAATGTAGAGAGGAAGTTTACCATATTCTTTCTGTACTTCAGGGAGAAGCAAAAAGCATCACCTCATAAAACAAACATATACTACGTATTTTGTCAAGAATTAACATGAAAAAACTTATATTATAACCTTTGTATAGACGATAATATTAAGTAATATATCTTATGATGGAAATAAGTATAACCAAAATATCTTTACATTAAGAATCCACATATTAAAAATATAGCAAAGATATAACGAACAATTGTTAAGGAAAAAGGTTACTTTAACTTTCTTTCTATAACATTTGCTGCTACGACAAGTGGATCCCAAACTGGCGCAAATGGTGGAGAATATCCAAGATCTAGCATTGATAGGTCTTCAGTTTTCATATGTGCTGTTATAACTGCTGCTAATGTATTTACTCTACCAACGACACCTTCATATCCTACAATTTGTCCTCCAAGTATCCTCTTAGTTTCTCTATCAACTACTAATCGAACATAAATTTCTTTATGTCCCGGATAGTAGTGACTTCTTGAAATATGTTTTATAGTTTCAGCAACTGCATTATATCCATTATCTAGAGCTTCTCGAAGAGATAATCCTGTTCTACCAACTTCTAAGTTAAAAACCTTAACTATCGCTGTACCAACTATACCTGGAAATCTACTATTTCCACCAGCAGCATTATCACCAGCGACACGCCCCATTTTATTTGCTGCAGGGGCTAATGGTATATAAACATACTTACCAGTAACAATGTGCTTCGTTTCCACATTATCTCCAGCAGCATATATATCTGGATTACTAGTCCTCATGAATTCATCTGTTAATATACCACCATAGCTACCCAATTTCAGACCTAGTTTAGCAGCTAAGTTATTATTTGGCACTACACCTGTAGATGCCAAAACCATATCAACTGTATACTTACCTTTATTAGTAACAACTTTTTCAACCTTATCTTTGCCCCTAAATTCTACAACGGATTCACCTAAGTGGAGCTCTATACCATGCTTAATAAGTTCATCCTCAATTATTTTTGTAATCTCTGGATCCATAGATCTTATAACATGATTTCTCCTTTGAAAGAGTAAGACTTTCTTACCCATTTTTATAAATGCCTCAGCAAACTCTAACCCTGTAAATCCACCTCCAACAACAGCTATAACTTTACTCTTTAGTGCTGTTTCGTGTAATCTTTCTCCATCCTCAAGATTCCTTACGGTGTAAATGCCTTCTAGCTCAATACCATCAATATTTGGTTTCCTAGGTAAACCTCCTGTAGCTAAGATTAGTTTATCATAATTTACATTTACTTCCCTACCACTTTCTAAGTCGATAGCAACAACAGATTTCTCAGACTCATCGATTTTTACAACTTCATGTCTAGTTCTAACATCAATTCCTCTCTTAGAAATAAAATACTCTTTTGTATAGTAGACAAGCTTGTCAAAACCATCAACTAAGCCCATAAACAAATAGGGAATTCCACATGGAGCATATGAAACATATTTAGTTTTCTCAAAAACAATAATGTTTGCAGATGGATTTGTTCTTTTTGCTTTTGCAGCAGCAGCCATACCAGCAGCAGAACCACCAACCACAACAATATTCAATATTCATCTACCTCCTACCCCTCTCCTTTTCAATTTCCTCTAAAATTTCTTGAGCTCGCTTAAACGTAACTACACCTTCCTTAATCATTCTAGAAGCAACTTCATCAACTAGCTCCTTAGGTGCTCCAGCCATAACCGCTAAGTTCCTCGCGTGAAGCTTCATGTGACCACGCTGGATTCCCTCAGTTGCTAAAGCTCTTAATGCAGCAAAGTTTTGAGCTAAACCTACTGCACCCATAATTTCAGCTAACCGCTTAGCTGTCTTAACTCTCAAAATTTTTAGCGCTATCCTAGCTATTGGGTGTACCTTTGTTGCTCCACCAATAATGCCTACAGCCATAGGCATTTCAAGCGTACCAATTAAATTTCCGTCTTCATCTTTCTCCCAAATTGAGAGTGGCCCGTAGAAGCCATATCTTGCTGCATAGGCGTGTGCTCCAGCTTCTATAGCTCTATGATCCTGACCAGTAGCTAAAGCAACAGCAATAACGCCATTTAAAATACCCTTGTTATGTGTTGTTGCTCTGTAGGGGTCTGCATCTGCAAATGCCCAAGCGTAAATAATTCCGTCAACAACTTCTTCACCACCAATATCTTCTTTGTAAACCTTAACCCAGCTTCGGACAAGTCTTTTATCAGCAAGATTTGATATAATTCTCAGATATACCTTTCCACCAGTAATCTCCTCAATATATGGAGCAACCTTTTCACACATAGAGTTAACAGCATTCGCACCCATCGCATCCCTAACATCAACAAGTAGATGTACAATTACCATCGGACCCATTATAGAATCAACTACCCTAACCTCTAGGTCCTTAGCTCCCCCACCAAGATTTACTAAAATTGGATCCTGCTCATTCGCCAGCTTCAACATCTCCTCTTTATGCTCTAAAATCTCCATTTTAGCATAAAATGGATTAGCTACATTAACAACTTGTATCTGGCCAATCATAATTGGATCTGTCGCTATGCTCTTTATTCCACCATCCCTACGCATAACTTTAGCAGCATTACTTGCAGCAGCGACAACACTAGACTCCTCGATAACCATTGGAACCATATACTCCTCGTTATTTATTAGGAAGTTTACAGCAACAGCAAATGGATATGTCATTCCACCAACCACATTCTCAATCATTATTTCAGCAGTCTCGTCACCTAAATTTCCCGTATTTCTCAGTAACTTAACTTCTTCATCAGTTAAACCAGCGAACTCCTTAAGTTTCTCTAACCTTTCATCGATAGACAACTTATAGAATCCTGGAATTCTCGAGGTGGTCATTATATCACCACATTAACTTATAGTAATCAAGAACATAAGTAGATATAAATATAGTTGATATATCTAGTAACTTAGTCTTAAAGATTTAAATTACATCTAACAATTTCATTTTTGCGTAAGTCTATAATAGTTTTTACATAATAATAATACCTCTTTATTAAAGATATAATTAAATAGTGAATTGGTGTCTTGTATGACTGAGGTATATATTGTTGACTGCTGTAGAACACCAATTGGAAAGTTTGGCGGGGCATTAAGAGACTACCATGTCTCTGACTTAGGAGCAATAACTATTAAGCACTTAATTGAGAAGACAGGGATTAATCCTAGTGATGTAGACATAGTGCTAATGGGTAATATTATTAGGGCTATGACTGGTCAAGATACTGCTAGACAAGCGTCAATTAAAGCTGGCATTCCTCCTGAAATTGACGCTATTACTGTGGATATGGTTTGTTCCTCAGGTATGGTTGCTGTAATGCTTGCTGCTAGTATGATAAAAGCAGGAGACGTTAAGAATGGACTTATAATTGCTGGTGGAATGGAGAGTATGAGTCAAGCGCCATTTGCTTTCTCACCAAAGTATAGGTGGGGAGTTAAATTTATCCTCAGAGAAAAATATGAAATTTACGATACGATGTATCATGATGGTTTATACGATATTATTGAGCAAAAGGTTATGGGTATCGAAGCTGATACGATTGCTAAGGAGATGGGTGTAACTAGGGAGGAGTTAGATCAGATTGGATATATGAGTCAGAAGCGTGCATGTGAAGCTACTGAGAAGGGATACTTTAAAGCTGAAATTGTCCCAGTAGTTAAGGATGGTAATGTAGTGTTAAGTAAGGATGAGGGACTTAGACCAAATACTTCACTCGAAAAAATTTCGAAGCTTCCGCCAGCCTTTAGTAGTGATGGTTTACATACTGCAGCTACATCTAGTCAATTAAGTGATGGAGCTGCAGCTCTACTAGTAGCAAGTGAAGATGCAATTTCTAAATATAATTTAAAGCCTAAAGCTAAGATTATAGATTACACGTGGTCTGCATGCCCGACATGGAGATTCGTAGCTTCACCAGCAGATTCTGTTAAAAAGTTACTTAAGAAAACTGGATATACAGTAGATGAAATTGACTACTTTGAGAACAATGAAGCCTTTGCAATATCAAACATAATTATGAATAGACTAGTAGGGATACCTTTTGATAAGCTTAATATTTTTGGTGGAGCAATTGCACTTGGTCATCCGGTTGGATGTAGTGGAGCTAGAATAATAGTAACGCTATTGAACGTTATGGAGAAGAAGAACTATAAACGTGGAGTAGCCAGTATATGTCATGGATTAGGTGGATCAACAGCAATGCTACTAGAAAGAGTAGACTAATACTTTTTACAATTTCTAACTTTTCCCTAATATCATTTTGCAATTTTACTTTATGAGGATACTCTTTACATAGTTGGGAGTCCAAATTTACCCATATACTCTGCATAAGCTAGTACATGACCCTTTGCAGCACTTAAGACATCATTTAACTTTACACTTCCACTAATATCTAGCATACTATCTAATGCGAAAATTATAATGAAGTATCTATGTTTTGGTCCCGGTGGTGGACATGGACCACCATATCCTATCCTGCCAAAATCATTTACTCCCTGACAACATAGTCCCTCAATTCTACTTTCCTTTGCAATACCTTCTGGTAAGCTATTTACGTTTGGAGGAATATTATAAACTATCCAGTGAATAAATGTTCCTGATGGAGCGTCTGGATCATACATAATAATTAAAAAACTTTTTGTATCATCGGGATATCCCTCCCAAGATAATGGTATGGAAGTATCATCACCTTTACATGTATATTTAACGGGTATGGAACCGCCATATTCAAATGCTGGTGAATATAGTTTAAATGTAGATTTAGCTTCCTTCTTTAAGTCGTCAATGGAAATTGGAGGCTTTGGATATAAAAGGATCACGCTAGCTATTATGGCTACTACTATGATGATGCATATAGCTATAACTTCCTTCTTCATCAATAATATATTATAACGTTGTGAAGTATAACTAAATTACCCTGAATATACTAGTATATTGACCTTATTTTAATTGTCCTGATAGTTGTATATAATTATGTGGGGGTAGTTGTAATTGCAATTTAAGTTATTCTTTAGTGGTTTTGGTAGAGTGGGAAAAGCATTTGCAAACTTAATAATTAATAGCGCTAAATTCCTAAAGTCTAAATATGGTATTGATATTAAAGTTGTATGTATATCTGACATTAAGTATGGATCTATAGTCAATGAAGATGGTATCGAGTTAAGCTACGTCATTAAATATCTAGAGTCAAATAAAACATTCAAAGGTTTAAATGGATATGTTAAAAAGGATGTACTAAGTCTATTAGACTCTGTTGATGCAAATCTTCTTATTGAGGTAACATGGTCGAATCTAGAAACAGGTGAACCAGCATTATCATATATTCTTAAAGGTATGGATAGAGGAATGGACGTAATTACAACAAATAAAGGGCCTTTTGCAGTTGCATATAGAGAGGTTATGGAAAAAGCGGAAGAGTGTGATGTCTTTGTTAGATTTGAAGGAACTGTCATGAGTGGGACACCAGTAATAAGTCTAGTCTCAGAATCAATTGCTGGAGCTAATATCTACGAAATGTATGGAATTCTAAATGGAACAACAAACTTTATTCTAACCCAAATGTTTAATGGAAAGTCATTTGAAGAGGCTCTTGAGGAAGCTAAAAAACTAGGCTATGCTGAGGCCGACCCTACAGCTGATATAGAAGCTATAGATCCAGCGGCAAAAGTAGCTATCCTTGCAAATGTAGCATTTGATGATGACTATTCAATTAAAGATGTAGAAAGAGTTGGAATTAGGGGTATTTCAGAACTAGATATTAAAAAAGCGTTAGAGAAAGGTATGAAAATAAAATTATTAGCCAAGATTTCATGTGATGAGTTGTGGGTTAAGCCTGTTGAAATTGATAAATATAACCCATTACATAACGTCGACTTTGCTTTGAATGCTATTCTTATCAAGACTAAGAATTTAGGTGATATATTCCTTACAGGTCCTGGTGCAGGTCCTCTAGAAACAGCACAAGCATTACTTGAGGACTTAATAGCAATAGCTAGATTAAGGGTATGCTAAGAGATATTGATGTATTTTGTTATCTCTGAACTATAATCATAAATCATATATAATGTAGAATTAGAGGACTCAATAATATAGCTCCTAATCATAAGCATATTTATGGGTACAATTAACCTTATCTTTTAACTTTACTATTATTAGGTATATCCCATATTTACTTATATTTATTACATAGATATTATTACCCCTAATGAAAAGTACTATTGTGGTTTATGATGATTGAAGAAGTGAAAGAGAAGTTTACTAAGATCTATGAACGTGCAAAAATTAAAATGGGCGATGAATTATCTACATGGAATAAAGCTTTTCAGTTTAAAATTATTGATGGTGAACCATTTTATATCGAGTTTTCAGGAGGCAAAGTAAAGGTTGAAAAAGGTGAGCATCCTTCACCATTAGCTACAATTTCTATGGAAAAATCAATACTAGATAAAATTCTAAATGGAGAGTTAGATACTGTTACTGCTTTCATAAGAGGAATGATAGAAATTTCTGGTAATATATTTGAAACTGCAAATCTACGGAGAATTATTTGTGCGGCAAAAATCTGAGTAAAATAATATTTAACGAGTAAGAGTACTTGGGTGGTATTAATAAAGCTAAAAAGTTTTAGGAAATTAATGTTGAGATTGCTAGTTCTAAATCTAAAGGTTGGAAATAAGTTTTAATTCTATATGTTTATTTACTTTCTAGCTGGTCTAATGACTATAGCTATAACTAATAATTACAATAATTGCTACCAAAAATCATTTAAGTATAGCCTACTTTAGTTTTCTTTAGTCTCATGTGGTATCTCAGGAGATATCGTTTCTGTAAGTGTGGCCTTAGACGTAGTTTTTGGTGTTTCAGTCTCTGTAGGTATAGGAGTTAAATTAAATTATTTCAGCACTAAACTTAAATTTATATGGATTACATGATGCTCGTTTCTATCAATGCTCGTAAAATACAATTATATAGCCGTAATAAGAGCCAGACTCGTCAACTTAAGGTCATACCAACTTTATTCTTTCATGATTCCTAGGTATATAACGATGTAACATTATACAAATTAATTTTCGTGTAAGCAATATTTGTATTGATGATGATGGAGGTGATCTGTGAGCCTTCTTGGCGATGAACGCTGACACCAATACTGATTAAACTAATATAACATAACCCTTTTTTATCAAGTTATTTAGCAAGTTAATGTTTATAAGGTCAACCCTTTATCAGCCTATATACTTTGGGAAGGATATACTAGGTGATTAGCATGTCACGTAGTATTCCATGCATAATATTTATCTATGGCCCGGCTGGAAGTGGCAAAACTACATTTACCTGGAAGTTTTGGGAGTGGTCAAAAGAGAATTCTGAGTTTAATATTGCTCCCGTGAATTTTGATCCTGCTACAATGAACTTGCCTTATAAACCTATATTTGATATACGAGACTATGTTACTGCACGCAAATTTATGGAGGAGTTTGGTTTAGGGCCTAACGGTGCTATTGTTAAAGCTGTAGAGGAAAGTGAGAAATACTTAAAAAAGTTATTTGAGGCTATTGACAAAAGTAGTTGTGACTATATTCTTTTGGATACACCAGGTATAATGGAGGTATTTGTTGGAAGGGAGGTTGGCAGAAGAATTGTGGATTCCCTTTTAGAGAGGTATAATATAATTGGCTTATTTATTATGGATTCATCTATTATTACAAAACCTTCTGAATACATCTACTTCAAGAGTCTATTTATATTAAGTGGATTAAAGTTAGGTATAATAACTGTACCAGCGTGGAATAAAATTTCAAAAGCATCCAAGGTCTTTAAGGAAATTAGTGATCTAGAGCTTAAAGAACTTATTGAGAAGCTATACTCAGAGCCGGGACTATATACTGATGCAGCCGAGAGACTAGCAAAAATGATTGACAAATTAGAGTATGCCGTTAGATTCCTAAAGGTAGATGCTCTCTCCTGTAAAGGTTTTGATGACGTAATTACGACATTACATGAAATTTATTGTACATGTGGGGACTTAACATAACTTGTTCCTTAAAAATAGCAAGTAAAAAATCTTATAGTATATCTCAACTTAACCTTTAAGTATGGATAAAGAGTTGGTGGAAATTAAAGCTAGATGTACAAACTTGGATTATGCTAAAGAAATTCTGAAGAAAGTAAATGCTGAGTACATAGGTAAATTCCATCAAATCGATACATATTTTATATTAAGTGATGAACTAAAACTAAAACTACGCTCTATCGATAATAAAAATTTCATTTTAATCTATTATAAGCGTCCCAATATAGCTGACATTAAAAAAAGTAATGTAATCCTACATAAGGTTACGGATCCTAATAGCTTAATCAAAATCTTAGAGGATATACTAGGCATTAAAGTTGTAGTTGATAAAATCAGGGAAATCTATAGATATATGGATGTGCAAATTCATCTCGATACTGTAAGGAATTTAGGGTCCTTTATAGAATTTGAAAAAAGT
>Ga0190367_1000715_pt1 | contig 22274 bp, 29 predicted proteins | sample 4872181011_MG_FD_171838 | JGI IMG/M metagenome (GOLD analysis project Ga0190367, IMG submission 171838) | Hydrothermal vent microbial mat bacterial communities from Southern Trench, Guaymas Basin, Mexico - 4872-18-10-11_MG | ecosystem: Environmental > Aquatic > Marine > Hydrothermal vents >...
GCCCCGCCCGGGTATGCGAGATATACACCCTTTCCCTTCAACGCGTTGCAGACTTCTTCGCTCATTCCGCCCTTGCCTATTATTGCAATACAATCCACAAACTTCAGCAGCTCTGGTGTGTAGGGGTTCATTCTTGCTGAAGTAGTGGGGCCAGCAGATATGATCTTCCCATTTCTAACAAGAGGGCCACAGTGGTAGATTACCGCTCCATCGATGCGAAAAGGCAGCTCACTCCGCAAAGCTTCGAGCATCCTCTTGTGGGCAGCATCTCTCGCTGTTACTACTTCGCCGCTTACGTAAACTATGTCTCCGGCTCTTAGCCTTAGGACATCTTCCTTGTTCAAGGGTGTTCTCAGCTCTAATGCCACTATATCACCCCAGTGTAGCTGTAGCGTGTCTGTTTGCCCAGCATTGAATATTCACTGCTACGGGCAGAGAGGCGGTGTGGCAATGCCCCATTTCCACAAGGACCGCCAAAGCGGTTGTTTTTCCACCAAGCCCCATTGGGCCAATACCAAGCGAGTTCACGGTTTCGAGAATTTCCAGCTCATACTCGCTCATTTTGGTTATATCCCGCAGCAGGGCTTTTTTAGCAAGTTTTGCTGCTCCATCGAAGGTCGAACCAATTCCGACACCGACTATTACTGGTGGACACGGCTTTCCTCCAGCCTCCTTAACGACCTCTGCTACGAATAAGGGGATTTTATCAGCATCTCCGGGCAGCATTATCTTTATTTTCGAAGCGTTTTCACTTCCAGCCCCCTTTGGCATAACGGTTAGCCTGAGCTCGCTACCCTCGATAATATCGAAGTAAATCAGGGGCATGTGCATTCCGGTGTTGTCTCCAGAGTTTTTTCTTGTAAGGGGATGAACAGCGTTCGGGCGGAGGGGTACTTCTTCCGTAGCTCTTACTACTCCCTCAGTAATCGCTTCCCTCAGGTTGAAGTTGAGTTTAGTCTCCCTTCCAACTTCTGCAAAGATAACAGGTAATCCTGTGTCTTGGCACATCGGAATACCTTTTTCTCTGGCGAGTTCAACGTTTTTAAGGATCGCCTCTAATATATTTTTGGCAATGCCCTCCTCTCTATCGTATGCTTCCCGCAAGGCTTTGACAACGTCATCGCCAAGGCTGGTTTCTGCCTCTCTGAAAAGCTCCACGATCGTATCAACGACATCGCTATAGCTGACCATATAAAACGACCGAAAGCCTTGAATAAATTCCTACCGATAACATTTATAACACAGCAGCATTGCATAGGAAACGTGCCGGGGTTGCCGAGTGGTAAGGCGCGAGCCTGGAGAGCTCGTGGGCGCTAAGCCCGCGTGGGTTCGAATCCCACCCCCGGCGTGTTTGTTCGAACTATTGAATCCTTAGACGCCTTTTTATCCTATTTTAAGTCTTGAAAGAATTTAAAGGAATAAAAAATTTTGCAATTTTTTTTTTCAAGCAATAGAATAATTTGTAAGATGTCTTACCTTTATAATTCTAAAGCGAAAGTATTTTAAAAAATTTTGAGAATCCCTAAAATTATATTCTCTTTAAGTCCTTTTCAACCTCGGTGTATACCTCCAAAATTGTCCATATTCTACTAGGATTCTATCCGTAGTTGTTAAGTATCTCATCAACCAAGCTTTTATCGTTAAATTAGAGCACCACAAGCTTGAATTCTTCCGTGTCGGGGATGTCCCTTGAGTTTCTCGGCCACATCAGCACATGAAAGCTTTAGTTCACCCAAGCTAGCACCCCTCTCACCGCCAGAGGAGGAATACAAGAATATTGCAGATGCAAGCTTTGTTGCAAGTTTCAAGCCTTGATATGTGCCTCCGAGAGTTTTGTCCACTCTCTTTGAATTTGAGTCCCTTGCGGTGATGTCAGCTCTAAGAACACTCTCGTATTCCCTCCCAATATGCTTAATTAACTCTTCTGCCAGCTCATCAAAGCTCAAATCGAAGTCACAGGATGTCTTTCGAATTTTAGGATGTATTCAACAAGCCTCATCCGAGCACCTCTGACGATATAATCCTATACATTCGAGCGGTGTCGAGGTATTCTCTCATAGCCTTTAGCTTAATTTCCAAGAGCTTTTCCTCGTCTCGAACGAATGTCTCCTTTCCGTATTTGAAGACCTCGTATCTTATGTGCAATGGCAAGCGGTGGAAAAGGACGACATCGATTTCTGTAGATGATAAGCTTCCGATGTCCGCTTCACTCTCCGAAGTTGGGTTTTCTAATATAACTGCAATGTTGATGTCCGATAGGGGAGTGGCTTCTCCTTTAGCATGAGAACCGAAGAGGTAGATGGCAATAACATTCGGATCAGATTTGATAATTTCGATGATTTTCGAGATTTTCTCGTTTAGCTCCATGCTGTAAATTTCGAAGGGAAGTTAATATCTTTTGTTCTCAAGTCGAAAAATTATTGTTGAGTTCGTTGTATAAATTAGCATGCGTGTTGAAATCAGTTTGGCTAAGTCAATAGCAATTCTGGTTGCATCTCTCATAGTTTTTGTTAAAAATCAACTTTTACTTGTATACAACATTTAATTGAAGTTTTGACGATCTATTCTTTGTTAATTTCTTTAGTTCTCGCTTTATTGATTTTCGTGTATATGATACTGAAATCTAATGGGGACTTGGAGAGAAATACTAAAATTGGTTGCAGTTACACTTTTTATTTTCTGGTTACTTTCTCAAATCTTGTATTACTTTAGAGGAGGATAACGAGTTAAGTGGTAACATCATGTTAAACACCTCAAGTTGCAGAGTGACATGAATAAAGTATCCAAGTATAGCTTTGTATAGCTTTAGGAGAGGTATTAGCTGGAAATATTTTGTAGAAGTTTTTCACTCTCTTTTTTAGTTTGAAAAGAAACCAGGCAACAGCGTTCTCTTACTTCGCTCTTCTGGATAAGACAACCTTGTATCAAGGAGCTCCATCAACTTCTAAGATCTGAGAGGTAAAAGTAGGGAACATCGTCATAGTACGATGGGTCTGCGAAGATTGCATCGAAATAATCGTCTGGAAAGGTGGTTCTGTAGCAGAAGCTTGGAAAACGTTTGGAATTCTAATAACGTTCATAATTTCGTCTCCTTTGCCATTTTAACTATCACTCCATTTCGTCTTGATATTCTCTTTCCAAATCCATTAAAACTTTCTCCATCTTAGGTTTAAGTTCTGGTAATTCCTCTTTTACTACTTTCCAAACTATTTCGTAATCAACTCCAAAGTAAAAGTGTATAAGCTTATCTCTCATCCTTGCCATCTCACTCCAAGGAATGTCTTTATATTGATTTCTTATAAAATCTGGCACCTTTTTAGATGCTTCTCCTATAATCTCAAGTTTTCTGATTACCGCACTACTAACTAAATCATTTTCAACAAAGTCTTCATAGCTCATGCCTGCCGTGAACTTCTCTATCTTCTCGATGCAATCGAGTATGTCCTTTATGTATAATCTATAGTTTCTCTTTATACGACCAAAGCCTCTTTAAGCACCAATTCCCTTATTTCCTTTCTCAAAGCACCTTTCCTTATCAAATCTACCTTAATCCGGAGAAGGTTTTCAAGATACCTCTCTAATTCTATAAACTTGAGCAAACCTGGGACTTCGTAAAATTCAACGAGAATATCAATGTCACTAACTTCTTTCTGCTCTCCTCTTACGTAGGAACCAAAGATCGCTATTTCTTTTACTTTATACTTTTGCCTTAGTTCTTCCATATGACTGCGGAGGATCGTTTTTATTTCTTCGAGCGTTTTCATGTTTTATAATAGATGTCATAACCTTATATTGTTTTTTGTCTATACTTGTGATCTCAGAAGTTTTATAAGAGGTTGAACAAAATGAGTTCATGAATCCCGGAACTTTGCAGGATATAAACTTACTATTCGGAGTTTTATTAATGTCTTCATAAATAAACGCGTAACTTTTAGCTAACCAACTTCCCTTTGGCATATCTCGTGAAGTACCAGGAATGACAATTTTTTTACTACTCCAGTTGCAGCCGACTGGGGTTGTTATCAACCATAACGAGTAGAACTACTGAGACGTAATATTTTTTATTTAAAAATACTAACAAGTAAGATGTGCAGCTAGGACGACCTTTTTACCCTCTTCCACAAGGCGATTAAAGGTCTGTACAGCTTGGCTGGTAGGCTGCTGAATAACTTCAATTCCTCTCTGCTTAAGCTCATCTATCACGGCCTTACTTACCTTCATTAGTCCGCTTGACCCAGTTCCGAATACAACAACTTCCGGTTTTGCATTCAGTATCTCGTGAATGTCCTCAAGATGGACGTTATGCCCCTCTTTTCTCCACCAACTCGAGTTAATAACGCGATCTTGGGAAACTACGACGTCGTTTGTATACACCTTGCCGTTAATTTTAATCCTCCCGAATGAGTAACTCTCTACGTGCATACCAATCATAAGTAATAGCTTGATAAATTTGTAACTATCTTCAATCATTTGTAAATTTAGATAAAATTCGACATCTTAAATGCTTTAAAATAGCTTAAGTCATGATGGACGTGTCAAGAATAGAACAAAAAAATAAATAGAAGAAATACAACAATGCAGCCACGCTAAAGTGTAGTAGACTACGTTAGGGCTACAAAAGATTCGAAGAACAAGATGAGACAAAGCTAAAACTGGAGGAGGAGCTAATCTTCGTATGGGGCTGCTATAGACGTTGATACCAAAGAATGCTTGGCTATATGGGCTTCTGAACGCAAGGAGTTTTGAAGCTTACGTTTTCTTGAAGGAAGTTCTTAAGCATTGTGGGAAAAAAACAGCCGGAAAATAGTTGTTGATAAGGGATTCTGTATTTACGGCTTTGAAAAGGCTTGGGTTAAAATATAGGCATGAGACGTTTGCTCACTGTTTCCTTTCCCCTTAGAAAATTCCTTAGATGTGCAGCGATTTTACCATACAAGCTCAGAACGTCGATTTCACCAAACGGGTTTTATTGGGTACATGTTGGGATTTGGCAAAATTTAAAGAAGTTCACCAACATCAAAAAGCTCAGATAAATAGAGCTCAAAACCAACAACCGGCGTTGCGAGCTTAAAGTTCTCAAGAACCTCTGGATGGATTTCGCCAAAAACTCCAACCTTCTTGCCATCCACCACTATGTTTGCCCTCCTGCCCTCTATGAACGCCTCGTCTTCGCTTTCAACAGCTTTCCATTCAACATCGAGCTCTCGCATTACCGCCTGCACAACGCTCCTTATCTCAGCGAAGTTGGCCTTCGAATGGGTTGAGCACGCTGCGAGCCTCAATTCATTCTTCGTTCCAACCACAACGTCGCCAACTTCGAATATGCGCTGAGGCATCGCGTGATGGGTGTTTAAGGAGAGCAGTTCGAGAAGCTTTGGAAGTATGTCCGTTCTAACGATTGTGTGGTCTTCGGTCAGCGGGTGCATAAGGGGCGTATAATCCTTCCACACCTCGCCCTTTCTGCGCATGTACTCATATTGCGTCCTCTCGTTCGTCAGCGTGAAGGTTATGACCTCTAAGTATCCAAGACCAATCATGATTTCCCTTGCTACCTCTCTCACTTCATTCCAGTTATGTGCTTGGCCAATTGTATTCGTTGCCGGATACTCCGGCTCAATTCTGTCGTAGCCGTAGCCTATGGCTATATCCTCTATGACATCCCACTCGTGCATTATGTCGGCCCTATATGGTGGCACTAGCACTTCGATGCTTTCACCAATCTCGCCAACACCAAACCTCATTCTCTCGAGAGCAAGTCTTATTTCCTCGTTGCTTAACTCAAAGCCGAGGAGGGCAGAAATCTCCTTCTTTTTAACATTCATCCTCCTGCAGCTCAGGTCAGGCGTTGTGATCACTTTATCTGGATAAGCTATACTAACGCTCTCGATTATTCCGCCTCTGTCGGCAAGCATCGTTGCAAGAATGTTCAGAGCCTTGTCGACGTTCTCGTCGAAGCCCGTTACGTCTATGAACAAGTCCGTTGTTGTCTCCTTAACTCTTGTCTTTTCTGCATTGATAATGGGCGGGAAAGAGATCGTCTCGCCCTTAGAATCGACAATCATGGGGTATACATTTTTGCCTTCTAGGATAAACCTGTACTCCTTCCCCTTCGGGTGTCTTTCGAGAATTTCTGCTACGGTCATCTCTTCGCTGAAGTCGAGGGGAACAAACGAGAACGTTTCATCGACAGCAGTATAGCGGAGAGGGAAGTAAACCTTGCTCAGGTCGTGAACACCTATTGCCATCTTTCTCCTGTTCCTCCCTATTGTCCAGTGTAAGTCCTCCTGAACTTCCATGAGCGATCTAATCACTTCATCGGTGATCTCCAGCTTTCTTACAACACACCCAACGATCCTCGGTCTTACTTCGAGTACAGAGCTATCGACGACTATCTTCCAGTCCGCCTTCCTTACCTCGTATTCCTTATAACCGTGCTCTACGTCGAGAAATCCCCGCAAGGCTCTTGCAACTCCCTCAACACTGTACAGATCGGGGCGGTTGGGAAAGAATTCAACATCGATGTGATCGTCTTCAACCCTCTCTATATCACAGCCAAGCATGGGAAGTTTTGAAAGTATCTCTTCCCTGCCCTTCCCGACAAGCCTTTCGAGTTCATCCCAGTATAGAGTTACGACTGGCATCCAATCACCCTTACCTCTTTATCACTGGAACGCTCCTTAACCACCCTATATCTGGCAGATATAGCCTTCTTAAGTCTTTCATACCAAGGCGAAGCATGGCAAGCCTTCCAATACCCAGTCCCCATGCGAGAACTCTGCCCTTTATGCCGAGGGGTCGTGTAACCTCCTTCCTGAAAACTCCCGCTCCTCCAAGCTCTATCCAGCCCAAGCCCTCAACGTAGACTTCGGGTTCAACGCTTGGCTCGGTATAAGGGAAGTAACCCGGCCTGAATCGGACATCTTCAAACCCCATCTTCAGGAAAAACTCTTTCAGAAGGCCAAGAAGGTGTTTAAACCCAACGTTTTCATCAAGAACAACACCTTCAAGCTGGTCGAATTCTGGCAAATGAGTTGCGTCGATCGCTTCACGCCTGTAAACCCTGTCTATGCAGAAAGCCTTAACAGGTGGCTCTGGATTTTTCGCCAAATAGTGGATGGTTATGGCAGTTGTGTGTGTCCTCATTACGAGTTGCCTCGCCTTATTAATATCCCAAGTCCCTCCCCAGCCTGTTGAACCTGTTACCCAACCATTTTCATGAGTTTGCTTAACCTTCTCTACTACATCTCCTTCAAGCTCCACGTAGTGGTTGAGGTAGAATGTGTCCTGCATGTCTCTAGCAGGATGATCTTGGGGCTGGAACAAAGCATCGAAGTTCCAGAAGGCCGGCTGCACGTAGTGACCCTTGATTTCGGTAAATCCCATCTCGAGGAAAATTTTACGGCATTCTCTTATAATTCGCTCGTAAGGATGGAGTTTTGCCGTGAATATCTCCTTTGAAGGAATTGTGATGTCGTAACGCAAAAACTCCTTTCCTTTCCAGCTTCTGGCCAAGAGAATTTCGGGAGTTAGGTCTGCAACGTACTCCTTTAATTCAGCTTCGGGCTTCTCCAAAACAGTAACGTATATCTCCTTCTCCTCATCGAAATCAACAAGTTTTCTTCTGAGCAAATCCTTTACATCCTTTGCGTCTACATCTCTACCCTCCGCAACTGCCCTCAAAGATTCTTTTTCGCCGAATTCTGGCTTGCTTACGAGCTTTACGATGGCGTCCTTCACCTCTACAGCCTTCTTCTTCCTGAGCCATCCGAGGGCAATTCCAAACTCCCTCTTTCCCATTACCTCTTCCAGCTCTTTAATGGACATCGGCTTTTCAATCAGCTTTACAAGCCTCTCTTCAGGCAATCCCTCTTCAAGGTACCTTTTTCCCTCTTCAGTCAGCCTGAAGGTTTTTTTAGTTACAATTTCAACTTTTGCGAGCCCTTTTTCCTGCAAAAGGTGAGCTGCTTTGAGAACGGCATCCCTCTTCATCCCAGAGATGCTCGCAGCTTCGCTAACTTCATACCTTTTCCCGGGCTCCAAAGCTTTGAGGAGTGTTATCTCAATCGGTGATACCTGCATCAAGAACCACCATCGCTACGACTGTACGGAGGATAAAAATTTTTGGGATTCCCCTTGGGATTCTAAAGCTGACGAATTAACCAACTTTTTTAACAACTTTTCAGCTGTGTGTTGCATTTTATTTGCTCGCTGCTTTAAATCAGAATCGTTGTTAGCGATGACTACGTTAAATTTATATTGCTTCCCCATCGCCATTCCATGCCGCTCGGGTGATATTCATGTACGCAAGGATAAAAATTCGCGATACTGTCAGAGTTCCGCCCACAAGGCTTGGGGAGGACATAGAAGAGGTAATCATGGATTTGCTCTGGGAACAGTTTGAAGGTAGGCTTGATAGAGAGTACGGCATGTTAATCGGAATCGAGAATATAGAGAGTATTGGAGATGGAAGGATAATAGAGGGAGACGGAGCCGTTTACTTCGATGTCGAGTTTACGGCAATAGTTTTCAAACCTCTGCTTCACGAAGTCGTGGAGGGAGAGGTGGTGGAGGTTGTAGAGTTTGGAGCGTTCGTTTCCATAGGCCCACTCGACGCTTTACTCCACATGAGCCAGATAACAGACGATTATATGGTCTATGATGAGAAGAACAAGAAGCTTATAGGAAAGGAGACAAAGGTTAGCCTTGGTGAAGGTGATGCCGTAAGGGCAAGAATAGTTGCCCTCAGTCTGAAAGAGAGAGAGCCGGAGAAGAGCAAGATCGGCTTGACGATGAGGCAGCCGTGGCTTGGATGCCTGAAGTGGATTGAAGAGGAAATAAAGAAGCTTGAAAAGGAGAAAGTAGCATGACCGAGCTTGCATGCAGGAAGTGCAAGTTCATAAGCATAGATTCCAGCGTTTGCAAGAACTGCGGAAGTACAGAACTCACGAAGGAGTGGTACGGCTACCTAATAGTGATCGATCCGGAGAAGAGCGAGATTGCAAAGAAGCTTGGAATAAAAATACCGGGAAAATACGCTTTGAAGGTAATATAGTATGTTAAAGCTTCCCAAGCGGCTCAGAGCTGAGTGCAGAAAACCGCAGGGCAGGCTTTGTAGCATCGAATCAACGAATCCCATAGCATCTGTTGGTGATGTGGTTAGCTATTCTCTACTACGCATGAACCGCAAGCCCATGATATTCATCTTCGATGGCAGGACAGAAAGGAGAGCGTTCGAAAAAATAGACGAGCTTGAAAAGTTGAGCGCCGAGTACACGAGAATAGATGTAAGAAATCCGCCCTCAACGATAACGAGCGAACTTGTGTTTGCAATAAAGAGGGCAGTTGAAAAAGCTGAGGAAGGTGTAAAAACTAAAATATTTGTGAAGGGTGAGGAAGACCTTGCGGTACTCCCTCTGATTTGCCTGCTTCCGTCTGGTAGCGTGGTCTACGGGCAGCCAGGAGAGGGTGTCGTTGAAGTAAGGATAACCCCTGAGAAAAAACTACTAATACTCCAGCTGATGGAGCAGATGGAGAAACTCGGAAGAGATGGTGAAAATGGGGAAGACATCATTAACATATGCAGGGGGTGGAGCAATGGAAGTTTTCGTGGAGAAGGACAAGCACAACCCCCTCCTTAAGAGGAGGGAAGTTTACTTCAGGCTCAAGTATGATGAGGAGAAGGTAACGCCGTCGAGAAAGGATGTAAGGCAAAAAATTGCCGGATTATTCAACGCAAACCTCGATACGGTCGTAATAGACTACATAAAGCCAGAGTTCGGGAAATGCGAGGCTTACTGCTATGCGAAAATATACGAGACGGTAGAAGATTTGCATGCTATTGAGGAGAAACACATCATAAGGAGGAACTTTGGAGAGCCAGAAGGCGAAGGAGAGGGAGAAGAAGGGGAGGGAGAGTAATAGAAAGGGTGTTTGTTATGGCTAAAGCAAAAGGAGATGTTGTATCGAGATTCTATGAAATAAAAGGGGACAAAGTAGTCAGGAAGAGGAAGTTCTGTCCGAGATGTGGCGAGGGCGTTTTTCTTGCCGAACACAAGGATAGAAGGACGTGTGGAAAGTGCGGTTACACTGAGTTCAAGAAATGATAGCCCTTGGCATAGAAGGCACTGCCTGGAGTCTCAGCGTTGGCGTGGTCGACGAAAAAGAAGTCATTGCGCTGGAGGATGATCCATACATCCCGAAGGAAGGGGGCATTCATCCGAGAGAAGCATCGCAGCACCATGCAGAGAAAATAGGCATCCTTACAGAGCGAGTTTTCTCGAAGGTAGAACCCGATAGTATAGACGTTGTTGCCTTTTCTCAAGGCCCGGGAATGGGGCCTTGCCTAAGAGTCGTAGCTACAGCTGCGAGAGTTCTCGCTCTAAAGCTCGGTAAACCCCTTGTAGGTGTTAACCACTGCTTAGCGCATCTCGAAGTTGGTAGGTGGAAGACCGGGGCAAAGAATCCCGTAACCCTCTACGTGAGCGGTGGAAACTCACAGGTTATAGCAAGGAGAGGAAAGCATTACAGGGTTTTTGGTGAAACTCTTGACATAGGCATAGGAAACGCATTGGATAAGCTCGCAAGGCACATGGGGTTAAAGCATCCCGGCGGGCCGAAGATAGAGAAACTTGCAAGGAAAGGGAAGCACTACTACGAGTTGCCCTACGTCGTAAAGGGGATGGATTTCTCGTTTAGCGGGCTTGTTACGGCAGCACAACGATTGTACGACAACGGCGTTGCCATGGAAGACGTCGCCTTCAGCTTTCAGGAAACAGCTTTTGCCATGCTTACGGAAGTTACGGAAAGAGCTCTGGCATATCTGAACCTCGATGAGGTTTTGCTCGTTGGAGGCGTTGGTGCGAATTCTCGCCTTCAAGAGATGCTTAAAACCATGTGCAAAGATAGAAATGCGAAGTTTTACGCTCCGCCAAAGGAGCTTATGGGCGATAACGGGGCAATGATTGCATATCTGGGTTTGCTAATGTACAAGCACGGTTATAAAACGCCCATTGAAGAATCTGCTGTTAAGCCTGATTTTAGGATTGAGGATGTAGAGATTAATTGGGATTAGCTGAAAGAATCCTTTTGAGTTCATCCTTACTCAATCTGCTTCTTTTCTCCTGATCTTTCCACAACTTTCTAAAGTAGTAAAAGTACTCATAAAGCTCAAGCTCATCTTTTGCAAACACAATCTCGTGATTGTCAATCACCTCCATTTTCATGTAGAGCGGAAGCTCCTCAAACACCCAAACATCGTATCCCTTCCCAACAATGTCAATATTCCTAAAAACCTCCCTAACATCAAACCCCTCGGGGGCAACTATGCATATATCAACGTCTCTACCCTCTCCGCCTACACTAGAACCAAAAATTAGAACGGCAAGCACTTTATCCCTAAGAAACTCAAAGTCCTTCTCTATAATTTCTTTTTCAACCATGACTTCGACACCTTTATAAAATCCTCAAGGCATGGGATTAAATCCATTATGGATTCAAGAGCCAGCCTGTCATTTATTCCGTTGTAGTGATGGACAAGTCTATTTCTAAGCCCGTTAGCTATTTTGAGACATTCAGCTATCCTGCTATCAACGAGTTCCCCCCATTTCTGAATGTTCGTATAATCATCCTTTGGAGGATATCCGTTATCCTTGAGAAACATCGCAACCACATCGCACGCTGCCTCGATTGCTTCTTGGGCAGCCTTGTAAACAGCAAGCCTCGACTTTTTGTCCACTTCGGCTTCGTTTATCCAGCTTAAAATGTCCCCGATTCTTTCCTCCATATGTCTGAGCTTATCTATGTACCTCGCCACCCTTCTTTCATCCACGCATATGAAACAGCAAAAAAAGATATAAGTTTTTGGTTAAAAATAGTGAAATTGTTAAAAATCAGTAGAAGTTTTGGGTATAGCTGTGGAACTGGAAGGAGATCGGAAAGCATGCCAGTCGAAATTTATCTAGGCGGGGAAGCGGAAGTCAGGATTTACGAGGATATCGTAGAAAAAATAAGAAAGCCCAAGCGTTATCGTATTCCGCAACTCGATGAAGTTCTGAGGAAGCGCAGGACGAAGATGGAGGCGAGGATAATTTCGATGGCAAGGCGAAATGGGGTTGCAACACCCATAGTTCTTGATGTCGAAGGCGATAAAATCGTAATGGAGAGAATCAAGGGGCAGCCTGTGAAACACATAATGACACCGGAAATAAGTAGGGAGATAGGAAAAGCCGTTGCAAAGCTACATAAAGCGGGAATCATTCATGGAGACATCACACCAATGAACATGATATACTGCAACGACAAGATATACTTTGTCGATTTTGGACTTGCGTTTATCGAAGACAGAATTGAGCCGAAAGGCGTTGATGTGCACGTTTACTTTGAATCTCTCAAAGCCTCCTTCGACAACTGGAAAGAGCTGAAGGATGCGTTTATAGAAGGCTACATGGAATACGATAAGGCCAAGGAAGTGTTAAAGAGGGCAGAAGAAATTGCTGAAAGGGGGAGGTACGTGGAAAGAATCAGTCAGAAGTAACCTCAATTTCGATAAAATCCCAAGCAGCTTCAATCTTTTTAATCCTTCTTCCAAGCTCGAGTCTAACCCTATCGGATATCCTCTCAGATGGAAAACCGAGGTTTGTGTATATGCAACTCATAAGCAACGCGCTGTTCACGAAGAACAGTCCAGCAAGTCCCACGTTGAGAAATATGCGGAGGTTTTCTTCGCCAAGCCTTTTATCGTACCCTCTTTCCCTCAGCCAGTCTTCGAACTCATCGATTGATATTCGAATCTTCATGGGCTTACAACAGCCAAAAGGGTTAAAATATTTGCATGTTATTTAGAGTATGAAGCGAATTCTCGTTTGCCCCGTTTGCAAGTCAACGGATGTCGAATACGATACTGCTGGCGTTACGGGCAAGTACCACTGTAAGAACTGCGGTTACGTTGGTTCGGCTGTGCTGGAAATGACTGAGGGAGAATACAAGGAGATTATTGAAGGAAAGGATATAGAAAGAAAGGCCGAAAGGGAGAATCGGTAAAGAGAAAACAAGATCGGGGAGAGAAGTGAACCTGGACTTCCACTTCTGAGATACATCTCAAAAATTATAAATACATCTCCACAAGCCAAAGGCCATGCAAGAAATTATCAAAGCTGTAAAAGCGGGAAAACCCTTCATCATTTTCGATGAGAAAAAATCGGTTCTTGGCATTCCCGCAGATACAGTTTCTGGACGTGTGATTACTTTAATTATGAAGAACTGTGACGAGTATCGCCTTGCGATGCCGTGGAGACAGATAACCGTTCTTGGTCTCAACAGGTTTCTTCTCTACGGTGGCAACGTTATTCCCCTCGACTACAACAAAAATGGGATTTCTGCTGAAGAGAGGGCTGATTTCATAAAGAGACTCGTCAAAGGAGAAGTAAAACTTGAGGAAATAACGTGTCCCGGTAAAATATTCGTGGAAGAAGCGAAAGAAGGTGGAGTGCTTGAAAGGCCCGCTTTTGGCGAGGCATGCATAGACATTGCGAGGATGGCTGGCTTTAGCAGTGCTGCTCTCTATGCCACCCTCATAACACCATCCGGGGACATTGCGGAGGAAAGCTACGCAACTGAATTTGCAAAGGAGAACGAATTGCCTGTAATAAGCATAAATGATCTCATAATGTACAGACTTAAGACCGAAAAGCTCGTAAAAAAAGTCGTTGAAGCTACACTTCCAACGAAGTTCTACGGCACGTTTAAAGCTATAGGCTATGAAACTCCAATTGGGGAAATAATTACTCTCGTTAGGGGAGACGTGTCGGAAGGAGACGTTCTCGTCCGTATACACTCAGAATGCCTTACCGGAGACGTTTTTCACTCTCTCCGATGCGATTGCGGTGAGCAACTCGAGAAAGCTCTGAAGATGATAGACAGGGAAAACAAAGGAGTCGCCATCTACATGAGGGGGCACGAGGGGCGGGGAATTGGCCTTATAAACAAGCTAATGGCATATAAACTTCAGGAAGAAGGGAAGGATACAGTAGAGGCGAACATAGAACTCGGCTTTCCTCCAGACTTGAGGAGCTACGGCATCGCTGCCCAGATTCTGATGGATCTGGGTGTTAAAAGTGTTCGTCTGATGACCAACAATCCGCTTAAAATAGAGGAGTTGAAGAAGTACGGTTTCAAGGTTAGAAGGGAGCCGATTGAAGTTGAGCCGTCCGAAGAGAACCTTGGCTATCTCAAGGCTAAGAAGGAGAAGATGGGGCATATGTTGTGTATAAACGATTAAGAGTCATTCAAAGTTCTCCATCCACCTTCGAGTAAAACCATGAATTCACCAGCTGGTTGGGGAGACATCCCAAAAGATTTGAACTTAATACCTCAAACAACCAATGGGTTACGCAGACTGAGAGAGAGGAAGGTAAGGTACATCGTAAGGCACAAGCAGAGAGGAAAGAGCAGCAGAGAGATAGCGTTTGAGATGAGAATCACGTTTCCGCAGTTAAGAGAGTATGGTCTTACTGGCTCACACAAAGAATACTTACCGATAAAAAAGAGGGGAAGGAAGGTTAAGGAATTAAGCGAGGAGGAGAAGGAAATAATCGGGAAGCCAAAATGAAATACAAGCTTGGAGCGAGAAGACTCGAAAGAATAATAGAGCAGGTTTATGGCATTCACATTCCTCACAACCGCATTCACAAATTCCTGCTCGAAGAAGGATTGGCAAAGGAAGAACCGAGGAAGAAGAGAAGAAAGAAGCCATACATAATGAAAGAGAGAATTCGATGTCAGCTGCTCATATTGACTTCGGTAAGGATGGAATAAAGTTCTGCGCAATCATTGACGATGCATCAAGGAAGATGCAGCAGGAGAATTCAAGAATGCTAACACCGCTAACAGCATAGCTTTGGTAGATAAGCTTGTTGAAGATTACAGGGACATCATGCCTTTAGAACTGATCTCAGACAATGGAAGTGAGTTCGGAGCTCATAGAAGGAATAAAAAGGAATGGGATAGCAGATTCAAGCGTCACCTTGATTCTTTGGGAATAAAGCTGATAACAACTAGGATAAAGCATCCCCAGACAAATGGGAAGATAGAGAAGTCCTTTGACCGCTACAACATGCAGGATGATTTTAATGGCTTGGATGACTTCGTTTACTGGTACAACAACGTAAGATTCCATGAAAGCCTCGACACCAAACACTATCTCCAAACACCAGAGGATGCCTTCTAGAGCGGGTTGCCGGTAGAGGCAAGGCTAGGTGTTGCATTCAAGCTTTTTGATGGTTGGGGAATGAGAGGTAGGGTTTATAAAGTCAAAAAGGACTACATAAATATTCTAGGAAGGTTAAAGTTTACGGTCTGCGGAGGTATAGAGGTGACAGGAAAGCTGAAAAGAAGTGTTGATTCAATCTAAGCGTTTGGATTTTTGAAGACTAATGAAATCAGCATGGATAAAAATCATTTTATAAGTAGCCTATAATCTTTCCAAGTTCCTTTATCCTGTATCCCAGCTTCTTGGCAGCGTTAATGGCTTCCTGATCATTTTGAATTTCTCCCTCTTCAAAAGCAATCCCACAAACTCCTCTATTTGCTGGAATCATCTCGTGTTTTAAGAAGAATGCGTTAATGGCTGTTATTGCGCTTTCGATTCCGTATCTCCTCCCAACCACTATTGCACCACCAATTTTGTTTCTAAGCTTGCCCCTTATACACCAGGTTCTGTCCATAAAAGCTTTCATTTGGGCTGAAACATTGTTAAAATAGACCGGAGATCCAAGAACTATGACATCGCTTTCAAATAGCATTGGATATATTAATTCCATGTCGTCTTTAACGATACATTCCTTGAGTTTCAAACAAACTCTACACGAGCTGCATGGATTTATGCTGTAATCGGACAGTTTTATAAAATCTCCGCCCGTTACAGATCTCGTTACCTCAAGCAAGTAATCTGTATTACTCTTTTTTCTCGGACTTCCGGATATGAATAATACTTTCATAACCACCAATTTAAACTTCGCTTTCGGCTTTAAGCATTTTCGGCACCAATCGGAAGAAGACACTCGCTATTGGCATCTGAACCATGAAACACGCTATAACTCCAAGAACAACACTTGAATTTTTGGAAAAGCTGTTATTGCCAGGGCTATAGATTTTTTGTTGCACCCCCATATATTACCGGAATCGAATTTTCGTAATTCAGCCTTGAGAGTCTTGAAACTATGGCCCCAGTAAAGAAGAGCAGGATGTAGAATATTATTGCTGATATAAGAGCGTAAGAAATTATCGACGGATTTTGAACTATCCTCCTCGACTGAAGGGATGCAGCTATGAAAACAACTGCAAGAGCTGACATTCCAGAAATCACTGGGAAGAGAGGTCTGAGTTCGTTGAATTTATCTTCCGTAGTTACCTTAAATGCGATCCATCTCGTCAGAAATCCTGCAGTCAAAGGCAAGAAGACTAAAACCGACAGGCTTCGCATGAGCAATCCAACGGGAATCTTAACATAGGTGCCGACGAGAAACTTTAGTGTATACGGCACTTGCACGACCGAGATTATCAGCGTTAAAGCTTGCAGAACTATAGCTAGAGGAACATTTCCCCCAAGCAATCCTGTCCATGCAGCATTTACAACCAGAATTGTGAATAAGCCAAGTAAAACTTCCTTAGGAGATCTTAAAACCCTGATGAAGAGTCCGAACCGGGTAGAGATTATCATGACGTATATCATCAGGAAAACCAGAGGTAAAACGAGGAAATTGAGTTTAATTTTAGGGAATTCGTAGCCGAAAGCTAAGCCAAGAAAAATCGATGCAAAAACCCAGACAGTCATGTATCTTCTGAAAAACATGCTGAATTTCATTAGTTTAGATCGCTCTTTAGCTTTGGATCTCATTCTCTTTTCCATCAGTCTCCTTCAAACTCATACCCAAAACATTCGAACTTGCTATTTCACGGCGTTTGCTGATTTACCTCACCACTAAGCACGGGCATTTTCGCACATCTCACGACGTTTTCGGTGGTTGAACCAATGAGTTTTTAAGCTCTTGCTTTCCACAACCTTCAGATTTTTCCCCACGAATTTCCTGTTTTTACGATTTTCTTAACCTCAAAACCATCAAGCTACCGCTATTTGCTCTACATTTTTGCCTTATCTCCGAGTTTTTCATCAAGCTTCTAGTTTCCTCAATTTAAACATCATAAAAAATTATGTGATAATAAAAATTTCTTCATATTAAACCAACGGCAACTCCGATGCCTATCGCACTTATGAGCCCTCCAAATACTGCTCGTAGTATCCATGCTTTCACACTCTTAGTTGCCTTAGCTCCAATCCATGTGAACACCAGCGTAACCAAACCGATGCCAGCAATGTAAAGTAGGTTCGTATAGCCATGTAACGCAAGATTGATAGCTCCCACTCCCGCTGTTGGAATCATCGCCAGGGAAGAGGTACCAATTGCTATATGCATGGGGTATTCGAATGCAGTGAGTACTGGCACATAGTATATACCTCCGCCAAAACCACAAAGCCCTGTGGCAACACCTGCTGCAAACATAAGTGAACCAAATGACCACCCATAGGGTAGGCTCTTGACTTCGTGAATTGTGACTCTTGGTGGAATAACGCCCTTAGTCCTGATGGCCTGATATATCATATAGATACCGATGAAGAAACAAGCCATCCCAAAGATTACTCTGAGAATACTCACTGGCAGGTATATTGCCACCATTGAGCCAACCAGTACACCAGCACCAGCTGCAACTGATGCAACAATTGCACCTTTATTGTATATGTGTCCCATCCTGTAGTGTGCCAGCACACCCGGGAAGGTGGTCAAGGAAATGACCGCCATGTTCACTCCATATGCATATTTAATAGAGAGTCCAAGAAGTGCCATTAACATCGGTATTCTGAGGAAACACCCCCCAATCCCGAGCCATGAAGAGAGAAACCCAGGTATAGCACCTATAATGAAGATGTAAAATATGAGTAGCCACGTTTCCATCATAACACCCCCCTGTAATTCATGTCTCCATCATTTCAATTATGGAGCATCCACCAACTCCAATTTTGTGAGAAATCTCTGTACACATCTTGCTTCCAACTGCCGCGGCGACTGCGATCGTGATAAGATGCTCGTACTTCTCTGGGATGTTTGGTAGCTGCATCACGAGTTGTCTCTCGTCCATCCGTCTCGGAATCCATTCTGGCACGACTTTTGACATTAACAGCGGTAGGGAAGTTTCTCCTATCGTCTCCTCCATTCGTCTTGGAATCTCCTCGACTTCCATAGGGAATTTACATGGTAAACGATATTTATAGCTTTGGTTTAAAAAGTAAACTAAGAACAGAACGAGCCCATAGCTATACGTTCCTTACCGCAAACTCTAATGTTACCATCTGCATCTTGGGCAAATTTCCCGAATCTCCACTCTCTATCTCTACTTCTAATTTTTCGATTTCTTCTCTCTCTCCACTCCTTTAATTTTCAATTTGCAGGTCGTCCAAGAGTAATCTTCTATATAGTATCAAATATTACTGCCAGATTAAGCTCTTCATAGAAAAGAATCACTAATCTACGATGTCGAACTAAATGCTTAAATTCCTTCATGTGATTTTTAACATTGAAGAATAGACGAAAGATCTCTAAAACAGAGAGGAAGAAAGCCCAAAAGATTTCCAATTTTGAAATATCATCGCATACCTTCTTCTTTCCTCAAAGCCCTACGCATAGTTTCTATCACAACCCCGAGGTTTCCCTTTCTTATCTCTCTAATGATGAAACCGGGTCTGAGGTAGAATCTGAGATAGCAGAACCTCAAGAATTTTTTGATTTCTTCGGGGGATAGGTAAAAGTTTTTAATCACAGGCTTTCCAGCTGTGTAGTTGTCAAAATTCTCCGTAAGGAGGAGGTTTTTCTCCTTTGCCTCTCGGTATATATCCGTTCCAGGATAAGGTGTCAGGATGGAGAACTGAGCATAATCCGGATTGAGCTTCAAAGCGAACTTGAGGGTCGCCTTCATGTCCTCCTTTGTCTCGTAGGGGGAGCCAATTATAAAAGAGCAGATCACTTCTATTCCAGCTTTTTTCGTGAGTTTTACAGCTTCTTTAACCCTCTCGAGGTTAATCCTCTTTTTGTAATAATTTAGAACTCGCTGACTGGCGGACTCAACTCCATAGTAGATGGCAGAGCAGCCTGCATCTTTCATTTTCTCAAGCAGTTCTTTGCTGATCGTGTCAACACGAGAAGAGCAGCTCCACTTTATATCGAGATTTCTTTTAATGATTTCATCACATATCTCAATCACTCTTCGCTTGCTTAGGGTAAAAGTGTCGTCGCTGAAGGCTATATACTTTGCCTTAAAATCGCCAACCAGCCATTCAATCTCATCCACAACGTTTTTAGGACTTCTGGCTCTGAATTTTCTGCCTAGAAAGAGAGAGGAGGAACAGTATCTGCAGCCAAAAGGACAACCTCGGGAAGTTATCATTGGGAAGTGTTCCAATCTGTGACCTAAAACAGTATACTTTTCAAGGAGCATGAGGTCGTAGGCAGGGAAAGGTAGCGAATCGAGATCTTGAATGAACTCCCTCGGCCCGTTATTGACAATTCTTATCCCATCTCTTTGTTTTATACTACAGTTTTCATCACAGTCATTTATTCTATTCTCCCACCCTTCATTACCGTAATCCTTGTAGATCAGACCTTTAAGACCCTCGAGAGATTTCCCTGCTTCAACCCTCTCTGCTAACTCAGCGAGAGTATATTCGCCTTCGCCAATGCAAACAGCGTCAACGCAAGCGTTTTTCAAGGCCTGATATGGCATGAAGGTTACATGTACGCCTCCAAGAACTATGAGAGCGTGAGGGAGCCTCCTCTTTATTGCGCATGCGTATCGCAGGGCTGCGCTAAAAGTGGGAGTTGTGGAAGTAATTCCAACGATAATGGCATCCTTGATGCGATTTAGCAGGTCAGAAAAACTGAGCTTTTCAACGAGATCATCAATTATTTTAACCTTGAAACCCCTCTCCCTGAGCATCGCCGCTAAATAGCCTAAGCCGAGAGGGGGTGTAGAGATTCCGAGCTTCTTTACGACCTCGACGCTTGCATTCGGGTTTATGAGAGCTATCATCTTCTCTACTTCTTTAACCTTTCATTGAGATGCTCTGCGGCTAGTTTTGGAAGTAGCTTTACCAGCCTCAATCTTTGACAGAAGTTCCTCCCACTCCTTCTGATTATTTATGCAGCCCGGATCGGGTTTAAGGTAGTCGCCGTAATAGTTATAGGCTCTCGCCCTGCACCCTCCGCAGTAATAGCGGTAGCTGCATCGATTGCACCCCTCTATCAGATCCTTATTTCTAAGCTCTTCGAAAACCTGGTTGTGGAGCCAGAGGTCCTCCAAATCTCTGTAGCTGAGATCTCGTATGTTAGCTATTTTTAAAGGAAAGAATACGCATGGCTGGATATCGCCGTTGGCGCGCATGGACATATAAAATCTTCCCGCTCCACATCCTCCAATGAATTCTGCAAGCTGCCTGAGCCTTTCCCCAGCGTTAACGTTATAGAAATGGGTTGGGATAAATTTCGCATCGCATTGCAATGCAACGCGAGCAAATTGAGGAGCCGTTGAGAGCAGGCTCAGGGTCTTTGAGTTAGAAATTGGACCCGAGCTGGAACTTTCTGGTTCAGTAACATCGGCTTTATTCTCTCTACTTATGTTTTCATAGTAGAGCATTCTGAGCAGCACTTCCCTTTCCTGAGGAGAGAGGTCCAAGCTTGCTATATCCTTTCCTCTACCTGTGGGAACAAAGTTGTAGTGCATGAACCAATCTACGCCGAGCTTTCTGCAAAGCTCTATAACTTGAGGAACTTCATGCAGGTTGAGTTTGGTTACGGTCATGGAAACGTTTACGAAGAAACCTTGCCTTACAGCATTCTTTATTCCCTCGATCGTTTTTGCCCAGCATCCCTTGATACCTCTGAAGCTGTCATGCGTTGCTTGGGTTCCATCCAAACTTATTTGGAGGTAGCTCACACCGTTCTCTTTAAGCTGCCTTGCCTTTTCTTCGGATATTAGAGTTCCATTTGTCGCCATAGCGACGTACATTCCTCTTTCCGCTGCATAGCTTGTTAACTCTAAGATATCCTTCCTGACTAATGGTTCTCCCCCTGAGAATGAGATTATTGTCACGCCAAGCTTGTCGAACTTGTCTATCGTTTCCAGAGCTTCTTCAGTTGTGAGTTCATCTTCCAGAGGTTTGCCAGCTGTTGCATAACAATGCTTGCATCTCAAATTGCAAGCGTAAGTTACATCCCAGACAACTTGGAAGGGGGCTCCAGGTACGAAGGGCTTTCTAACGCCGAAATATGCAAGGCCTTTTATAACACTCGCCAAACCCTTCCTCCAGTACGCATCCCTGAACTTCTCCTTTAGCTCATCAACGCTAACGTTGAAAGCTTCCCCTCCTCTTTTCAGGATCGGTTCAAGTGTTTTTGCTGCAAGCTTACACTTCCAGCACGCATCTTCTCTTTCTCCAACGAAGAGTTCTAAGGCAACCTCAAGCCTATTTTTTCTGCATGAGTCGCAATAGCACGCAAAACTTTGCAAGGTTTTCTTGGTTGCTGGGTTGTTTACTAAATGCATGAAAATGGAGAGTTTGTCTAACATTTCAGACCCTCCTAAACTCTTTCAGCTTAGCTTGAAATTGGAAGTCAGGATTAAGATTTTCTACTTCAAGCTCCTTGAGATTAGCAAAAAACTTCTCAAATCCTTTTTTGAGATTTACAAGTTCTTTACCTTTCTCCTTCTTATCACCTCCTGCAAGCTTCCCAAAGAAAGTTCTATCCTTTTCACGTCAAACATTACCAAACCTCATTCTTTTTCTCCAATCTCCTCACCCTACTTTTCAACATCCAAAGATCCTTGATTGGCAAACTCTTCAGACCTTCAAACCTTCATTATACTCTCAACTTGTGAAGGCGATGATCATGCACAGGGCTATGGGTTCATAGACGGACTTGGGATCCTATTCGCAAACGGCTTTGTCTCATCAAAGTACGACTATTAGAATGATTAGAGGAACGATAGGCGATTTGCAATCTTTGAGCCTTTCAATTGGCTTATAACTCTTTCTCTCTCATCTGGAAGACCAAATTTCTGCTTCCAAGCTATCACTTTTAAAGCCCTTTTCCTGTTTTTAAACTAACCTTTTTAACGTTTTTCATGTTTATGCGATAAACAGATATTAACTTTTTCGGTTTAAAAATTAAAAT
>Ga0190367_1000716_pt1 | contig 22271 bp, 21 predicted proteins | sample 4872181011_MG_FD_171838 | JGI IMG/M metagenome (GOLD analysis project Ga0190367, IMG submission 171838) | Hydrothermal vent microbial mat bacterial communities from Southern Trench, Guaymas Basin, Mexico - 4872-18-10-11_MG | ecosystem: Environmental > Aquatic > Marine > Hydrothermal vents >...
GTGAACTCGTCCGCGTGGAGCTTGGGCCTCAGGCCATGCCTCAGGCCAGCCTCCAGCACGCGCCTCGCCTGCTCAGGCGAGAAGACGCCCTTCTCGCAGAAGACATCGCAGAAGGTGGCCAGGTCGCGCTCGGCCACGGCAGGCACCATCTCCTCGACAAGGAGCTCCACGTAGGCATCTGGCTCACGCGCATACTCGGGCGGTATGGCGTGGGCGCCCAGGAAGGTGGGCACCAGGTCCACCGGGTGCTCCTCGCCCGCCATCTTCAGGGCCCTCAGGCACTTCAGCTCGTCCTCCGTGGTGAGGCCGTAGCCGCTCTTCGCCTCCACCGTGGTGGTGCCGTGGAGGAGCATGATGTCCAGGCGCTCCAGGCACTCGCGCGCCAGCTTCCTCAAACTCGCGGCCCTGGTGGCCCTCACCGTCCGCATGATGCCGCCACCGCGGGCCAGTATCTCCATGTAGGTGAGGCCGCTGATCTTCATCTCAAGCTCCTCTGGCCTGAAACCCTCCGAGGCGAAGACCAGGTGCGTGTGGGCGTCCACGAGGCCAGGTATTATGGTCAGGCCAGCCGCGTTCAGCTCTACATCGGTCCTAAAGGTCCGCTTCAGCTCTCGTGTCCTGCCCACGGCCACTATACGGCCATTTCTCACGGCCACGGCCGCGTCCCTCATGACGAGGATCTCCCTCATGGCACGGCCTCTCACGGGCGCTGGCCCCGTGGGCGTCGCGAGCTCGGAGGCCCCATAGACCAGCAGATCCACCTGCTCGCGGCCAGCCGCGCTCAGGAAGGCCACCTCCCCATGGCCTTGGCCAGGGCTACCTCTAGGATGTCGTCCTCCGTGAAGCCCTCCACCTGGAGGTAGTAGCGCACCAGCTCCACCACGGCCTTCAGCGGTATCGGGCCGCAGAACTCGGCCCCGAGGACGGGAACGCCATAGCGCTTGGCCTCAAGACGGACGAGCTCCATCACACGGTGGAGGGGCGTGCGCTCTGGGTTGGAGATGACCATGCCGACCTGGACATGGCCCTCCCTGGGCACATAAACCCCTATGGCCTTCACGTCCGCTAGACCGCCCTTCTCCGCGTGGAGCGCCCTGGCCACGCGCTTGGCCACCTTCAGGCTGCTCGTGCCCAAGTTCACGTTGAAGTTCACTATGGCCCTCCTGGCGCCAACGGCCGTGGCACCCGCCGTGGGATGCGGCTTTCTAGGGCCGAAGTCGGGCTCCCGGCCGGGCTTGGCCATCATCTCCGCCAGCCTCTCGAACTCACCAGCCCTTATCCAATCCAGGCTCCTGCGCTCGGGCCTAGTGGCGGCCTCAGCGTAGAGGTAAACAGGCACGCCGCATTCCTCTGCGAGCCTACGGCCGAACTCGCGAGCCAGGCGCACGCACTCCTCCATGCTCGTGTCAGCCAGGGGGACGAAGGGCACCACGTCCACCGCTCCCATGCGGGGGTGCTGGCCCCGGTGGTATCGCATGTCTATGCGCTCGACGGCCACCTTTGCGGCCCTCAGCATGGCCTCCAGCATGGCCTCGGCCTCGCCAGCGAAGACCACCACGAGCCTGTTGTAGTGCTCATCGGCCGTGTGGTCCAACACGTAGGTGCCCTCCACGGACCTTATGGCCCCTAAGATGGCCTCCACCACAGCTGGGTCGGAGGTGCTGAAGTTGGGCGTGCAGCATACCAGGCCCATGCCCGGCACCTGCATCCCTGGCCTTCCGGCTAGCCTTAAGCCTTCGAGCAGCGCGCGCCATCGCGCGGGAGGTGAACTCGCCCTGGCCTTGCTGCGCGTCCATCACATAGGCTTGGCCGTGGAGGACCTAGACAAGGCCCTGGGGTTCTTCTCAGGCGTCCTGGGCCTAGAGGTCGAAAAGACCGTGGTGGTCGAGGAGCAGGACATGCGCGCCGCCTGGCTCCGCCTGGGCGACCTGTGGCTTGAGCTCATGGAGCCCCTAAGCCCGGAGGGGCCTGTGGGCCGCTTCCTAGCCAAGCGAGGCGAGGGCATTCACCACGTGGCCGTGCTCGTGGATGACATGATGGCTACCTGTGAGGAGCTTAAGCGTGCTGGCATCAGGCTGGTCTATGAGGAGCCCAGGCGTGGGCATGACGGGGCGCTCTACAACTTCATACACCCGAAGGCAGCTCACGGCGTCCTGCTTGAGCTCAGGCAGGAACCGGGAGGCTGAGCAAGTGTTAATAGGCCATGGATGAAGAGGTCAGCGCGAGCGAGCTTGAGCACCGCGCTCAGGTTGAGGGCCAGAGGTCGTGCCCAGCGCGTGGGCTTCAGGCGCTTTGCCCAGGAGGTAGCCCGCGAGTTCGGCCTGGCTGGCTGGATGAAAAACCTGCCAGATGGCAGCGTCCAAGGGCCACGAGAGGCCGTTCAAACCTTCGTGGAACGGCTCAGAAAAGCCCCTGCGCCAATCCGCGTGGAGCAAGTGCTGATTGAGGAGGTTGAGCCTGAGCCCGGGCTAGAATACTTCAGGGTAATTTACGGGCCATTAGAAGAGGAGCTCCAAGAGGGCTTTGGCGCCATGCAAAACATATTCATGGAATACTGGCGCGAGTTCAAGGATTACCGGCAGGAGTTCCGGGAACTCGCCAGGCGCATGGAAGAGCGCCTCAACCTGCTGAACGACAAGCTCACGACCATCTTGGAAACGCTCGTGAGGGAGTCCGCGGAGGCGCGGAGGCAGCTAACCGAGGCACTGACGCTCTTGAGACAGGCGGTGGAGAAGCTCCTTGGCGAGAAGGCTGCCTGAGGTGGTCTCCTCTTGCTAGGAGAAGCCATACGCAAGCTAGCACTCAGGCTGGGCGCTGATAAGGTGGGCTTCGCGGACCTATCGGCTTACGAGAACGAGTTCGGCATTTCAAGGCCCCTGACAGCCCGCTATCCCAGGGCCATATCCATAGGCGTGGCCCTCTTGGACGATGTGGTGGAAACCATAGGCCCGGATGGCCCCACGCCCATCTACGCGCACCATTATCGGCAGGTGAACGCGCTTCTGGACCGCGTGGCGTTTGAGGTCGCCAGGTTCTGTGCCTCCAAGGGCTTCAGGGCGCTGCCCATACCGGCCTCCATGACCGTGGACGAGGAGAGGCAGCTCGGCCACATATCGCATAAGGCCGTGGCCGTGTTGGCTGGCCTCGGCTGGCTCGGCAAGAGCCTCTTAGTCATCACGCCCGACCGCGGCCCCAGGGTGCGCTTCACCACCGTGCTCACGAACGCGCCCCTGCCGACCGGGGAGCCCATGAAGTGCCGCTGTGGGGATTGCCGTGCCTGCGTTGATGCCTGCCCAGCCGGGGCCATAAGGGACGTGCGCTTCGAGCTGAGGCCCAGGAGGCGCGAGGATGCCCTAGATGTGCAAGCCTGCCTCAGCCTCCTAGAGGAATTCGCGAGGAGGCCAGGAATAGGGGAGCTCGTCTGCGGGATATGCGTGAAGGCCTGCCCTTACGGCGCGAGGGGGGAGGAACTCCCTGCTACCTAGAACTCCAGCTCGACCTTCTCAAGCTGCTCTAGCACGTAGCGCCTTATCTCGCTCGGGCTCGGCAGCTTGGCCACTATGCGGCCTCCTTGCACGAGCGGCTTGAGAAGGGCCTCCATCTCGCCACCGCACCTCGGGCACTTGGGCGCCTCAGCCGAGAAGGGCTGGACGAGGTCCACCATACAGCTCCAGCAGCGCCAGAGCTGCTTCTTCCCGCTCAACTTCCCTCTCTTGGCGCAGGGGCCACGGCCCTCCACCTCCACGATGTCCATGGCGAAGTCCACCACGGGCGCGTTGCTTATGGAGGTGCCCACGCCAAAGGCCTCAGCGCCAGCAGCTTTCAGCCTCGGGATCACATGCTCGTCCAGGCCGCCGGAGAGGAATATCTTCACGTGCTTGTAGCCGCGCACGTCCAACTCCCAACGCACCTCCCTGATTATCTCAGCGAAATCGCCACGCCTTGAGCCTGGCGTGTCCAGGCGGACGGCGAAGAGGCGCTCGCCCAGGGCCTCGGCCGCCATGATGGCTTCTATCTTCTCATCATAGTAGGTGTCCACGAGGGCCACGCGCGGCACCTCGGGCTCCACCACCTCGTCAAAGGCCTTCCAGGCCGCCACCTGGTCGCCTATGATGATGATGAGCGCGTGCGGCATGGTGCCCACGGGCTTCTGGCCTATGGCCTCCGCACCTACGATGTTGGAGACTGCGTCTAGGCCCCCTATGAAGGCCGCCCGATCTATCATGGGCGCTAGGGCTGGGTGCATGCGGCGCGTGCCGAAGGAGACGACCAAGCATTTGCCAGCGGCCTTCTTCACGCGGGCAGCCTTCGTGGCCACGCCAGATGCCTGGCACAGCAGGCCGAGCATGGGCGTCTCGTAAACGCAGAACTCGCCATAGGGGCCTTCTATGAACATCACGGGCACCCTGAGGCCCCGGCTGTCGCGCGTGAAGAAGACCGTGCCCTCCGGCAGGGAGTAAATGTCCACGGGCACGCCCTCAAAGAGCTTGGCCACCTCCTCCACGCCGCATAGGACGCCCCATGGCCAGCGCTCTGGGAGCTTGCTGGGCGTGATCTCGGCCACCACGCGCACGCCCGAGAGGCCCTTGGCGTCCAAGATGCGCTTCGTCCTAACGAAGTAGATGTCCGTGGCCTTCCCGCTCTTAATCTCCTCCTCCGTGGCCACGTAGAAGCGCCTCCCGGTCATCACGCCTCGCCCCAGGCCCAGGTCTAGCGGCCGAGATATAACCTATTGGGGGCGGCCGCCAAGCTCGGCTGGGCAGCACGGTGCTAGATGTGCTTCCCGATCGGTATTGGTGCGGGGGGTGGGATTTGAACCCACGCAGGCCTACGCCACGGGCTCCTGAGGCCCGCCCCTTTGACCTGGCTCGGGAACCCCCGCACCGAACAGGGGGCAACGCCCCCCGTTACCCCCCAGGGCCGCGATCAGCGTATAAATGCTTCGCCATATAAAGAGCTACGCCACGGGCCCCAGAGCCCGCTCCTCAGGCATGAGGGCGTAGCCTGGCCGGTCATTAACTGGCCTGAGCTAAGAGACGAGTTCATAGAGTGGTCCAAGCGTGTGGCCGGTCATAGCGATGTCCATAGGGAGAGGATGGTGAGCTACCTCGATAGGCACCTAGGCCAGAGGCCTATCAGAGGGCCAGAGGACCTCAGGCGAGTGCTCATGGAATGCGATAGGGGCCGGAGACATCTCCAGCTAGGCCTTAGGAACCTGGCTAAGTTTCTAGAGTGGCTGGGCTGGCCCGAGGAGATCACGGCCCAGATCAGGAAGCTCGTCAAGGTGGATAAGGCCGGGGTAGATGATGAGGTCCCGAGCGAGGAAGAGATCATCAGGAGCCTTGAGGCCCTAGAGCCAAGCCGGGTAGAGGCAGAGGACCCCAGGTCAGGTGGCCGTGTCGGCCCGAGGCACCTCTACTGGGCACTCTACAACCTCATCCTCGATAGTGGGGCCAGGCTGGAGCACGCCATAGAGGTCCTAAACGGCTGGGATGAGAAGCGCCTCAAGGCATGCGATGGCTTCTACATCTACGTGCTCGGTAAGGCGAGCGAGACCAAGCGCCAGCCATACGTATTCCTCACGCCCTATACGGTCGAGCTGGTGAGAGAGGCTAAGGCCAAGGAAGCCGGGCAGAAGCTCACCAGGCAAGGAGCCACTAGCTACTTCAAGCGCCACAAGGCCGTGGCAGCCAAATATATCCGCAAGTTCGTGTATAGCAAGCTCATCGCCCTAGGAGTGCCAGAGAGCGTGGCAGACTTCATACAGGGCCGAGCAGCCAAGACCGTGGGAGCCAGGAGCTACCTAGCCAAGCTGGAGCTGGCAAAGCAGCACTACGCCCGCTATGCTCGCTACCTGGCAGAGTTAAGGGCTAGAGCCGGTCTCATGGGGAGCTCCTAAGGCCACCGAGGTAAAGGATCCCAAGCTATTTTTTCTCCCATCTAACTTCTTTTCAGACTTCCATAGCTGAGATTGATGTTAACCCACCTATGAACCGCCTATGGAACCACCTGTGATTCACCGGCGGCTCACTTTCCCACACAGGTGTGGAAAGCATGTGCTACAGGTGTAGCACTTACAGCACAGGTGCTTTACAAGTCATCGTAAGTTACTGTAAGTTGTCAAGACTTGAGGGAAAAGCTTAAAAGAGTTCAGCTTAACGTTAAGCACGGGGTGGTAGAGGGTGCGAGAGCTGGTGGTGTCGGCCCACCCTAACTATGGCTTGGTCTATGTCCCGAGGGCTTATCTAAAACGCCAGAGGACGAGGCGCTACCGAGAGATACTGACGGACGAGGGACTTATCGTGCTCATACCGATGGACATGGACGTAGCTGAGGCTATCAGAGTTCTTGAAGCTATCAGGGGAGCTTTAGAGGGACCCAGGCCAGGTCTCTTCACCTTAGGGGGTGGTAGAGGGTGCGAGAGCCCGGCCCAGGCCCCAAGCGTAATAAAGGGCTAGGGGATATAAGCCTTTCAGGCCATCGAGGGGCCACTAATAAGCCGAGGGCTATCTGCCCTCGATGTGGTAAGCCAGGCTATGGCGCCTATATCAAGCTCATCCCCGGCTACAAAGGAAAGGTCCATCGCTATTGGTATTTCGCTCATCCGGCACCTGAAAAGGGGCCTAGAGGGCTGAAGTGGTGTTATCTCGGAAAGGCCATAGAGCTCAGCCATGACCCTGACGATAAGGGTGGTGGCCTGGCTGATGTCATGAGGGAGCTCGGGCCTAAGGTCAGGGAGCTTGAGCGAGCTGGCCTATTGAGATGCCTGGCTTGTGGAGCTCCCCTGGATCCGAGTGATCTCAGGGTCTATCGTCATGGTAAGCACGTCTGGCCCTGGCTGAAGTGCCGTGGGTGCGGCCACGAGAATGCTCTGGTGAAGCTCTTGAAGATGGCTGAGAGGGGGCGATCTGGCTGTGAGGACGCTTGAGGTCCTCACGGCCGACAGGCATGGGACGAGGATTTACGCCTGTCAGGGGGATGGTGCGTGAGAGGCGAGGATCTGGGCCACGGTCTCGTGGGCCGAGTCATGGCAGAGGCAGAGCTAGGGCGTAAGGGCCGGGAGAAAAAGCCCAGGCTGAGGATCCGCTACGGCTGGGCTCACTATACACATGAGTTATTGAGGGTGATCAGGGTCATCGGGCTGGTCTTAAGGTCGAGGGGCCTGAGGCTTGAGATAAGCCAGGATCCTCGGACGAAAGAGCTGCTGATATTCATAGAGGTGAGCCAGGACCGGGCCAAGCTGGTGGCCGTGAAGATGAGCGAGAGGGAGTGGTGGCTGACGCCATCTATCCAAGAGCGGTATTGGGCTCGCTTCATGAGGCACCTGTCGAGGAAGCTCGCAAGGATGAGGGGTCAGGCTTTCATAGATAGTGAGATGCTCATCCTGACAGGCCGTTTTGGCAAGAGGCACCTGGGCCGTGAGGGCCATAAGGTCCATCTGAGGCGTAGCTCAAGCGGGGCCACGAGGTCCATCATCAAGTTCTCATACTATCAGCCACCGAGGGCTCTAGCCAGGCTGATAGCCAAGCTCCTCAAGCGGATAGTGGAGAGCCAGCTTGAGCGGATAGTGGTCTCGTGCCGGGCTAAGGGCGTGTCGAGGCCATACGGGCGATTAGGAGATCTCTGTGCCGTGCTATCCGATCTGAGGGATCACTTAGAGCTACTCCTGGCCCCGAGCTAGGCCTTGGGGGACCTTGGCTAGCTAGCTCTCTCATTATTAGGTAAGAAATATGTGAGTTCGCATCTTTCCGGCATTCTTACCTAATAATGGCCCCAGGCCCCTAATGATGGCTTCATTAGGTAAGAGCTCACGGCCACGGATCAGGGAGCTCTAGGTCCGAGGATCCCTGAGCTAATAGAACTCTTATAGAAATTATAGGGGGGTATAAGGGGGGAGTTCTATGATGTGAGTTCTATCATGTCTGGCTCCTCGTCTCTCATGTGGGAGATGTCGGGGGGTCTTACCTAACTATGGTCCTCTTCTTACCTAATGACCCAGCCGAGCATAGCCCCCTCTTACCTAATGACCCACTCCCCACCACCATTAAGCATGGTGAGGCTTGTGGCCGTGAGCCTGGGGATCTAGGGTCGCGACCAAGAATGCCCCTGGGGGAAGATCCGGGAGTTCCCAGGGACCCGACCATCATGAGGCCGTTATTAGGTAAGAGCGAGAGCAATATCAGCCCTGAGCTTTTCAGGCTCTAAGGGCTTCATTTCGCATGATCTTTCACGAGGCCGTCTCCCGAGGGCTGGTGGCCTGGGCCACCTAGGCCTCTCGCACGGTCTCGTCATTAGGTAAGAGTAAGCGGGCCTTGGGCTTGGCCGTGAGTTCAGGCCACGTTAAGAGTTCCTGAGTCCTCTGGCCTCTTGACTAATCAATATAGGAGCCGCACGTTATTGGCCGTGAGCCTTGAGGGGGCTTCATTAACCTGAGGTGCTACATATGTAGCACTTGGTCGCGGCCAAGACCCTAGCCTTTCCTCTGGCCTTTCCCCACTAAGGCCAAGGGCAGAATAATATTATGATGCCTAGAATGAGGAATATTATGGCTGATATCTTCCTGATCCTATCCCCAGTCCTATTATTCTCTCTGTTCATCTATTATCACCACTTACCTGGCTTCCTCAACCGCTCTCTTAAGGCTTCGTGGGCTTTCCTCAGGGCTGCCTCAGCATCTCGGCCACTCAGATGGACATATACGGCTGCCATCCGGCTATCTCTGGCCCATCCGGCCACCACCTTTAGCTCGTGCTCCGTGAGGACCCTAGCCAGCTCGGTCATCCTGGTGTGCCTGAGCATGTGAGGATGGACGGACCGGCTGAGGCCAGCCCTCTTGGCTAGGTTTCTAAGGTGCTGCCTGAAAGCGTGAGGGCTCAAGGCCCGATAAGGGGCCTTTATGGTCGTGAATAGTGGAGCCTCTGGGCTCATGGGACCGTAAGCTGGCCTCTCCCTCAGCCACTCAGCTAGGGCCTGGGCTGCCTCTATCACGATAATGGCCCTGGGGCCGGTCTTTCCTCGGACCAATAGCCTAAAGCTCCCGTCCTCTAGAGGCTCCACGTCCCTTAGCCTCAGGCTCAGGAGCTCCCCTATTCGGACCCCTGTCTCAGCCAGGATAGCTAGGATAGCTCGGTCTCTAGGTCGGGTGGCCACTCTCATTAAGGCCTCTAGCTCCTCAGGCCTCAAGACCTTATCCTTGATAACCTCACCCGTCCGGTAAAGCTCCCAGGTCGAGGATCTCTCGGCCCTCAGCCAGCTAGGGAGCTCCTGGTCTCGACCCTCTAGGAGCCACCTGAGCATGGTCTTAGCCAGGCTCACATAGACCCTAATGGAGTATTCAGCCAGCCCAGCCATCATTAGGCTCCTCTTCCAGGCCCTAAATCTGTCTCTAGCTAGGAGCTCCTCTAGGTCCTTGAGGCCAGCCCTGGCTATGCTGAGGGCCACATAGGCGTATAGGAACTTGGACGCCACGCTCCTGGCCCTCTCAGCCCTGTCCAATAGGAAATCTAGGAGCTGGCCCCTCAGGGGCTCGGGGAGCTCGGCCAAGACCTTAGCCAACTCCCTAGCCTTAGGGTCCTCAGGCCCTAGGCCCCTCACGAGCACGCTCAGGGCCTCGGGAATATTCATGCTATCTGGCTCCCTCTCTCTGAATTGAGACCGAAAAGTATATTTAAGTTTTGCTCTTAGCGATCTCTTAAGAACAAAGATTACCATCTCAGCTTACCATTAGCCAGACCTCAGGCCACCTTAGGCCAAGGGACCCTTAGCTTATGCTATTGCCTATTATATATTTCTGAGCGGGGAAAAGACGCAAATACCTAAGGCCATTTCAGGCTCCTCTGGCCGAAAGGAGCTTAACTCTGAGCTTTCGGTCTCCTTGGATAATGTTAGCCCTCTCCCTGGATAATGTCAGGGGGCCAGGTGGGCCGTCCGAGCACACTCAGGGCCTCACATCTCACTCGCTCAAGCTGGTCGGCCACGTCCCTGGCTATCGCTCCTAGCTTCTGACCTATCCAGCGTCCCACGTTCTCTAGCCTGGGGTATATCCGGCCTGTCCGAGCGAGTTCCACGGCCTCAGCCAGGACGTCCTTAGCCTGGTCCTCTATCACCGAGCCAAGATAGCGGAAAACGCTTACGAGCTCCCTGAGCTCCACTAGGACGTAAAGGCTATCGGTCCCCACATGGGCCGACACTATCGGGTCTAGCCAGGAGTAAGTCTTAGGCCCCACCTGACGCCTCTTTACCCTTACGTGAGGCCTAAGGACCTTGAGCTCTAGGCTCTCATGCCCAGGACGCCAGGGGACAGGGACCTCTATCCTAGCCCTCATGCTCCTCTTGGACCTAGGGGCCACCGCTTTATCCCGGGAAATATGAAGTAGGGAGCTACTTTAGGATTACTTCTGGACCTGACCTTATTCATGAGCCTTTGATGAGTCTCTTGAGCTGGCTTGAGCTCAGGCTGAGCAAAGCTGGCCCCGGTTTGTTCGTTTGGTAATTGAACCTCTCTCCTCTTTCTACTGACATATATATACAACGGCTTTTCGCTATCCAATACAAAAGCATTTTTATCTGCCCAAAGGCCAAAAGAAGAACCATCTTTTGTTATTATAAGTGGTTCAGAGTGCCAAGTATCCTCAGAATCTGGATATAAGGTACGTTCATCAAACCCAGCTAACCCGAATGCCCTTGCTAAGATACTCACGCACTCGCCAGCAAAAACTTCGTGTTGCAACAGGTAAACCTTTCCTCTTACATATACAGCTTCAGGACATTTTTCTAGCCACTCATCAAAGCTATTATGAAAAGACTGGCAGCAATTAGGCCACATTATGTTATAAGAATCATAGCAGCAAACTATTGGGTTAGTTTTCCACCAACCTTCACCGTTTTTATATTCTTCAATCCATTTATCAATATTTTGCTCATATTCTTCTCTTAAATGGTCTATTATCCATTCGTTAGGAGATGTACCAAGTTCAGGATCATAAGTTACATTTTCTTTCAAACATTCATACATCTCTTGAGGCGTATAGCTGTATCTAAAGTCGTTAACATAATCTCCTGCTAGCCAATTTTCTATTAATTCTTCTTTTATGTTTACATCCATAAACCAATCTGGGAATAGAACTTGACCAACCCATTCTTCCTTACTTACATCTTCATTTTGATAATCCTTTAGATCCTCAAGGTCTAAACAGTTAATTTTCCCTTCATCTTCTAGTTCATCTATCGGCTTTACAGCTTTTCCAACTAATTGCCATAAAGCATCCTCTCCTTCTACTTCATGAACTTTATTTTCATAGCATACGTCCCTTATCTGAAATACAAGAGCTCTTGTTGCAAAAGGATGGTCATAAAGGAATGGACAATACTTAGCTTCTAATGTATACAAATGACATTCAAAAGGACCAAAATTTTCGATAACCCAAGAATTTTGATCTATAGTATCTAATGTCAATTTTAAGGAATCCTTACCATACCTATCTACAACAGTTTCCGAATTATCTTTATTATAATAAGCCAATTTGATTGCATAAACTTTAGAATCAAAGCTTCTGTCGAAATCGTTCAATGGATTTACAGGTATTGGATCATCAGCATTTGATATACCATCTTTATCCACATCGTTAAGGAAACCTAGCTCAGCAGAATCCAATTTCCCATCTTCTGTTATTTCAGCCAACACACCGCTATCGACTAAGGCTTTTCTTTCTTCATCGTTTAATACCTTAAGATACTCAGCTGCCTTTTTTACATCTTCCTGATCTTTATCCCAACATCTGGCTAAATAAGCAGCTATATCTTCTCCTACTCTCTCTTTTATATTCTCATAGGCATTTTTAGTTGTGGGATCTATATCTTCGTAATCTAACCAACCATCGTCGTCTGTATCCTCATCAAGCGGGTCTGTATGGTAGACAAAAATTTCTTCACCATCGATTAGCTTATCACCATCGCTATCTGGATTTTTAGGATCGGTACCGTATTTATTTACCTCCTCCCCATCAAATACACCGTCCCCGTCTGTATCTGGATTATTAGGATCTGTTTCTATTTCTATTTCATAAACATCTCTAAGGCCATCCTTATCAGAGTCTGCGAATTCATGGATATGGGGATGTGGATCTCTCCAGTCAGGTAGACCATCACCATCTGAATCTCTAGTAAGCAGATAACCTAGAAAACCTAAGGCTAAGAGTAAGAGGAGCACTCCAATAACTGCTCTCGCAGTACCCCCCAACGTAACTCCCACGACTCCTTATATCCTTATATAAGCCTTTCCTCGTTCACCTCTGAATGAGGCGAATAAAGTGGGTAAAGAGAGTAAAGTAAAACCTTATAAGCCTTTCTCTCTTTCCTCTCCTGGTGGCTGAGATGAGACGAAAGGCCATATTAGTGGGGACGGCTCGGCTGAGCCCCAAATACCAGATCACGGTTCCCAAGAGAGTGCGTGAGATCCTCGGCCTCGACAAGGGAGACATAATCCACTTCCTTGAGGAAGATGGGCGCATCTTCATAGTCAAAGGGCCGATAGAGGTCGAGGTCTAGACCTTGGGCATGAGATAGCAGCCACGCCTCAGAGTATCTCTTTCCAAGTAAGACAAGTAAAGCTTTTAAAGAGGTGTAGCTTCTTACCTAATGAAGAGGTGCGGTGGGCGTGAGCGGACCAGCCGAGCAATCCAGGGCTGCCGTGCTCGGTGGCCTAGCCGAGGAGCTCCCCAGCTATTTCAGGGATAACCCTTGGCTCGGCATCTTGGCCCGTAGAGGCATGGAGCCCGAGGAACCTCTAGCACGTTCAGCTCTCAGCACGGCTGGGCCAGCTCAGGCTTCCCCCAGCCCCGTCAGAGCTTCATCGGCTCCCCAGGGCCAGGGTCAGGAGATCGCCCAGCTCATAAACGCTCTCATGAGCATGATGGTGAGGTCCTCGCAAGCCCAGGTAGCCCAAGCTCAGGCTGGTGCTCAGAACCCAACGGTGATAGTGATCCCAATAGTGATAACGGTGCCTGGCTATGGCTATCCCATGAGCATAGCCATGCCAAATGGGGGGCACGGGGGGCTAGCCCCCCATTTTGATAGTCAGATGTCCTGTGGGCTCCTGAGGCCCGCCCCTTTGACCTGGCTCGGGAACCCCCGCACCAGTGAAAAGCCCCCTAAGGGGAGATTTAAATTTTGAGCAACACTCAAACCACACTCCTCAGCCTGTGAGCCCGACGGTAAAGGCATTCTGGCCTGCTCGTGTTGAGCATTGTTGAGCAAGCCCCTCTCAGCCAGAGAAGGCCATTTCACCTTCACTTCATCCGCCGGGCCTAAATAACACTTCTGACGCCCGTGCAGAACTAAGATGTAGGTCCGCCCGCCCCTCCTCATATCGTAGAGCTTACCAGGTCGCCCACACTTAGGGCAGATGACCTCGCCAGCAGTCTGCGTTGGAGCTCTGGCTACTATGGCATGGTTAGAAGCCTGAAGTGGTGTTTGAGGGATCATTTGAGCCACGCTGATGGGGATGTATATCGGAACTACCGTAACCTGGCGTTGGCTCATGGATAAAGCCATGATTATCGCCTCCTTGAGCTCCTTAATAGCCTTAACAAGCTCTGGCGACATCTCAAGCCTCACCACGAGCTCCCTGGGAAAGCTCACGACAGGCGTGGCCGAAGAGCTAGCAACGGGCTCTGTTTCAATAATGGGCGTTGTCTTGCGGGCTGTAAGAGATGAAGGTATTGATGAGGCCGCGAAGTCTGGCTCAGGCTCAGCTCCACGCTGCGCAAGAATATCAAGCCAGGGATTTCCCTCGAAAAAGCTCGGCAGTTCTGGAGTCCTTCCGTCTCTCTGGGCCATTTATGCCACCTCTGTTCGAAAGAAGACAAAATGACTATTTAAAGATTTGTCAAGACCTTGGGGGTCATAAGATATTATGGTTTCCTCCTGTAAAGGTTTATGTCGATAGGAAATCAAAACTAGGGCGGAATCCAAATTTACAAGGAAGGGAGTTTGATAGGCACGTCTAACCTGATCATATTGGCAAGTTTGTCGGCCAGCTTAAGAGGCAGGCATAACTTACTCTGACCCTCCATGCTCCAGAAATTGAGATTGCATAGAGATACATATTCTTCAATTATATCTTTGTAATTTCTCTTGCTGACTCTAATACGGAGCATTACAGGCTTCACGAAGCGTCCTTTAGCTCGGCGTATCACATACTCAGGCGCTGTGAACACTAGCACTTCGTGTACTAGTTGCTCGTCCTCTAGGATTTTTCTGTGATATATGAAGAAGCCACATCTCGGAAGCGTGCTCATTTTTACCAGTACGTCAGGCTTCTCCACATTTGTTAAACTGTTAATGTTCTTAAGCTCATTAGCTATTTTCCGGGCCTTCTTCATGAGTACCCTTATTTTTACGTTCTTAATCACCTCGATAAGGTCTACTTCCAGATCTACGTTTAAGGCTCTACGAATTTTATCAAATGCTCTTAGAATATTCTGTACCTCCCCCTGTTTAAAGGGCCCATCTCGATAGAATACTACACGTCTTATGGATTTCATGCCTACTCTGCCCAACTTAGTTAATAACTTCATGAAAGTTCGAAAAACGCCCTCATATGTGAGTCTGTCAGCACTTACACTACACCGAGCAGCGTATATTTTGCGTCCCCATGGGTCGCAGACGACGAACAGAGCAGCTCCCATCCTTCTCTTGCTATCCCAGGACACATCAAATCCTACATATATCGATTCTCCTTTCTTATCTGCAGGCTTGTGGAGCCTCCAATTTAGGCCCTCCAATTCAATAATGCGATCTAGCATGGTTTGTAACACGGCTTCGATATGTATAGCCAAGCATAAATTAGCGATATATCCGTCTACAGCTTTCCTCCGCCGCTCACTAGAGCTCTTAATCCCATCAAGTATGTCTTCTACCGTTTCTACTTCGAGTACCTGCGAGTGAAATCCTTTGCTGGATGCGCATTCTTTGGCCGCAGCAAATAACATCTCCTCATGTCGTGGCACGATAACGATCGGGAAGATCACATGTTTCTGTTCCTTCTTCTGATCATCTAACGCCGAATCCATAGTCCCGTAAAGTTCCTTATATGCCATGGTTTCAACGTCACCGAGCGCCCTATAGAATACCATAATGGGTTTTTCACACAGCGAGCCTAAATGCAGGCGTTCAAATTTATCCTTCATTAACCTATGGAGTTCCCTTATGATTTCTCTAACAAGATTCTCGTCCTTCCACCTTTCCTCCCAGCTAATTATAGGTGCTACATAGCATAGTAAAATACTCGACTGTGGCCTCGCTAATGGTTCATCCTTTTCTAACATCTTAATGGGCGGGATTTTGGTTATAGAGAAAGGTTTCTCACTTCTGAGGCATATCTCAAAGCACTCATCACTTACTCTCTCCCCTTCAAGGAACTCTAAGGGCACGAACTGTATCTCTCTGCCGAATACGCGAAGTCTCGCCTTTTCGGAGAATTGCTTGATTAAATCGAATAATATATGAGTTGCCTTCGTTCGCCTTTCAGTCCATCTGTAACGACTAATGAAGAGGTCCTGCAATATCCCCGAGAGCGATTTTGTAACTCCCTTTATCGTTAACTCCAACTTGAGAACGGGATATGCTATGTGTTTTCCTTTTTTCTGCGGTCTTCTTTCATCTAAGTACTGGGAGAGCGGTATCTTCCTTTTTCCATCAGAGGTTATCCTTATAACGTGTTTATCGCTCCACTCTTTGCATATCTCTGTTATCCTGACTTTCCTAAGTTCATACTGCTTTCTGGTGGCTGGTTTCACCCTGAGCCAGACATCCTTGCCCTTAAAGCTAGTTATGTACTCCATGATCCCTAACTTCTTGAAAAGACGCTCTATCTTAGTTCTCTTACCCTGCCGAGCGGCCTCTACAAACAGCTCCTGAAGGGAGTTAGCGTGTCTGATTCCTGTTCCTCTCTTTAGATTATCTCCATATTTCCTCCAGATCACGTCAGCTAAGCTCTGCAATGACCGAAACGCCACGTCGAAGAATAAGCGGGCGTAACCTTCGTCAAGAATTTCAACACGAACGTAAATTGTATGCCCCTGCCTGAAATTGCCCTTATACCAACCTCTCCCTGGTATGCGCCGATAGCCTAATTGCCGCATTACGTTTGCTATTTTAAGACGCACAAGGTTCTCCAGAGCTGACCTATGACGATAACTGGCTTGTGGCCTATATACTATGGGTTCTACATTCTGCTCACTAACACTTGTATCTGACTTGTAAGCTTCAAGCAGTTTATTAGCTATCTTGAGCATTAGGGGCACATCCTTGGGCAAAGCGTATAGGATGATGTTAATCTCACGAGAACGGGGATCCTCGTATACCTCAAAGGTGACATCTGCATCGCCAGCGAGCTCTGCGATAGCATTATACACATCTCGATAAGCACGATCATACCCTATGATCGCCGGGACGACGATCTTCACCTGTCTTAATTCGATCTCGTCATCAAGCACGGGCTTATCTGATAGGCATCCAAACACTATGAACTCTCTTTTCCGCATCTCGTCAGCATCGAGCGCTTAGACAGCTTATAAGCTTGATTGTTGTGGATAATGTCGAACATCAGAGGGAGGTCACTGAAAGTTATGTCGCCTTACCCCATGCTCAGTTTGGGCTGTTATGAACGTTATTCACTACAACTTAGCATGACATCGATAAAGGCTCTAACCCTGGGCTCCGTGAAATAGGTAGCATCTGGATGTTTTGGCCCGACTACATCTCTGCGATCCTGTCTCAGCAGTCCCAGCGATTTCAGCTCAAGCACGATCTTTGTAGCTTCTTCTAACTCAAGTCCAGTACCTGTAGCTATATTTCTAATTGCTACTCTATGAGGAGCTCTTCTAATAAAAGCCAGAACCCTGCGGGCTTTCTCGCTTAGCTCAAGAAGTCCATTTTTGAACACCAGGAGTTTCCTCCTTGGGAAGTGAGTCCAGTGCTCGTCGGTAAGCGGCGTGGTAGCCACGAGGACGGCCATCTCATCTGGCCCTTTTAACTCGCTGAGATCTATTTCGAAATCCTCATCCTTCAGACGGGCGATTTCTTGATGTGGTGGTACTCTGACAAGATAGTAAAGGCTGGTGTGACATGACCAGAAGGCATACAGGCGTTCTCCATCACTCATAAGGAAGTTAAAACCTCCTAACTCGCTGAACTCCTTAGCCGTGGCCTCAATAACCCGCCTGATCTCGTCATGATTAGCGTCTTTACCGAGCTCTCTGAGCCTATCCATGATTACGCAGAAGGCTCGCTCTGAATCTGTTTCACCTACTGGCTCGTAGAATCTTGGCTCGGGAAGCTGCCCACGCAGGGTTCCGTTGTGAGCGAACACCCACTCTCTGCCGAAGAGCTCTCTTACGAAAGGATGGGTATTACTATATGTTATGCTTCCCTTTGATGCCTTCCTAACGTGACTTATCACCACTTTGCTCCTCACGAAATCCGTGGATTTAAGAAAGGAGGCCATCGGGCTAGTGACGGACGGCTTGGGCTCCTTTATTATGCATGCTGATCGCCCATCCGGGTAAAATGCTATGCCCCACCCATCCCTATGCTTTTCCCCTCTTTTCAGAAAGCCACGCCATGTGAATTTCACGCCCACAGGCTTATTACACGAAAGGCCGAAGAGCTCGCACATAGCACATCCCTCACCTGAGGGTTAGGCGCTAAAGTATTAAGTTTTATCTTTTAGGGTAAAAATGGCGAAAAGCTTTATGTAGCCCTTCTTAGGAGCTGTTACTCGGGTGTTCCCTCTGCCAAGGCCTATTGACCGAAGGCTAGTAGAGGAGTGGCTTCCTTTGGCGGTACTCAGCAAGGATGCAGCGGCCGAGCAATCTTTCAAGCCCAGGGGCCTCTATGCACAGCTCAAGGACTTCTGGGGAGTAAGCCGCCGTGGACACTCCTTTGACCCGAAGATAAGGGGCATTCACTACTGGCCTGCCAGGAGACCTTGCTCTCTTGCTAGGGCTACTACCTTGGCTTCTGCCCTCAAACCTAAGTTCAAGGGCACCTTTGAGGATATTATAGGGCCCACACGCCTCAGCCGCATACCAAGACCCTACGTGCCCCTTCTGTTCTACGTTAGCCCTGATAGAAATCTTGCAAGCAAGGCCGTGCTTGAGAGCCTAGGGAGGAGGCCTGAGGACGTGCTCGTTGTCGATCCCATGGCTGGCGGTGGCTCCATCCCTCTTGAGGCCCTCAGGCTCGGCTTCAGGACCATAGCCATGGAATACAATCCTGTAGCGTACCTCATACTCAAGGCCACGGTAGAGTTCCCGGCCAAGTATGCTGGCTCTGGCCTCTTTGATAGGGTGCTGAGGGAAGCTGAGGCCATGATTGCCTATGCTAAAAGGCACTTAGCTAAATTCTACAGTGCAGATGCCGAGAACTACATCCTCGCAAGAGGTATTAAGTGTCCATTCGGATGTAAGGGGATCATCCCTGCTAATGGGCTTGGGAATGAGATAGCGAAGAAGGAGGGGTATGTTGGACGTTTCCTCAGAATAGCCATAGATAAAAAGGCCCAGACCTTCGTGGTCGAAACATGCGATGAGAAGCCGGGAGATGCCTGGACGTTCGTGACTGTTAGGAAGAAAGGAGGAGTGTTCACGAGGTGCCCTTACTGTAACCAGGAATTTAAGTATAGAGGACGGGTTGAGGATGAAACAATCCTTCACCCGCTTGCCTCGTGGTTCACAGAGCACTCTACTATATTGATTAGGCTGGTTGAGGGGCTTGAAGGACTTAATGGTCTTCCATCTGATATAGCTGAAAGGGTAAAGGAACTCCATATACCATTAGTCAAGCAGGTCGGTAACTCCTTTTTGCCAGCTTACAACGACAATGAAATCGCTCTTCTTGTGGAGGCTACAGAGGCTCTTGGCAGAGAGGCCTTGACCTTGCAGCCATATCTGCCTTTAGATGAAATACCAAAGGAAAATCGATGGGCCTCTACGGCTCGTGGCCTCGGTATAACCAAGTGGTATATGCTATTCAACCCAAGACAGCTTTATGTGCTTGGCCATCTCATCAAATACGTAAACGAGAGGGCTAAGGAGTTAGTGGAAAAAGAGGGCGAGTTCGGGGCTGCGGTGGCTCTATATCTTGGCTTAGCATTAGGCAAATTAGTGGATTATAATAACATAGCTACAAGATGGCATAGGTCAAGAGTCCTAGTTACAGATATAATGCGTGGGGAAACCACATTAGACCTCAGGAATGAGTATTGTGAGATGGTAGTTACAGCCCCAGGACGAAGCCTTGAATGGATTCTCGAACCGCATGTGGCCAGAGAAGGACTACCCTCAGACACCCAGGGCGGTGTTCTGCCTATCTTACGCTTCCTATCCGATGAGTTCAAGAACGCTAACCTTGGTGATAGGGTGTCCATTTATCTGGCTGACGCCACTGAACTCTCCGCCCTGATAGGCCATGGTGCCATAGACATCATCAACGTAGATCCACCATACTTTGAGCAGAACATCTACAGCGATAAGAGCGAGCTGTTCTGGGCTATTCTCAGGCGTGCCCTTGAGCCAGCCCTAGAATTGCTGTTCAAGCCAGGCCTCAGGCTAAAAGGCTGGTCGTGGGTATCGCCGACCGTCCCAAGGGATAAAGAGGTCGTTGAGAGACCTGAGCCGAGGAAGAGGAGAAAAGGTAAGAAGAAGGCTGAGGAAGAGCTCACCAGGTTTGAGCGACTGTTCTCTAAGTTCGTTAAGGAGTGCTATCTAACGTTAAAGGACGACGGCGTCCTCTTCATGTGGTTTACTCACCCAACGGCTAAAGCGTGGTATGCCGTGGGCCAATCGCTATACGATGCTGGTTTCGTGGTCTCAAGGGTTTACCCGCTCTGGACTGAGATTCGCTGAGCCTCTAGCAAGAATAAAGTGCCTTAAGGAGATAATCGATGATTATGGCGAGGACGGCATGATATATTTTACAATGGGCGAGGAATATGAAGCAGCGGGCAATTACGAAGAAGCATTGCGCTGTTATAAGAAGGCATGTGATCTATTCCCATTGGATGAGTGGAAGAACAGAGCTAAGGAGGCTATTAGGAGGGTAGAGGAGAAAATCGCTGGTAGGAAGATATGGCGTTCATTGGGCGATTTTTCTAGCGTGCTCTTCATAGTCGGGTGCACTAAGAGGAAGATATGGGATGATGTCCCAACAGCCCCTCAACGGGTGCCTGCACGTTTTGCGTATAGAGGCTGGCGATTTATTCAGTTCCTTAGGTTCATAGAGCCCTTGGAGAAGAGCCGTGGGGCCAGGTGGCTCATCCTCAGCGCAAAATATGGGCTTATCGAGCCTTGGCATCCAATAGAGAATTACGACGTTACGTTAGGGCGAGAAGGGGCAATCACTGACGAGGAACTCAGAGATCAGGTGCTTTACGGCGAGTTCTGGGGAACTAAGAGCGCCTTAAGAGGCTTCCACACTATATGCTTTTATGGCTCTAGGGATTATTATGAAATGGTCAAGAGGGCATTTGAGGGAACAGCCAGGAGGATAATTCGATTAACCTTATCGGATATGCTAGGCTCGGTAGACCCATACTTACTAAAAGCCATAGAAAACCTCAGAAGAGCCCGTGAAGTGATGACCGACGATCCATCAGAGACTGTATTTTACGCTTTTAATGCCGTTATGGATGTGCTTCAGCGGAGGATTATAGATGAAAAAGGCGTAAAAGTCATTGAGGATTTGCAGAAGCAGAAAAAGATCTATTTAGATATTCTACTCAAGATCCTGAAGGATGTCAAGGTCGAGATCAGCAGAGATCTAGAAAACCAACTACACATGCTAAGGGAGCTACGTAACAGGGTGGTGCATGGAGGCTATAAGGCTACTGAAAGTGAGGCTGTGTGGGCATTAAGGTTAGCCGAGAGCTTAGCCTCCTCATGGTATCCGATAGTACTCAACTGGTTAGATCCATGAGACGTATAGCAGGGCGTGCGTGCGCGCGTGCGCAGAAGCCTCCCCGGGAAGGCCAACCGGGGGAAGGACCAGGCCAGCGGCGGGGCGGCCCACCGGCGGGGCACCCGCCATGACGCCCCAGGCCAGCCCCAGCCAGGCCAAGCCGTGCCGGAGGGGCCCGGCTAGGGCACTCCCTCCGGGGGTGACCGGGGTGGCGGGGCTACTATGGCCCACCACGGCTGACAGCCCGGCTCCGTGGTTTTGTGCTGTGGCTCGTGGTGAAACCTTTATAGCCCCCCTGTTCTGTTATGTTTGGTGGTCAAACGTGGGCAAGAGAGTGGTGGTAGCCAGGGTGAGGTTGGACCCGGAGCTGCTCAGGGAGGCCTACGGGCTGGGCCTGGACGTGGCGGGCATACTCAGGAGGGCTTTCACCGAGCTGGCGTCCGCCAGGCTGGTCTTGCCCTCTTACGGGCCCTGGAGGAAACGTTGGCCGCCCGTGCGCGTGCGCGTGCCCCGCCGTGTATGGGAGGCCCTGGTATGGCGCTTCGGCAGCCTGTCGGCCGTGGCCGCCGAGCCGGAGTTCATCCTGGACTACCACGTCAAGCGCATGAGGGAGCTCATGGCCATGACGGACGACGAGATAATGGAGCTGCTCTGGAGCGTGCGGGCGCCGGATGGCGGGCCCCTCAGGAAGGTGAAGGTAGTGCTCCCAAAGGCCGTGGTCGAGGCGGCCAGGGAGTCCGGCGTGGCCGTGGGCCCCGTCGTGAAGAGGGCCCTGTGCGTGTTCGCGGCCAAGAACCTGCCGCCGATGTCGCCCGCTTTCGGGCCGGATGTTCCCCGGGCCCGCGTATGGGCCTGGGTGCCAAGGCCCGTGGCCGAGAAACTCTCCAAAGTCGGGGGGCCATCAAGGGCCTGGTGGTTCGTCGCCCGGGCCCTCCTTGCTTGCGCCAGGAAGGCCAGGGAGGTGGTGGAGCGTGGCGGCTGAAGCCAGGAGGAGCAAGAGCGTGCCGATAACGCTCTTCCTCCCAACCCGCGTGGTCAAGGAGGCCCGGGAACTCGGCGTGAAGCTCGCTGTTGTAGTGAGGCAGGCCTTGAAGACGTTCGTCGAGAGGAGCGAGCTGCCCCCCGTGGAGCTCCGTGCCAAGGACAAGACGAGGGTGGATGTCCGCGTCCCGAGGGAGATTGCCGAGAAACTGAAAGAACGCGGCGGTCCATCGGTCGCCGCCTGGTTCGTGGCCAAGAAGCTTGAGGTGGCCGTGGAGATGGCCAAGAGGGTCCTGTCCATGAGCCTTGAGGAGTTCATAGCGGAATACGTG
>Ga0190367_1000717_pt1 | contig 22227 bp, 17 predicted proteins | sample 4872181011_MG_FD_171838 | JGI IMG/M metagenome (GOLD analysis project Ga0190367, IMG submission 171838) | Hydrothermal vent microbial mat bacterial communities from Southern Trench, Guaymas Basin, Mexico - 4872-18-10-11_MG | ecosystem: Environmental > Aquatic > Marine > Hydrothermal vents >...
GAGGATGACAATTTAAAGGAGTAACGAATATTAATTAGGTGAGTATGGATTAATATGCTGTATTATTTAACGAAGATTTTGAAGAAGAAGGGTGTATTCAAGAGGGAGAGGAGTACTGAGATAAGGTCTTTAGCAATTGTTTTATACTTTTTGGGGTTATCATTTAGGGATGTAAGCAGATTGCTTAAAGCTATGGGCTTTAAAGTGTCTTACGAGGCAGTTAGGAATTGGTATCATAGGTGTAAAGATATATTTAATTGAAAGAAAAAGGAGGAGATACGTAGCGATAGATGAGACAGAAGTGTGGAAAGAAGAAGTACTACGTTTGGGTTGCAATAGATGTTGAGAGAATGGAGATAATCTCTGCTAAGATTAGTAAAGGTAAGGGAAATCTTGAATGCTTAGAAATAATTCTGGATGTCCTAGAAAAGTGTAAAAACGAGCCCACATTTCTAGTTGATGGAGCTCCTTGGTATAAGGAGGTTTTGTCTAGAAGAGGTCTAAAATACGTGATAAGAGCAAGAGGTAGAAGAAATGCCGTTGAATCTTGGTTTTTTCAGGTTGAAGAAGAGAATGAAAAACTTCTACAAAAGATTTCCCATTAATTTATCCTTTGAGACCATAGAATCTTGGATCCTATCTTTCATCGCTCTGTATAACTTAAAGAGATGTCTATCATGGTGATGTCTTTTAAGTTGTCATCCTCTTTGTGACCAATTTTCAACAGAGCAAGATGGAATCATTAGTCTTAACTACAATTGGATGATTAAAAGAGATCAAGCAAGAGGAAACTATAGCCCCTATAACATGTGGACATTGGTGTTCACGTGATAACATATACTTTTATTAGGTAGTAAACAATATTTTTCTATCTTTCTTATTTACTACATCAACAACACAGACTGTAGTAATATTACTGTAACATTTTCCACATTGTAAATCGAAGTGGTTAAGGTGAGGAATGTGGTAGGACATATTGTTTTAAATCCGATTAAGCTAAGAAATTGCCCTGAGAATTTTAGGGAGATAGTTGTTAGGACTTTTGTGAAAGAGGGAGTCAGATAAGCGAATATGTTATCACCTAAGAATGCTTAAAAGAGAGAAGAATGAAATTAGTCACAAAATTAGATGAATGTGGATTTTTGTTAAGAGTGAATATGGGATTTAGTTGGCTCTAGAATTTTCGTAAAATTATATCGTATGTGGTATGTGACTGTTCCGTCTATACGTTTAAGAATTTATGGGATGTAATTATTATAAAATTAGTAGTGCAATATTTTATACGGATCATTGGAATTCTTACAGATTATCTAAAAGAGTAGTAAAAAGAGGAAATTAACTACATAGTAGAACGATTATTCTTAACCTTGAGAAACGATAATCCCAGATTCACTAGAAAAATTATCAGATTCTTTAAATATATCGAAGTGCTTGAAATTCCTAAATATACATTAAGGTAACCTTCAGATGGTTTTAGCTATTGGACTTGTTCGTGTATTGCTAATCGCGTATATTTTCAAGACTTAAAGTATACTAATTACCACAATATCATTTGCTAAGCTTTTTTAATATTATTTTCCTCCAAAGATAAGGGGTGAGAAACTCACGATGTAACAAATCTTCAAATTAATCTCAGCTTAAGTTTTAATATATCTACAATGGATAAAATAAAACTCTTAAACGTATCCCTGTCTTCATTCGCCACTATGCAGTGAGGTTTACCCTTACACACGATGCAGAATATGCAATCAATCTTTGACAGCTCCATATCACCCAAAAGACAGTTTCTCTTACACAATCCACACTCATTACACCTTTCGGCGTCAATACGTATTGGCTCGATTTTATCGATTTTTAAACATGTGTAGTTGTCGTTGACGGCAATTGCACCAAACTTACAGGCTTTTACACAGGACAAACAACTAACCATAATGATCTTTTCAATACAGAAGTCTTTAAATTTTTTGACATTACGACTATTACTATGTATCGAAGAGAATTTATGGAGAGTTTATTTTTGGCATCCTTTTTTGGATTGCCAACAGTAGGTGCAAATCTACACACTAGGGCAATATACTATTGGAATCTACAGAGTCCCCCTGAAGGATTGAGTAGGGCAGTTGAAATAATAAACAAACTTAATCCAGATTTCATATGGTATGCACATTGGGTGGTGGGATTTCCGATGCCCAAAGATTTGAAGACTGCTGAAGAATTGGCCAAGAACATTGATCCATCCAATGCTAGGAGGTTCATTGAATGGTGTAGAAAGGAATTTTACACACTTGAAGATGTTAAAAAGCAGGTTGAGGCTGTTGAGGGGAGAATATACTGTCCATGCATCCTTGGATATCCCAACTTCAACAGGATATTAAATTTTGATCCAATAACGTTCGAACAATTTTCAAAAGATGAAATTGAATCGATGTTGCTCAATTTTGGCAAATGGGACATAAAGAATCCAAAGACGGGAAAACCGTTTACGACCGAGGAAACTCAGGAATACTTTAGAGAGAAGGACATGCCCGAAAGAGGAGCAATACCAGATTTTAGCAATCCCAAAGTTATAGAATACTACGTTAGGAAGGTCAAAGCACTTAAAATGGTTGGGGTTCAGGCTGTGTGGTATGATATGTTCTTTCAGCTACCGATGAACCTCGCCAAACAGTTTGGATTGGACCATCCCATGATAAAAAACCTATACGACGGATGTTGCGATATTATAGAAGGCGCGAAGTCTTTAGGATTGACAGTAGGAACGTGGAGCCTATGTCTAAACTTCCCATATAGAAGAGTTCCGGATGTGGACTTCGTTAACGCTTCTCCGACCGTCAGTGAAGTTAGATCGATTAGTGTAAACTATCCCAGATGGAACAAGATAGTTGAAACTATTAAAGAAAAGAGTCCAAACGCTTGGCTTCTGATAATGTTTGACTTTGCAAATAAAGATGATCTGCCGTTACCAGTATTCAGTCAAGAGCTTACGCCAAGACAACAATGTGAATTTCTAATGAAACTACATGATCTTTCCGTTAAAATCAACGAGCAGGGAATTAGATCATGTGTAGCGTATCCGATCCATGGGCCAGGCTTGGGGGCGAATCCAAAAAAGCTGGCATGGGATAAGTACAACGTGTACGATGCTCTAGCACCAGAGTTCAATACTTTTGATACTATATACAGCCTACTTGCAAAACCTACACCAACTCCTAAGGAGACTCCAACAATCCATCCAATAATCTCTCTACTAATATTGGCAACAATAGCAGCTATCATGAGGCGTAAAGGCAAAAAAATTTAAAGATATTCCTGCCAAACGTCCATCAAAGGATGGTAATCCGTGTTTAAATCTATAGTGTATGGAGAATCCCCCACGCCATCTCCATCAGCATCAAGACCATCATAGTCATCCCAGTAATTGCCAAGGTAGTTAACGTAAGTTTTATTGTTATATATGTATGTTATTTTTGATGTTGAATTCCAGATGTTCAGTCCATAGGAGTAGACATTATAAGTATTATTTATAAAGTTATTTAAATATATTACATTATCATTTGAGTAATACAGCAGAATGCCGGTATCTCTATTTGATGAACAATCATTCTTTATTATTATGTTATTATTTGAATAATATAAATAAATTCCATTGTCTACATTCAAATAATATTTATTGTTAATTATATAATTATTATTTGATTTTTGAAGTAGGATTCCCTTGCAATTTTTCAGACATCTATTATCTATTACACTGTTGTTATTTGACTTATAGAGGAACAATCCACATCCCTTATTCAAATAGCACCGATTGCCCGTTATGATACTGTTGTTCATATACTTAACGTATATTCCGTACCAATTCTTAGAACAGTTGTTGTTCACTATGTTGATGAAGGATGAGAATACAACTTCGATTCCAACGGTTGCATGACTTATACTTTGATTTTCAACTGTGACGTTTGTACAGTTCACGAGAATAACTTGACCAGCACTCTCGGGAACCTTTCCTCCCTTGACATTCTTCCAATAGTAAACGGGCTTACCGTTAACTATGTTGCTCGTATCTATATCATGTATGTAGTCTTTCAAGGTCTCTCCTCCGATGAATATTCCACTTCCAAGCATAACGTTACCTCTCAGCTTACTGTTAAATGATCTAAAGAGACATATTCCTTCGCAGTCGTTAAGTAAGCATTTATTCCTTGCTATTACGTTATAATTGGATTTGTCAAGATCTATGCCAATGTAATTTTTCAGACATTTATTGTATATTACACTGTTATTATTTGACGACCATAGGTAGATTCCCTCATGGTTGTTTGGGCATGTATTATTTATTATGTAATTCCAATCTGAATACGAGAGTACAATTCCAATGTAGCTGTTTAATGAGCAGTTATTCTTTAGTATGTTGTTATTGGTTGAATACGAAAGGACAATACCCTCATAATTCTTCAAACATTTATTTTCCGTCACATTGTTACTTGAAAATCTAAGATAGATACCAAGATGGTTACCATAACACAAGTTTCGTGTTACGTTGTTATAATTTGATTTAAAGAGGAAGATACCGTTTCCCTTGTTTAATTGACACTTGTTGTTCTTTACGTGGTTATTATTTGAATAGTACAACAGAATGCCAGCGTTATTGTTTGATAGACAATCGTTTTCTACTATCACATTGTCATTTGAGTATCTGACGTACAATCCATTATTTTGATTTGAATAACATTTATTTTTTATTATATTATTATTGTTTGAAAATAGCAGATATATTCCTTCACCATTCCTCGAACAAGTATCGTTTATTACATTGTTGTTGTTCGAATAGGATAGAACAATTCCCCTATAATTCTCTGAGCATTCATTTTCCATCACGTTGTTGTTGTTTGAGTATAGGAGGGATATGCCCTCATAATTTCTTAGATATTTGTTGTTTGTGATGTTACAGTAGTTCACATAAGAGAGAAATATTCCAGCTCGACCATCCTCAACGGTAAAACCACTTATATTTACGTAGTCAGTCAACACCTCAAAAACGTAGTCGTATCGATCCGCAGCTTTAACGATGCATTTAGATGAACCGTTTTCCGATCTTATAGTCAATCGCTTATTCACATTTATATTTTCTATGTATATACCATCCTTTACTATGATTGTGTCTCCGTCAGATGCGTAATTTACCGCATCCTGTATGGTCGGATAGTCCGTTGGAACGTATATTGTCGTTGCAGAAGACTTCATAGCCATCATCACCAATAAAAACAAAATTATTACGTATCTACTCATGCAATGAATATACATCTAACTTTAAGTATTTTACCAAGATTACTTGGCCAAATTGTCATCTAAAACGATTATTTAATATATATATTTTATATAAACAATGTCGGAATCTACTAGTGATTCCATGATGTTATTGCCTGAAGAAGTGTAAACTTCAACATTCAAGGGAACTTCACCGAAACATCTCTTTAGAGGGAGGATTCTATAAGATATTATCGTTGATTCTCCTTTATCCAGTGTAACATTCTGAAATCTATGATATATGTAGATTAAGTATTTGTTGGAGTACAATCTAACGGTAAATTTGGTAGTTTTATTCTCCAAATTTTTAATCTTCACATTAACCACGTAGATTTTCAAGCACTTCAACACTGAAGGTACACTACTTTCAAAAAGTTGAATATAGCCCCTATGAGTGGGTCGATTGATCTCATGTGGAGCAATTACCTTTCTCTTAAGTAGCAATCCCTTGTATGGATACGTATTAGTTATACATGCAATATAATAATTTTCTAAAATTCTTTCTTTTAATTTACCTTTAAAATAAATACCATAAAATGAAATAGATTCCATGAACATTAATATGTAATCTGGATTTATAGTATTTATCTGCTGGATTATAGATTGTTTAGTCTGTTCTGGATATCTCTTTACAATACCCAGATTGTAAACTTCCACACTAATGTCTTTTAAAAACGCATGATACTCTACTGGCTCGTTGACGAATATGAAGGTTCCAATCTTTATGGATCTATTCTTTATATCCGCTGAATGATGAGCGATATAATTTACGGCATAACAAACCCAGGAGTAGTCCCCTCTATCCCAGTATGGTGACAAAGCCCCAGAGATTATGACGAGAGTTAAGTAAACTATGAAAACAGCGGTGAACACATGGGCAAATATCCTCCCGTAACTTCTCTCAGTTTTCGTTATGAAATCTGTACAAACCTTGAATACACATGCAGCCATAGGTGCATAAAATGGAAGTATATATAAGAGATAATATTTTGATATTCTCATTATCAGCAGAAATATACCAAGTACGAACAACGATATGAACAGCAAACTAGCCCTTTTCTCCTTTCTTAACGTATGAAATCCGAAGACTAGAACTGATGTCAGCAACACGGTTAAAGTTACGATCTTAAACATCGAGCCCACAACGATACCCATCAGATCGGCACCGTATGCCAGAATCTCGCAAATCTTCACCATGCTGGTTTCGATCAGACTACCTATAGTGTAGTATTGGATGGGTCTCTGAGCAACTCCTCCCTTCTGAAACATGCTAGAGGTATAGTAGTAGAATGGTTGCATACCAGCTCCTGAAACGAACAGACCTACAAGCAGGGGTAAAAATACTAAAAAGGCGAAAAAATAGATTATTAACAATTTTTTGATTACATCCCTTCTGAATCCGTACACCCAAAACATGTATACCATCGTAGAGCCAGCGAGAAATACCGGAAGGTATTTTGCATCGACAGCCAACCCCAATAGTATTCCTGCTAAGCATGTGTAAACTTTACTCTGTCTGATCTCACACAACCAGAAGACGTAAAGGAAATAGACAATTAGAAATATCGTGAAAGCGTCCAACTTGTATATCCTACTGTAAAAGCAGTGGTAAGCTGTAAAACACATTATCAACGCTGCTATTAAGCCTGTTGTTCGATCATAGAGCGACTTTCCAAGCAGATACATTATTGGAACAGTTAAAGCCCCAAAGACTACCGAAACTGCCCTAAAGATGTATAGGTCGCTGTAAAAAAATGTAGCTACCAAAGCACATATATGTGGTAAAAATGGTGGTGAACATTCAAAAACTTCTACAACAGGTTTCCAGTTGTTTACAAGGATCATGTTCGTCTTAGTCCAGTATAACCACTCATCGGGAACCATGCAGGTGCTATATATACCAGAATACCTAACGATAAGGGCTACAATTGAAAGCAATATTAGGATAATCAGATCAATCTTACTGGGCACATTACACGTAATCTCACCAGCTATTTAATGTTTGTTAAAGTATGAACGACTTACAGAGTATAATGGATTAGCTGTAATGAAGCAAAAGAAAAATCTCTACTCTCTGCTTAAGCTTGAATTAGATTTAAGCTTTTTTAAGACCTCAATAAGCTATGACGAACTTAGGCTTGTTTTTGATTCTTCGGATTTCTTTTCAAAATTAACAGCTGAATGTTGCCTTAACAACACATCTAACACTATCAGACATCTTTTTCATATCGTGCAAAACTTTGTAGAACAATGAAAAATTTCTATCTATCTTTTCCTTCTATCATCTTCTTCATCAAATTTCTCTACGAGTTTTCTCATCTCTTAGGTTTATGTTTGTTTTAAAATTTTTAGTTGTATTATCATGCTCAAATACCTCAACATGAGGAATAACTCTGTGAAATATAGGTTTAACTATCTTGTATTTTATTGTATAGTATTGAGAGATTAGTACGAGGATAAACAGCGGAGCGTATGGACTATATCTGATTAACAGCAGAAACGCCAGAAATACAGGCATCATGTTATGAATTAAGAAGTACACCCCCGAAATGTAAAGCGGAACAACCTCTTCCTTTCTATGCAATTTACCCCTGTAAATGTAAATCGATCCAAAACCGTAAATTAACGATGAAATAACTACTATAACTGTGGATTGTGGAATACCTACGCAGATCACAACTACCAGCAAAATAGCTATGAAGAATGTTACGGGACAGATGATTTTATAGTATATAGTCAAAGCCTTCTCCAAACCAATTTTTACGACGAAAGTTTTTACTCTCGTCTTCAAATCCAATTCGTAATCGTATATTTGATGTGTGTATATGTCTGTAAGGTGTAAGAAGAAGGAAGCTATTATGAATACGATAGTATCAATTCCAAAATGGTTAAAGTAGCAGAATATGGCTAAGGTCATAAGAGTTTTCTCTATCAGACAGTTGACAAACAACCCCAGAAAACCTCTAATCTTAAATCTAACGGGTGGAGCGGAGTAGTAGAATGCCAAAACAAACGAAATAAGATAAACTATAGAAAATAAAATATTTTTTAAAAAAATTAAAAATACCATACATGTGATGCTAAGGATAACTATCCAAGCTATCACAAATCTCCTAGACATCATCTGAACACTCCTAATCTTTCCAGCTAAAATATCATATTTCATATCAAAATAATCATTTACCAAAAATCCGTAAACACCATAAGTGTATGTCGATAGGAGGAGTAATAGAGACATCAAGTCGAATACACCATCAACCAGAAGTATATAAAACAAAGTTAACATATACATATGCATATCATAACTCACCCAAAATTTTAATCCTCTATATTTAAGTATATTTTTCAAAGTTTCCATAATATACCATTTCAGTAAATAGATATAAATGTGTCGTTAAGCAGAAGAAACATTCAAGTCCATTGGTTTAGGAGTGCAAGAAAGTTGTGAGAAGTTTTAAAATTTTATTTATTATTTTTTCGCTATTTTTTTATACAGTTCTGATACCCTTTCTGAAATTCTATCCCAATCATACTCTTTTATGAACTGTAATCCATTCTTTCGTAATCGTGCATACAGGTCATAATTAGTCAATAACTTTCGTATTGCACTTTCTAAGCTTTCTTGATTTGATGAAACTAATAGGCCATTGTAGTTATCTTTGATGATGTCCACTACGCCACTACCCTCAGCTTTAACGGCTATCGGTGGCGTTCCAGCTGCCATTGCCTCTAACAACACAATACCCTGACCTTCCTTAATTGAAGGAAGAACAAAAATCCATGATGATTTCATCAACTTTATAAATTTTTTATATGGCAATAGATCTAAAAACTTCACATCAAGACTCAACTTCGATGCTAATTCCTCCAAATAGCTTTTTTTAGGTCCCCTTCCAACAATTATCAACTCTATATCTGAATACTCTTTTTTCAAATTTTTATATGCCAATATCAGTTTGTCCACCTGCTTATGACTCTCCAACCTTCCAGCATAGAGTATTCTACCGTATCTCTTTTTAACAGACACTTGGCGAAAATCGTTTAAATTTATACCGTTGGGAATAACAACGACCTTACTTGGATCAACCTTAAGTAGATTAACCAATCTATTCTTCGTGGTTTTAGAAACAGCAATATTAACATTTGCTAATCTCGGAATTTGAAACTCTAAGAAAAAAGCTGGTAAAGCCAGTATTGGGTTTAGTAAATTAAAGTTGTGTTCATACATGACTTCATGCCAAGTTTCGACAAAAGGAGTCTTTATACGCTTTGAAATAACATAGGAAATGTAGGGTAAAATCTTTGAAACTATATTGCATTCAATTATGTCATAATGATCCTTTACATCTTTCAAAATACTAAAACCAAATTTAAGATTTAAGAAATATGATTGATTTTCTATACTTTTTGAATAATTAAATTTGTGGTATCTATAAACGTACATGCCATGAAGTTCTTCCTCTTTCGGAGTTTCATCCGTTCCAACTGTGTAAACATGAACTTCAAATTTCTTGGAGAGTCTCCTTCCTATCTCATACAACCTATTACCACTTCCAACAACGATAGGTGGAAACCAAGTCGTTATTATGGCGATTCTCATACTAAATCATTAGCCTACTTAGGTGAGAGATTACTTAAAGATTTATTGTCAAAACTTACCCTTAATTTTCTGTATTTTCTTTCTGACGGCGATCTTTTCTGTTATCCTGCGTTTTTGTCTTAAAATGTGGTTTAAAATCCTCTCCTCCATTTTCTTCGCTATATCCCTATGTTCGTCATAGACGTTCTCCCTCTCTTTTGGATCCTTACGTAAATCGTAGAGTTCCCTACGATTTCTGTAGCTATCCAGGATAAATTTCCAATCGTTCGTTCTCAAAGCGATGTTTCTCTTCATCCTCTGCAAACTCTCGCTGAACACACCACCTCTCGATTCTCCAGAAATTACCGACAGCAGACTTTTACCCTGAAAAGTTTTGGGCTTTGGTAGACTCAGGAGATCCATAATCGTAGGAGCAATATCGATCAAGCTAATAGTCTCATCTATTCTACCTTTGAAACCAACGTTGTACATTATCAGTGGAACCCAAATGTTTTCGTCGTAGAGCTTTGAATGATGATGGGCAAAGTCACCGTGATCGCCAAATTCATCTCCATGATCGGATGTAATTATAACGATCGTATCTTCAAGTAAACCCAAATCGTCCATCAAATCGATCAGCCGACCAATCTCATGATCCACAAATCTTATAGCATCGTCGTAGAGCGTTAGGAGTGTCTCGATATCCTCATCGGTTAGTTTTTCAGGATCCTTCAACATCTTGTTGTTTAGCTCAACTATGCTGAACACATCCAAGTCAACCGATCTAAATTCTTCTGGAGGGATGTAAGGGAAGTGGACATCCATGTAGTGAACCCACAGGAAAAACATCTCATCTCGAACGTTTTTAAGCCATCTCTCAACCTTCCTATTGATCTCCCCAGCCCGCTCGTAGGGAACCTTATCGGCAGTTGTAGATACTATTTTTGAATAAATATTTTTATATAAAAACCATGCAATGTCATATAGAAAGCTGAACCGCTCAACAATTTTTTTTATCCTCTGCTTTAAGCTGTAGCTTTTGAGTGAGATGGAATCGTAGAAGTAGTCAAAGTCGCGACCAAAATTGTAATACCTTGAAAGATATGGATTTGAATGAAAGGCAGCAGTTTTATAGCCATGCTTTCTGAGAACTCCAGCAATCGTATTTTCGTAACGGTAGATGTCGAGAATAACATGCCTCATGAGCTCGAATTCATCCACACTAGTTTTCATATCTCTCCGATTCGCTTTGAGGATGTAGTATGTGAGAACGTAGGAGGATGTCATCAGTGGATAGATCGATGTTGGCGTGTCGGGTCCGCACGATATGGCATTCGTAAACAGCAAACCCCTTTTGGCAAGCTTATCTATTACGGGTGTCGTATCCTTACACCCCAAACAGCCGACGTGGTCGGCTCTTAGGCTGTCAATGGTTATCAGTAGAACGTTCATATTCTTTTCAACTCCCTCAGCTTTTTAATCTTATGTCTGATATTTATAGTTGTGTAATCAGCATATTTGATGCTTTTACCGTTCTTTAAAATTTCCCTTATCACCCTTCCATCGGTATCTCTTGGAACGGGAACGTCAAACATGTAGAGTATTGTAGGGGTTATATCGTATATGTGAGCGTCAATCCTACCGACATTCTTTATATCTGGGCCACAGGCTATGAACGTTCCATTTAATCTGTCATGTGCTCCTCCAAAACCGTCAACGAAAATATCTACACAAACTCTACCACTTACCGTGCTTACAAATTCATCCGTCTGGATAACTATATCGGGTGCCACCTTCATGTACTTTCCGCTGTAGAGCTCCTCGCTTCTGTATGCTTTAACTGACATCTTTCTCAGCTCTTCAATGATGAAATCCCTCAATCTTTCGTATTCATCTGGATCAACAGTTCCATTTGGTTCCCTTCCCTTTAGATTTATGTATATATGACCAAACGAACCATAGCTGAACGCCTTCGTCTTCTCCCATATTACAGGAACCTTTGCCGTTTGATTGAGAGCCTTTTGATAAATCCTTCTCAACAAGGCTGTGCTTAAGAAGGGTCTTACCAATTTTACAAGCCAGGGCTTCTTCAGTGTTGTTATAATTCTCCTTACAATGCCCAAAGATATATCCTCCCTTTCAACAGTAAGCAATTCCTTCCTAAGCAACCACTCGTTGATATGAAAAACCTTTTTATTTGGCCCGAATCCGTGATCAGAAACAATAAATATGTTGTAATCGTCCAGCTCAAGTATCCTGTCTATCAACATCTTTACGTTTCTGTCTATGTTTTTGTAGTGACTCAAAACTACATTTCTCTTATGCCAAAATCTGTGCTGTATTCTATCCAATTCATTTAGAACGAGGAATATGAAATCCCACTCGTCATCCCTTATGAGATTTTCCAGCACCTTACATTGACTCTGAGTAATTTCTTCATGTCTCCTCGAATGCTCCTTGTCACCCATTGCACCCAAAATTCCAAGGTCGGTTATATCCCTCTCAAACCCCAACTTATCCAACTTATCCTTAAGATCCTTTGGATACGTGAAGTATTCGTCCCTCATACACAGAAAACCAGCAACCATATATCCGTTTATTCTATATGCCATCTGTATGTTGGGTAGATTAAAAAGAAAAATTTTCTTACCATATATGTTTAAAATATCCCAAATGTCCACCTCCTTCTCAACCAAAGAAGAATAAATCTTAAAGTTGTATGTTCCATATTCTTTTTGTATAAAACTGAAACATCCTATTTTTCCAGGATTCATTCCGGTGGTCATACAGTTCCAAGCTGGAATCGTTACTGTAGGAATCGTGCTCTCCAATCTACCGTAGCAGCCATCTTCCATCAGCTCTCCAAATGTTGGTAGCTTTCCATCCTTTGCCCACTCCATTATTAGATCCATACATGCTCCATCTAAGCCAACAACAGCAACTTTCATGTTATCTAATTGGATATAATAAATATATGCTTTGTTGCAATCGTGGAGACTCGTAAACTTTAGTAACACTGAATATAATTTAAGAAATTTTGATGAAGTTAGAGGTGATAATAGGAGAACTAAAACTGTTTGAGAGGGAAAGAGTATTGATGGAGACAAGGGTATTAGGAATAGTTACTTAACTTCTTCGACGAGAAGGACTGCTAAGATATTATCAGATATCCAGTATCACATATGGCTGTATGGAAGTGGCAAGTTTAAAGAGAAAATACCTATTTCAACTGAGAAGAAGAAAAGGAATCTGGTTGTAATAGATGAAACGGACATATAACTATATCACTAAACAGCTTACAGAAAAGATTCCAAAATCTAACTGGATTTTTGGCGGTAATAGAGCAAAAGATGATTTTTACTCTCTGCTTGAAAGAGCTGAACACGGATCTAACTTTCCCGAAATCCTTCAAATTCCAAATTAAGGCTTTTTAAACTTGTAGAACTTCTTTCACGAAATACCTTGTTATAAGCCAATTTCTCGTCGTGCATCAGAATCAGCTCACTCCTTTTGAAGGAAACAGCTGAATTAATAACGTTTCTTAATTTACCTTAACAACAGTTTCATCCAACACTATTAATTCCCTAAGGCTTTTTCTCTGTATGTTAACAAGTCCCAGTTAACTTGTCCATAATCAAGTAGACATTGATATAGATACCCAAACAAATTATTACCAAAAGATCTTTTATCTGATAAATATCCATGAAACATGATGCGACCATAATCTTTTAAATATCGTTGGAAGATTTTCAAAAACGAATATTTTATCAATTTTTTTACCTAAATCGACATTGCATAGGTAATCGTAATACTCCGGTAAAACAATCTTACCAGGCCATTCTACATTACCTGGTTTTAAATCGCTTAATTTAATTGCAAAGTCAGGCCATGGAGGAGTATCAAAGTAACGTTTGTCGACTAACTTGAACCCACACTTCGAGAACAGAGTTATCATTAAATCTTCAAACTCTTTACTGAGGTATTCTTCCTTGACAAATTTAAAAAATTTAAATTCGATAATTTTACGAAATATATAAAATAAATTTTTATTTGGTAAACATATAAAAATGATTTTTCTGCAAACTCTTGCGAGTTCAGACAATACATCTTCAATATCCTCTTTCAAATACCATAGTGCAGCAAAGTTCCAGACCATGTCAAAGCTATCATCATCAAAGGGTAACCTGCAATAGCTATCGACTTTGACAAAATTTGCATTTAATTTTGCAATCTTCCATAACTTTCGAATGTATGCAAGTCTCTTTGGATTGTCATCACCCACCCATACATTCAAGCCTATTTTTGCAAGAAACCAGCTGTTTATGCCACTGTAACCTGTCATACCAAATGAAGGACATTCAAGAACAGTCCTAATTCTATACTTCTCTACAATCTCTTTAAGAATCTTTTGAAGAATAAGTCTCTCATACAGTGTTCCCAGACCCTCAGATCTATCGTAAAAGAAGTTTTCCCAATTTCTTGGGGTAATGCCCATATCACATATACCAACTGATGTATTTTTTTAAGTTTGCTAATGTATCACCGAATGATACGCCAAAATCCTTTCTAACTTTAGAGTTATCATAAAACCATGAATAACACAAAAGTTTAAATTTCATTTTTAAAATATTGTTTTTAATTATCTTGGTGATACTACAGATTTTTTTTGTCATTCTATAAGGTTTTACTTGGTGTATCTTAGATAAAAAGTCAACTACATCCATCAGGCAAGTTGGCATATCGTCGCAGAGGTTGTATACACCACACTTCCGTTTCCTTATCGCGATATCGCACACATATCCAACCTTCCAGACATCCAATAGATGAATTATGGGATTAGAAAATATGAAAAATATATTTTTCTTAATTAATTTTGATATTTTATATAAAAAACCATAGTCATAATAACCGTACATTATGGTTGGTCTGAATATCGTTATAGGCAAATCAAAATGTTTTGATACTGATTTTAGCTCTTTTTCAGCCATAACTTTTGAAATATGGTAAAATCCATCTGGATTCAAAGGTGTATGTTCGTCAGCTGGCAAATTGCATGGATTTGTACCGTAAACACCAACACTACTAAAAAATATAAAATTTCTATGATTTACATTGGACTTTGCAAAGGATAACGCCAAGTTTTTTGTCCATAGAACATTTGTTTTGTAATATTCTTCCCAGCTGATTCTCCTTTCACCAGTTATAGCTGCAATGTGTATCATAGTAGATATATCGTAATCATATATTATTTTGTAATAATCCTTCCAACTCAGCAGTTCAGGATTTTTCAGATATATGTGTTCAACGTCATGATAGGTTTCAACTTTTCTTCTTAGGATGCAGCATACGGAGTATTTTGATCTTCCCAAAAAGTATTTTAACACATTCTTACCAACAAATCCACTCGCTCCCGTGATTAAAACGTTAATCATATTCCCACACTGTAAGTTTAAATATATATAGATAAGGTGCTGACCCTTTTATAGTTTAATAGAGATAGCTGGGATATTTTTCAAAGTTTGGTGTAGTCTGAAGAAATTGTATAAGACTTCAAAACATTTTGGGTTTAGGTAGAAGCTCTTAGGATTTTGGAATGACCTCCTAAATTTTCTTGTGAACTATTTTATTTCCAAAATTATTCTTTCTATGTAATTTCTTTTAAATGTTTGATGAATATAAGTTTTACCTGCTGAAATAATTTCCTCTTTCAGTCAATCCGCTTTATCAGCACAAAACTTCTTAGCTTTAGTATTAGAGATAAAAGTTATAACTTTTAAAAATCTAAATAGAAGTTGTATTTTTATAATCTCCTTATTTACATCTATTATAACGAAAAATGAAGTTTATATATTATTTACTTTTACTTTTAAGAAAGAGTCATCTATTGCTACTTCTTCGAAAAACTCGTCTAATCTAAATTTTTTCATGCTCCGAAACAATCTTATTCAGCTTTTTAATAACCCTCTGAATGGATGATTTTGGTAACCTTTTACCAAACATAAACTTAGATATGGCTTATATCTGCCTAATTGATAATCCTAAATGATTATAATAACCATGCACAAATATAATACCTAATTAAACTTTTATACCTCTTGAATAATCCAGATTCTAACGTTATCCCCTCTAATCCCTCTAACTTCTCACTTAAATACATAATATAGTAAATTATTGCTGTTCCATATATATCTTTCTGTTAAAGGGTCAGCACATAGATAAGTCAGAAGAATTATTATAATCCCTCAACTCCATCTTACTATTATCTCGACGCTTCTATGACTCTTTTATAGCTACCTTGGATGTATTCACTTTAGATTTGTCTATTTATTTTATATTTATATTTTAAGTGGACACATCTGCTGTCCTTTGTAGATATAAAAGGATCCTGTAACATTTTAGTTTGAAGTATGCACTGACCAAATCTTCAACGTCGCACAGGATGATGTAGATAAGCGTTTATAACACTCAAATATTAGCTCTTCTAAATCCAAATACAATTGTGGAAGCTAAACCTCTTTCACTTAAGGTTTTTTAGCAAGATCTTTTGCAAATTCAGCAATACCTTTTGTCGTTAGGTTGATACGAGTGGAAGGTAGTCTCCTTCAACTCTTATATATCCACCTGAATTGTAAGGTATGTTCGTATCACCAATGCCATCTCCATTGACATCGATACCTGTGTAATCTGACCAGTAATTTCCACCAATGTAGTGTCCACCAACTATATTAGTTCCTGAAACCTTTGTAACGTTCCACATATTACTTCCATCATCATATGCATTGATAGTATTATCAAAATAATTATTATATATTAAATTTGAATTTGAACCATTTATTAAAATGCCTACTTTATTAAACTTGATTATATTGGTCGATATATTGTTATATGCACTCATCACCTTTCTAATAAATATGCCAATCCTACTGTTGTTGACTACTGTATTCTGTATTATGTCGTTAAAACTGGAGTTGGCTATGTGTATTCCAACTCTATTGAAACGTATAAGATTATTAAAAATTATATTATATTTATTATTTAATTCCATACATATTCCATGTGTATTTTGAGATAGAACATTGTAAGCCATTATATTGTTATATGATATGCTCAAATGAATTCCATCCCATTGCGATGAAAAGACTGTATTATTGTAGACAAAGTTGTTTGAAGAGCTCATTAGACAAATTCCTCCTAAATATGTATTTCCTACAATATTTTTATTTATTATGTTATATTTTGATAATTTTAAATAGATATTATACAATTTACTGTAATTCACCATATTTTCGTAGATTATGTTGTTTGTCGAGTTGAGCAATCCAACACCTATATAATTTCTCTCAAGTAAGTTCTCTGATACATTATTCTCATGACAGTCATTTGCGAAAAGAATTCCAAATCTCTGATTAGTTCCTATCCTATTCTTGAATATATTGTTGCTGGAGCAGTATACCAAACGAGTTCCCACTACATTCCCTATGATGGTGTTAAATGCAATCGTATTAGAATTTGAAGAGTTCATACATATTCCATGCATATTTTTAATAATTATATTATTATTAATATAATTATAGTTTGAATATTTTAATCTAATTCCATTCCACATGTTACCAAATACGTAATTGGAGTATATCATGTTAAAGCTACTATTCACCAACCTTAACCCATTATTACTGCCATTCACCAAACTGCAGTTGAATATACTGGAGTACATCGATCCATCCAAATAGATGCTGTGAACGCAACCCTCGACGGTACAATTTAATATAGTCACATTTTTGCATGATTTAACGTATATACCACAGTAACATTCCTTAATGATAACATTCTTAATTGTTACATTAGAAACGTTTTGTACATATATGCAGTACAAGTTCGATTGGATTACTCCATCGAGTACATGGTTGTTTCCATCAATCACAACATTACTCGAATTTACAAATATCAACACTTTCGACTCAGAATCTGTAACATCTCCTGGTATCTGGTAGTATCCCGGCGAGTTGATTACTACTGCCTTTGCTTGGATTGAAATCAATATTGCTAAGATAATATATAAGACTATAAATATATAATTCTTCATTATTTAAATAATCATTTAACTCTGTTATATATGTTTTTCGATTTTTGCTTTAAGCTGTGATATCCCGAAATAATTTCACTCCTCAAACAACCACCCCCTACTATACTCAAAAAGCCTTTCAGCAGGCAGTACCAGTAAATAAACTCCTCCACAGAATCAAACAGATGTAGCTTCTGCTCCATCAAGCCGAAGAACCTCTCAATCTTCCCATTTGTTTGAGGGCGGTTTATTCTGGCAAGAATATGCCTTACTCCATTCTCTTTCAAGAATTCTTTAAACTTGTGTTTAGCTTTCTCTCTGCCCTTTGCAGCAACAAACTGAGTTCCGTGATCAGTAAGGATCCCATCTGGAATGCCGTATTCAGCGAATCCCTCTCTAAGCACATTGATCGTGTTCTCAGTTGTGGCAGAATCAAAAACACCGTAACAGGTTATGAAGCGGGAAGCGTCATCCATGAAGGCAATACTTATCATCAAGCCTTTTCCAGTCTCCCTGCCATAGAGACATGGAGTGTTTCCTTTCATAACAAACCCACTTCCTCCTTTTCTTCTTGTTCATGTTCTCCTCCACAAGGTTATTTTTCAGTAAGACTTTGTAGATAGTGTTGTGGGGGATGTGAATACCGTAATCTCTTTCTATCAGTTTTTCCAACGGAACTGGGCTGAGTCTGTATCTGTTGTAGGCTTGTAAGATAATCTGTTCTGTTTTCCTGTCTATCTGCTTGGGTTTTCTTCGTGGTTGTCTCAGCTCGGGTATTTTGCCAGTTTCTTCATACCGCTTTTTAATCTGGTAGATTCTTCTTGGCGTAACTCTCATCACAGCAGCTATTTCCTTTACTGGAGTTCCTTTTTCGAGTTGTTTGATGATCCATCTGATTTTCTTGTTCGTTAGTTCTCACAAGAGTTGGATGTTGGGTTGTGAAATAATTTTTGGATACTACAATTTTTGCTTTAAGCTCTATCAACTTAGTTACCTCAGGTAGTTGTAATAGAGCATAAACAATTTAATATACAAGTTACAAAATAGATTCTAGTTTTTAAGAGGATTTCTACAGTTAGTGAAACAGAAGAACAATTTTACGTGGTGTTTAAAAGAAGAATCTTTAATCTCTTCACAACCTCCTTAACGGATTTCATAATAACATGACATCTATAGAATCCTCTTATTATTATAGAGCTTTTGCTTTAAATGTATTCACTTAAGATGTAAAATTTATATATTAAATATATAAAAATTTTCACATAAAGTGGACAATCTGAGGATAATATACAAGTAATTTTGGTGAAGTTGAAGGGGCGATAGAAGGGTTAAAACTGTTTGAAAGAGAGAGGATACTAAGTGAAATAAGAATACACTTGTATACGTTTTAATCAATGTTAGCTATAACACCCAACCATGTTACTTTGTGAACTACTGTTTGTACCAAAATGTTTATATATCAGAATTAACATACATTTAAATTGACTTTCGCAAAACTTAAATAGGATCGACTATGAAAGTAAAAAGGATAGGGAAAATAAGTCATGTGTCGAAATCGGGATTCATAGTGGTAAAGGCTGAAGAGTTACCCAAGATTGGTTCTGAAGTTTGCAATAGGAGACTTGAGAGTGTTGGTTACGTCTATGATATAATTGGACCCGTAAATTCACCATTCATACTTATACGCCCCAAGAGGGTTTTGAGGAGGTTTGATGATGATCTGTTTGTGATTGTTGGAGGTGATGATCATGGAAAGGGAAAGGGAGAAGGTAAAGGAGGTAGAAAAGGAAAAGGTAAAGGAGGTAGAAAGAGAAGAGTTAATTGAAGTTTGTCCTGAGTGTGGTAGTCCAAGGATTGTCAGAGATTATAGGAGAGGTGAGTTGATCTGCCAGGACTGTGGTTACGTGATTGAGGAGAAGTATATAGATGCTGGACCTGAATGGAGAGCTTTTGACAGTGAGCAGAGGGAGAAGAGAAGCAGGGTGGGTGCTCCCATAACATTCACAATACACGACAAAGGGTTGACTACGATAATAGACTGGAACAACAAGGACTACTATGGAAAGGCAATATCTGTAAGAACGAGGGCACAGATATTTAGACTTAGGAAGTGGCAGAGAAGGATTAGGATTAGCAACGCAACCGAGAGAAACCTTGCATTTGCATTGAGTGAATTGGACAGGATGGCTTCAGCCTTGGGCTTACCAAAGTCCGTTAGGGAGACAGCTTCGGTCATATACAGAAAGGCGATAGAGAAAAACCTAATTAGAGGTAGGAGCATTGAGGGTGTTGTGGCTGCTGCTTTGTATGCTGCATGCAGACAGGCAAGAGTTCCAAGGACACTCGATGAGATTGCACAGTATTCCAGAGTCGATAGGAAGGAGATTGGGAGGACATACAGGTTCATTGCAAGGGAACTTGGATTGAGACTCATGCCTACGAGTCCAGCTGACTATGTTCCAAGGTTCTGTGCAGCTTTGGGATTGAGTGGTGACGTTCAGAGGAAGGCAATTGAGATCATAAAGAAGGCTGAGGAGAGGGAGCTTACAAGTGGAAGGGGCCCAACTGGAGTTGCAGCAGCTGCAATATACGTCGCATCGATACTTTGTGGTGAAAGGAGGACTCAAAGAGAAGTTGCAGAGGTTGCTGGAGTTACGGAAGTTACAATAAGGAACAGATACAAGGAACTGGCGGAGAGGTTGGGTATAGAAATCATCCTCTAATTTTTTATGATTGAGATTTTTGAGAGATACTGGGAGAGATACGATTCTTGGTATGACAGAAATCGTGAAATATTTTTAAAGGAGGTAGAATTAATCAGGAGAAATCTGGGTGAATTTAAGAGGGGTTTGGAGGTTGGTGTTGGGACAGGTAGGTTTGCAGTTGAGCTTGGAATTGAGTGCGGTTTGGATTTATCCAATGCAATGCTGAGACTATCAAAGTCGAGGGGGATTGAAGTTGTGAAAGCATGTGCAGAAATTTTACCATTTAAACAAGTTTTCGATCTCGTCTTATTTGCATTTACACTCTGCTTCCTTGAGAATCCAATTGACGCCTTGAGATCTGCAAGGGACGTCCTTGTAAATGGTGGTAGGGTGGTTGTATGTTGTGTTCCTAGAGATTCAAAGCTTGCAGAGGATTACATGTCTAGAAGGGACAGTCCATTCTATTCTAAGGCAAGGTTTTACACTACATCTGAAATTTTGAACATGCTAAAAGATGTCAAACTTGATGTTGTCAAAACGGATTTTGAAGACATAAAGTATGGTAGGGACGTATTCTTGGCTGTTGGAATGAAAAAGTATAAGAACTAATTAGAATACTTCATTTGTGGAGAGGGATATACTTCTTGAAAGACTTGAGAGGAAGCTTGCTGAAAAGGAGAAGGAGGTTGAGGAGTTGAGAAGGATGCTGTCTTCAAAGACTGTTGAGGAGATCAAGAAGGAGTTGAGAGAGGAGTTCAAGAGAGATTTGAAGTCTGTTGAAGCAAAGCTTGCCGAACTTTCAAAGAGTGTTGAGACTCTCATGAACGAAATACTCTTCATAAAGTCTGAGATGAAATCTCGTAAGAAGACTGAGATCGTTGATATAGCGAAAGAGGAGAAGAGAGAGGAGAAAGAGGTAGAAGAGGAGATGATTGTAGTCGATTGAGATGATTAAAAGGATAAAGCTCAGAAACTTCAAGTCCTTTAAGAGAGCGGAGATAGAGTTTAGAGACAACTTTACAGTAATCACAGGACCAAATGGAAGTGGGAAGTCAAACTTGATAGATTCAATACTCTTCTGCTTGGGAACATCTTCAAAGGTTCTTAGGGCTGAGAGGTTAACAGATCTAATTAGAGATGGGAAAGGGGAAGCTGAGGTTACGATTGAGATAGATGGATACGAGATTAAAAGAAGAATAAGAAAGACTGAAAGGGGATACTACAGCTACTACTACATAAACGGTAGGAGTGTAAGCTACTCCGATGTTGAGAGGTTGGTTGAGAGGTTGGGTTTGAATACGGATTACAACATAGTCATGCAGGGGGATGTGACGAGGATTGCTGAGATGACACCAATTCAGAGGAGGAAGATAATAGAGGATGTTGCTGGGATCTCAGATTTTGATGAGAAGAAGGAGAAGGCTTTGGAAGAACTTGAGATTGTAAGACAGGATATTGAAAAGGTGGAAGTTGTGATAAGGGAGGTTGAGGATCAGCTTTCAAGGTTGAGAGTTGAGAGAGAGGAGGCTTTGAGATATAAGAGTCTGTTGGAGGAGAAGGATAGGTTGGAGTTTTAC
>Ga0190367_1000718_pt1 | contig 22218 bp, 22 predicted proteins | sample 4872181011_MG_FD_171838 | JGI IMG/M metagenome (GOLD analysis project Ga0190367, IMG submission 171838) | Hydrothermal vent microbial mat bacterial communities from Southern Trench, Guaymas Basin, Mexico - 4872-18-10-11_MG | ecosystem: Environmental > Aquatic > Marine > Hydrothermal vents >...
AAAATGAAAGGTCATTAAGACTTGCTGTAGCGATAGAATTTGGACATACAGCTTCTCTAATTCATGATGACATTATTGATAGGTCAGATTTTCGCAGAGGTACCGTGTCTGTACATAAGCAATATGGTGAGGAGTTGGCTATTTTAGCTGGAGACGCACTAATATTAATGTCGAATTATATAGCTAGCGAATTAAGTGGTGAAATTATAAGAGAGATTTTACATGCAGGGATAAAGATGTGTATGGGGGAATCACTAGAACTGGAAAATCAGTCGATAAATATTGATGATTACCTAGATATCGTCTATTTTAAAACAGCATCATACTTTGAACATATCGCCAGAGTTAGTGCAATGCTAGCAGGTATAGACAGAAAATCCCTACAAATCTTTGGAGAGTTCGGTAAAGAACTCGGCTATGCCTTCCAATTTAGAGATGATGTATTAGATATAATTGGTGATAAGTCTATACTAGGAAAACCAGTTAACCATGATGTAAACAAACCAAATCTAGTTAGAATCTTATGTAAAGAAAACAACATCAATATAGATGAAGCATTAAAAATCGCTAATCAAATGATTTCCCAGAAAATAGATAATGCAATAAAGATTCTAGAGCAATTACCACTCAATAACGAAGCAAAGAATATATTAAAATACCTACTTATATCCCTAAAAAGTAGAGAAATATAGTATAACCAAATAATAAGCTATCATTTACCTTAAGGAATTATTTTAAAAATAGCTTACCTGAGCAAATAGGTATTATATCCTTCCATTCAAATAAAGAGAAGTGATTGGTAGCCGGGCCAGGATTCGAACCTGGGTCCCCAGGGCTCCCCTAGCCCCTTACGGGGCGATCCAGAGCCTGGGATCCTTGGCCGCTAGACGACCCGGCTCTACCCGTATATATTACTTATATATGGGGGGGTTAAAAATTTTTTTGTTTCTGTGTGAGAAAAAGGGGGTTGGTGGGGGGTTATCCCAAGAGGTCTCTAATTTTCTTTAGTCCTAGCTGTTTTCTTGGTATACTGAATCCTATTTCCTTTAGGAATTTGTATACGAAGAATCCTCTGCGGATTACTATTGTATAGCAGTTTTTTCTCGTTGTAAACACCGTGTTTTTCCATATACGTTTTTGTCCTGCTCTAGTTGTCACATATGGGCCTCTTGCAATAATATTAAAATACCTTATTTAATAGGTACTGGATATACCTTAGAAGCATTAAACTAGTATTGTATACCGATATCCTTTTGCATCTCCAGTTACTTCCTTCTGAGTCATAGATTCCTCTTAGGAATGCTCCAACAGTTTCTTTATCGTGCTCTATATACTTCTTTAATGTTTTCAGGGTTTGCTCCTTAAACCATATGTAGAATGCTTTCGAGTAGTAGTATACTGTCCATCTATGTCTATCTTTTCTCCAATATGGTTTTCTAAATGGCTTATTGAGTACTTTTGCTAATGTTCTACTAAATTCACAGGCAAACGCTAAATCTTTAACTTCTAGTTCAATACTATAGTGGTTTTTCTTACGTAGATGTAAATGTCCATCTCCCATCAATACACCAATTACATATGCTAATTCTGGTGTTGGCTTTGGTGTCCATGATAGTATTGGTTTGGAACCTTTGAGCCAACGTTGAATTGTTGTTCTCGGGATATTTAATTCTCTTGCCACTTTCCGTATACTATATTTATACTTATAGAGGAGTTCTAGTGCTTTCTGATATTCCTCAATTGTTCGAGCTTTTCTCATACCTCTCCCCTCAGACCGAAATTACCCTCCCACTCCCTCGTAGTTTTGGGAGGGTGGGGTTTTACCCCCAAAATCTAGTCTGGAGAGGGGGACACATACTCCTACACTCTGTACTTTAACACTCTGCTCCTTGTACTCTGTATGTTGACTCCCGCCCTACGCCTCTGCAACCACCTGATCGTAGGGGCGTAGGGTGAGTCTACCTACATCAACCGCCTGATTGATGTAGGCTTCATCCCAAAGGGCTATATCCCCCAACCAACCCCCCACCTAAACCTCTCATAACCACCTGATTATGAGGGGCTGGGTGAGTTCCCCTCACGTGACCACCTGATCAACATGAGGGGCAAAATCATCTACCTAACATACTGAGCGTGACTACGCGATTTCCTCGCCACGCCCAGCAGAGGTTAGGCAGACTCATCCATAAAATATTAGCTTTATAAACCCTCTGGACAGCGTCCCTCAGACATAAACTTTGCGTCCCTAAATCCTTTATAAAAACCCACAAAAAGGAATTATTAAGTAAAAGTAGTGATAAAGAGGGAAAAGTTACATAAAGAGAGGTTGTTATAGTATAGCAAGTTTATTGGGGTGGATTGATATGTTGCTTTGAATTATCCGAATTTCCATTAAGTAATCTTTATTTTTCTGTCATCAGTATTTATTTGGTTTTGAGTAAGCTATGAAGTCAATAACGATTGATCAGATTAGACTTATACAGCCAGGATTAACTGTTTTAGTAACATCTAGTTTTAATGGTAAGAATGCTGTTATGACTGCTGCTTGGGTGATGCCTGTATCGTATGTACCTTCAAGGGTCGCTGTAGCTATTTCTCCAGAGAGGTTTACGTATAGTATTGTAAAGTCTAGTAGAGAGTTTGCTATAAATATAATGGACTTTAAGTACGTTGAAAATGTATATTTAGCTGGTACTTTATCTGGAAAGGATTATGATGATAAATTTAAAGTTGTTAAGTTAACTCCAACTAGGGCTAGAAAATTAAATATAGTAGTTGTTAAGGAAGCGCTGGGTGTAGTTGAGTGTAAAGTTATAAATGTGGTTAAAACTGGTGATCATGACTTATTTATAGGTGATGTCGTAGATGCTTATGTTAAAGATGATAATCTGTATACTACACATTGGGAAGTTGAAAACTATAGGCCTATTCTCTATATCTCGGAGGGTCATTTTATTACAATAGATAAAAATAGCTTAAGGAAGTATGAGATCCCATGATCAGTGGGTGTGAATTGGCAGGAACAAATAAATATTTCTTCAGTTAGTAATTTGTATTATTAGTATTGAGGCTAACCTTTATTACTGGAGAATCATTTGGAACGCGTAGTATGGCTACCTACGTAGAAACTAAAGATGTTAATATCCTTATTGATCCAGGTGTGGCATTAGCACCTAGAAGATTTGGTTTACCTCCCCACCCAGTAGAGCTAGAGAAGTTGGAGGAGGACTGGAAACGTATTGTATACTACGCGGAGAGAAGTGATGTTATTATTGTTACTCATTATCATTATGATCATCATAATCCTAAGCGGTATACCGACGTTATATATAAAGACAAAGTTGTGTTATTGAAAGATCCAATGGAAAATATAAATTATAATCAGAGTAGAAGGGGATTATACTTTATCAAACAAATAGAGAATTATGCAGATAGAATTGAGATCGCAGATAGTAAAGAGTTTAAATTTGAAGATACTGTTATAAAGTTCTCTAAGCCTGTCCCACACGGGATTAATACAAAATTAGGATATGTTTTAGAAGTATATGTTTACGATGGTAAACATTCTTTCTTGTTTACAAGTGATGTTGAAGGTCCACCTTTAAAAGAACAAGTCGAGTTTATGTATGAGATGAATCCTAATGTAATATATATAGATGGACCTATGACCTATCTACTGGGAAGCAGGTATCCCGAGGAAGAGTTAAATAAATCTCTTGCACACTTGACATCATTAAATGATTTAACAAACCTAAGGGTTTTTATAATTGACCATCATTTACTTCGCGATGCAAATTGGTTAAGTTGGGTTATCGATGTGTATGAAGCTGCTAAGGTAAGGAGGATTTGGGTTGGTACTGCAGCAGAATTTATGGGATTAAGCCCTCTTCTATTGGAAGCACATAGAAAAGAGTTATATGAAAGTGAAGCGAGCAATTTGCCTGAACTAACTACGTAACTGATAATAATTAACTGAGTTGTAGACTACTAGATTATGAACCGAATACAAATAACTTAAATAATAATTATAGTATCTAGAGAACTTGGTAGTAAAATGACTAAGAAGTGTTTCATAAAGGAGTTAATAATCGAAAATTTTATGTCGTATAAATATGCTAGGATACCATTTTCGCCAGGTCTAAACTTAATAATTGGACCTAATGGCGCTGGAAAATCGAGTATATTACTTGCATTATCAGTGGCTCTTGGCCAAACATATACTGAGAGATCTAGAAAGTTAGGTGAATTAATAAGATGGGGTGAAGAGTACGGTAGGGTTACAATTAGAATTGATAATTCGATTAGGGATGGGAAAAGGCCTATTCCATATATAAATAAAGATGAAATAGTTTTAACTAGAATTTTGCGTAGGGACGGTCAGTATATTTTCCAAATTAATCATAAAAGTATAACAAAAGCTGAAGTTCAAGTTATGCTCCGAAATGTTGGGCTTAATCCTGATAATCCACTAATTATAATGCATCAAAATATGGTTGAAGCATTTGGTTTAGTTGACCCTAAGTTAAAACTGGAAATGTTTGAGGAGGCTGTAGGATTAAAAGAGTATAGAGAGAAAATTATTAAGTCTAGGGAACAGTTGAAGAAAGCGCTAAAGGACGAAGAGGAGATTAGCAAGTTACTTGATGAAACTGAGGGCATGTTATCTAAATATAAGAGAGAGTATGAGAGATTATTGAGAAAAAGAGAATTAATTGCTAGAAGGGAGTACTTAGTAAGGGAACTATATTGGAGTAAATATTTTAGGTTAAAGGATGAGTATGATAAATTAAATAGTCAACTATATTCATTAAAAGAGGAGCTTGAGGATGTTATTAGAGAGCGTGATAGTTATAAAGTTAAAGCTAGGAATATTGAGGAGGAAATAAATAACTTATATATCAGAATGCGCAGCTTATTGGAGGAGGCTACGCATTTAGCATATGAATTGGGTAGGGAGGTTCTAGATGAGTCTCACCTGGTAAGAACTAGAAGGTCTCTTGAAAAAACAATTGATGTCCTTAAGGGTAAATATAAGGAGTATGTTCAGTGTAAGATTAGTGAAGGTGTCTTAAACTATAAATCTACACAGTTAGAAGCTGAAATTAGGAGATTAGAGATTGAGCTAAAACGATTAGATAGAGAGCTTACGAAATCTTTGGCAGACGCGAAGGCATCTGGGGCGGAAATACAAACTAAGAGGAAGCCTACTGAAATTATATCTGAAATTAGGGAAGTAGATGCTTTACTTAAGGTTTATAAGGATGTTGATGATAGCATTGAGGAGACGTATAAGTACTACCGTGGCTTATATACAGACCTAAAAAGAAAGGTTGAAGAAGCTAAAGCAAATAGAATTAAGGCTGAGAGGGAACTAGAGAAAAGAATAGAAATATGGCGTAAAAACATAATATCCATTATATCAAAGGTTTCAGAAGAATACTCAAAATTGCTAACTGGAATTGGAGCTAGGGGATATGCCCGGATAATAAACATAGACGACATAGATAATGCTGGCTTAGAGTTAGTGGTTGGTTTCAGAGGCGGCGAAGAAAAAGTCTTGGATGCATACACTCAAAGTGGTGGAGAAAGAACAACAGCGATAATGCTCTTTCTAATAGCCCTACAAAGTTTCATAAAATCACCATTAAGAGCCGTCGATGAATTCGATGTCCATATGGACCCAAGAAATAGAGAAGTAATTATGAATTACCTAATTAACATAATGAAGGATAGAGATGAACAATATATAGTAATAACGCCTGGATACATATCTGGAAATGTCGAGGATGTTAATATTATAGTCGTTCAAAAAACTGGGGAGTACTCAACGGCTTATAGACTAGAGGAGGCTGTGGATGTTGAAGAATAATCAGCTTTATGAGAGGTTAATCGATTTATCTATTAAGGTATTGGAAGGTAAAGTTGACCCTTTAGATGTGGATATAAGTAAGTATTTAGATTCGATAAGTAGCTTATTTAAGAAGCTAAAGAGTTTAGACGACATAATTAAAGATATAAGAGCTTTATACGGCTTAACGATAATCTTATCTTGCCAATATGAGTTATTAAAATCAAGAGGCCTAGGGTTGTATATAGAGCCAATATTAGTTGAGCTAAGAACTCAACAGTTATCGATCGAAGCAATCGCCGAAATTCTGAGGTCAGTTTGGACTCCAGTCGTCGAGATAGAGGTATCTGATAATATTTTGATAGAGTATGCTCTAGATTATTTTAACAAGCTTAAACCAATTGATGAAAGAAAAATTAAACATATAGTTTATGAACTACCTAAGGCTGAGTTAACAAGAGATTTCATTATTCCATTAAATATTCATGAGAAACTCGATGAGTTATATCAGGAATTGATTTTTACCTCTAAGGGTAAGTGGGTTGATTACTACAACTTTATTAATAGTAAGGGTAACCCAGTTGAAAGAGCGTATCTGCTTAGTTTTTTAATAACTGAGGGAAGGGTTGTAATGATGTATAGGCGTTTTGAGGATAAAATTTATGTAAAGCCTGTTGAAAATATTGTGGTCGAGAACTTACAATCAGTAGCTACTTGGGTGAGGAGGAGTAAAGTTGAAGGATAAGCTAAAGAAGGCTGCAGCATTACTTCTCTTTAAGAGACATAAATATCCTGGGGCTAAGGAGTGGGAGCTAAGAAAATATTTGGGTGAGCATTATGAGGAGATACTTAAGGTTTTAGAGGAGGATCTTGAGCCACTAGGTTTACAAATTAAATGTATTGAGGAAGGTGATACAAAGCATTACGCTGTTGTAGTTAAGGATGAAAAGTTAACACGTGAAATTAAAACTTATGGATGGCGTATAGATGAGATGGCGGTTTTAGCTGTATCACTAAGCTATATTCTCTCAAGAGGTGGGAAAGCTGCAGAGAAAGATCTTATTGATATAATTTCTAATAAAATTGCTAGATGGAGAGTTGAGAGAGCTATAGAGAAATTTATTAGACTAGGTTATCTTGAGAGGGAAGATGATTCACTAAAAATCGGCTTAAGAAGTAAGATTGAATTTAATTTAGAGAGGCTTGTTAGGCTATTTATTGGAGCAGAGAGAGTTATTGGTACTTCTCGAGAAGACTTTTCTTCTCGGCCTCAAGAATAAGCCTAAATAATCTACCAGAAACTCTGCCCTCCCTAGATAGTATATCCTTAGCCTTATTTATTGGTAATCCCGAAGAAATAACTATAGCAGCCGCTTTACCATACTTTTCAATTAATTTTGAAGTTTGATTGAGCTCCTTCCATATACTATCTCCCTCTACATTCCTTCCACCTACTTTAGCTATTGATATAACTCTCATTACATCATCCAAAAGCTCCTTTGAGACGCCAATTTTTCTCGATCCACAATTAGGACATAATATATCATCAGGAAGATCCCTAACTCTCATTTCATCAATATAATTCAGGCATGATAAACATGCTAGGGTAACAACTTCATTTAAGAGCCTTACTCGTATACTCAGTATCTTTAGCATCTTTAACTTATCAACTCTAGTTGGCTCTAACTTTATACTAGAATACTTTAGGAAGTGCTCCATAAGAGGTGTTGGGCTAAGTTTATTCGGTATAACCTCGATAGTAAGCTCACCGTTAATTATTCTCCTTAGAATATTTAATGCTCCCCTAATATCCCTATCTCTCTCTATACTCTCCTTATATGCTTCATCATATGCTGGGGTACCCCTTAATGATAATACTAGTTGCTCAGTTTTTGTGGGATCTAAAGTCACGTCCTTAGATATTAGCCCCATTTTACGAGCAACATGTATTAATCTCCATCTAAAGTAGGGCGTATTTTCAATCCCAGCTCTTATGAGCTTCTCAGCATTATCCAAAGTAACCTCTAGAAGCATTCTTTCAACGTCATTAGGCTGAACAGTCTGAGTAGATATTATAATCTTATAAGGATCGCTTGAAGAATACACTGATTCACCAAACTCCTCAAAAATTAACTGTGATATAAGGATGGCCAGTGCTCTATTTATTAATGTACCACCATGAACATGAATAATCAGCTTATCCTGAAACTTCTCCATAACTATCCGGCGATCTGTTGGAATCGGTAGAGAAGCATTTAGCTGCTCTACGTAAGGTTCTAACGCTTTACGCAGTAGATCTTGAGTAACATTTAACTCGCTAGAAAGTACCCGGACAGGATTATCCACGCTATTCCTTACTAACTCTTCTAGTTTACGCTTTATCTCACCAACTCTTTGTGCAATGTGATAAGGCACCGGAATTTCTTCCCCGACCCAGTAAGGAATCGCCCCTATCGGATCATCATCTGGCTTTACATAAACTCTATCACGATAAACATGTACAATACGCCATGGTCTACCAGTCATAATAAATTTAAATCCTGGTTCACCGTACTCCGCTACAAACTCTCCATCAAGTATCCCTATAGGTGATCCATCCTCTTCATTAACTACTAAATATTGCTTAATCTCAGGAATCATCGACAAGTTTTCAAAATAATACTCAAATAATCTCCTTATTCTCCCACGATATATCAGATCAGAAGACTCATCATAAATTATATATCGGTCGACCAAATTACTTAGAAAATCGAGTAGTCTCTTATACTCATCATAAGTGAGGTCTCTATAAACATAGCTCCTCTGTATTACATCATAAATTTTCTTGGCACTTACTACTCTGTTAGCTATAAGATATCCAGCAATTTCATGCGACAGTACATCTAAAGGTTTACTCGGAACTATCGGTTTTTCCAGAATATTTCTTTTAGCATACTCAACTATAGCAATTGACTCAAGAGCATCATCTGAATCTTGAACGATAATTACGCCCTTAGACTCTCTTTCTATCCAGTGGCCACTTCTACCAGCTCTCTGAATGAGTCTAGTTACTTGTCTAGGGGAGTTGTATTGAATAACTAGATCTATATTTCCAATGTCGATCCCTAATTCTAGTGATGATGTACATACAACCCCCTTAATTCTACTATCCTTAAGCATACGCTCTATTCTCATTCGAACATTTGCTGATAAGCTACCATGATGAATACTTACAGGAAAATTCTCATCTAACAGTAAAATTCTACTTGATAGTATCTCAGCCATGGGTCTAGTATTTGTAAATATCAATGTTGCTCTATGTTTATTAACTAGATTTATAATTGCTCGTATTCTAGCAGCGACAGCTGGATATGTATATAGTTCATCAGCTAACCTATAATCCTCATCAGTTGGAGTAGGGTACAATATTTGAAATCTCATTCTCTTTGTAACATCAATATTTATAATTTCCATTTCTCTATTAGCACCAACTAGAAACTTGCCTACAATTTCCGGAGAACCTACAGTTGCTGACAGGCCAATTATCTGAAAATCATTAGTCATCTCCCTAAGCTTTTCTAAAGCAATCGATAACTGAGCTCCTCTCTTACTATCCACTAACTCATGTACCTCATCAACTATAACCCACTTTACATTAGATAGATGCTTACTCATAATTTTCGTATTAAGTAGCATGGCGAATGTCTCTGGGGTAGTGATCATAATTTCGGGCGGTTTAAGTGCATGTCTTCTTCTTTCCTTTTTAACTGTATCTCCATGTCTTACTGCTACTTCAATATCTAGTCTAGAAGCCCACCAATTTATACGGTCAATTAAATCTCGATTCAATGCTCTTAGAGGTGTAATGTAGACCACAGCAATCGGTTTATAATTACCACTTATCAACTGACTAAAAATAGGTATTAAAGCTGCCTCGGTCTTTCCGCTACCAGTAGGCGCAATTATTAGTACATTTTTTCCAGAGAGTATCAAAGGAATTGCACGTTTTTGAGGCTCAGTAAGGGTTTTAAATCCAATTTCATCTATAAGTTTCTTAATATAGGGATGTAGAGTACCCCCGGCACTTGTTGTCATCATTAAACCTTTGATATTTCGGTTGTAACTGAGTCAATACTATGGACAGAAGCTCCCATTTCCTTAATTCTTTTTATGAGTTTCTCAACATTAATATTATTACCCTCAATTTCGATTTTAACGCTCTCAGTATCTTGATCCATCTCAACAATATCTATGGTTACTCTATCTACACCATCTACGCCTGCTAACGCTTTGCTCAACTCAACAATACCCGGATAATGTGGTTTTAACACGTCAAGGATTAAATGTCTTATCCTTACATTATCTCCCTCTCTAAATCCCACCCTACCAATCACCATTTAGCTCCAATAAAATCTATAATTTAATACCTCCTAATAAAAAGATTATTACTAACGTTGTTCCTATACCAACTAGTAATAATGTAAGCCCTCCCTTAAGTAAGTTTTTATTTGTAATTTTTGATAGATATACACCTAATACAAAGAGGAATATAAGAATTACTGATATTGAGGCAAAGATTGCGGTATATTCGTCTAAAAAGCTATATAAAGCCAGAATTTCAGGTATCAATGCTATTATCCCAGAAATAAGTGGTGAAATTGCGTCGACAAATGATACCCACCAGACAGTTGCTTTAATAGCTCTTTCATATATAGTACCCTTTAAATCCTTAACTAATAAAGCATGTTTCAAATTTGCCAAATCTATTTCTCTTTCTGCCTTTTCAGCAATAAACGTTCCAGAGAATCCTGATATCATCATTCCTATCGTAGTACCAACACTAATACCAATTATAATCTCTGGTTTAGTGACTCCTGTAGTTAATGCCCCCACTAACACGCCTAAAATAGTGACTACACCATCAAAGGAATTCATAACAAAGTATCGTCTTGAAATTCTATCTCCACCAGTTATGCGTAAGTATTCCCGCAATTTCCTTATCCAGTCTATCAACACTTCTTCAAATCCATATTAACACAATCTAATAAAAATATTGTTACCAAGATAATCACATTAAGAAAGCTATATATTAGGAAGCGTTAAAAACCTCGTAACTTATTTAATAATTAGTATATTTAAAAAATTTATGAAAAATTTTAAACAAATATCCATGCATATAAATGTTAACTTTATTTTTAAATAGCATAAGCATTTTAGAAATATTTTTATATAAATGTAACTTTTTTCTTGCAGTAACATAGTTATTAAAGGTAAATTTATTTTACTAAATAAAACTGTATAGACTTTTCATACGTAAGGATATATGCCCCCTAGCGATTATTCTTTTTGAGGAGGTGTGTTGCTTTTTGAGTCTGGATCCTTTTGAGATTGCTGTTAAGCAGCTTGAGAGAGCAGCACAGTATATGGAGATTAGTGATGAAGCACTGGCGTTTTTAAAGCAGCCTCAAAGAGTTTTAATCGTTACTATTCCGGTATTAATGGATGATGGTTCAGTTAAAGTATTTACAGGATTTAGAGTTCAATATAACTGGGCTAGAGGACCAACTAAAGGTGGTATTAGGTATCATCCCGAAGAAACATTAAGCACAGTTAAAGCTCTGGCAGCATGGATGACTTGGAAAACTGCTGTTGTAAATCTGCCATATGGTGGTGGTAAGGGAGGAGTAATTTGTAATCCTAAAGAAATGAGCGATCGTGAAAAAGAATTACTATCTAGAGGCTATATTAGAGCAATTTATGATATTATAAGTCCATATTCAGATATTCCTGCTCCAGACGTATATACAGATCCTCAAATTATGGCTTGGATGATGGATGAATATGAGACGATTGCACGAAGAAGAGATCCTGCTTTCGGAATAATCACTGGTAAACCACTAAGTGTAGGAGGTAGCCTAGGTAGAATAGATGCTACAGCTAGGGGTGCTGCATATACAACTAGGGAAGCAGCAAAAATTTCTGGCTTAGAATTGAAAGGATCAACAATCGCTGTGCAAGGATATGGAAATGCTGGTTACTATATGGCTAAGATTATGAGTGAGGAATTCGGTATGAAAGTTGTCGCTGTCAGCGACTCAAAGGGTGGAATATATAATGCTGACGGCCTTAATGCCGATGAGGTTTTAAAATGGAAGAGAGAACATGGTAGTGTAGTAGACTTCCCAGGTGCTACAAATATAACAAATAAAGAATTATTAGAGCTTGAGGTGGATGTACTAGCCCCAGCAGCTATTGAAAATGTAATCACTAAGGATAATGCTGATAATGTTAAGGCTAAGATTGTAGCAGAGGTTGCTAATGGTCCAGTAACGCCTGAAGCAGATGAAATACTATATGAGAAGGGTGTTCTACAAATACCAGACTTTCTCTGTAATGCTGGTGGTGTAACAGTATCATATTTTGAGTGGGTACAGAATATTACTGGAGATTACTGGTCTCTTGAGGAAGTACATAGAAAATTAGATCAGAAAATGACTAAAGCATTCTACGATGTGTATGAAGTAAGTAAGGAAAAGAAGATTCATATGAGGGATGCTGCATACGTAGTTGCGGTACAAAGAGTATATAGAGCGATGTTAGACAGAGGCTGGGTTAAAAAGTAGTTAACTAAAATATTACATGATTGTATAATCTATCCTCTCACATAAACTTTTTTTAATATTATCAACTTCTAAAACTAATTTTTCAATATCACTATCTGACATTATATGATAATTCTTAAATTTTCTTATAGTTTTCTTTATTTTTTCAGAAACTTCTTTTATACCATATATTGTAGCTACCCTATCCAAATATCCTAGTTCAATAAAAGAGTCTATTATACGTTTCCTCTTAGTAATTCTATGAGCTAATTGTCTAAGTATCCAATCAGATTTAGGTTTCACTTCCTCAAATACTTCTTTACCAAAAACTATTTTTCCACTCACTAAATGTCTCTGTACATTAATATCTGAATCATATATAGAAGCTACCTTAACCCCAACACCCTTATATGGATATTCAGTTGTTAATATCTTTATATCTAAATCTCGTAGTATCAGTTTTTCCTCTGGAACGCCAAGTATAGGCTTAGAAATTATATGATGAATTTCTTCAATTTCCCTTTCGCTTGGATATTTATTCACTAGTACAACAACATCATAATCTGATGATATATACTCGTCTCCAAATTGCAGATAAAAATAATGGCCTTCTGCTAATGATCCAGAGAGTTTTAGACCAATAACAAATGGAAATTTACTACGTAACTCTTTTGATATTATTTCTAATCTTCTTAGAGCTATAGTTCCAATATCCATTCTCTATCAATAATTGTATTACTTCTTATTTAAGGTAAGTAGTAAAATTAGCAACGCCAAATATTGATATCAATATACTGAAATGTTAATAATTTTTAGTTTTATTCTCTAAAATACTAAAGTAGCTAGAAAAGCATTCATTATTATGATTAAGTAATGAGTGATCTTCTAAAATCTCTATGTAAATTTGGTTTATCACCAAATGAAGCTAAGGCTTACTTAACGTTAGTTATGCATGGTTCTCTAAGTGCTAAAAAGGTTTCATTACTAGCAAACATCCCCTTCTCCAAGGTATATTCTATCTTAAATGGCTTAGTTCAGAAAGGCTGGGTGTACAAACTGCAGGAGGGTAGCACCATAGTATTCAAGCCTAAGCCTCCTAGGGAGGCTATTATGGAAGCTAAACATAAAATTATCTTAGAACTAGATAGTAATGCAGATACAATTATTACCAATTTACAACCTATTTTTGAAAGTCGATTAAGCGCGGAAAAGCCAGATATATGGTTAATCTATGGGGAAAATAATGTCCGTGAAAAATTGATTGATATGATCAGATATACTAATGAAGAACTTTTACTAGCACTTCACATAAGGTTGGAGGGTATAATTCCAATAATTGAGGCTCTTAAGAAAAGAGGGATAAAAGTTAGGGTATTGACTGTTAAATCTCTTGTTCACTCATTTAAGCTTATTAAGGAATGTGTACGTGTTAGAGATAGCATGTTTGGTGGAGGTGCTATTTCAGATACGAGGGAGGCCGTGATAATCCTTGGAGCCGGAAAGGATATAATTGCGATATGGTCAAATCACATGGAATTAATATATTTAGCTAGACACTATTTCGAGTCTCTATGGCTAAGTGCCGAGGAGATATAATGCAAAATATAGAGTTTTTCAAAAATATTTTATGGTGAATTAAATTTGGTACTAGCAGCAAAGATTTTTAAACTTAAACAAGACATGGATTTTGATCTGATAGCTGAGAAATTAAAAAATTTTGAAGAGGAAGAAGAAGCTGATGATTTAACGTTAAAGTCAAATTTTGGAGACTTCAAGTTTATGGGTGATGAATTAAGATGTAAATTCTATATGGACAAAGTTATTGTAGTTAATTATAGGGGCGAAGAAAAGAAAGTACCAGTTACTAGGGAGTCAAAATTATTTTTCAAAAGATACAAGGATATTATTTACTTAATTATCTTGGAGAAGAAGTTATTAGCAAATTACATTGCCAATAAAGTTAGCGAAGCGTTATTCATTAAAATTGGAGAGGTTGTAGAAGCGCAAATTACACATGAAGTTTTAAAGGCATTGCATGAAACTAATCCTGAGGCTTCCAAAGTAATATTCTTTGATAACGTAGATATCCCTAATATCAAGAAGTTAAGCTTATATGGTGATGCATTAACAAATACTAGTCTCTATACAATGTACCTTGAGCACGGAAAAATCTGGTACGTAGTATTCGAATTTACAAAATATGGATATATTGTTGGTATAACTAGAAATTGTGTATTAGCCATGTTCTCAAATATCGATGAAGAGCAGTTTATTCAATTTATATACAAGGAAATCTTGCCACTAATAACTTAACCTTGATTATCTCAATCATTTCTTATATCTTTTAATTAAAGAGAAACCATAAATTTCCCTCAAGATATTTTAATACTTTATATAATAGTTACTTTAAGCTTAGGTAGCTTCTAATTTTTGATTAAAGTAATTTTATTCCTTTAGGCTTATAAGGTGAGTTAATTAATTTGTAGATTTCCTCTGCTTTCTTCTCTCCAATTCCTTCTACATTCATTAACTGATCAATTGAGGCGTTGAAAAAGTTTTTAAGTGTTCTAAATCTTAGTAATATTCTCTCAGCTAATTTCGGCCCTACATCAGGAAAACCCTGCAAAATAAATAGCTTTCTCTCATTCTCATCAAGAATTTTAGGTTTATACCTAATGGTTGTAATTTCCCCTTTCTTTACCATTCTACTCCATATACTTCTCAATGCATAAGCTGTCTCATCTTTATTTCTAGTGAATATAATTGGTGTTTTTAAATCGACAGTAATTGCTACGATAGCTCCAATATACGGTCTATAATCTCTCTCCTTGTAGAGTTGATTTAAGTCTCCCTCGATAATGAGTATGCTTCTACCATACGCCTCATTAAGTCTCGCGATCTGTTCAAAAATTCTACGTTTAATAATTGACTGATGGAAATCATATATGCTTTTCCTTTCAATTCCGACGTCTCCAATGATATAGTCGCCTGGTGTGATACTTTTAACCATAGTTGGCACTAGGAGTCTCTCTAATTTCTCTATAATCTCTTTAGGTTCATGAATATCTACTATAACTCTCAAGTAACCACCTACAATAATAAAGTAGCATCAAAATTTTAGACTTAATCTTAAGACTAAAAATGAGTAATCTAAATTAATTAATCATAAAACGATATTTTATATGAGTCATGAGTGAAAGTTTTCTGAAGCTTTTTGAAAAGAAGAAGCCCATTATTGGTGTTATACATCTACCTAGGTTAAAAGCAAGTGCTAGTAAAAATATAGTTAGTTATGCAGTTGATGCTATTGATAAACTTATGGATACTGAAATAGATGGTATTATAATTGAGAATTTTGGAGACAAACCCTTCTCAAAAGGGAATATTGAGTCGTGGAAAAAGGAACTGTTAATTGAAGTAATTAGCGAGGTTCGTTCCATATTTACTAAGCCGCTAGGTATCAATATTTTGAGAAATGATGCTCTTTCTGCGATGGATATTGCTATAGCTACCGATGCTGATTTTATAAGAGTTAATTACTTAATTGGCGTAGCAGCAACTGCTGAAGGTTTTATTGAAGCGGTTGCACACGAGCTTTTTAGAATTAGAGAGGTTTATCGTGACGTAAAGTATATTTACATTATGGCTGATATAAATACGAAGCATGGAATACAAATATATCCAAATGATATAATATTATGTGCAGATGAGACAGTTAATAGAGGAGGCGCTGATGCTTTAATAATAACTGGCATTAAAACTGGAGTACCACCCGAAATAACTGATGTATTTAAAGTTAAGTGTGCCGTTAATGTACCAGTATTCATCGGTAGCGGTCTAAATCCTATCAATATATATACTTACTTACTAATTGCTGATGGTGGTATTGTAGGTACATACCTACATGAAGATGGAAACATCAGTAAACCTATATCTATAGAAAGAACCCACATGTTATTGTCATCTGTAGATAAGCTTAGGTCATTGCTTTAGCTGTTCTAAAATTTCCTTTGGAAGCTTATCCTTATACTTTGATATAAACATAGCTTCTAGCTTCTTATCCCTCAACTCTCCAAATAGCATCATAGGGATTTCATCATAAATTGGATACCACTCACCACATTTTTCACACTGTAGTAATCCGCCAACAATCTCTTTTTTTATGCATTCATCACAGGGTGTATCTATCTTCTCTTTATTAATCCACTTATCTAAATAGCTACAATACAATTCACACTTTGAAATTTTAAATTTCCTATCTGGATATTCCTTAATTTCATATATAGTCAACTTTAATGGAAAGTTTTTACACTTCGGACACGCTAGAAGGTCCATTAATCGATACTTCATTTTCCCATCCTCTTACAATAATAATTATTATGCCGTATATAATAGCTATGAATCCTTGAACTAAGATTATGAAATCTATAAGGCCAACAAGTTTATTCACTCTACTAATATAGTAGTATGTCATAAGGAAGTGATTAAATGTATAATGAGATAATATTGATGCATCTATCCCAAATACTACGTAAAGATATCCAAGTAGTAAACCGGCTATTGTAGCTGTAGATATTTTACCGATTTCCCATCCGCCTCCATATAGGTAGTGTATAACACCAAATATTATAGAGGTAATAATTACCAGTAAAATTAGCGGTATCCTTAATGAATCCTTACCGGTTTCCATATAAACCCTTTTTCGTGCTGATCTAGGGAACAATAAGAATTCTATAATTTCCTTTATCCTAAGGTTATGAATACCAAGTATCACAATGGTAATTATAAGAGAAATAATTCCGATAAGAAATATCCTAAAGCCGATTTCTTCTATTAGTGGTGCAAGAGCAATAGAGATGTATTTTAATAGTTCATTTTCAGCTTTTATTTCACCAGTTTCTATACCTGCTTTTTCCTGTATAAATTGAATTAACAGGATGAGAAGTATGCTTGCGTTAGTTAATGCTGTAGTTGATATAAACGCATTCTTAAAAGGATTGACACCCCACTTTAATGCTCTAAGAATATTGCACTCCTTAAATATAGTTGATGTCAAACATATAGTATATATAGTTAGCAGGAGTAACATGAGCTCTGATAGTCTTGGTGTGTATACCATATAAATTGGAATATAAAATGGTATAGGGCCGATATACATGGGGAAATAAAATACCCTATAAAAGATACTTTCAGGAGGACTGCTTTTAAATGCAAGAACATAACCATCTACAGTCAAGAAAATACTTAGAAAATATATTGGTAGTAGAATCAGTGATAATACTGCTATGATTTTTCTAACTGCTTGAATCAGCGTTTTCCACATCGCCTAAAACCTCTAGCTCTAAGACTATTGGCCCTCTGTAACCACATTTCATACATACGTATATCTCTGGTGTGAGCCATCCGTTGAAAGCACTAGATAACTTTATCTCTGGGCTATGACATACTGGACAAACTTTAATTCGCCGCTTACGTTTTTTCAACTATATAACCTCAATTCTTTCTCTACTAAAACCAAGTTTCTCTAAGTATTCAACAATTCTATCCTTATGATCACCCATTAAGATAATTTTTCCATCTTTAACTGTACCACCACATGCTAACCAAGATTTTAATTTCTTAGCAATTTTTTCTAGATCATGATCTTTCTCGTTTATTCCCTCTATAATTGTAACTGGCTTGTTAAACCTTCGAATCTCCTTCCTCACCTTTATTCTTGTTTCCTCCAACTTCAAAGTACCGCAGATACAAAGGTCCTTAGGTAGCCCACATATTGGGCATATATCCGAACTTATATTAAACCACCACCTCGTATTCACGATTATTCAAATATACTTTAGGTATCAAAATATATTTATATATTTACGATACTCTGCTGAGTAGAAATTATTTCCTCCTTAAAAAATTAAAACTATTTCTTATTTTTGGATTTTAGCATCAACACAAACTTGAAGTAGTCTAGTTCCAACCTCCCTAACTCTATGCACGTATAGATCAAGTAACTCATATCCTTTAAGTGCATTTCTTACGATTTCAGCAGCTCTTTTTAAGGCATCCTCTTCTCTCTTCTGATATGAAATATGTAGATAAATATGGATCCATCCAACATGTTTTAAAGATAATATTGCATAACTAAGATACTCCAAAGCTAATTCTGGTAGAGGCATTAAAACTCTATCTGCAACTCCGACTAAATTAGTTTTAATCACTTCACCTGCGTCTCCAAGCATAACCATAACCTTATCACTAACCTTATTTATTCTAACGTTAATTCCATGCAATTTATATGCTTCATAATTTATATCGATACTATAAATCTCCTTAACTGGCTTATACCTAGCTATAAGTATCGAGTATGGACCAACACCAGCAAACATGTTAACAATAACTTCATCGCTACCTACAAGATTAGTTATTCTCCATCTTTCAGTCGAGAGTCTAGGTGTGTAATAGGTTCTCAAAACATCAACGTAAAATTTACATCCATATTCCTTATGTAATGTTAAAGTTTTATATTGTCCAGCTAAAAACTCTAAATCTCTTAGCCTATAACTGCCTTTAACTGGGCTTTTTTGTCTAAATACAGTATTAATGCCCTTAATATACTCAATAATTTTTTCTCCAAATTCAAATCTCTTATCCATCAATTCGTCAGGAACCTTAATAACGGCTATATCTCCAATAATATCATAACTTCGAATAGCTAGTTTTGCTTTATCAGGTCCATAAATCTCCTCAGCAGCTTTTCTAATTAAACTCCCTCTGGACATGATTATTTACTTTCCGCACCATATAATGCATGATAAATATAGTGTAGTAGGTATTCAGGAGATACTAGACCCTCAAATGATAAGTCTTCATTAATAATTGTTTTAGGAACTGCTTTAACATCATACCGTCTAGATTCCTCAGGAAATTCTACAGCTTCCCACGCTTCGGCATCAACATATTCACTTACTATAGCAAACTGAAATACTAAACTAACCATTCTTGGGCAATATGGACAAGTTGGTGTAATAAAAACTTTAATTTTAACTTTATCTCGAATAATCTTATGAATTTTATTGATGATTTCCCTATTCAGATCTGTAGCCCCATTCGATACCTTAACAATAATATCTATAAAATTAGGGAATTCAGAACCTGCTGGTAAACCGTAAAATTTTAGTAGTCCTTTATTAGCACCTTTTAATACGACAGTAGGCGCTGCAGATACTTCATACTTCTTAGCAAGCTCAGGATTATCCTCGAAGTAAACAATATCTAAGTCTAGTAAGTCACTCATGTCTGTAAGCTCTCTATATAAATTCCTAATGGTACTGCAATACTGGCAGTCTTCGCGTCTAGTATCAAAGTATATTAACCTAACTCTATTCGTTAACTTACTCCAATACTCACTTTTAATAATCTCTTTATCTTTCTCTGGTATAAGCTGCGTCATTATACAGTCAAAATATTCTATATAGCGATTAGTGAATAATAAAACGATATAAATATATTTTTCGAGGTTTTGTGTAGCGTTCAACTTTAAATCTAGAATACTTATAAAAGCTTGATATAGTTCATATTGAAGTACGAGATCTCAGGAATATAGTCAATAATTTTAGAATAACAATTATATTCAGACTTGATTTCTCATTCTCTTAAATATAGTGTTTAAGTGAATAGATAAAAACAGAAAGGTAACTACAATATAGGATATCAATTATGAGGGTAATCCTAGGAAATAGAACTTATTAGCTGATAATTAGTAATGAATATTGTAGTGCTATAATAGACTGTATATAGTGAAAACATAGAAGTCTACAATCTTAATCCATAGATATTTCCTGTGTATAGTTTTGAGTAGAATATAGGAGTGAAAAATAATCCTAATTAAGAATCTTAGGATATAGGGAAGAATAGTTGTAGTGATCCATGATTTTGAAAATCATAATGTCTCAATATGAATTTAAGCTAAGATACAAATACCTAATTACCAAAAAAGCAATAAATAAAATATATTTATTGGAGAATTATGTTGTCTAAAAAGTTATGGTTTTTAGACTTAACTACGGAGGAATTAGGCGGTAAGGATGTAATTTGCTTATGGATGGTAGATGAGAATGGCAATGTCATTAATATATATGATCCTGGCCATAGAGATTGGGTATATGTAGATGCAGATATAAATACACTTAGAAAAATCTATGATCTTGTTAAACTTAGGGAATCTGCAGGTTTAACCGCGGATATAGTTAAGAGAAAACTTGTTGGCAGAGATAAAGAAGTATTACTAATTCGTGGTCCCCCAAAGGATTTAGAAAACGTTGTTCGCATAATTGAAGCTAATTACCGAGATGTAACTTTTTATGAAGATGATATAAGATTTTCAAATAAGTATTTATTAATAAGAGATGTTTCTCCCTCAAGCTGGTACAAAGTTACGTATGATGTGGAGAGTAATATAAATATTCTGCGGGATATTCAATTATTATCTGAAGAAGTAGAGTATCCACCATTAAAAATTTTATCAATCGACCTAGTTACTGCTTCTCCAATTGGAGAAGCAGATCCAGAGAGTGATCCGATTTTAGCAGTAACTTTATATACTGCTAATGGTTATAAGCAATATGTTCTGAGGAATGATGATAAAGAGATTTTAAAATCTTTAGTTAATGATGTCCAAAGTTACTCACCTCATGTAATTGTTTCATTTGAAGGCAATAGTATTGTGTGGCCATACCTACTTGAGAGGTCAAAAGTGTTGAATATTCCGCTCAAAATCGGATATAGAGGTGACGAACCACATCAAAGTCTTTATGGACACTTCTCGATCCCTGGAAGATTAAATATTGACCTAAAGGATTATGTCAATAACAACCCCTCTCTGCAGAGAAAGACGCTAGAAGAACTAGCATATTTCCTTGGTATATCACAACCAGGTAGAGTATTTGATAGACTACTATATTATGATGCGTGGAAAAATAACAGGGATGAGCTACTAAAGTATAGTCTATGGAGAGCTAAAACCATATATGACGCATTTATGCTATTAAAGGAAGAAATATTTAGTTTATCCGCAATTACTGGAATGCCTGCTGACTATGTACTATCATCATCTGCAGGTTTTCAAGTAGAAAACTATATTATGAAAAATGCTGTTAAGAGGGGAGAGCTTATAATTAAGGTTAAGGGTAAAGGTAAGGGAACATACTTAGGAGGCCTTGTACTACCGCCTAAAGTCGGTATTCATAGAAATGTATGTGTTATAGACTTCAAGTCAATGTATCCAACACTAATAATGAAGTATAACATCTCACCAGATACTATAGTATATGAGAAAAAAGATGATGTAAAATACTTTGAGGAAATTGGTGTCGGAGTAAAGCAGAGCATTAAAGGATTATTTCCGGAAATTATAAAGAGATTAGTCGATGAGAGGAACAAAGTCAGAAGTAAAATGAAGGAGTTTCCAGAGGGCTCTGCTCCATATAGAATTTTAGATGCTCATCAAAGAGTGTTAAAGATTCTTGCTAATGCAATGTATGGTTATATGGGGTGGATTAATGCACGATACTACAGCTGGGAGGGAGCTCAGTTAGTTACATACCTAGGGAGAGAAACAATAAGTAGTAGTAAGAGAAAAGCTGAGGAATTAGGTCTTCATATTCTTTACGGTGATACCGATAGCCTATTTGTAAACTATGATAAGGAGAAGGTTGAAGCCTTACTTACATGGATAAGTAAAGAATTAGGTTTAGAAGCTAAAATCGACAAAATATATAAAGTTCTATTGTTTACAGAGGC
>Ga0190367_1000720_pt1 | contig 22180 bp, 22 predicted proteins | sample 4872181011_MG_FD_171838 | JGI IMG/M metagenome (GOLD analysis project Ga0190367, IMG submission 171838) | Hydrothermal vent microbial mat bacterial communities from Southern Trench, Guaymas Basin, Mexico - 4872-18-10-11_MG | ecosystem: Environmental > Aquatic > Marine > Hydrothermal vents >...
GACTAGGACTAAAGGCTACCCAGCCTATAAGAGGTATATGTGGAGGTACCGCAAGCTTGGCTACCGCAGGTGGGCTTTGGAGACCGGCTACGTCAAGCGCTTCTCGGAGGAGCACGCTTTCTCCAACCTGATAGTCAAGTACGGGGACGAGGTTAGGGCTAGGAGCCTGGAGGCCGCAAAGCCCCCGATGTACGCTAGAGTGATGCTTCACAACGCCTTTACGCTCGTGCGTTTCGCCGCTCTCGAAGGCTCTAAGGCCAATGTCACTCCATACTTAACTTGTGCGTAATGTAGAAGCGTGAAGTGCTGAGAGACATGTAAAGCTGCCCAGCGTCGAGGAGGTGCTGGGCAGCTTCAACTAGGCTATAGGGCCACGAGATATTCTACAAGCTCTCATCAAGAGAGAAGTATATATATCTGTGGGGAATTGGCTTTTACGCTTAAAAGTATACAGCGTGGGACTGGGGGCGCGCATGGCAGAGAGCTTGGGTGACGTTAAAGCTCTCCGTAAGCGTTTCGAGGAGCTACGTTCGACTGCGGAGAAACTTGAGGAGGAGATCCTCGAGCTTCGCCAAAGAAGAGACGAGCTAAATACGCGTGTCAAAGAGATGTCAGCACACATTAGAGCGTTAAGGGAGAAGTTGAGAGAGGTTAGCGGAGAGCTGCGCGACGTAAGAGAAAAGTGCAGAGACCTGTTATCGAAGATAAGAGAGCTTAGAAAGAAGAGGAACGCAGTACGCGAAGATTTGAAGAAGCTGAGAGAAGCCAGGGCAGTTAAAATCGCCGAGCTTAAAGAACTGAGGGGCGTTACTGGAGGTAGAAGGATAAATCTAGAGAGAGTGGAGGAGGAGTTTCGGAGACTCGAGTGGGAATACCAGACTAAGCCTCTAACCCCGGAAATAGAGAGATATTATGTAGAGAGGTTAACACAGTTAGAAAGCATATTAGCGAGCGCGCGTCGCTACACTACTCTTAGATCCGAGATTGAGGAGCTCAGCTACGAGATCTCACGCCTAAGGGAGACTTACTCCAAACTTTCAGGAGAAATATCGGAACTCTCAGAAGAGTATGGCAAGCTTAAGGAGAGACTTTCATCGCTGATAGAGGATAGAGACGCGCTCAGAGACGAGATTAAGCAGTTAATTGAGGAGAGGAATAAACTAAAGGAGGAAGCAAACAAAGCCCACAATAGCCTCATGGAGAAAAGGGCCCAACTCAAAGCTTTAAGGGAGGAGCTGGAGAAAGTGAACATACTGTTGAAGGCTACCATACTATCCAAGAAAGTTGAAGAGAGAAGGAAGCGTATGTACCAGGAAGCCTTGAAGGTCTATGAGAAGTACAAGCGCGGCGAGTCGCTGTCGCTGGAGGAGTTCAAACTACTCGTCGAGTTTAACCTGATAAAGTAGCGCTAACAACAATTGGACTAGGCTATATATATTACACCAGGGTATATTACAGTAGCAATGAGTGAGAAGAAGAAACGCTTACTCGTACTATGCGCAGACATAGACGATGACGTAGGCCAGAAACTCGGTAAGAAAACCCCCATTGTCGGGGAAAAAGCGCTACTCGACGTGGCGGTAGAGTACGCACTAGAAGACCCTGAAGACCCGGACGCAAACGCGATGTTCGCAGCTATAAGAGAGTATAGGAAATTGAAAAAGGAGGGAGTAGATGCGGAAGTCGCTTTAGTAGCTGGTAGTAGTGAGGGAGGTGCTACGGCTAATATCAAGGTTGTGAAAGAAGTAGAACAGCTGATATCTAAGAACGAATACGACGGATTAATACTGGTATCAGACGGGCCTACAGATGAATTTGTTGTCTACCTTCTCAAGGATAAAATTACGGTTCACGCAGTTAAGCCCGTAATTGTCCAGCAGTCCAGGGAGATGGAAGAGGTATTCTTAATCTTTGTCAGGTACTTAAAGAAGCTCTTCACAGAGGAACAATATAGAAAGTATACGCTGGGGATACCCGGCGCGCTCATAGTGCTTCATACACTTTTAACGATAATAGCCCCAGCCTATGTTTGGCAAATCCTAATGTTCCTAGCCGGGGCACTACTCTTAGTTAAAGGGTACTCACTTGACGTAGCTGTAATATCGGCATATAGACATCGCTCGTTTACTTTCATCACCGGTTTGTTAGCAGTATTAATTGGGATATTGGCCCTGCTTGGAGGGTTGCAGTCAGTAGCTAACCTCACTGGTCTCTCAAGCACGGAATACATCGGGTACTTCCTGTTAAGTACTCTGAGCGAGAGGATGTATATTGCCGATCTCATAATACTGACCGTCACGCTTCCGCTGATAGGGAACATGCTGGACTTGATAATGCAAGGCGAGGAAATTAGGGCGATGGAGGTTGGGACGCTATTCTTCGTGTTCGTTTTCCGCCAGGTGTTGTTAGAGTGGGGACGCGTAATGGTCGGCAAGGGAGATATAACCAGGCTGATTTTCTGGATGATGATTTGCTTCGTCGTACCAGCATCAATAGCCGTATTGGTGAGAGCTGTAAAGAAGTGGATGGCTCATAGAGAAGAGCCATAGCGAGCCATGACATACCTAATAAATATATTACTCAGCGGAGACTACCCAGAACTAGCTTTCTTTGAAGTAAGAGGACTCCTAGAAAGTGCTAATATCAGTCTCAGATTAGAGAGAATAAGCAAGAGAGTCTTGAGGCTTGACGTACCCCCTTCAAAACTTGAGGATTTCCTGGATATAGTTAAGCACGCAGTACTAGTTAAAGAAGTGATTCAGGAGTTATTCTGTGGTGCTTTGTCTAACTTTATCAAGGGGATTAAGGACGTACTACCAGCAGGTAAAATTAGACTGTATGTGGAGGGGAGGAGCTTCTCTGTGCGTGCTCTGAAGATAGATAGGAAGGAGCTAAAATGGCTGAAAACCCCTGAAATAGAGAGGCGAATTGGAGCTACTATTAAGAGATATGCCCCAAACTCTCGTGTAGACCTCAACAATCCCCAAGTGGTAGTACGTGTATGGTTATTGAGAGATAGGGTAATTGTAGGTATTCTTAGAGTTAAGCTTAAGAGAAGCAGGTTCAGGGAGAGAATACCTAATAAGAGGCCCTTCTTCCATCCTTCGGCTTTAACCCCTGAAAACGCGCGTTTACTCGTAAACTTAACTGGAGCGATGCCCGGATACCCTATTTTAGACTGCTTCTGCGGTACTGGTAGTATTTTAATAGAGGCCGCTTTAAGAGGTTTCTACGGGGTTGGTATCGATATAAAGAAGGAAATGGCGTACGGAGCTCGAACAAACTTAGACTTCTATAAATTGGCGCATAATGCTGATGTTATCGTAGGAGATGCGTGCCTTTTACCTATCCGTGACTCTGCATTTCAGGGCCTGGCGACTGACCCTCCATACGGAAGGCTCTCCTCGACTAAGGGCAAAGATGTACTTGAGATCTACGAGTGCTTCCTAAAAGAAGGCAAACGAGTCTTAAAAAACCGCGCGAAATGCGCCTTCATGCATCCCCTAAAATTGAAAATTCCTGAAGAGAAGAGCGTGAAAGTTGGGTTCGCAATCCCAGTCCACAGAGGGCTAACGAGAGTCATTAAGGTCTGGGTGAAGCAAAGTGATTAGGCTTTACTTTATAGGAGTTGGGGGTAGCGTCCCCCACCCTGAAAGGGGGCTCCCTTGCCTAGCTATAAAGAAATCTGGCGAAACTATATTATTCGATTGCGGTGAGGGGAGCCAAGTCGGATACATAAGGGCTGGGCTGGGTGTCAACAAACCTTTGACGATTTTCATAACGCACTTACACGGAGACCATCTATACGGTTTACCCCCACTCCTATACTCACTCTCGCTTCTAGGGAGGACTATCCCCGTGAGAATAATAGGCCCCGTAGGCCTATACGAGTACGTAGACATAGCAATCGAAAAAGGAGGGGGAGGACTAGGTTTTAGGGTAGAAGTAATGGAGGTAAAGCCCGAAGCACCGCACCTAGAACCCCTCATAAAGAATGATAAATACGAGGTTTACGCGAGGCCAGCCAAGCACACAATCCCGTCGCTCGTGTACGTCTTCCGAGAGAAAGATCTCCCCGGGAGGTTTAACGTAGAGAAGGCGGAGAAGCTCGGCATACCTCCGGGACCCCTACGTAAAGCCCTCCAGAAAGGAGAGCTGGTAAAACTACCCTCAGGTAAGGTAATATGTCCGGAAGAGGTTCTAGGCCCCCCACGCCCAGGGATAAAAGTAGTATATAGTGGCGATACTAGACCCATAGCGAGCACCGATGAGATAGTGAAGAGGCCGGACATACTGATACACGACTCAACATTTACACATGACATAGCCGACGTAGCGGCTGAAAAAGGTCACTCGACGGCATTAGAAGCCGCACAAACAGCGCGCCGTATAGGGGCTAAGGTCCTATTTCTCTTCCACTTCAGTCAACGCTATAAGACTCTAGATAAACTAAGGGAAGAGGCTAGAAGCGTACATAGGCTAACATTTTGCGCCGAAAAAGGCACAGTAATAACTGTGAAGAAGGAAAGAGATAGGCTAGAGCTTACGTTTACGTATGTCGATGTCTATACTCGTAATAGGAACACTATACGTTAGGTAGCTTTATGAGCAAGTTCTATGCAGGATAAGGGGGGCCGCGGGGTCAGTTAGCGAGCGGGCTTCGGGCTAACCCGGCGACGGGTAGCCTGAGGAAACCCACCAACTACGGGGGCTCGCGGCGTCGCGAGACGCCGGGGGAGACCCCGGGCAACGGCACAGAAACGAGACCCCCTTCCACCCGATGAACATGTGGCGTGCGAAGGCTCCTAGTAATAGGAGCCGAGAAAGCCGCCGACGAGGGGGAAGGAAAGGTTGAAACGGCCGCCCCGCGAGTATAGGGCCAAGCTGGATCGATGAGGTCCCCCGAGGAGATCCGGGTGGGCCCTTAGATAGATCCCGCGAAAAACAGAAGGTGGGTTACTGCTAACTGACCCCGCGGCTCCTCTGAAGGTGGCTTAGTTGAAGAAGGTAAACGTTAGGTTGAAGGTGCGTGAACTCAGAATCTTGAGGAAAATAGTTGAGGAGTTAGAATATCCCTCCCTCTCGTTCTTTATAAGGGAGAGCATAAGGTTTTACTTAGCTGTGGAAGAGGAACGCGAACATCCCGACTATCTTCTCGGCAATTAACCGTATGGAACCTACATAAGGAATTACGAGTACGACTTTTCCTAAGACGTTCTTACGCGGTACAGGCCTAAAGTCAGCCACTGGGTTAGCGTCGCCTTTAGTAGTATATCTATCCCCCGATATTTTCACTACCCTATGAACTATGAGTCTTCCATGCGTAGAAGACCTATAGAGAATCACTTCGCCTAACTCTATACTTCCTCCACCCGTAGTAACTACGAGGTCGCCCACGTGGAGTACGGGTTCCATACTCCAGCTAGACACTACCGCCATAGGTACCGACGTATCGAGGATGAAAGACAATAGAGACCGCAGAGAGACGGCCAGCACGATTAAGACTACTACTGCAATTGCCGTAATCAGAGTATCTCTTGACATAGCGTGAGGAAGACCACGATGAACGTATATTAACCCTCCCCTCATCATCAAGCGAAAAGTTTTTGGGGAGGGGCTCTAGAAAAGGGCGGATGATCGATGAGCTAGGTGAGTGACATGTCCGAAAAACCTTTCTACGTAAGGTTTGTAGTGCCAGAAGAGCTAGCAGAGAAAGCCTACTTAGCACTAGCTAAAGCTAGAGAGAGCGGCGGAAGCATAAAGAAAGGCACTAATGAAACTACAAAGGCTGTGGAGAGGGGCCTCGCTAAATTAGTCTTAATAGCCGAGGATGTAGATCCTCCAGAAATAGTGGCACATCTCCCCCTGCTGTGTGAGGAAAAAAAGGTACCCTACGTCTACGTACCTTCTAAGAAAAGGCTCGGTGAAGCTGCAGGGTTAGAGGTTGCAGCGGCTTCAGCGTGTATAATTGAGCCCGGAGAAGCAGAGGATCTGGTAAACGAAATAATTAAAGAGGTAAATGAAATTAAAGTTAAAGCTGGCCTCACAAGCTAAATTACTGGGGTAAAGTATGGCGGATAAGTGGAGCGATGCGACACCGGCTGAAGTAATACAGATAGTTGGTAGGACAGGTGTAACAGGAGAAGTAACTCAGGTCAGAGTACGCATATTAGCCGGTAGGGACAAAGGGAGGATATTGACGAGGAACGTTAAGGGGCCTGTCAGAGTAGGAGATATATTGATGCTAAGGGAGACTGAGCGCGAAGCCCGGAAGATATCTACGCGCTAGCTGAGCCTACTATACTTACAATACTTCAGCATTAATTTTTCTAATCATTTTTATTTTCACCGTTATCTCCTCAAACGGTTAATCAGCTGACGTTCCTATCGAAGATAGGGATGTGTAATGGTAGTATTCGACCCTTTAAACACTCTACTTCTAGCGGACGTTGAAGTGCCAGTTAGAGTAGTCGCCGATGAGCTGGCTGGTATTCGCTACGGTGCCTTGGAGTACAAGTTAAGGAGGGGGTTAAGCATCGAGTTACCTCTGAGGCTGGCAGTACCTTTATGGCAGAAAGGTGAAGTGGAACTTGATGTAGACAAGCTCCCGAATTTTAGCGAACTCAACAAAATAAGGTGGAAGGAGGAGAGAGCGAGAGAATTACAGAGATTAGAAAGGGGATTCTACGTTAAAGTTGAGCTCCTCCTAGCACGATTAAAGGCTTCAGCCGAGGATGACGGGGAGAAAGCGCAGCTACTCCGCCGCTCTAAAGCGGCGATAGTCGATATTATCAGAGCTAGGATGAAGAAAATCGTTGAGCTAGCAGTCACAAACCCTAGGCCTGAGAGAGAAATCATGAGAAGAATGAGCGTTGAAGAGCGCATGCTGTACGTAGCTTTGTGTTCCATCTTAAACGACTGGTATACCTTCATGGTTAGCAGGCTGGAAAAAGGTGAGGAATTATGGAGGCCTTAGAGGTAGAAGCAACTAACCTCGTTGACCGCTTTGTAGAATTCTTTAAAGTATTCGAGGACAGGCCGGGAAGTTTCAAGTATAGGAAGGAAATCGCTCGAATGGCGTTAGAATCGAAGATTTCGGTCACCATAGACTTTGAGGATTTATTGTCTTTCGACGAAGAGCTTATCAATTTACTGGTAGAAAAACCAAAAGAAGTGCTTGAGTGCGCCTCGCAGGCCGTGAGAGAAGTATTGAAAATAGAGAACCCCGAGTATGCAAGAGCGGTAAAGAGAGTATACGCGCGCATAAAAGGGCTTCCTGAGCCGTTTAAGGTACCTTTACGGGGAATAAGAGCAGTACATATAAACAGGCTCGTATCCCTGGAGGGAATAGTCACTCGCATATCGCCTGTCAAACAGCAACTGCTAACCGCCGTTTTCGTCTGTAAGGAGTGCGGAGAGAAGATCCCCGTTCCGCAGGGGAAGGGAGGTATAGTGAAGCCTGTGCAATGCCCCCAATGTTCGCTTAACAATAAAAAGAAAGGGGACTTTGAGCTTCTCCTAGGGGAATCAGAGTTTATGGATTGGCAGAAATTCGTCCTGCAAGAAAAACCCGAGGAACTCCCACCCGGTCAGTTACCTCGTTCGATAGAGGTTATTTTAACAGACGACCTCGTCGACATAGTTAGACCAGGCGATAGGGCTGTAGTGACGGGAGTATTAGAAGTAGTCGAAGATAGATTTGCGCGTAAGGAAGGCTCCCCCCTCTTCAGGGCAATCATGAGAGCTAATCACGTCGAGGTATCGAGCAAGGAAAGCGTTGAGATAGAGATAACCCCCGAGGACGAGAAAAAGATACTGGAGCTATCCCGCCTCCCAAACATACACGACCTAATAGCCGACTCAATAGCACCTTCAATCTATGGGTATAGGGAAATCAAACGGGCAATAGCCGCCCTCCTATTCGGCGGCGTCCCCAAGACATATCCAGATGGAGTTAAGGTAAGAGGAGATATACACGTACTCCTCATAGGAGATCCCGGAACGGCTAAATCCCAAATACTGAGATATGTCGCTACAATAGCTCCCCGAGGAATATACACAACAGGTAAGGGCTCCACAGCAGCTGGTCTCACCGCAGCAGTTATTAGAGAGAAATCGACGGGGGACTTCTATCTTGAGGCTGGTGCTCTGGTACTAGCTGACGGAGGAGTCGCATGTATAGATGAGTTTGACAAGATGGATCCTAGAGATAGGGTCAGCATACACGAAGCTATGGAGCAGCAGACTATTAGCATAGCTAAGGCTGGCATCGTAGCCACCCTTAACGCCCGCGCCTCTGTCCTAGCCGCTGCAAATCCCGCCTTCGGGAGGTATATTCCGAATAGACCAGTTACTGAGAACATAGACCTGCCAGTAACCATACTGTCACGATTTGATTTAATCTTCGTCATAACTGATAGACCGAACAAGGAGGAAGACCGCAAGTTAGCTGAGTACGTATTAGACTTCCATAGGAACAGGTTCCCAGAGGTCATGGATAACATAATCCCCCCCGACCTCCTCAAGAAATACATAGCCTACGCTAGGAAGTACATTAGGCCGAGACTCTCGGAGGAGGCCAAGAAGCGGCTAGTTGACTTCTACGTAAGTATGAGAGAGAGAAGCGAAACACCGGATTCTCCCGTGGCTATAACCCCTAGGCAGTTGGAGGCACTAGTTAGACTAGCTGAAGCCCACGCTAAAATGGCTTTAAGAGAAATAGTAACTGAGGAAGACGCTATAGCAGCTATAGAGCTCATGAATTACTTCCTCAGGAGTGTTGGTGTGGACGTTGAGACACAGAGGATAGACATAGACATTGTAATGACTGGTCAGTCGAAATCTCAGAGGGAGAAAGTCATCATAATCCTGGATTTAATTAAAACTATGGTCGAAGAGCAGGGAGGGGAAGCCGTTAAGAAGAGCGACGTTATACAAGCTGCCGCAGAGCGGGGAATAGAGGAAGAGTTTACCAGGAGAGTTATTGAGAGGTTGCTGGATAACGGTGAATTAATGGAGCCGAAACCCGGATATATTAAGCGGGCCTGAGAGATGAAAATATCAGAACTTCCTTTACCCGCAGAACTCAAGGAAGCTTTAGCTAGGAGGGGTTATACAGATTTATACCCTCCCCAGGAAGAGGCGATCAGGCTAGGGGTACTGGAGGGGGAAAACCTTCTCTTATGCTCCCCTACAGCCTCCGGTAAGACCCTAGTAGCCCAGATGCTGATTTTTAAGAAGGTACTGGAGGAGGGTGGGTTAGCACTCTACCTAACACCTTTAAGAGCGCTCGCATCCGAGAAATACCAAGAGTTTTCGAGCTTGGGCGATGAACTAGGAGTTAAGGTAGCGCTGAGTATAGGGGATTACGACTCGGCCGACCCCTGGCTTGAAAAATACGACGTCATCATAGCTACGAATGAAAAAGCTGACAGTTTGCTAAGGCATCGCCCTTCGTGGCTCAAAAAATTGAAGGTTTTAGTCATAGACGAAGTGCATTTATTGAACGAAAGCAAAAGAGGGCCAACTCTCGAAATGATTATAGCCAGGTTTAAGTGCGCGGATAATATCCCCCAACTACTCGCCCTCAGCGCTACGGTTAGGAACTCTGAGGAAATAGCCTCATGGCTGGGGGCCAAGGTAGTCTCTTCTGACTGGAGACCTGTAACCCTCAAGGAGGGAGTTTATTACGAGGGAGAAGTAGAGTTCTCGGATGGGAGTTCTATAACCTTACCTAAGATGTACTCACCGATCACGGACCTCGCTATTACGTGTGTAAACGAGGGAGGACAAGCGCTGATATTCGCGCCTACCAGGAGAACGGCTGTATCTATGGCTCGGCGTTTAGCCCTACGCATGAAGAGAAGAAAGACAACCGCCTTTGAGGGATTATCCAAAGAGCTCCTGGCACTTGAGAGGAACAGCTTAACTGAACAGCTAGCGCTACTGGTTTCTAGAGGGGTAGCTTTCCATCACGCTGGGCTCTCCCACGCCGTACGTAGTTTTATAGAGAGAAAATTCCGTGAAAACCTCATTAAAATCGTAGTTGCAACTCCTACCCTCGCAGCCGGAGTTAACCTCCCAGCCCGCCGAGTTATAATTTCAGACTATAAGCGGTATAATGTCGAGCTGGGTTATTACGAAAAGATAAGTACGATGGAGTACAAACAGATGGCCGGGAGGGCTGGCAGGCCTAAGTATGACAAATACGGCGAAGCCATACTTATAGCCCGTACATTAGAAGAGAGGGACTTCTTGTGGGAGAATTACATTATGTCCCCCCCTGAGAGGATAGTTTCACGCCTGTCTTCAGAGCCCCAAGTGAGAGCACACTTGCTAGCTACCGTAGCTAGCGGCTACGCGAGTAGTAAGGAAGAAGTCAAAAGAGTGTTTGAAAACACGCTCTTCACCCACCAGTTCGGCACCTTTAGCCTCGAAACTAGCCTGAAGGAGGCGTTAAACTTCCTAGAGGCCCATGGGATGATAAAAAGGGAAGGCAATAAATTGAGGGCTACCGAGCTGGGGAGGAGGGTTTCATCGCTATACATAGACCCCAAAACGGCATCCATCATTTTGACGGGACTAGAGGAAGCTGAGAAGAGGAAATCCGCGCTGGCTTACCTCCACTTGATAGTCTCCACACCGGACATGTCTAAGCTGTACCTCACTCGTAAAGAAAAAGCCAAGTACGACGAAATAGCCTCAGAGTTATCCCACGACCTGTTCGTCGAGCCTCCAACTAACCCGTATGACTACGAGTTTTTCTTAGCAGAGCTTAAGACGGCGTTCTTACTCTATGATTGGATAGAGGAGAGAAGTGAAGACTACATCATTGAGGAATACAGGGTAGGGCCTGGAGACATATACTCCCTTACGCAAACTGCTGAGTGGTTATCCTACGCTGCGTCGGAGATAGCGCTAATCCGAGGATTAAACGACCACTTCTTCGCGCTTAGAACTTTGAGACAGAGGCTAAAGCATGGGGTCAAAGAAGAGCTTCTGGAGCTAGTCTCTATAAAGGGGATAGGCAGGGTGAGAGCTAGAGCGCTCTATAACCATGGATATAAAACCCTTAAAGACTTACTGGAGGCCGACGTACACGACCTAGCAAAGGTGCCCACGATAGGTCCGACTCTAGCGGAGAAGATAAAGGCTTATCTAAAAGGCGAAGAGGATAAAGTATCGGTACAACTACCCAAACGGGTAACTCTTGAAGACTACTTTAAGTAGCACCTTAAGAGGTGCGTATTTTGAGCGCGAATAAGCCTAGGAAAGAAATTAGATGTGTGCGCTGCGGCTCTAAAAATGTAGTGGCGAAAATAATGGGGGAGTACTACTGCTATGAATGCGGCTCTAAGATCGTAGATGAGCATTTAACCAAATTAATGGAGGAGTTTAAGAAGAAAGGACTTGCAAAGTTCTAATGTCCTCCTTTATGCCTCTTAGCCTCATGCCTCTTCTTCAACTTTCTCTCCTTAATCTTCCTCTTCCACTTGTAATTGTGCGTCTGCCTTAATTTCACGCTTAGCAGTCCCCTCGCCCTCCTACCAGCCATGGTTTTACCTTTAAAGACCCTGCCTCTGTCGAGCTTGACTACTATTCTTTTAGGTAACGTCGGCCTGGGTGGAATCACCTCTTCTCTCTTAACCTTATCCAGCCATTCTCGCAGAGCATTAATATTAAAATCATAAGTAGTTTTCCTGCGTTCATCTACGTATATGCCTAGTAGCCTAGCCTCCTTAATGGTCAAACCTACTGCAGATATTTCCCCCACAGAATAACCCCTAGCTTTCTTGTACTCTCTTGGCGTTAGCCCTCCGTAGCGCAGTAACTTTGGCACTTTAACCATCGGTGCTGGAGGCCCCATCACTTTCTTCTCCACAGCCATTATCACCGCCTTAGAGGCAAAGATACAAGTGAATTATAAACATCTCGCTACGTACTAACCGCTTAGAGAATAGGTAAAGCAATACTTTCCATAGAAATACTGCTGTAAGTGAATCTTAAAAGACTTCTAGTTCTTTTGTCAGTTCGTAACGAGCTAGAAACACTAAGATCCCTCCTACCACCAGACCAGTAAATATCCCTAATGTACCCACCACTATAGATAGTATATTGAACGTGTCAAGCGCGTAGTCATCGAGCAGCCTCCGAGTAACCATTACTAGGGCAAAGGAGAACAGGCAGGCAGCCGTATAGGCCAATCCCAGCTGGAAATTACCTCCAGCTCCGAAGAAGATGTAGACCGCCGCGCCTATACAGTTGAGTATGTAGAATATTACTGCTAGCGACATGTATCTTGAAGCTTTCCTTATAGCTTCCTTCTGGGCTACATACATCAAGAGAGACGAACATTATCCTCATTAAAGGGTGTTGCGCAGACATTAAGACTGAGGCATAAAGCTAAACACTAGATACTATCTCCACGATGTCACCATCTTCTAAAACAAAATCTCCTCCCACTCTTTGAGGGCTAAATCTTAACCTATCACTCCAGACACGTGCATACCTAAAGTTTCTATAGAGACCGCTGTGTATAAGCCGCGCTAAGTCGAGAACTCTAATTCCTCTCTTTACAACGACAGGCTTGCTAGCAACTTCCCCTGTACGAGGGTTCCTCGTATAGATCCTCATCAGTTCTAATTCTTCGAAGAAGTAAGCTGGTAAGCCGTTGGTCAGGCCTTCACACGTAGACGCGTTATACTCAATTACAGGTAAAGGTAAACCTTTTTCGGCTAGATGCTCTCTAAGCACCTTAACGCCCTCCCTATAAACATCGATTTTTGTAGCTACTATAAGCGCTGGTTTATAAGTGGACGGGAATATTATAGCTTCCTCTATGTCGTCAAGCATCGCCTCACCTCTTATTCGTACGACGGCATTGTGTATCCTGTATTCTCTAAGTAACTTTTGGACATCAGATACAGAGCAGCCTCGGAGACTTCCTAGAACAACAATCCCCCCGTACCGCCTCTTATCTATAGTAATCTCACAGCTCCGCCTGACCACACTTATCTGGAACTCATTGAGTTCTCTTAAGAGAACATCTAGCTGGTGAGTGGGGTCTGCAGACACGTCTACGACCAATATGAGTCCATCCGCGTTTTTAGCCATCGAAAGCACTTGGACTCCTAATCCCGCACCTCTCGCTGCCCCCTCTATTATGGATGGCGTATCTACTATTTGGAAGAAGACTCCTCTCCATTTAAACATCCCCGGAACTAAGTGCTTAGTGTCAAATGGCTGAGGAGTTGAAGGGCTCTTCGCTCCAGTCAGACAGTTCAGCAAACTGCTCTTACCACTGTTGGGGAGTCCAAGTAAGACTAACTGAACGTCACCCTCCTTCTCTACAAAGAAGCTATAACGGTATTTCCTCTTCTTCCTACTAATTTCTATCTGTCTACGTAAAATCGCCATTTGTCGCTTCACTTGTCTACGTAATTTCTCCGTCCCCTTATGCTTCGGTACCACCGCTAAGAACTCCGCCAGCGCCTTCAATTTTTCTTCGGGAGTTTTAGCTTTTGAGACCTCTAGCCACTTGGCCTTAGCTTCGGGAGGTAAATTCGCAGGCATACCACCAAGAATTATTAACGACGTTGATATAGGCATTGTTGCCAGTGTGGCGGTGTCGGCCATGTCCACTAAGCGTCCATGTAGATTTTACCTGAGAACGGCAACTGGTAAACGCTGTGTCTTGCTTTCACCAGAAGACTGGCGGAAAAGAAAGGCTATGTTAATAACGTATTGCGAGGGAAAAGCGAATGGTTGCCCTGTGTTGCGTAACTATTACTCTAAGAGTAAGCAGAACGTACCTTTTCTGGCCGAAGTGAGAGGCGGGAGAGGATTTGAAGTATAGACTTATAGGTAGTACACTCATTTATATTTCAGCTTTCCTCCTAGGCTTAGGTATAACGCTATTTCTCAATAAGTCTTATTATGCTGCATTACTACTAGGTGCACCTTTAACTGCTATAATTTTGCGGGTAACACGCGATAAAGGCTTGGCTTTTAAGTTCTTCGCAATACTAACAACGTCATCTATAATGTCCTCCCCCATAGTTTCATTCTACGTTCCCGCACACATAATATCGTCGTTTATTGAAGGCAAGATCTCAGAGTCCCCTCTTGCATTAGAGATACTCAGCAACCTTAAGTTAGAGGAGGCTCTCAGCGCACCCTCGCTCATAGTAATCACAATGTGGTCGGCTGCAGTCCTTTCTCAATTCATGCTGACATACGCCGTCTACCTTATGCTACGCAATTTCTGGGCATCTATTGAAAGACTGCCGAACCCGTACTTCAGAGCATGCAACACAGCTAGCCTCTCCTTCTATACGGGCAAAATCGGAAGCTTGGTTGCAGCTCTAGCCGGTATAGGTACGGGACTGGGAACGGCGTTCTTATCGGCTAACCACCTCTTGATATTCTTTTCAATAAGTCTGCTTTCCACACTGTCATTCATAGCGACTTTTATATTGGGTTTAGGAGCTAGCCAACTAGTTAACTATAACTTTACTTTGGGGGCGTATACAGGCCTACTCATCTACATCTTAGCGTTCGCGGCTATTTCTAGGAGACAGTATATCACATACGACATTAACTTACCAGCGCCAGCCACTCTCCTCCTATTATCCGTCCTGGCAGCAACTCCCCTACTATTCTTCCTGGCTGCATTAAATGCGGCATTCCTGTTAGGAATTTACATAGTAATATCGGTTTTAACCGCAATAGTTATGCTTAGGTTCGAGGGTGAATATTCCCTTTTAGCATTAGTAGAGCTAACCGTAATTACGCAAAGTAAGTGGAACTGCTTATACCTCTCTGGAGGCGTTTACGAGGTAATACCGAATAAAGCAATTTCAAGTGTAGTCGTATTCTCAGTATCAACGCTCCTAGTTTACATCAACACCTTACTCGTAGCATCCGCCCTGAGAGAGGTCAGTAAGGTTAGGAGGTTTGAGGGGGTTGCACCACTAGCCGTAGCGGCATTTCTCTCAACATTCTTATCGGCATTATACTACTTCAGGGTTAGACCTGGAGAAGTAGCGGCGTTCAGCCTACCCTTAAAGTGCGAACTGAGCATTCTTAACTTAGACGTGAGAATGTTTCTGCTAGGCCTGGGAGTTACTCTGCTATTCTCGTTTATTTACATCATCGGAGGAGGAGTCCCCTTAAATCCCGCGGGTTTTGTTCTGGGAGTTACGGTAGGAGTGCTTTACCCCTTACAGCACTTCCAAGTAATCGCGGTACTAGCACTTTCTATAGTTCTTAAATACATCTTGGTCGGAGCGCTGAGAATTGAAACGGGGAAAACAGCGGAAATCTTTTCTATGTTTATCTGGGGGAGCATCATGGGAATAGCTCTAAACAAGCTGATCTCCTCATAGTGGCAACGTTAGGAGGCTAAATAGTGATAGCGAATAACGATATTATAGACATCTTACAAGTTACCTAGGCGGATCTATATGTTGGCTAGGAACGAAATAGAACTACGTGTTACAGAGGCTAAGCCCCGGGATGTTGGCAGAGGAATTGTACGGATCGACAGGAAAGCTATGAGAACTCTAGGGCTTGAAGCCGGAGACATAGTTGAGATCATAGGTAGTAAGAGCACGGTGGCTACTGTCTGGCCCGGCTACCTAGAGGATGAAGGAAGGAACGTCATACGCATGGACGGTCTAATCAGAAGGAACGCAGGCGCTAGACTTGGAGACGCTGTAAAGATTAGGAAAGTAGAGGCAGAGCCAGCAGACAAACTCGTACTCGCACCCCTCGGCGAACTCACGTTTAGGCCTTCGCCAGACTTCGAGAACTATGTGAAGACTAGGCTCATAGGCAGGCCTATAAAGCGAGGAGATATCTTAGAAATACCCGTGCTAAACACCGCCCTACGCTTCGCAGCCGTATCTACGTCTCCTAAGCAGATAGTTCAAGTTACTGATAGAACCGATATAGTGATTAAGTCTAAGCCTGTATCAGAGGCTGAACTCGAAATCCCCAGGGTAACATACGAGGATATAGGCGACTTGGAGGAGGCTAAGCAGAAGATCAGGGAGATGGTCGAACTACCACTAAAGTATCCGGAACTCTTCAGACACCTAGGCATAGAGCCTCCTAAAGGCGTACTACTACACGGCCCGCCGGGCTGCGGAAAAACACTACTAGCAAAAGCAGTAGCAAACGAGTCAGGAGCGTACTTCATAGCTATAAACGGCCCGGAGATTATGAGCAAGTTCTACGGAGAGAGTGAGGCTAGGCTCAGAGAGGTTTTCCGCGAGGCGGAGGAGAATGCCCCCGCTATTATATTCATTGACGAGATAGACGCTATTGCTCCTAAGAGGGGCGAGGTGACAGGCGAGGTCGAGAAGAGAGTCGTAGCGCAACTACTAGCCCTAATGGATGGATTAAAGAGCAGGGGGCAGGTGATAGTTATAGCTGCTACGAACAGACCAGGGGATATCGACCCTGCGTTGAGGAGGCCCGGTAGATTTGACAGGGAGATAGCTATCCCCGTACCGGATAAGAGGGCTAGGAGGGAGATTCTTCAGGTGCATACTAGGAATATGCCGCTGGGAGAAGACGTAGACCTCGACGAGCTGGCCGAAGTAACCCACGGCTTCACGGGTGCAGACCTAGCCGCCCTGTGCAGAGAAGCAGCCATGCACGCCCTAAGAAGATTCTTACCAAAAATAGACATGAAAAAAGGCATACCAGCAGAAGTCCTAAAAGAACTAAAAGTCACACGTCAAGACTTCTTAGCCGCACTTAGAGACATACAGCCCACTGCCTTAAGAGAGGTGTACGTCGAAGTTCCCGAGGTGCATTGGGACGACATAGGAGGCTTAGAAGACGTTAAGCAGGAACTGAGAGAAGCTGTTGAATGGCCACTGAAACACCCAGAGTACTTCAAGGAAATGGGGATAGAGCCGCCTAAAGGCATACTCCTCTACGGCCCTCCGGGCTGTGGTAAGACATTGCTGGCTAAAGCCGTAGCCACTGAGAGCGAGGCAAACTTCATAGCGGTTAAAGGGCCAGAAATATTAAGTAAGTGGGTTGGTGAGAGCGAGAAAGCAGTTAGGGAGATATTCGCGAAGGCTAGGCAGGCGGCACCCTGTGTAATATTCTTCGACGAGATAGACTCTATAGTGCCTAGGCGGGGTATGCGCTACGACGCGGGGGTAACCGATAGGATAGTTAACCAGCTACTCACTGAGATGGACGGGATAGCCAAGCTTGAGGGCGTGGTTGTGATCGGCGCTACTAACAGGCCCGATATCCTAGACCCCGCCCTTCTCAGACCCGGTAGGTTTGACAGAATAATTTACGTACCACCACCGGATAAGAAGGCGAGACTAGAAATCTTTAAAGTACATACGAGGAACATGCCGCTAGCAGAAGACGTAGACCTAGAGGAACTCGCAGAAAAAACTGAGGGGTACACAGGAGCCGACATAGCTGCTCTCTGTAGAGAAGCCGCACTAACAGCGCTGAGAGAGAAGGGCAGACCCACAAAGGTTATCATGAGACACTTCGCAGAGGCGTTAAAAAAGGTGCAGCCAAGCGTCTCTCGCGAGGACATCAGCAGATACGAGAAAATAAGAGAAGAATTCAAGCAAATATTCGTATAAGATGTCTTAACCTACTCATAAGTTCAATTAATTACAACAATAGTTGATTAATCAACGAAGGATTAGGCTCGCCAGAGTAGAGGTCCGTGAAGAGAGAGCCTGCAAACAGACGCTGAGGAAATTAACTAACTTTATAGAAGCGATACATACTGGAGTTCGGGGAATGAAGAAGGTCTGGAGCGCCGACCTGTGACGAAAAGCTTACTTAATGACCCCATCTCAGCCCACTTGCTCGTTAAGTCTTTTACGCCATGGGTTTTCTATTAACCACGGATTGTCTCTGGCATAGCTCGGCAGATCCTTATCGTCTATAACCTCGCTCGGGGGAGCCTTGCTTACATCCTCGGGCCGGACTGCGGCTATCCTAGCGGGAGATTTTAGTTGCCTCTCTAAGTTCGAAATCATTTTTCTCAGCAGCTCTAATTCTTGCTTAACACTTGCAACAGTTTTTTCTAGCTGTTCCGTCTTGTGCTCTACTGCCTCTAACCTTTTAACTATGGTTTCCTGACTTTTTATTAAGCCGCCAAGATCCTTTGCATAATACTTAGCATAGCGAGAACGCCTAGGAATTGCTGGCAGCTTTTCTACGATTCTCTTATTACTCTTATCTACGAGTAATATACCCACACCTAAGCCCTTAATCCATGAGAACTTAGGTAATACGCCTATTTTGGGCGCGTTAGTGGCTACGTACAACTTATTTACATCTAGCTCGTAGTTCTCAGCAAAGTTTCTCATAGAGATTACGGCTTTCATTATAGTATCTTTAACTCGGGACGTAGGTATACCGGACACGTCGATCACTTTAACAGCTATCATATTGTTAGCGTCCCGAAATAGGAGAAGGGACTCCACGTCGTCAATACCATCTGGTGGTATTACTTCTTCGCATCCTCTTTCTATAAAATACCTTCTCAATGCGCTTTTGAGCTTAGATAGCATGATCATCTCTGCTACCCGATGCCGTTTCTCGATACATTAACGCATTGACTATTAATAATGTATTCCTCGCTTAAACCAGCCTTCCATCCGCCTCCAATCCCAAACGTACTCGTCGGGAAGAGCCAAGCTATAGACTATACAGCCCTTCCATACAGAGTAGACAGGGTCAGCAGTTAATTCCACGTGAACGTCTAATCCCTTACTCTCCATCTGAATCTTCACTTTGGTAGCCGCGTCACAGGCCATGTCGGCTAGTTCTGGGGGTACCTGCCAGGCGAAATTACCACCGCTGAGAATGATCTCACTGTATAACTTGGACTGTAACTCGAAGGAGGTTTTACTAATAGCTAAGTGTATGGCTTCGCCCAGAGAGATAGTCCCTGATATGCGCTCGTCTCCCCTAACCGTAGCTTTAGGTCTGGGCATACCTCTACTATAGTAGCTCTGGAATATCTCATGTTCTGGGTTAAAGATTATTTCACCTATTAGAAAACGCATCCATGAGTTTTCACCTAGGTCTACTTCAATCAACGTACCGGGAACCTTGAACTTAGCCCTAAATCTCTCTGGGTTCTCCTTGGCTTTCTTTATCGCCTCATCAAGATCGCGAGGAATTAAGCCTATGTTCTCTTTAACTATACGGACAAACTTCTCCTCCCCCGCTAGATCCCCGTATCCGCTGTCTTTTAGGATCTCTGCAGTTATAGCGTCGGCCTCAGCCCCTCCCCTGTTTAGAGACACTATAGCATCTCGTAGAGGGTATTTAGAGATGGGAGTTATCTGAGTGTTTCCGTGCCCCGATTCTACGACTGTACAGGTAAGCTTCTTCTGAGCGATAGCCACAGCGAGCGGTTGGGGTATTATGGTGAAGGCTTTAACGGCTCCTAACTCTGCGTCTAACTCGGCATGTATGTCGAATAGTTTCTCGTACATATAAGTGGGCGCACCGGCCGAGATACCAGCGGTTATATAGAAGCCCTCGAAATCCTCTGACTCAGGCTTCGTAGTTTCGAGCCCGTAACGCGTTATTTCCTTTATAACCTCCCATGCACGCGTATCCTCCTTACCTACGATACCATCCCTCATGGGATATACCAAGTACTTAGCAGCCTCCTCCTTAGAGCCTAGGTATTCGGCTACCTCCTCGCCCACTACGAGCCTCTTAGTTATTCCAACGACCTTGAGCACTATAGTGCCTTCGGGTATGAAGAAGCCCCTATTCTCGATAACTTTAGGCTCTTCAGCTATCGGGCCATACTTAAAGTAGCTCGTACCGTAGTCTTCCCCGTAAGCATACTTCCTCCTATAGGCGTCAATTGACGTCGCTATCACCTCCTCATAAGGAACCTAATCTGCACCAGTCGATCCATTATTTCGACGAATTCTCTCTCTAAATTTTTACGTCTTTCTTCGTATTCCTCCTCGGAAATCCGTCCTTCCTCTTTTAGGCCATTCAATTTTCCGAGTTCTTTCTCGATTTCCTTTTTTCGCCTCATAAGTGCCTTGAACGCTTTCTCTGGGCTGTCGAAGTCCCTTAAGTTCAGCTTACCCACAACAACCACCTATGCCCTACATACCGCTAGTGGTATAATAACTATGTTATGGCCTTAGTTTTGAGGAATGAATAGCAAGTTTAAAAGAAGGTAGCCAGCTAGCTTTAAAAAGTGACGGCATCCTTAAAAGATACCAACGCACAATAAGAAGAGGGCTAGAATTAAGAGGTGGCCGGGTAGTGGTTGTAGCGTATATACTTATATCGACAGAGATAGGCGTTGAGGGTAGAGTTCTTAAAGAACTAGAGAGCTTCAAGGAGATAGAGGAGGCCTATATAATATACGGCATCTACGATATAATTGCAAAAATAAACCTGGAAGACGAAACTCTACTAAAAGACGTAGTAACGAAGATAAGGAGAATAGAAGGCGTTAAGTCTACGCTAACGATCCAGGTCTTAAGAGGATTTTCCAGGAAAGCTGAGTAGATGCTTCTTTATTCTAGCCTCCCAGGTAGCACCAAATGATTTCTCTACATATCGGAATAGATGATACAGATTCACCCGACGGAATGTGCACGACATTCATTGGAGCTAAGATATACCATGCCCTAATAGAGAGAGGAATAGGCAGACCTCTCGACCTCCCATACCTCGTGCGTCTTAACCCTAACATACCGTTTAAAACCAGGGGGAACGGAGCAGTATCACTACACTTCACATTAGATAAGGGTTCTGTAGAAGAAGTAGTACGACTGGTAAGTGAACATATAGAGAGATACGCTGAGACACACGGCAAAACAGAGCCCGCAGCCATAGTGGTAACTAACTTGCTTGACTCCATGAAACGTGTCTACCGCAAAGCTCTGCACGACGTTGTACCCCTCAAATACGTTGAAGAAGTAATAGAAAGCGCCGGAAAAACACCCTTGTATATTATCGGCGGGGGAAGAGGGCTTGTAGGAGCTGTCGCTGCTGTGGGGGCGTATCCTCTAGAGGAGTATACATATGAACTATTACTTTATAGAGACCCTTCAAGAAGGAAGAAAAGGCCTTACGACGAAGATATAGTCTTAGAGATCGACAGACAAACACGTCCTCAAACATTCGCTAATATGGACTATGAGCGTAGGCGGCCTCTAATATATCCTCATGGGCCAGATCCGGTAATAGCTGGTATACGTTCCTTCAAGCTAGAGATATTAAAGAAATTAGCGCGTAGACTAGCTCGTACTTGGGAGGTAGACTGCTGGGAAATTTTTAAGACAAATCAGGGCCTTGGCGTTCACCTTCGGAATTACGTGAGTATCGGGAAGGTAAGGCCTTACCAATCCATATGCTTATTAGGGCGCGTAGCCACAAGACCGCGCGTAATTCGAGGCGGGCATCTATTCTTTCACATAGAGTATGAGGGGCACTCTATTCTGTGTGCTGTCTTCAAAGAGACAGGGTTCCTAAATAGGGTGGCTAGGCTTCTTCGAGTAGGAGACCTAGTAGAAATCTACGGGGGCGTGAGCCCTCCTAGCAAATCCCAGGAAATCACCGTTAATGTCGAGATGATAAGAGTAGTAAAGCCCAGGCGCGCCCTAGTTGTTGAGAGAGAGCGATGCCCTAGATGCGGAGGTACCTTTACCTCTATGGGCAGGGGTAAAGGGTACAAGTGCAAGAAATGCGGCCTCCGTACACCTAAGATAAGGTACACGAGGAAAACAATACCGCCTCTCCTAGAGCCTGGCTTATATATGCAAAGCCCTAGGGCGTATAGGCATTTGAGCCTTGCGAAGAGATATCTCGATTACTGCGGGGCCCTCCCTGAGGCTTTAAGACCTCTTCTACCTTAAGTATGATGGCAGTGCCGTTAGGGTAACGTAGACAACTCATCCTTATACTAGCCCCTTTAAGCTCTTCCCCAAGATACTCTAAAATGCTTGGGAGGATGTTCTCTTCATAGAGAGCTTTAGCCTCTTCGAGTGTAATTCCCGTTAGTAGCTCGAAAATCTCAGGGTTATTAGACGCGGCTTTTAGAACAGCACCGTTACTGCTTAGGTCGATGTACACTGTGGAGATAGGCTTTCCACCTATAATTCTAAAGTTGAAGTATATAGAGGATATTGTAGCC